>ENA-UOUL01002030-UOUL01002030.1-bioreactor-metagenome-genome-assembly--contig:-NODE-2030-length-25394-cov-5.809733_pt1 | contig 25394 bp, 20 predicted proteins | sample MGYA00249838_ERZ747220 | MGnify/ENA primary metagenome ERZ747220 (study PRJEB28778, sample SAMN05720191) | bioreactor metagenome | isolation source: Anaerobic biogas reactor | place: USA:Washington...
CAGCCATTTATAGGCAGCACTGCTAGCAGTGCATTCGTGTGTGTTGGTAATGCAGCAGTATTCGGTTAAGTTCAACGCCCAAGATCACCCGGCGGTAGGGGAAGGGTCTGCTGCCGGCCGGCCCCCTGATCCGCCGCTGGGCTGCCTCGCCTGGTTCGTCGTGTTCGGTTGCCACACCGGACGATTCGATTCGGCCTGTCGGCGTGCTGCATCCTCGGCAATCGCGACAACATCACCGCCAAATCGATCGGAAATCTCTCGGCGGATCCGATGGATTTCGTCAATCGGAGATTCAGTCTGTTCCTGTGTCATCGCCCAGCAACTCCTCCGGCGTGCAGATGATTGGAACGGGAATGCCCAGGTCTGTCAGCATACCCTGAATGTATGGCAGGATTCTGGCATTCGCGATGTGTTTGCAGTTCCACGTCAACAGATATTGTACCCGGTGATGGGCTACCGTGGCGATATGCAGGGCATCGACCTGGGCATTCGGCGGAAGAACGCCGAGCGACATGATCGCGTTGGCGATTTGCGGGATCTCGGGGGCATGCGGCAGAAGGGGTATGCCATCAAGTGCCAGCAGGCGGTCTGCTGCGAGGGTCGGGTCGCCCCCTGACGCCTCATCGATGACATACTGCGACACGACCAGTTGGTAATTGACTCGCTCGTTGTTCCACCATCGGTGCGTCAGTACCTGCCGCGCAGCAGTGACCACCTGCGAACTTGGCTTCTGCCTCAGATAACTGATGATCGACGTTTCGATGTAAACCGTGTCCATCGCGTTGTCCTTCCAGGACGAACGGTCGAGTGCAGGGGTGCCCTGCCGGCGACTTTGACGCAACCCTGAAGGTACCGCCAAGGCGTCCGCTGCATCAACTCGTTGGGCTGCTAATAGTCGCGGGGCTTGTCATTGTCCGTTCGTGGTTGTAGGACGCTTGTATCAGCGAAATTGATGGCTTTGTGATTGGGACGTTGGGGAGGTTTGTCGGGTTGGTTTGGGGGGTAATTCTTGTGGAGTAGGCCAGAGATGATGGCAGCAGGAAGGACGAGGCACCAGAAGAAGGTGAATGGAACACCGAGGAGGATAGCGGGGAGGGTCTGGTACCAGCGGAATTCGTCGGCTGTCCAGGCCCACAACAATGAGGCGCAAATATCCACTGCAAAGGAGAACAATGCGAAAACAAACGGTTCACAAGTGGCGAAACCCGCTCTGTGTCGGTTGTAGTGCATCTCAAGGTAGCCCAACTTGTTGAGTCGACCCGAGTTCGTTTCTTCTGGGCGAGCCGCGGCTGACCTGCCCCGATGCCACTGAAGATATCGCCGTCGCCTGCCCCGTCAACCCGGCTTGATACATCATTGGGGGATTAAGATCAAGATTACGATCAGGATTATGATTACGATCAGCAGTCGCGGAGCAGGGCCGGTGCTGAGGGCGTGAGAGGCGCCTGCCGCCCGCGGATTGACAGTCTCGGACAGGGACCGTACGCTACCGGTTTCCGCATACCACTTCACAGGCTGGAGCGACAAAAATGCCTGAAACACGAGTCGCCGTTGTCACCGGGGGGTCGCGGGGGATCGGCCGGGGGATCTGCGAAGAACTGGCCCGGCTGGGACTGGCCGTGGTCGTCAACTATGCCACCAGGCCCGATGCCGCCGACGAGGTCGTCGCCGGCATCACCGCGTCCGGCGGGCGGGCGATCGCGGCCAAGGCCAACGTCGGGTCGGCCGAGGATCGGGACTCGCTCGTGGCGAAAACGCTGGAGACGTTCGGCCGGGTCGACGTGCTGGTCAACAACGCCGGCATCACCTCGCAAGGCCGCAAGGACGTGCTGGAGGCGACCGAGGAAAGTTGGAACGTCGTTTTCGACACGAATCTCAAGGGCCCCTTCTTCCTGACGCAGCGGGTCGCCAACGAGATGATCCGCCTGATCGGCGAAGGCGCGATCCCTTCGGGCAAGATCATCAACATCTCGTCGCTCTCGCGGTTCGCGGTCTCGGTCAATCGTGCCGACTACTGCATGACGAAGGCGGCCATCGGCATGATGACGAAGCTCTTTGCCCAACGCCTGGCGGAGCAGAACATCAACGTGTATGAAGTCAGCCCAGGCGTGATCGCCAGCGACATGACCGCCCCGGTCAAGGAGAAGTACGACAAGCTGATCGCCGAAGGGCTCTGGCCGATCCGCCGTTGGGGCCAGCCCGACGACGTGGCCAAGGCGGTCGCCGCGCTCGTGCAGGACTACTTCCCGTTCAGCACCGGCGACGTGTTCAACGTCGACGGCGGGTTCCATTTGCGATCGCTGTAATCATGCCGGACCATCCCGACGTCGACAAGAACAGGCTCGCACACGAGGTACCGATCCACCGGGTGCACACGCTCGTGGTGGGCAGCGGGGCCGCGGGGCTCAACGCGGCCGTCCAGTTGCGGGCCTCGGGGATCGAGGACCTGCTGATTCTGACCGAGGGGTTCTCGAAGGGGACTTCGATCAATACCGGGTCCGACAAGCAGACCTACTACAAGCTCTCGCTGTGCGGCGATTCGCCCGACTCGCCCCGCGAACTGGCCGAGACGCTCTTCGCCGGCGGCGGAATGCACGGCGACCTGGCCCTGGTCGAGGCGAGCGTCTCGCCCCGGGCCTTCCTGCACCTGGTCAACCTGGGCGTGCCGTTTCCGCGGGACGCCTTCGGGCAATTCGTGGGCTACAAGACGGATCACGACCCGCGGCAGCGGGCGACTTCGATCGGGCCGTACACGTCGCGCGAGATGTGCCGTGCGCTCATCGAACGGGTCCGACTCCTCAAGATCCCCGTCACCGAAGGGCGGCACGTGGTGCGGCTTGCCACGATCGACGAAGGTTCGACGCGACGCGTCTGCGGACTAATCGCGGCTGACGATCGGGGCGAGCTTGAGGTCTATCTGGCAGAGAATGTCGTGTTTGCCGTGGGAGGGCCGGGCGGGCTCTACAAGACGGCCGTCTATCCGGCGGTTCACACGGGCGCGATCGGGGTGGCCTTGATGGCCGGAGCAACCGCCCAGAACCTGCCCGAGTCGCAGTACGGCATGGCGTCAATCAAACACCGCTGGAACGTGTCGGGCACCTACATGCAGGTCGTGCCGCGGATCATCAGTACGGGTCCGGACGCGAACAGCGACGAGCGGGAGTTTCTGCCCGACTACTTCGAGTCGCTCGGCGAGATGAACTCCAGCGTGTTCCTCAAGGGCTACCAGTGGCCCTTCGATTCGCGCAAGGCGGTCGGCGGCTCGTCGATCGTCGATATCCTCGTCTACATCGAGACGGTGCTGAAGGGCCGGCGGGTGTTCTTCGATTTCCGCAGCGATCCGGCCGGTTTCCGCTTCGAGGAACTGAGCGACGAGGCGAGGCAGTATCTCCAGAAGTCCGCCGCACTCCAGGCGACGCCGATCGAGCGGCTCGAGAAGATGAACCCCGGTGCGATCCAGATCTACCTGGATCATGGGATCGACATCCGCGTCGAGCCGCTGGAGATTGCCGTGTGCGCCCAGCACAACAACGGCGGGCTGGCCGGCAATCACTGGTGGGAATCGACGAATCTCAGACACTTGTTCCCGGTGGGCGAAGTGAACGGGTCGCACGGCGTCTACCGGCCGGGCGGGTCGGCGCTCAACTCGGGCCAGGTGGGGGCGTTTCGTGCGGCCGAGTTCATCGCCAATCGCTATGCGAAGTGGAGCCTGTCGCACGAGGCGGGCCTGAACGCCCTGCAAAGGGAATTGGCCGAAATCGTCGACTGGCTCGATCGATCGGCGACGGCCGCCAGAAGCTGGCAGGAGGAGCGAGAAGAATTCCAGGCCCGGATGAGCCGCTCGGCCGCCCACATCCGTCGCCGGGACGATCTCGACCAGGCCGTTGAAGACGCCTGGCAGCAGGTCCGGCGTCTCGAACAGTCCGGCTGCCGCTTCACCGGCGCGGCCGACTCCGTCGAAGCCCTCCGCACCTTCCAACTCGGATTCGCCCACGCCGTCTATCTCGAAGCCGTCCTCTTCGCCGTCACCTCAGGCACCGGCAGCCGCGGCTCGGCCATGGTGGTCGATCCCGCAGGCGAGCCGGTCCACCCGGGCCTCGACGACACCTGGCGAATCGCCGGCGAAAACACCGACTTCCGCTCCAAGGTTCAGCAGACCCTGGTCCACGGGCTGGGAAGCGTGGAAAACCGCTGGGTCGACCGACGCCCGCTGCCGGAATCCGATACCTGGTTCGAGACAGCCTGGTCCCGATTCCGCTCCGGCGAGATCTACGAGTGAATACGGTGGAGCGAGCCATTCTACGTCAGGGAACGACTGGGCCAAGGCAAGAGCGCCCAAGTCCGCTTCCGACCCGATGGGCGCTTTGGCCGATCTTGCAGCGCAATCTGCTGCCCGAACATACTTTGCGACCGTCTCCCGATCGACGTCGAACTCCCGGGCAATCCGCCGACTCCGCCAGCCCTTCGCGTGTAAACCTGGAATCGCTTCTGCTTTCGCCGTCTTGAGCCGGTTTGCCATCTCGGACTCCCTCCAGTTCGCCACAACTGGAGGTCCAAACGGCAAACCGCATTCTCCTCAGGATGGCTGGTTTTCAATCGCTCATGACTGGCTGGTTTTCAGCCTTCACTGAGAGCTCGCCGCTTGGCCACGGTCTCCCCTATGTACCCCCCTGTATCTGCGGCCCCGATCGCCGCCCAGTCCGGATTATCGCAGAATCTATTGCATATTGTACGCCCCGATATATACTAGACTTCGTTCATTAACCCCCTGTCGAGGGGCACCAAATAGTGCGAGTCTATGGGCGAGAAGGGCAGTTGCATGGACTCTTGCGCCGGATTTGTATCATCTGGCAGAGGGAGAAGCTTTCATGAGATCCGTTGATCGTTTCCTGCCGCGTCGGGATCGTATCCATTCCGGCTTTACTTTGGTTGAGCTTCTTGTCGTAATCGCGATCATCGGTATTTTGATCGCGTTGTTGCTTCCAGCCGTTCAGGCTGCCCGCGAGGCGGCTCGGCGAGTGAATTGCACCAACAATCTCAAGCAGATCGGGATCGCGCTTCACAACTACCACGACACGATGGGGCAGTTCCCGTCGGGGGTGATCTCCAATGTTCCCCCAAGCACGATGGACGTGCCAAAATGGGGTTGGGCCGCATTGATCCTGCCCTACGTCGAGCAGGGCCCGCTTCATGATGCAATCAACGTCAAGGGAGTGCAACTTGATCCGCAGATCACGGCAGCGGTGGCAGGCAACACGGTTCTTGATGCTAACCTGAAGACCGTTATTTCCGGGTATCGTTGTCCGTCGGACAACGCAAGCGAGCACTTCTTGACCGGGACTCCCGGTCCTACCCAACGTTATTTCGCCGACGCTTCGGACACTCTTTACGCAGCGCCGGTCGCGAACTACATTGGCGTTGCCGGCTTATACGACCAAGGAAAGAAGAACAACGGAGTCCTTTTCGTTGACAGCGTCGTTTCCTTCCGCGATATTATCGACGGCACAAGCAATGTGATGGCTGTAGGAGAGCGGCACAACGACTGCTGGGTTGGGCCGGGAACTTGGTTGGGAGCTGGTGACTTGACGACCTATCCGTACGGTATCTATACCACCCTAGGTAACGTTCAGTGGCCGATCAACGATCTGCTGGACGGCAATCCCACCGATACCCGATGCAAGAACGGCTTCGGCAGCTTCCATCCCGGCGGAGCTATGTTTGTGTTCTGTGACGGTTCGGTTCACTTTCTCGCCGAGACCATCACCAGCAACATGGACACGGGGAATTCCAGCTATAACAAGTCGGCCATCGGCCTGCTTCAGCAGTTGGGGATTCGCGACGACGGCGAGCCGCTCCGCGGCGAGTTCTGATCGTGTTTCCTCGGAAGATGCGAGAAAGCAGGCTGCCTCCGAACGAACACCTCCTGTGGGCGGTGTTGTCTGCTTGCGCGATCGATGGAGGCCGATAATCGGCCACCGCCACCGGTGAACGAACGGTGGTGCCTCCGGTACTCTCATCGTCGCGCTGCGATCTTGCGCGTCCCCATCAGGGGGACTATCGTGGGCTCGTTCTTGAATACGCCGGGGGGACTGATTATGTCGGCCGCACATCCTCCACCGGTCATTCATTTGTCGCAACCGAAATAATTTGACAATCCGCTGCAACTCGGACTATTCTGTAACTTACACGTTTTTGCACAAATTGGCGTGAGGAGGGCCAACCTGCGCCAATCGTCAGTCTGTGCGGTCTTCGCGACGGGCAGACTATGCGACGGTAGCACCGACACCCTTTTCTCTGGAGTTCATGCAATGCGAAAGCTCTTTCAGTCGATGGAAACGTTCGCCAAGCGCTTGGTCGGAAGGAAGGAAGGTTCCGCAACTGGCCCACGACCAAAGCATTACCGCAATCGGTTGCAGCGAATCGAGCAACTGGAACAGCGAACGTTGCTGTCGATCAGCAGCGGGATCGCGCCGCTCAACATCGACGACGTGTGGGCCGAGTTTTCCGGCATCGACGGGACGGGAGTGAAGGTTGGTGTTATTGCCACTTTGTCGACTGAAACGGCTGAGATGGCAGACATTATCAACGACGCCACGGAAGGGGTTGCCAAAGGTGCTACGGTGCTCCAGGAAACCGCGACGACCGAGGCCGAGTTCGTGACGGCCGTGAGCGACTTGCAGGACGCCGGGGTCGACGTGATTGTGGCGGCGCCGGGTATCTACCAACAGGCCTGGTTTGAGGACGGGGCGGCTGCCCTGGCCGTACAGCGTGTCATTGCAGGTACCGACGCCGCGGACGGCACGGGGACTTACGACCCGATCGTGGTCGTCACGGCCGCGGGCGACGACAGCGATAGCATGCATTATCAGGGCACGAGCAACTACGCAGGTGACGGGTATCAGAACTTTGCCAGCGGCAAGCAGTATCTTGTGTTCGACGTCGAGGCCAACGGATCCACGGACGTTTACCTTACCTGGAACACCGCTTGGGGCGGCAGTGACCACGAACAGTATGACTTTGATCTGCACTTCTACGAATGGAACGGATCAGGTTGGGATCATATTGTCAATGGCGATGGGCGTACTGCTAATCCCTGGGAAGAGGTGTCCTACACCAACACCGATTCGAATCCGCAGACTGTGGGGGTCCGAGTATTCTATCCCGGGCGGGAGTATTACAATGTGCATCCTACCCTGGAACTCCTTGCGACGGGTGACGTTGCCCCGGCAAGTGAAACACCGACGGACGGCTACGCCACCAACAATCCCTACGATGCGATCTTCGGTCCGGCGGCGGTCACCGGTTCCATCACCGTCGGCGCCGCCAACTACGACACTCCGACCACGGTGGCCGCCTACAGCTCGCGAGGTCCTTCCACCGTGAATGGAGTCGCCCGAGCCAGTCTGGACGGCGTGGCCGTCGACGATGTGACCACCACGGCGGTCGGCACAGGCACGGCTGCGGCCTACACCGGCGGCATTGTGGCCCTGATGCTGGACATGAATCCGCACCTCGATCCCGCCGACGTTCACGCGTCTTTGGTCGACACGGCCTTCGATCTGAATTCTGACGGGAACGCCGGGACGACCTACGACAACATCGGCGGCAACGGTCTGTTCAACGCCTACCTGGCGATGATGGACGCCAACCCGTACGACGCTCCCGATCTGACGGCCGACACGGATCGCGGACCTTTCGATGACGACAACGTGACGAACTTGAATGAGGGCGCAATCGTTTTCACCGGCCAAGTGGACGGGGACTACGATGACGTCGTGTTGTTTATTGACGACGTCGACACGACAGGGTACGGTTTCCCGGCGTGGGAGACAGACGCTTCGGGCAATTACACAATCATTATCCCTTCAACTCCGGAAGTGCTTGCGCTCATTGATGACGGTACGTACGCGGTGAGCGTGGAATCGAACGGGGTGCGTTCTCCGTCTCTGGCAGTTACACTGGATAACACGGCGCCGGCAAACCTCACCTTCGGTCTGGTCACGGGCTACGATACTGGCGACGATCCCAACGACAACATCACGAACCTGAGCGAGCTCCTGTTCGCGGTCACGGCCGACGACACCGGCAGCGGTATCGCCAGTGTGATCATTTCCTGTTTCGGCGAGGAATTCGAGGCGGTACTCGTGGGGGACAGGTATGAAGCAACTCCCGTTCTCGGACCAGGAGAATGGTCCCTTTCGGCCGTCGTGACCGACCTGGCCGGAAATGAAGCTTGGTCGGACGAACCTCTTTGGGTTACCGTCGACCAGACCGAGCCGGCGATCACCCTCGACGGTCCGCACTCCCCCCGCGATGAGAACGTGGAATCGATTACGCTCTTCCTTGAGGAAGAGGTCGTCGGCCTGGACCTGGACGACCTGAAGCTGACGCTTGACGGGGAAGAGATCCCTTGGCCGGAAATCGGGGTCCAACTGGCGCCGTTTGGCGAGGTTTATGATTACCAATTGACGGGGCTGGACACGTTGACGGGCGCGAACGGCCACTACGAGTTGACGCTGAATGCGGACGGTTCGGGAATCGAGGATATTGCCGGCAACCCTTTGGTGCTTGACAGCCAGGTGTACTGGGATCGGTATGGGTTGGTTGTCGAACTGACGGGCGATGACAACCTGGTGGAGGTGAGAACGGACGAGACGACGCACATCCACACAGTCAAAGTGACCGACGGTGCGGCGGTTACGACGACGTACGAGACCAATGGCACGATCTATATCTATATCGATAACGACCTCGGGGTGAATAACCGGGCTTATGTGTATGACAGTGAATGGAACGATACGTTTGTGGGTGAGCCGTACCAGGCGACGATGGATTGGGGTGGGGAGGGGGGGGTTGATGTGACGGTGGTGTGGTTTTCGCGGGTAGATGCATACGCAACAAGTGGTGGTAGCGATGAGGCGTTTCTGACGGGCACGGCAGGGGCGGATACTTTCAGAGGCCTGTCCGGTTACAGCTACATAGCAGATTCGACAGGCAAGACCTTTGCCCTTGTCAGTGGTTTTGACTATGTCGAGGCCACGGGTGAAGCCGATGACAAGGCCTACTTCTGGGATACAGCCAGCAATGACACTTTCTATGGTGGTGCGGCGGAAAGCCGCATGGAGCTGGCCAATGGAGTGACAAACAAAGCCAAGGGTTTTGGCTACGCCGAGGCGCGTGCCAGCACGGCTGCTGCGGGAGTTGGCGACCAGGCATTCTTGACGGGCACGGCAGGAGCCGACAGGTTCTATGGCTTCTCCGGCTACAGCCAGATGCTGGATTCGGCGGGCAAGACGTTTGCCATTGTCAGTGGTTTCGACTATGTCGAGGCGACGGGTGAAGCGGATGACAAGGCGTACCTCTACGACTCGGCCCTCAATGACCTGTTCACCGCATCGGGTGATGATGCATCTTGGGATTGGGATTATCTCGATCACGCGGGCGTTAACCTGCTGGCGAAGGGGTTTGGCTGGGTGGGTGTAATCTCGCGCACGGGTGGTTCGGATGCTAAACAAGAAATCCCGCCAATCAACTTCGACCTGGTGTACTACGGCGAATGGCCCTAAGGGACCCTGCCGAATCGGGACGACGGCGTCCTAGAGTCGTTGTGCTGGACTTGTGCGCATGCTTGTAAAGGTTAGGTTGCGGGCCTGCCTAGGTGTGGGGCGTTTTGCCTAATGACATCGGTGGTCTAATACCCAATCGACTGCTGGCGCTGCACGGGTTGTCACACACATCGGTCAACCTGCTCATCCCGCGACATCGTCGTCACCGGATTCCCGTAGGGAACGATGCCGGTCGGTGACCGCTGGGTGACATTGCGGACGAAAATGCCGGTGTGCAGGGGTTGGTCGGGCCCCTGGCTGGGGACAGGAGTCGGAGGTCAGAGGTCAGGAGACAGACTGACCTCCGACCTCCGGCAGTCACTCAGCAGAGATTTCGATGCAGGATCGGACCGCGTTGGGGCTCCTCGGAAATGGACCGGACGAACGCTTTCGTGTCCTCCGGTTGCCCGGCAGGAAGCGGTGACGGTTCGCTGCTCTTCGGTTGCCGGAGTGCGATCGCCGACAACTGGCGGACCAGATCGAGCCGCTCTTCGATCAGCCGGCGAATCGCCGCTTCGCCATCGGCGCGGGCCAGCGACTCGAGAAACGGCTCGTTCACCAGGCTGGGCGGATAGCCCTCTGCCGGCGAGCCGGCCGACAGCCCGTATTCGGCCAGAATCGCACCGACCGCCTCGCGTTTCGCGGCCGCCTCGGCCGAGGTTCGCAACTCGCGGAGTTCTTCTTCCAGCCGGGCGATCTGCCGGTCCTGCTCCGACAGCAGTTCGGCCACCAGGTCGGGTCGTTCATCGGCCAGCAACTCGGCCGTCAGCCAATCGAGGGCTGCACCGCCCGCGGCGCGTCGACCGATTTGGGGTTTCTCCGATTCGTTGAGCTCGACGATGCGGGCTCCGTCGGCGACCAGGTCGACACTGTGCACCCGGTCGATTGCCTCGACCAGACCGGCCCCGCCGGATTCGGCGACTTGTGCCTCGATCCGGTGGGCAAAGCCCACATTGTGCGGGGCGTGTTCGGCGTCCCACAGGAGCTGCTCGGCCAGGGGGTGCCGGGGATCGAAATGGAGGTCGCCGATCAGACCCCGATCGGGTCGGGCGGTCACGTTGCGGATCACGCCGAGCCGGTCCGGCCCGGCGGCCGGGCCCTCGGGTGCGCCCGTTTCACGGTTCACGTGGACCGCAACTCCCTCAAACAGTGGGGCGGCCTTGCGGACGGCCTCGGCCTGATAACTGCGGCCGGCGGCCGACGAGAGGCCCAGGACGCGGACGCCGCGAATGATTCCGTGCTCACGATCGGGCTGAATGGCCAGTCCGCGGCAGTCGACGTAGTCTTGGATGGTGTGGGACATGGGAAGCTCCAGGGGACAGGGGACAGGGGGGAGTGGTGGAGCAATGGAAGGGTGGAATGATGGAACGATGGCGGCAGTGTTTCCGACCTTTGACTTCCATCTCCTCTCTCCACGCTCACAGCTCAACGCTTACAGCTTTCAACAAACAAAAAAAGCCCGTCGGGGGACGTTGGGAGTCCCCGGACGGGCTCTTCTTCAGTACCTGCTGAAGGATCAGCGGGCCTGGTCGGATACCGGAGATCAGTCTAGCAAATGGCGAGAAAAAGTCAATACAAAAACTGAACACCCGTACAGAGGGGTGTAGGCATGGGTCAGGGGATGGGGGAGGGAGGTCAGAGGTCAGAGGTCAGAGGTCAGAAGGTCAGGGAACACGGGGGTCGGAGGTCAGGAGGCAAAGGGGAGGGAAGGATGGAATGATGAGGTGGTTCTGTTTGGGTGCTCTGTCTTCTGCCGCCCTGACCTCTGTCCCCTGTCCCCTGCTTCCTGACGGGTTCGCAGTCGCACTCGGCAAGTGCGACCCACTGTTGAGCGTTGACTTCCGGTCTCTGATTTCTGGTCCTTCGATCTCTGCTGTTCTGTCGCCTGACGCCTGCTTTTCTGTCCTCAGGCCTCTGGAGATGCGGTGTCTGTTCACTTGACGGATAAGACCCGGCTGGGCACCGCGTCTTTGCCGCTGACGAGGTCGGCCATCTCTTCTGCGATCGATTCTGCGGTCAGCCCGTAGATTTCTCGCAGATAGTCCTGGCTGCCGACGTGCTTGGTGAATTCCGAGGGCAAAGCTCGCTGGCGGAAAAGAAATGGTGACTGGGCATTTTCGCAGAGAACTTCGGCCACAGCCCCCCCAAGCCCGCCGAGGCGGGAATGCTCTTCCACGGTCAGAATACAACCAGTCTCGCGGGCTGCTGACAAGATCGCGGTCTCGTCGAGCGGCTTGACGGTATGCATACTGAGCACGCGGACTGAAAGGCTCTGCTCGGCCAGGAGGGCAGCGGCCTTGACGCAGGTGTCGAGCATGGCACCGGTTGAGATGATCGTGGCATCCTCTCCTTCGCGGACCGTGATCGCCTTGCCGAACTGCCAATCGATGGGGCCCTCGTGTACGATCGGCTCGCCGGCTCGGCCGAGGCGCAAATAGGCTGGGCCGTGCCCGACGGCCAGATAACGCGTAGCAGCCTGGGCTTCCTTGGGATCGCCGGGGGCGATAACGCTCATGTACGGAAGCGCCCGCAAGATGGCGATATCTTCGGTGCCATGGTGGGTCATTCCCAGGGCGCCATAGGAAAAACCGCCTCCGACCGAGACAGAGACGACGTTGGCCTGGTGATAGCAGGCGTCGTTGCGGAGCTGTTCGAGGCAGCGGAGGATGGGGAAGTTGGCAATGGAGTAGGTGAAGACGATTCGGCCCGACATGGCGAGTCCGGTGGCCACGCCCGCCATGTTCTGCTCGGCCACTCCCACGTTGAGGAACTGCTTGGGGAAGCGCTTTGCGAAGTCGGCGACCACGCCGAAGCCCAAATCGCCGACGAGCAGCATGATTCGGGGGTCGTGCTGGGCCAATTCGGTGAGCGTGTGAACAAATGCATCTCTCACTGGTTTGCCTCCAATTCGGCGAGCGCCTTTTCGTATTCCTCACCCTGCGGGTTGCGGTAGTGCCAAAGGAGTGAGTCTTCCATGAAGCTGACGCCTTTGCCCTTGACGGTATGGGCAATGATGCAGGTTGGCTTGCCCGGCTGCAGAGGCACGCTCTTCAACAGCGACTCCAGGGCACGGCAATCATGGCCATCGACTTCCTGCACGGCCCAGCGAAAGGCGGACCACTTGTCGGCAAACGGTTCCAGGTCCACGACATCCTTGGTATGACCGAGGGCCTGGATCTTGTTATAGTCGACGATGGCTACGAGGTTGTCCAGACCGTGCTGGGCCGCCAGCATGGTAGCCTCCCAGGTCGAGCCCTCGTCGCACTCGCCATCACTAAGAACGGCAAACGTTCGCCAGCTTGCCTCGTCGCGCTTCGCTGCCAGAGCCATGCCTACCGCCATGGAGAGCCCGTGCCCCAGAGCACCGGAGGAAACCTCGATGCCGGGGGTTCCCCGGGTGGCGTGACCGGCAAGTCTTGCGCCGTCGGTGTAGAAGCTATCAAGCCACTCAAGAGGAAAGAACCCACATTCCGCCAGAGTCGCGTAGTAGCCCGCGGCCGCATGGCCCTTGCTGAGAATGAGGCGGTCGCGGTTCGGATCCTCGATCGATTCAGGCGAGATCTTGAGAATCCGTGTGTAGAGGACCGCCATGATCTCGGCCATAGAGAAGTTCCCCCCTAGGTGGGAGCTCTTCGCATTGCGGATCATGCGCATCGCATGAATGCGAATACGATTGGCAAGCCGTTCAACTTCGTTCATTATCTGTCTCCCTGTCTCCTGTCCCCTGCTTTTACTTAGTGTAGAATTGGGAGATGATGTCGCAGACGTAGTGGACGTCGTCGTCGGAGAGGAAGTGGTTCATGGGGAGCATGAGGAGACGGGTGAAGAGCTCCTCGGTGAACGGAAGGGACTGGTTGAAGCCGAGTTTGCGCATGAGGTGGACGGGCGTGCCGCCCCATTGGATCAGTGTGCCAACACCGTGCCGGCGCAAGAAGACTTGCAGATCATCCCGCCGATTGGCTTCGATTTCGTAGTTCTGAAAGATATCAAAACGGTCGGGGTCGTCGTCTGGCCCCGGTGGGAGGACCAATTTGCCGAGATCGCCCAGTCGCTGTTGATAGAGCGAGGCGATTTGGCGGCGCCGCTGGATCCACTGGTCGTAGTATTGAAAGCGGAACTTCAGTATTGCCGCTTGGAGGTTATCCAGCCGAGAGTTCATGCACCAGCACTCGACTTCCTGGTCGTCATTGCGTCCAAAGTCGCGATAGAGACGCACTCTCCTGCCGACTTCATCATCGTTGGTGAGGACGCAGCCGCCGTCTCCTAAGCAGCCAAGCGTCTTTGCAGGATAGAAGCTGATAACCCCGCCTCGGCCAAACGTTCCGGCGCAGAGCCCCTTGTATTTCGATCCAAGCGCTTGGGCCGAGTCCTCCAGGAGCATCAAACCTCGACTCTCGCAGATTGCCCTCAGCGCGTCCATGTCGGCGCATCGGCCGTTGAGTTGGGTCGGAATGATCGCTTTGGTTTTCGGCGTAATCAACCGCTCGACCGAGGCAGGATCGATTTCGTGGTCCCATCCGGTTTCGCAGGGTACGGGCGTGGCACCCGTGAAATGGATCCCAGCGGCCGTGGCGACCATCGTGTGCGTGCAGAAGACGACTTCGTCTCCCGGCCCGAGATCGATTGCACGGGCCAGCATGTAGATGGCGTCGGTGGCATTGCCGACGCCGATCACATGCTTCACACCCACGTATTCGGCAAGGGCGGACTCGAATTCCTGCAGGTCACGCTGAAGAATAAACGCGCCTCGCCGAATTACGTCGCGGGTCAGATCGAGGATCTGCTGCTCGTGCTCAAGAAAGGCCTTTGTGTAGTCGAAGAACGGTACGTTATGCTGGTGACCCATGACAGTACTCCACGGAAACATGTGTTTGATCGTGCATTGTCGAGTATGAATCAGGTATGACAGACTGGCACGACACGAGAATTGCTCGTTTTCATAACACAACATAGCCAATATAGGGATCGAACTCGAACCGTTTGAGCTGGTGCCTGGCAGTGCCAATCCCTTCGAGATATGCCAGGGTTTCGCCGGGCCAAGCGGGATTATCCAGTTCGTCGAATGCCAGAATCGCGCCCTGCGGCATGCGAGGAACGAACGCCTTGATGGCGGCCATGGTGGGCTCGTAGAGGTCGAAGTCGAGAAACAAGAGACTCACAACAAGATGGGGATTCGCCTCCACAAACTCTGGAATGGTGCGAGCCGCGTCGCCCTTGACAAGTTGAACCTTGGCAACGTGGCCAAGAAAGCGGTTCTGATCGAACGCTGCAATGATCTGCTGGAGTTCGTCGAAGCAACCGGATCTCAAGTCACCGCGCCCAGGATTTCGAAAATGGCTGGCGTCCTTGGCGTCGACATCGGGGAAGCCTTCGAATGTGTCGAATCCGTAAATCCGGCGCATGATATTGTTGGGCTCGAGAATGGCCGAGAGATTGGCCCATGTCATAAGCCCGGAGCCGCGGAAGACGCCGCACTCAACGATCGATCCCTTCACGTCGAGGACTCTCTTGAACAACTCATATCGGACAAGTAGCCGTGTCAAGTCTTGGCGGCGGGCGTACTTGGCGAAGTGCGCCAGCTTTTGTTGAGTCGAATCGGGGGAAGATTCAAACAGTTCCGCAAGTCTTCTCGCGGCTTCAGTCTCACTGCTATTGCGAAGAAACCCCTCTGCGGAACTCTCACTTGGATTGTGCATAGTCGCTGTCCCTCGATTTCTCTTCGTTCGGGATCTTGTCCATCAACGTCCCGTAGGCGTGCAATTCGCCAGGTAGCCACTGCGGCCGCAGGATTCGGTAGAGGGTATAGAAGATGATCTTGATGTCGATCCAGAGGGAATGATTCTCAACGTAGTACAACTGCAACTGGATTTTCGTGGGATGAATGTACTGTGCGTAGGCGTCGTCTGGATCTTGGAAATGGGCCAGAAAAGCGCCTTCATCGGAATTCCAGATAGATGCCCAATCCGTTATGCCGGGCCGGACACTGAAGACCACCTTCTCGGCCTCGGAGTAGTTGGCCTCCACGTAGCTACTGACTTGTGGCCTTGGGCCGACGAGACTCATTTCGCCGCGGAGTACGTTGATAAGTTGGGATAACTCGTCCAGTTTGAGCTTCCGAATCAGTCGACCACTTCTTGTAACTCGAGGATCGTTGTCAGCAGTGGAATGTCCTCCGATAGCGTCGGCATTAGCGACCATCGATCGAAACTTGAAGATCCGAAAAGGGCGCTCTCGCCATCCAACCCGTTCGGCGCGGTAGAACACTGGGCCGGGAGAATCGAGTTTCACCCAGATTGCCATAAGGATCAGCAACGGCGAGCTGACGAGCAACCCAAACAGGCTGGCTAAGAAGTCGAAGAGGCGTTTAGACATATCAGAGTGTCGGTGCGGGACTTGCGAGCGTGTTTGGTGAAGGTTCAATTGTGGGCCTGCCCCGCTTTGGGGATTCACTCGGTATGCAACGAGACGTCGACAGCTTGGTGTGGTTCATGCATGGAAGTCGGCAAGACGTGGTCGATGCGGAACTGTCCCAGGAGTCGCATCCCGAATCGCGATCGACGGGTGCCGTATCCGCGGAGCCGAAAACCAGCCTTCTCAGCGACTCGGATCGATGCTACGTTGTCCTCCGAGGTAACATACCACAATTCGCCCCCAGTAGCGGAGATGCGACGAACGATCTCGCCCAGTGCCACCGTTGCTATGCCTCGACCGCGGTATGCTGGGTGCGTGTATGTGTCTCCAATCTGGAGATCCGCTTGTCCCATGAAGGGGAAACGAAAGTAGCCAGGAAAAACGGTTAGGCGGTGCACGAGGGTTTTTCCTTCGAACACGAGCAGTGCGCAGTAGCCTCGGTTGCGGAAGACATGGCAGATGTGAAATAGCCACCACACTCCCGAAGTCATTTTGGGGCAATGGGGCGGCGCGATAGATCGCAAGCTCGGACGCCAAATGACCACTTGGTACTTCACATCCCAATGCTGACACAAATCCTTGGCCGGTGTCTCGCCTGAAACGTAGAACAGACAACGCATTGGTCTTGTCTCTGGGTCAGTTGCCGCGATGGCAGGTTTGCACAGGTTCAGCCTCACGAGTCTCATCGGGCAAGACGCATCTGTCACTGGCTGTGGCATTGCCACGTCTGGGTGACTGTGTTCGGTGTATTCCTCTCCTTGCCACAATCACCTGCAACATCTCTCCGATACAACCAACCAGTTCCTGACGCGAGAACTGCTGAACGGCCGCATTTCGCGCGCGAAATCCCATGGCGTGCCGCTCCGACTCAGGCATTCGGTAGAACCTGCGCACAGCTTCGGCCATTGAATCGGGATCGCTCGGCCGGCACGAGAGTCCCGCACCGGCGCCCATCACGACATCCGCCGCGTCCCCGGCAACTCCAATCAGAACTGGCTTGCCGCATGCCATGTAGCCCAACGTCTTGTGCGGGATCGTAATACGAAAGAGCGCCTCGTCGCGCAGATGAACCAGCAGGACGTCTGCGATGCTCTGAATTCGCGCAATCTCATTCTGCGGATACGTGCCCAGAAATCGCACGTTGGACAGTCCACGCTGCTGTGCCTCGTTCTTCAGTGCATCTCGTAGCGTGCCACCGCCAACCATCACGAACTGGACCTTGTCGATGTCACGAAGTCGATCTGCAGCGTCAAGAACCGTTCCAAGATCTTGGGCGTGGCCCATGGTACCGGCGAACATGACGTTAAACTTGCCAGAAAGCCCAAGCGACTCCGCGAGTTCAGGATCAGGTGGCAATGGCTGGTACCATTCCACATCCACCCAGTTTGGAATCATCCAGAGCTTCGCTTCGGGGATCCCTCTACTTCTCAGGTTCTCGCAGAAGCCAGGGCTTATGACCCTTATTCCATCAACAAACCGGTATACTAACTTCATCGCGGCGCCGACAATAGACAACAAAGCGCGGTTGCGAACAAAACCAGCCGCCTTAAGGGTCTCCGGCCACAAATCCTGCACTTCAAACACAACGGGAACCCACCCGCATCGGCTGATTACCACAGCCGGAACAAGACTGGTGACAGGCTGAATTACGTAGAGAACATCGACGCGAGGAACAACGAATGGCCCAATGAAGGTTGCCATAGCCGCAAAGGAGAGGAGGTTCAGGGCCCTCCTGAGGATCGATCGACTGTGGTCCGGGAAGAGCGGTACTCGAATGACTGGAACTCCCTCAATTTCCTCCCGCATGACGAGCCGCATCCGATACCCGTCGTAGAGCTTGCCGCTGGGGAAGTTGGGGTAACCGGTGAGCACTGTCACCTCGTGCCCCATCTCGCGCAACTGAACGGCAATATCGGCGACAACCTTCTGAGGCTCTGGAGGATACCATTGCGTGAGGAGGAGTACTCGCATATTCGATGTCGACCGTTGGGGCTGTTGACGCGGGCGTCAGTCAAGTAGGAAGAGCTACCAGCAATACGCGTGGCGTCCAAAAATGCGATCCCCGCACACGGCGCTCGCAGGAGTTTTCCGCCCGTCTGGCGACTAAGGGAAGCCACTGGGATCGCTATCGATTCGAAATTGCAGAACCCTCCAATGTGGAAATTGGCCGCGTCATCTTCCACTCCTCCAACTCCTCCTGCACCTCCGGCAGTCGACCGACAACCTTGACGACATCCTCGACGCCGAGCCGCCGGGTATTGTGGGACGTGTAGTCGTCAATCTCCGCTTCCTGGAGGTCGCCCTCAGAAAAGTACTGCTTGTACTTCTGGTAGTTGAGGTCGCGGGAGTCGGAGCGGATGCGGAAGTAGTCGCCCATGTCTTCCGCCCGGGCAAGCTCCTCGCGGGTGGCCAAGGTCTCGTAGATCTTCTCACCGTGGCGGATGCCGATGGTCTGGATCGGTACGTCGACCTCGAACAAGGTCCGGACCGCCGCCGCCAGGTCGCCGATCGTGCAGGCCGGGGCCTTCTTGATGAAAAGGTCGCCCTGCTCGGCGTTTTCGAAGGCAAACAGGACCAGCTCCACGGCCTCGCTCAGAGCCAGCAGGAACCGGGTCATGTAGGGAACCGTGACCGTCAGCGGCTTGCCTTCTTTGATCTGCTTGATGAAGAGCGGGATCACCGAGCCGCGCGAGCACATCACGTTGCCGTAGCGGACCAGGCAGACCGTCGTGGCCGACTCTTTGAGCATGAGGGTCGAGGCCATGGCCACCTTCTCCATCATCGCCTTGGAAATGCCCATGGCGTTGACCGGGTACGCGGCCTTGTCGGTGCTCAGGCAAACAATCCGCTCGATCTGGTGCTCGATGGCCGAGGTGATCACGTTGTGGCTGCCGATAATGTTGGTCTGCACCGCCTGCATGGGAAAGAACTCGCAGGAGGGGACCTGCTTCAAGGCCGCGGCGTGGAAGACGAGGTCGACGCCGTCCATGGCCTTGTCGACGCTCTGCTTGTCCCGCACGTCGCCAATATAAAACTTCAGCCGGGGATTGGAGTAGGCGATGCGCATCTCCTCCTGTTTCCATTCGTCGCGGCTGAAGATGCGGATCTCCTCGCAGTCGGTGGCGAGCAGACGGTGCACGACGGCCTTGCCAAAAGAGCCCGTGCCGCCGGATATGAGGATGATTTTCTTGTCGAGTTCAGTCATTGGTCGGGAGTCAGGGGTCGGGGGTCAGAGCGGCAGAGGTCAGAGCGGCAGAGGTCAGTGGGGCAGAAGGAACGGAGCGGAATTATTGATCATGGCACCGAGCATCTTGCCTACCTCTTCGCATTTGGAGACGAGCTCGGTATGTTGTTGGTCGGTGACGTTGCCGCAGTCGTGGGCAAAGTCCAAGGAGGTGTCGGTTTCGCTGTTTTCGCCGTCGCAATCCGTCAGCTTGCTTATGAAATGCGCCTCGTAGCGGCGTTTGGCCCACGCTTCGCGGAGATTCATCGTCACAGATCGGGAGGAGCGGCGGATCTGGCTGGTTAGCGAATACTGCTCTTCCCGCGGAAAACTCTTGCTCAGTTCGAATATTTCCATCGCCAACGCATACGCCTTCTTATAAGCCGTCAATTCCTTCGCCGATTTGATCTGCACGACCATCCTCTCCGAAGATGATTCCGCCCTCGCTTATGCGTCGGGTTTCCCTGGCCTCCGACCTCTTCTTCCTGCCCTCTGATCTATCGATTCTACCCTACCCTACACGCATCGCAAGGCGATGCGCCGTCTGTAGCCTCCCCAATCACGTGGGGCCGTTGTGAGTTGCGCCAAATACGAGGGAAACGCCGGCCTGGCGCTCCCCCTGCCGTTCTGCCCTCTGCCGTTCTGCCCTCTGCCGTTCTGCCCTCTGCCGTTCTGCCCTCTGCCGCTCTGACCTCTGCCGCTCTGACCTCTGTCCTACTTCCTCCACACCGTTCGGTTTACGTAGTCTGTGTAGCTCATGATGATTCTGACGACTTTTTCGGATACGTTGGGCACGTCGTAGTCGCGGACCATCCGGAGGGTTCGCTTGGGGCCGCGGGGCTGGTGGGCGAGGACTGTCAGGGCCTCTTGGATACGGGGCCACTCGAGGCCAACCATCATCACGGAGGCTTCCTCCATACCTTCGGGCCGCTCGTGGGCGTTCCGGATATTGAGGGCCGGGAAGTTGAGGATCGATGATTCTTCGGTGATCGTGCCGCTGTCGCTCAGGGTAGCACGGGCGTGGATCTGGAGGTGGTTGTAGTCGGTGAACCCAAACGGTTTTAGTAGCTGCACGCGGGGGTCGATACCCATACCGGATCGCTCGCCCGTCGAGGGGCTGTACGGCTCCCGCGACTCTCGGAACTGCACGCGGGCGTCGAGGCTGACGCCTTCGGCCTCCAGCCGCTTGCGGGTACGGGGATGGGTGGAGACGATGACCGGCAGTCCGTGCGTCTCGGCCAACCCGCTGAGCACCTGGCAAAGCTTGGCGAACTGGTCGGGGAAGTCGATATTCTCTTCGCGATGGGCACTGACGAGGAAGTACTCTTCGTTTTCAAGTCCAAGCCTGGCAAGTACATCACTCGTTTGGATGCGGTCGAGATAGTGGTGGAGCACCTCGCACATAGGACTACCGGTCTTGATGACCCGGTCGGGGGGCAGACCTTCTCGCAACAGGTACTCGCGAGAGATCTCGCTATAAGGCATGTTGATGTCGGCCGTGTGGTCGACGATGCGGCGGTTGATTTCCTCGGGCACTCGCTGGTCGAAGCAGCGGTTGCCGGCCTCCATGTGGAAGACGGGGATCTTACGCCGTTTGGCGGAGATGGCTGCCAGGCAGGAGTTGGTGTCGCCCAGGATGAGCACGGCATCAGGCCGGATCTCGGCCAGCACGGCGTCGGTCCGCGCGATGACCAGGCCGATCGTCTCGGCCGCGTTGGCCCCGGCCGCCTCGAGGAAATGGTCCGGCTTGCGGATCCCCAGATCGTCGAAGAAGATCTGGTTGAGCTCATAGTCGTAGTTCTGCCCGGTGTGGATGATGACATGGTCCACATAGCGATCGAGCGCCGCCATGACACGGGAGAGGCGGATGATCTCCGGCCGGGTGCCGACTATTGTTGCTACTCTCATGGAATTGGACGCTGTTTGGTGGTTGGGCGTTTTTTGGGGTGGAAGGGAGGAGTCAGGGGTCAGGAGTCAGGAGTCAGGACGGTCAGGAGTCAGGGAACAGGAGGAAAGGTTTTGGGTTATTGATCATGGCGCCGAGCATTTTGCCTACTTCTTCGCATTGGGCGACGAGGTCGGCGTGCTGTTGTTCGCTTATGTACTTGCCGTCGCGCGCGAAGTCCAAGGAGGTGTCAGTTTCGCTGTTTTCACCGTCGCAGTCTGTCAATTTGCTGATGAAATGCGCCTCGTAGCGGCGTTTGGCCCAGGCCTCGCGCAGATTCATGGAGACGGACCGCGAGGACCGCCGAATCTGGCTGGTGAGCGAATACTGCTCTTCTCGCGGAAAACCCTTGCTGATCTCAAATATCTCCATCGCCAACGCGTATGCCTTCTTATAAACCGTCAATTCCTTCGCCGAACGGCAGTGCGACTCTTTAACCATACTATTCTATCTCCTGACTCCTGACTCCTGACTTTTCTGACTCCTGCCCCCCTGCCCCCTGACTCCTGACCGTCCTGACTCCTGACTCCTGTCCCCTACTCTTCCACCGGAAGGAAGTAGGTATCCGGCCGATCCGGATCAAACGGCTCGCTGGCCCAGAACAAGGTGATCATTTCGGTTGTACCGATATTGGTGATCGAATGGGTAAATCCGGGCGGGATTTCGACGATGCGGTAGTCTTCGCCACGTACTCGATACTCGAGGATTTCGTTGCCGTGGATCTGGCGGAAGCGGATGAGGCCCTCGCCCGAGATGACGATGAATTTCTCGGTCTTCGTGTGGTGGTAGTGGTTGCCGCGAGTGATGCCGGGTTTGGTGCGGGAGACGAAGATCTGGCCGAAATGGGGCGACTTGACGAGCTCGGCCAGGTTGCCGCGCTGGTCGGTCTTGATATCCGGCCCATACTCCCAGCGTTCGGGCGGCACGTAGGAGAGGTAGGTCGCGTAGAGCTGCCGGTTGAAAGGGATGGAGAAGTCGGGGATTTGCAGGGTATGCTGCATTTCGCGGAAGAACTGGATCCGGCCGGCGAGGTCACCGAGGGTGATCGTGTAGGACGGAATCGGGTCGGGATCGACGAACACGGTCGCGCGTATGGGGCGTTCTTCCATCTCGCGGATGAATGCCTCGACGACGTCGTCGACGTAGACCAGTTCCAACTCGCGATCCGGATCGGAGACTTGGATGGCGAGGTCGTTGGCGATATTGTGGCAGAAGGTCGCTACGACCGAGTTGTAGTTGGGTCGGCACCACTTTCCGAAGATGTTCTTGAGGCGGAAGACCGAGACGCGCGTGCCGGTCTCGGCGGCGAACCGTTCGAGGATCTGCTCCGCGTGCCGTTTGCTTTGGCCGTAGGAATTATCGAGAGCCGCCTGAATAGTAGAACTCATGATGATGTGCGGCTTGCGGCCGGACTTGCGGAGCGTGTCGACGAGGGTCTGGGTGAAACTCGCGTTGCCAGCCTCGAACTCCTCGGCATTCTGGGGCCGATTGACACCAGCCAGATGAAAGACAACGTCGGCCTGCGAAAGCCACTCACGCAGTTCTGCTTTGGAATTGTCAAGGTCAAACTGAAGCAGGCACACATCATCGCGTCGTGAAAGATGCACAGCGAGATCGCGGCCGAGGAACCCCTTGGCGCCGGTAATGAGAACAAGTTTCACGGTGTTGTCCTATCCTTACTCAATTTCTTGCTCTTGTTACTGGGATCACCGGCGGTGGTTCGTGCACCGCGCAAGGCAATCATAGCACTCGACGAGGAGACAATCTCAGCTTTCCATTCTAGCTGCACGTCGCCACTCCTTCATCAATTGCTCAAACACGGTGTTGATACCATACTCTTTCAAGGCGTAGTTCTGTGCGCGCAATCCCAGAGAGAATCGTAAGTCACCATCGTGCAGCAGGTGAGCAATAGCGGCGGCCAAATCGGCAGCAGATCTGGGGGACACGAGAAGACCACGCCCATCAGCCAACATTTCTGGTATGGCTCCTACACGCGTTGCAACGATCGCTTTACCCAGCGTCATCGCTTCGAGCACAACGTTCGGAAAGCCTTCTGTGTAACTCGGCAGCACAAGAATGTCGGCTTTTGCCAAGGCAACCATGGCTTCACGATGGCCCATCTCCTCGACGAACTCGACGCTGTTTGGCCGGTGCCTATTCAGCAGTTGCTCGCGGTATGCGGGATTACCCGGCCCGACAATACGCAAACGCCAATCATTCGGATTCAGCTTTGCCCAAGCTTCGACAAGTTCATCCATTCCCTTGGTCGGGAGAACCCAACCCAAATACATCACGGTGCAAGTGCCGTTGCCTGTTTCTCTCGTAGGCGGAAGCTCATCTGGAATGATGCAATTTGGAATCCGCGCCAACCTGATGTCGGGAAGATGCCTGCGTATGGCCGCTTCCGTTAACTGATCGAGGGCGACAACCGTGCTCGCCATACGCATTGCACGCGACATCAGTGACCATTCCCGTGTCCCTTCGTCCGCAATCTTAGGCACGCGTCCGAAACGAACATGATAGACTATCGGGACCCTCGCCAGCCTAACCAGTGTCATGATCCCGATGTCGCGCAACACCGATAGCTCCCCTGCCGCCGTAATGTGGACAACGTGAGGCCGATAGCTTGCTAGAATGACCGCAAGTAGTGTCAGGTTGTACAGAAAGCACAACGCGCCGCCCAGAACTCGCTTCCAGAGTCTAAGATCATGAACAGCCCGCCAGCGAGGAGCCGTGTTCAGTACACGAATCAGAACGTCTTCTCGTCCTGCCGCGTGTCGTAGCACTATCATTGTCCAGTTGCTGATACCTCCAAGAGGAGGAGGCGTGGGGGCAACAAGGCAAACGCGAATTCGCCTATCGGTCATCGTTCCCCCTTTGCAGCGCCGATAGCTTCTCACACCGTTGCAACTTGTCGAGATAGCTTTTCGAGAAGCGTTTCTCTGCCGGATACAACAATTCCTCGTGTGCCAGGATAGTATCAACATCCCAGCGAAACCGAACAACTCGAGCGGGATTTCCCACAGCTATGGCGTAAGGAGGCACCGAATGGGTCACCACGGCTCCTGCACCCACCACCGCTCCCCGGCCAATCGTAACACCGGCAAGAATGATCGCGCGTGCTCCAACCCACACATCATCGTCGATCACTACTCCTGGATCGTCTTCAGGTCGCTTTTCACCATCGGTGACGCTCTTCATCAGCCGCCCGACGATGTCGATACGATGATTCCCACCGCGAATCGTCACTTCGGGCCCGAACATCACATGATTGCCGATCCGAATCTGCGCTCTTGTCGCAATCAGGACCGGCCGCAGCCCAAGGCTCACGTCATCGCCCACCGTGATCGTGCGGAACGAATAGATCCCGTCCGGGTCGAAGTCGAAACGGCGACCGTATGCCGCAAACAGCGGTCGGATCGCAATCATGCGCAAACGGAACCACACGCGCAGTGCAACATCTATGAATGTCGCATACATTGCCATTGACGCATCTCTTTCAGGAATGCGGCCAGCGGTTCGGCGTAAACCCTATAGTCAAAGGAATGCTCCGCCTCTCGCCGCGCTGCTTGGCGCATCTTCGTACGCTGCTCCGTGGTGAGCGACATAGCACGTCCCAACCCTTCCGCGAACGCCTCAGCCGAATAGTCACGGCACACGATGCCTTCGGCCCCGTCATGAATATGGTTGCCTAAATCGCTCGTGATGTTGCAGATGATGGGCGTGCCAAGGGCGAGACTCTCCGGGACCTTGGTCGGAAATCCGGCTTGGGCATAGCGCAGTGGCGGCCTCAAGAGTGGCACGAAGTCCGCGCGTCTCACCAACTCCAGAACTTGATCATGGGGCACTGAACCTAGCGCATCGATACAAGGGGGGAGTGACGACATCCCTCGTGATCGTAGAGCGGGCAGGCGAGCAACATCGCCAGCATCCGGCCCCGCCAGCGTCAACCGGACGTGTGCGCCTTGCGGATCCAACCGCAGGATGGCCTCGATCACGTTGTTAACAAGGTCCTTCTTTCCTGGGAAACCGGCATACACCAGCTTCATCACCCCCGCATCGGCCGTCAACCGTGCTACGGTCGCCTGCACGTCAAGTGTGGGCGGCATTCGCAACGTATGACAGTTCCTGCCCTTGTAGTAGTTCTCAAGATAACTGCTTATCGCAATGATGTTTCCCGCTTGTACGTAGTAGTGCCGTAAGGAAATCT
>ENA-UOUL01002039-UOUL01002039.1-bioreactor-metagenome-genome-assembly--contig:-NODE-2039-length-25284-cov-3.637363_pt1 | contig 25284 bp, 14 predicted proteins | sample MGYA00249838_ERZ747220 | MGnify/ENA primary metagenome ERZ747220 (study PRJEB28778, sample SAMN05720191) | bioreactor metagenome | isolation source: Anaerobic biogas reactor | place: USA:Washington...
GCTGGGAGTGCTTGTCATTGCCTTCGCGCTCGGGTGCTGGGCATGTGAACGCACCGGCCAGGCGCTGGGAGCACCGGATCACGGCGGCATGGTCTGGGATGAAATCGTGGCCTTCTGGCTGGTGTTCTCCTGGGCCCTCCCGGTAGAACGTGATCCCCAGACGCTCGTGCGCGGCATGCGCGGCCCCAGTCACGAAAACTGGCAGAAAGCGCACACGCTGGCCGAGCTGTTGCGCAGCCCGCACCACGCGGCACTCCGCGCGGACGCCGCCCTGTGCCGCGAGCTGGCGTCGATCCTGGACGAACAGTTCCGGACAGAACAGTTTCGGGCGGCACCGGACGACCCGGTCCAGACCCGGTTTCGCGTCTATCTGTGTCGCGCGCTGGGGGAGTTCCGCGTCCCGGACGGCCTGCCATCCCTGCTGCAGGCGGCAGAGGTCAGCGCTCACTCGGGGTGCCCGGAGGTGCAGTGCGCCGCCCTGGAAGCCCTGGCGGTCCTGGCCAGCAACGTCGGTCCCAGCGCATTCCAGAACGATCCCCGGGCGCTGTCCGTACTGCGGGACGCCAGCGGGCCCGGGCAGGATGCGGGCGAGAGTGACGGCAGCGCGCGGATCGCCTCCACCGCCACGTTCACACTCGGCGTCGTGGGAGGCCCGGCCGCCACGCAACGGCTGACAGAGCTGCTGGCCGATCGCCGGCCCAACGTCCGCTATAACGCCGCCACCGGACTGGCCCGCCACGGTGAGATGGCGGCGCTCCCCGTGCTGCTGGAAATGCTCGATGCTGACAACTTCCTGTCGCTTGATGGTCCGTCGGATGCCGGAGCGCCGACGCACTATCGTGAGCTGGTCACGCACAACGCCGTGCGGGCTATCACCCGTCTGGCGCCGGTCGTCCCGCCGGAGGACGGGAACGCGCTGAGCGAGGCGCTGGCGCGCCTGCACAACGCGCCAGCACTGCCGGCGCGACTGCGTTTAGCGGTAGCAGCAGCACAGATTGAACTACATGCAGCACACGGTTCTCCGCGCGGCAGCGCGGGCGGTTTATAGCAACTGGGAAAACCTACTCGGCCAAAGCGTGCGGCCGGCACAATCTGCGACCTCAAGGTAAACTGGGGCCCCGGCAAGTTGTTCAAGAATCTTCAAGATTATTTTTGGCCACAAGCTATTTTGTATTAGGCCCTTCGAGCAAGATGCGTAGAATTCTGGAGAACCGAGGATTTACGAACGGGGCCCTTGTCCGGCACACTCGAAGTGTACGGTGGTCCCATGGTCGGTGATCGTGGGCGCATCGCGGTGGCTGTCGAGCAGGCTCTGCCCGCAGTACAGCTTCGCCGGGAACAGCAGCCACTGGTCTTCGCCGTTCACCGTCGTTTTCGGGATGTCGCCCAGGTCGCTGCCGACCAGCGACCAGGGCGCTATCCAGACGATGAGGGCCAGCAGCACGAAGACGTTCTCCTGGGTGTTCTCCCAGCGCCCCCGGGTGCGGTGGCCGAGCAGCGCTTCCACGACCTTGGGGATGAGATCGCTCTCCGGCGCGCCGTCGATCAGCGCGTCGAGGATGAGCGCGTCGGTGCGACGGTTGCTGTGCAGCAGCAGGTAGTCCTGCTCGCCGTAGTCGGCGGTGAAGGTCGCGCTGCTCGCCGTCTCCACCGCCCGGTTGTTCAGGTGACGGGCGATGGCCTCATTCTGAGCCTCGTAGCCAGCCACGTCGTCCAGGACCATCCACAGCCAGGCTATCGCCTCCAGCGAATGCTCTTCCAGCGGAACCTCGCCGAGCAGGGCAGCCGCTTTCGCCGGGTCGGCGTCGTCGGCCAGCGCTCGCACGTAGAGGGCGTAGGCGCTCAGCGTGCGCTTGGTCTGCGCGCTGTAGTAATCTTCGTAATACTGCTCGACGTTCTCCAGATGATTGAGCGCCCGGGCCAGCATCTCCGGCGGCACGACGAAGCCCTTCTCCTGCGCCCGCAGGAGGGCGTGGGTAACGTGAATCGAGTAGAAGGGCACGCTCGGCCGGCCGCGCCGCCAGACCGGCCAGCCGCCGTCGTCGTTCTGCATCTCAGCCAGCCGGGCCACGTCACGGTCTACGGCGGCGATCAACTCTTCCGGTGCGGGCAGCCCTTCGGCGGCAAAAGCCGTCAGCACGTCGCGCAGCGCCGCCACGCCGAGCACGCGAGAAGCGATCTGCTCAGTGCACTCATACGGGTAGTTGACCAGATAGAGCACGGCGTCGGTCAGCGCCTGCAGAGCGGTGCTGCTCGTCGTGATCTCCAGCCCGCCATACTGCGGGAAAACCGCTTCCGGGGCGGCAATAGGCTGAGCCACAGCCCCCTCGTCCAGCACACCGTAGATAGCAAAGGCCTCGCTCGTCGCCGGCGTGTAGACCGGCAGCGAAAGCGTCGCCGCGTCGGCATAGGCGCCGGAGACGGCGGCGATCTGCAGCCGGGCTGTGCCCGCGCTCTCGGCCGCGGCGGGGAAGCGCACCTCCACGCGGTCGTTCGCCGGCACAGTCACGCGCCGCCCGTTGCCTTCCGGCAGGGAGAGGTTCGTCGCCTGTACGACGATGTCCACGGTCATCTCCTCACCGGTGCCGTTTTGCACGACGACGGGCAGGCCGAACTCGTCGCCGAAGTTGAGGAAGCGCGGCGCCGAGGGCCGGACCATCAGCGGCAGCCGCGCCGTCAGGTTCGACTCACCGGTGCCGTAGAGCTTGCCGCCCGCCACGGCGACGGCCATCACCCGGTAGCGTGTCAGGTTGTCGGGCAGGCTGACTTCCACGGTCGCCTCCCCACCGCTGCCGGTAACGACCTCAGGCGCAAAGACGGCCAGCGGGTTGAAGTCGGTGCGGATCTCGATGGGCTGGGCGGCTTCGTCCTGCCCGTCGTTCGCCCCCCCCGGCGTCATCGTGGCCATGGCCGCCGACGGTTCCGCCGCCGGCGCCTCCACCTCGCCGGCGACCGTATCCATCGCTTCCTCTTCGGCTACCTCCTCGGTGATAACGCGCTCCGCTTCCACACTCACCTCGACGGCCAGCTCCTCGGGATTGGCGAGCACGACCGTGGCCCGGCCGTACTGGGCGTTCAGGCGCGGCCAGCGCTGCGGGTAGAAGATGCCCAGCGGATCGGCCAGCTCGTAGCTCGTCAGCGCCAGGATGGCCTCGTCCACGACAACCACGGCCACTTCGGCGCCGGCAACGGGCTCGCCGCGAGCGTCGCGCACGACCACGTCGATGGCCGTCGCACCGCCCGGCTCCAGCTCGGCGAGCTGCGGCGTCACGCTGACGTCCAGCTCCCGGCTGAGCGGCGGGACGTTGAGCTGCAGGGAGCCGGTGCCGTAGGCGGGCCTCGGCGGCGCGCCTTCGATGGGCTGCCCGGCAACGTCCGTGCGCGGCACGGCGCCGACCAGCTCGACCTGCACTTCTATATTAGGTATGTGAGCCTCTTCGATGGGCACGCGCAGGGTCGCCGTGCCGTCCGTCACGGCGAACGTCTCGCTGTAAAGCAGCCCTCCGCGGCTGACTACCAGCAGCCCCTCGGCCGGGCTGAACGGCGCCTGCACCAGGATCTCGGCCACGTCGCCCGGCGCGTATTCCTCGCGGTCGGGGATGAGCGTGACCTGCTCCTCTTCCACGCGGCGCGACGGCGGGCGATTCCCGCCGCTGACCCAGCGCGTCATCTGGCTCTGGTGGACGCGCCCGGCGTCATCCTCCACGCTCGCCGTGATGCGGTAGGTGCCGCCCTGCTGCGGGGTGAACGTGCAGCTTACGGACTCTGCCGCAGAAGTGACCGTGCACGTCTCAGCATCGACCACTTCCTCACTCCAGCCGCCGCTGCGATAGCGCCAGTCCAGCCGCGCCGCTTCCACCGTGATCGTCCGGCCCGCCACGGCGTTGCCGTCGATGTCGGCGACGATCAGCTCGATCTCCAGCGGCTCGCCCTGGCGCACGAAAGTGCGCTCGCCGCGCATGCCCACGTAGAGCGTGCCGGGATGGACGAGCAGCGTCGTCGTGCCCGCCCAGGCCTGCCGGTTCACGTCCATCACCGAGGCCTCGGCGCGTACCGAGAACGGCTTCGTCCCTTCCAGCTCGTCAAAGTCCAGCCGCAAAAAATGTTTGCCATTGGCGTCGGTGACGCCGGTGAACGTCTCTACTTCGCTCTCGCCGGGCCAGAAGTCGCCCGGATAGAAACCACGCTCCTCATAGACCGGCCCCTCAAAGAACCACCAGGGCTCCCAGACGCCGAAGGTGAAGTCGGGCCAGCCGGGCGGGCTGTAGCTGCCCGGCGTCCAGGTAACGTTCCAGGTCACGTCGGCGTTGGGCAACGGCCCGCCAGCGTAGTAGGTCGCTTCCACGCCGACCACGGCGAACTCGCCCGCCACGTAGGGGCCGGTCGTCTCCTGGAAGGCGCCGACCTCGAACTCCGGCCGGCGGAACTCCTGGATCTGGAACTGGTGGGCATACTCGCGCCCGTAGCCCGGGATGTCGTCTTCGGCGTATAGCTGCACGCTGGCATAGCCGAGGTTGGCGTTCTCCGGCAGTGTAAAGGTCAGGTCGAAACCGCCCAGAGCGCTCACTGCTGCCTCACCGCTGCCGATCTCGTTGCCGAATGGATCGATGACCTGGTAGCGAACGTGATCCACGCCACCGGGCACGAGATCCACGTCGCCGGTCGGGCTCCAGTCGATCTGCCGGATCCAGCCCTTGACGCGCACTTCTTCCTCCGGCCGGTACATGGCCCGGTCGTCGAAGGTGTACCAGAGCAGCCCCGGTCCCTCGTCGGCATCATAGACCGGCAGCCGCGTGAGGATGGCGACGTCTTCGCCGCGCTGCGCTACCAGCATGCCTTCACGATTACCGCTGACCGCCAGCCGGGCCAGCCCCTCGCCATCCGTTACCGCCTGCGCGCCCTCGTAGCGCACCTCGACCCCGGCCAGCGGCGCGCCGGTCAGCAGATCGGTCGTCCAGGCCAGCGCCGTGCCCGCCACGTTGTCGATGAAAGCGTCCAGGCCGATCTTCGTGACCTGCACCCAGACGCGCACCCGCTGCTGCTCCCATTCCCACTCTTCCTGCCCGCGCAGGCGCGGCGGCTCGACGACGACGACCAGATGGCCGAACTCGCCGTCTAGCGCCTCGCCCAGATCGACGTTCGTCTCAGTGAGCGTATCTTCCACCGCCTCGACGCGGATGGTGCGCTCCAGGACTAGCTCACCGGGCGGCTGGGGCCGCTCCCGGTCGTCGCCCCAGTAGCCGCGGTAATTCTCGTAGGCGCGCCAGTCAGCCGGCGTCACCGCGTAGGCGCGCAGGTCGAACTCGGTGTAGTTGATGCTGTATAGCGTCAGCTGCGACTCGTCCAGCGCGGGATCGACCGTCACCAGCTCCTGTTGGGGGCCGGTCAGCAGCGCCCGCGCCCGCCCCACGCGGAAGCGCACCGTCTCGTCGCTGCCCAGCGTCTGCCCGAAGATATCCTGAATCGCACCGTCAACCGTCACGCGATAGGTCGTACTGCCCCGGCTGTTGCCACGGATGACCAGGCTATTGCCGCGCACGTCGACGATCGCCCGCTCCAGTGCCGGGGTGATGGTCACCATTGCCGGGTCGAAGCTCTCCGGGTCGAGGGGATTGTTGAAGATGATGTTGAACGGATAGAGGGGATAACAGTCGTCCCAGCCGCAATTGTTCTCCGTAATGCGCAGCGCGGCGTAGGTACGGAAACGGAAGCTCTGCTCGGCCGGCGTGGTCAGCGGCCCTTCGGCCGAGGGCGTGCCCGCGCCCACCGTGACGACGATCTCGCTGTCGGCCGGCAATAGCTCGTCGCTGCGCAGGGCGAGCCAGCGCTGGTCCAGCGCGTTTCCGACCAGACGGCTTACCTGCTCGTCGGCGGCGATCTCCTCTTCTGTCGCCAGGCGCACCGGCACGGACCGGCCGTCTGCCGTCACGGTCAGATGCTCCAGGATCGCCTCGGGCACAATCTGCTGGTCGAAGCTCAGGAAGAGGAGCGGGTCGCGCGGCTGCGGGCTGCCCTCGCCGGGGTAGCTGCTTACAAGCTGCAGCGGCGGGGTGTTGAAGCGCCAGGAGACCGTTTCGGCGAGCACTCCGCCCGTCGCCGACTGCGTACCTGCCGGCACTTCCACGATATACTCGGTGGACTGCGGCAGCCGGTCCAGCGCCGCGGGGTCGTATTCAAAGACCAGGGTCTTGGGCCCCAGCCACTTCCACACCCCCGGCAGCGACGGCGTTATGGTCGCCGGAACCTGCTCAGTAACGGCGTCAATGGTGTCCAGCGGCACCATCGGCTGGTTAAACGTCACGCTCACGAAGGGGGCCAGCTCCACGTCGCCTTCGGGCGCGAAGCGCAGCACCTCCAGCGGCCCGCCGGGATCGGCCTCGACGGGCGGCGGGGTGAGCGTCACCGGCGGCGGAAAGGGCTGCTCGATCATCTCGCCGGGGCGCGGCGCCGGCAGCGAGGTCGGCGGCACGTCAAATTCCTGTACGTCGCCTTCTTGGGCTGCCACGGTCGGCAGCCGGGCAATGATCGGCGCGACCTCGTCCGGCGAGAGTGGGGTGCCGGCTGCCAGGGGGAGCGGTTCCACGGCGTCGGGCTGTTCCTCGCCCTGGCTCAGGCGAACGCTCAGCCGCGAGACGCCTGCAGCCCGGCCGTCGGCAGCCGCCACGTCGCTGCTGATTACGCCCTCCGGCCCGGCATCGGGGTCGGTGCCAGAATCGACGACGACCGGATGGTTACTCTCGCCACCCGGTCCATTCCACAGACGGTAGAGCCACATACCACCGGCCAACGCTCCTACGACAGCCACCAGGGCCACAACGAGCAACAATGTTCGACGTTTCATGGGACCACTCCTTAACTGCCACGCCGCCTGCAGGGCCGCCGCTGCAGCCTAGCCTGATTGCATTCTACCTCTATAGACGCCGCGTCGCAGCATTTGGTTCCCGCTATCTTCCACGAGAAAAGCCACCTTTCTGAGCATTGGCTTAATGCCGTGGCACGCCCTGGCTGTTCAGAAGTGAACGGCCTATGCGTGGGCCCAGCCCGAGGACGCTTTGTCTTGGAACCGCTTCCAACCTTGCGGCCCTCTCCACTGCCGGTGAGGCACAATATACAAGTGCGGAGCCTGTTATGGCCTATTTTTGGCCCCTCTTTTGGGCAAAAACGGCAACGCGTCAGTAAACGGCGCTTGACACCATCTCCTGTTTACGTTATTCTAATGTAAGCGCTTTCAATTGCGCAGGGGGTACGATATGGGGCACTCCCTGAGCCTTTGGGTCATATGATGACTTACTCACCACCATTAACGTTGAAGCAAATCGGGGAAATGGCCGGCGTTTCCAGCGCCACCGTCTCGCGCGTCATAAACAACCACCCCAACGTCCGGCCTGAGGTGCGCGCCCGGGTACAGCGAATCATCGCCGAGACGGGCTACCAGCCGAACGCCGCCGCGCGCACGCTGGCCGGCCAGCGTTCCCGCATCGTCGGCCTGGTCATCCCCCAGACCGCACACATCCTGTTTACCGACCCCTACTTCCCCCGCCTTATCCAGGGCGTGACGCATGCCTGCCAGGTTCACGACTTCACGCTGAGCCTCTTCCTGTTTCACGCCGTCGAAGACGAAGCCAAGCTGTCTACCCGTATCTTGAAGCGCCAGATCCTCGACGGCGTGATCGTCACGGCGACGCAGATCGGCGACCCTCTGGTGAGAGAGATGCTCGCCAGCGATATTCCGTTTGTCCTTATCGGTCAGGACGGGACGGAAGCGGTGAGCTTTGTCGATGCCGACAACGAAGCGGGCGCCTACACGGCGACGAGCCACCTGATCCGCCTCGGCCGCAAGCGCATTGCGACCATCACCGGGCCGATGAACAACCTCGCCGGCGTTAACCGGCTCAATGGTTACCGCAACGCCCTGCGCGATCGTGGGCGCCGCGCAGAGGAACGCCTGATCGCCCACGGCGACTTTACTGAAGCCAGCGGCTATGCAGCCATGCAGCAGCTACTCGCCCACCATCCGGATGCCGTCTTCGTCGCTTCAGATACGATGGCAGTTGGCGCTCTACGCGCCCTGCATTCGGCTGGTCTGCGCGTCCCGCAGGACGTCGCCGTCGTCGGTTTCGACGACCTGCCCCACTCCGGCACATTCAACCCGCCGCTGACGACGATCAGACAGCCGATCAAGCGGGCCGGGATGATCGCCTTTGAAACCTTGCTGGATATTGTCGAGCACGGTCTGGAACCGCCGCGCCGCATCATCTTGCCCACCGAGCTGGTCATCCGCCAGTCGTGCGGCGCAGCGGCCTTGTCCTAGAGGAGGTGCTTATTGTAGAGACAGCGCGTGGCCTCTGTAAGTTGTCTTGTAACCGCTTTCACCAACTATTGGGAGGAGATATTCACCAAATGAACAAGAAGTTCTGGCTTTTAGTCGCCCTTCTCGTCATTGCGAGCCTCGTCGTCGCCTGTGGCGGTGAACCGGCTGCGCAGGACGGCGCGAATCAGGCTGAAGACGTGGCCGAAGAGCCCGCTGCGGAAGAGCCCGTTGCCGAGGAACCCGCTGCGGAAGAGCCCGTTGCCGAAGAGCCTGAGCCTTCTGCCGACGGCGTCCGCGAGATTCGCTGGTTCATTGGCCTGGGCGCCGGCAGCAATCCTGAAGAGGTCGAGCGCGAAGAGGCGTTCGTCGAGCTCTTCAACGAAGCCTATGGCGACAAGTACAGGCTCGTCATGGACGTGGTCACCAACGAGACCGCCTACGACGTTCTGAAGACGCAGTTTGCCTCTGGCGACGTCCCGGACATTGTCGGCCCGGTTGGCGTGCGTGGCATGTACAGCTTCGAAGGGGCCTGGCTTGACCTCGCTCCCTACATCGAATCGCAGGAGTACGACCTGTCGGACTTCAACCCGGCCCTCATCGAGTTCTACAACCTCGGAACCCAGGGCCAGATTGGCCTGCCTTTCGCTGTCTATCCGTCGGCTCTGTGGTACAACAAGGACCTCTTCGACGAGGCCGGCCTGGATTACCCCCCGCACGAGTGGGGCGCCCCCTATGCGGACGGCGATGAATGGACCTTCGACAAACTGCGCGAGCTGGCCATGTACCTGACCGTTGACGCCAACGGCAACGACGCCACGATGCCTGAGTTCGACCCGGACAACATCGTCCAGTTCGGTTACCACCCGATGTGGACGGACATCCGTGGCGCCTGGACCTTCTTCAGCCCGGCCAGCTTCGTGGGCGAAGACGGCGCCGCGGCGATGCCCGACGCCTGGAGAGAAGCCGCGAGCTGGCACTACGAGGGTATGTGGACCGATTACTTCATCCCCAACAGCAGCTATGTGAACAGCGACTTCCTGGCCCAGGGCAACACCTTTGGCTCGGGCAACGTGGCCATGAACCCGAACCACACCTGGTACACCTGCTGCTTCGAGGGCGCGAACTGGGACGTGGCGGCGATTCCTTCCCACAACGGGCAGATCACGGCCAAGCTACATGCCGATACCTTCGTCATTCCGGCGGCGGTGAAGGATCCTGACCTGGCCTTCGAGGTTCTCAGCCTGATGTTGGGCGAGTTCGCCGACGAGCTGGTTGACGTTTATGGCGCCTTCCCGGCCCGTATCAGCCTCCAGGAAGAGGCTGTTGCCCGGATGCAAGAGGCTTATCCCGACGCGGACCTGCAGGTCTTCGTGGATGCCCTCAACTACCCGGATAACCCCAACCACGAATCGGGCATGCCCAACTTCCTCAAGGCAACCGACGTCTACACCTCGTTCGCTTCTCTTTACGAGACGGACCCCAACCTCGACCTTGACGCCGAGCTCGATAAGATGGTGATCGAGCTCGACAAGGTCTTCAAAGAAGTCGAACCGTAACCAGATGAATAGGTGGGGGCAGCCAGTGGTTGCCCCCACCTATTCCCATCGGGAGGATCCACCATGACCACTCTCGACCGTGTTGAGCCCCCCGACACCGCTGCCATTTCATCGCCAGTGCGGGCGCGGCGTAAGCGTCTGAGCGGCAAGGAACGCTGGGAGAGGAAGTGGGGCCTGTTTTTCATCTCGCCCTGGATCATCGGCTTTCTGGCCTTTACCCTGCTCCCGGTTCTCGCCACCCTGGTCTTCGCCTTTACCGACTACAACCCGGTGCGTCCCGACGACATGTCCTTCGTCGGCCTGAAGAACTGGAACACGCTCCTGCACGACGCGAAGGTATGGAAGTCACTGCGGGTGACGGTTACCTATGCCCTGCTGGCCGTTCCGGCCAGTTTCATCTTTGGCCTCTTTCTGGCCTCGCTCGTCAACTCCTACTTCCTGGTCGGCCAGAACATATTCCGCACCCTGTATTACAGCACCTCGATGATTCCCGTGGTTGCGGCGGGCGTCATCTGGGGCGGTGTCGCCAATACACAGACCGGCTGGCTGAATCTCGGCCTGGAGGCGATTGGCATCAAAGGGCCCGACTGGCTCAACGATCCCACCTGGATCTACCCGCTCCTTGTGCTCATCGGTCTGTGGGGTGTGGGCAACCTGATGTTGACGCTTCTCGCCGGCATGCAGGGTGTGCCAAACGATGTCTACGAGGCGGCGGTGATCGACGGCGCGAACGGTTGGCAGCGCTTCTGGCGTATCACCATCCCGATGATTACCCCCGTCATCTTCTACAACCTGACCCTGATGCTCATTGGGGCCTTCAAATACTTCGACCTGGCCTACGTGCTCAAGAACGGCACGGGCCAGCCCCAGGACGCCACCCTCTTCTACGCGCTCAACTTCTACAAAAACTCCTTTGAGTACAACCTCATGGGCTACGGCTCGGCGCTGGCCTGGGTGCAGTTCGTGATTGTACTGATCCTGACGCTGGTGCTGTTCGGGACGGCTCGCCACTGGGTCTATTATGCCGGCGAGAGGAGGAGCTAACCCATGGCTACAGCCACCTTTAGCCCGCACGTATCGCGACACCAGAAGGAGATTCTCAATCGTATTCTGGTGACGGGGATCGCGCTCTTCGTCGTCATTCTGTTCCTCGCGCCGCTAGGCTATATGTTCACGACGGCGGTGAAGAGTGACTCGCAGATGAGCGATCCCAATGCGCCGGCCTACTGGCCGCACTCGCCGATGACGATCACGCACGAGGGCCAGGAGATCCCGGTTTTCCAGGTGCCCATGGAGGATGGCGAAATCCGCGAGCTGGGCCTCGTCACGAGAAAGCGCACAGAGAGCTGGTTCATCGACCCGGATAATCCCGAGGCCGGCGAGATCCATTGGGTGGGCAACTGGCGGCAGCTGACGCCTGTCTATGAACCTGACGCCCAATGGCAGAACTTTCCAGTGGCTTTCGAAGAACTCAACTTCCTGCGCCTGCTGCGTAACACGGTCATTATTGCCGTGCTCGGCACGCTCGGTGCGGTGGGCTCTTCCCTCTTTGTCGCCTATGGCTTTGCTCGCTTCCATTTCCGGGGCAAGAATGTGCTCTTCATGATCCTGATCGCCACCATCATCTTGCCGGTGCAGGCGACCTTGATCCCGACCTACATTCTCTTCTCGCGTATCGGCTGGACGAATACGTTCCTGCCGCTAATCGTGCCCCACTTCTTCGCCAACGCCTATAACGTCTTCCTGCTGCGCCAGTACTTCCTGCAGATTCCGCGCGAGCTGGACGAGGCGGCGATGATTGACGGCGCCAACCCACTGCGCATTCTCTTTTCTGTGATTCTGCCCCAGTCGATCCCGGCGCTCACCGCCGTGTCGCTCTTCCACTTCTTCTTCGCCTGGAACGACTTCTTCACGCCGCTGGTCTATCTCGTCTCCCGTCCCCAGCTGTGGCCCCTGTCGGTGGGTCTGCAGAAGTTCAACGCCCTCTACGGGCGCCAGCCGAATATGATCCAGGCGGGAGCGTTGATTACGCTGGTCGTGCCTGTCGTCGTCTTTTTCCTGGCCCAGCGCGTCTTCATGCGCGGCATCGTCTTTACCGGCGTCGACAAGTAAACCGCCGTTGAGGCTCGTCGATGAGGATAGAGCGCTGCCGCAGCACACATGGAAGATGGCGCCACCTGCTGGTTAGCGCCGCGCTCGGCACAATCGCCGCCCTGAGCCTCCTGGTCGTCGCCTGCCAGGAGCCTCCGGCCACGCCGGTTCCGCCGGTCACTGCCAGCGCAACGGCGCCCCTACCGGCCGGCACGCCCACCCCAGAGGCGACCCCGGACAGCCCAGAGCCCGCTGCGGAACCCGGCGAGCAGGAACCGGCCCCTGCCGGCACAGAGGATCCGGCGCTGCTGCTCGACGACTTCGAGCTGGAGACGCTGCCCAGTGGTCAGGACGACTTTGCCCCGATCGGCTTCGACACCTGGAGCGATGGCAGCGCAGTCGCCGTAACCCCGCTTGTGATCGAGCCCGGCGACGAGCTGGCCCTGCCCGATCAGGAAGGCAGCAACACCATCCTGCAGCTTGATACGGAGGTGGGCCCCAGCGGCTGGGCGGGCTTCACCCATGCCTTCGCCGACGAGACACTTACCGCCTGGACGCCGCGCGACTGGAGCGCCTATGAGGGCATCTCGCTCTGGCTCTATGGCCGGGAAAGCGGCGGCACGCTCTACGTCGATCTCCTCGACAACCGCAACCCCGACTCTCGCGGCGATGACGCCGAGCGCTGGACCTACGAGATTGACGACGATTTTGCCGGCTGGCGCTATCTGGAGATCCCTTTTGCCGATTTCCGCCGCAAGGAGATTGGCAACGGCGCTCCCAACGACGGCCTCAACCTGACTGCCCTGCACGGCTACGCCGTCGGCGCCTTTGGCTCTGTCGCGATGGGGCCGCAGACGCATTACGTCGATCGTGTGGCCCCTTACGGCGTCGCGCCCATCCGGCCCGTGGAGGTCAGCTTCGCCGAGGCCGCCTATAGCGTGCGAGAGACCGGCCGGGCCAATGTGGTCGTCGAGCTGAGCAAGCCTGCTACGCAGACGGTCAGCGTCACCTACGGCGTGGGCGCGTCTCTGGCGACGCCCGGACGGGATTATGAGGCGATTGGCGGCAAGTTGAGCTTTGCGCCCGGCGAAACAACCCAATCCTTCAGCTTCAACGCCATTGACGATGGGCTTCACGAAGGACAGGAACAGCTCATGCTGCTGCTTACCTCGGTCGAGGGAGCCGAGTTTGGCTTTCAGCGGAGGGCGACGATGACTATTCGCGACGACGACGAGCGTGACCCCCGGCTCCTCTTCGACTTCGAGCGCTTCCCACCCCTGCGCGCGAGCGGGCCCGTAAGCCTCACGCTTACCCGGCTCTTGCCCGGCGACGAACGCGCCCTCCCGGGACAGACTGAGCCCGAGCAGACCCTGGAAGGGCACTATACCGGCGGCGCGGAACAGGCCAGTCTTGACCGCCGTTTCGGTGAGGGGCAGGACTGGAGTGAGCACGCGGGCCTAACCTTCTGGTTCTACGGCGAAAACAGCGGCGCAGCCTACACCGTCGAGCTGCTGGAGAACCGGCTCTCGCTCACAGCCGAGACGCCGCCCGAGCAGTGGCAGCTTCTCTGGAGCGACGAGTTCGACGGCCCGGCTGGCCTTCCGCCGAACCCGGCCATCTGGCAGCCGGAGATTGGCGACGGCACGCTCAACGGCATCCCCGGCTGGGGCAACAGCGAGCTGGAATATTACACAGGGGAGCCGGAGAACGCGTCCACCGACGGCCAGGGTAATCTGGCGATCACCGCCCGTGCCGTCGATACCGAGACCACCGACCTCATCTGCTGGTATGGTCCCTGCGCCTACACCTCTGCCCGCCTGATCACGCGCGACCGCCTGGAGGTCGCCTACGGGCGGGTCGAGGCGCGGCTGAAGCTGCCGGCCGGTCAGGGAATCTGGCCCGCCTTCTGGATGCTCGGCACGAACTTGCAGACGATAGGCTGGCCCCAGTCTGGCGAGATCGACATCATGGAGAACATCGGCCGCGAGCCGGCGACTGTCCACGGCACGATTCACGGACCCGGCTACTCCGGCGCAGACGGCATCGGCCAGGGCACTGATCTGCCGGAGGGCGCAGCCTTCGCCGACGACTTCCACATCTTCGCCGTCGAGTGGCGTCCCGACGAGATCCGCTGGTTCGTGGACGGCGAGGCGGTCTTTACGGTTACGCCGGACGATATCCCGCCGGGAGCCGAATGGGTCTATAACCATCCCTTCTTCCTCATCCTCAACGTCGCCGTCGGCGGCAACTGGCCCGGCCTGCCGGACGAGACCAGCACGTTTCCCCAGACAATGCTCGTGGACTACGTGCGCGTCTACGGCGCCGAGAGCAGCGGCGAGCGGTACAGCGCCACCTTCGTGGACGACGTTGCCGGCTGGCGCGAGGTCGCACTTCCCTTCGCGGCGTTCGCCAGCGACCCGGAAACCGGCGGCGCGGCTCCGCAGCTTACGAACGTTTCGGGTTTCCGTTTTGTCCTGCCGGCCGGGCACAGCAGCACATTTCTCCTGGACCGGCTGCGCTTCCTCGATTGAGGCGCGTCTCTGGTCTGCACCCCATTAACAACCTTTGTAGGACGGTACCTTGATGCAAACCTCTCATTCTGCCGCTTCGCCTGAAGCTGCAACTGCCATCGCCGCCCGTGTCGCGGCGCTTCTGGAGCAAATGACCCTGGCCGAGAAGATCGGCCAGATGACGCAGGTCGAAAAGAACAGCATTACCCCGGAGGAGGTCGCCCGCTACGCCATCGGCTCGGTGATCAGCGGCGGCGGCGGCAACCCCAGCCCCAACACGCCGCAGAGCTGGGCCGCCATGGTGCGCGCTTTTCAGGAAGGCGCCCTGCAGTCACGGCTGGCAATCCCGATCATCTACGGCGTGGACGCGGTACACGGCCACAACAACGTCTACGGTGCGACGATTTTCCCGCACAACGTCGGCCTTGGGGCGACCCGCGACCCTGCTCTCGTCGAAGCCATCGGCAGCGCCGTCGCCCGCGAGCTTGTCGCCACGAACGTCCACTGGGACTTCGCCCCCTGTGTCGCCGTCCCGCAAGATATACGCTGGGGGCGCACCTACGAGGGCTTCGGCGAAGACCCCGAGCTGGTGAGCGCCCTCGGCGCCGCCTTCATTCGCGGCATGCAGAACCGGAACGGCCGGCGGGCGCTGGACCACCCGCACGCGGCCCTGGCCTGCCCGAAACATTTTGTCGGCGACGGAGGGGCAGTCTGGGGAACGACTCGCAGCTATCCCTGGCTCGGCCCGCTCTGGACGAGCGACGACGATCGCTACAGCATCGACCAGGGTGTGACCGCCGTGGACGAGGCGACGCTGCGCGCTGTGCACCTGCCGCCTTATCGGGCCGCCATCGAGGGCGGCGCGCGCAATATCATGGTCAGCTACACCACCTGGGGCGGCCTCAAGATGCACGCCCACCGCTACCTGTTGACCGGCGTGCTCAAGGGCGAGCTGGGCTTCTCCGGCTTTCTGGTCAGCGATTGGCTGGCTATCCAGCAGCTCGATCCTGACCTGCGCAAAGGCGCCGCGACGGCGATCAACGCCGGTCTGGATATGGTCATGGTGCCCTACGACTACCGCGCCTTCATCGAGGCGCTTACTGCGGCGGTGGAAGCGGGCGAGGTTCCCCAGGAGCGCATCGACGACGCCGTCTCCCGTATTCTCACCGTCAAGCTCGAGCTGGGCCTCTTCGAGCAGCCCCACGGCGACGAAAGCCTGCTGCCTGTCGTTGGCAGCGAGGAGCATCGCGCGCTGGCCCGCCGGGCCGTCCGCCAGTCGCTCGTCCTGCTCAAGAATGAGGGGGGCGTTCTGCCCCTGGGCCGGGATCTGCCGCGCCTCCTGGTCGCCGGCCGTGGCGCCGGCGACATCGGCATCCAATGCGGCGGCTGGACCATTGAATGGATGGGCACGCCGGGCCCCATCACGCCGGGCGCCACGCTGCTCGACGGGCTGCGCGCCGCCGCGCCGCAGACGGAGCTGCTCTATGACGCAGAGGGGCAGTTTGCCCCGGATGTGCGCGCGCCGGTCGGGCTCGTCGTCGTGGGCGAAATGCCCTATGCCGAAGGTGAGGGCGACCGCGCCGATCTCAGCCTCTCCGCCGCCGACCGCGAGCTACTCCGCCGGGTGCGCCGGCATTGCGACCGGCTCGTGGTGGTGCTCTACAGCGGCCGGCCGCTCGTCGTCACCGGCGAAATCGACGATTGGGACGCGCTGGTGGCGGCCTGGCTGCCGGGCAGCGAGGCCGGCGCCATCGCCGGCGTCCTGTTTGGGGATCACCCGTTCCAGGGCCGCCTGCCCTACACCTGGCCTCGCGACATGGCCAAGGTAGCGGACGGCACGGGCGAGCCCCTGTTCCCTTATGGGTTTGGCCTGTGATTGGCCGTAGGAATAGCTCATTGTAAATCGCCGGAGACGGAGCCCGTCCGACGCTGTGCCCGGCTCAGGATTACCGATCATGTTGCGACGCTGGAACATTGTTGCCCTCCTTGTACTCCTTTTACTGGCCGCCTGCCGCGAGGCTGCTCCGCCGGTTCCCACGCCTGACGCCCCGACAGCGCCGACCGCCGAAAGCGAAGCGCCGCCTGTTTATCAGGATGCCTCCCGCCCCATCCCCGAGCGCGTCGAGGATTTGCTGGCGCGTATGTCCCTGGCCGAAAAGATCGGCCAGATGACCCTCATCGAGAAGAACAGCCTCGGCGAAGGGGACGTGGCCGAATATTACCTCGGCGGCGTGCTCAGCGGCGGCGGCGGCTCGCCTCGTGATAATGCGCCGGAGGGCTGGCTGGAGATGGTTCGCGCCTTTCAGGAAGAGGCCCTGACCACCCCTCTGGCTATCCCAATCATCTACGGCGTCGATGCCGTCCACGGCCACAACAACGTGCCGGGGGCCGTCATCTTCCCGCACAACGTCGGCCTGGGGGCAACGCGCAACGCCGACCTCGTCAGTCAGATTGCGCGCGTCACCGCCGTGGAAGTCGCCGCGACGGGCATCTTCTGGAATTACGCCCCGACGGTTGCCGTGCCGCAGGACATCCGTTGGGGCCGCATTTACGAGGGCTTCGCGGAGCAGACCGATCTGGTCTCCGAGCTGGGCGCGGCCTACGTCGCCGGCCTGCAGGGCGACGATCTGACCGCCGAGACCGCCGTGCTTGCCACGCCTAAACATTTCGTCGGCGACGGCGGCACCACCTGGGGCAGCTCTACGACCTACCAGATCGATCAGGGGGTAACCGAGGTAGACGAAGAGACGCTACGCGCCATTCACCTGCCGCCCTACCAGGCCGCCATCGACGCCGGGGCGCGCAGCATCATGATCAGCTTCAGCAGCTGGGGCGGGCAGAAAATGCACGCCAACGGCTACCTCATCAACGACGTACTGAAGGGCGAGCTCGGCTTCACCGGCTTTGTCGTCAGCGACTGGGGCGGCGTAGACCAGGTTGACAGCAACTACGACGAAGCGGTCGTCGCGTCGATTAACGCGGGCATTGACATGAACATGGTGCCCTACGACGCCGAACGGTTCATCAACAGCCTCACCGCAGCCGTGGAGTCCGGCGCGGTGTCCCAGGAACGCATCGACGATGCCGTGCGGCGCATCCTGACCGTCAAGTTCGAGCTTGGCCTGTTCGAGCGCGGGCTCCCGGATGAGAGCCTGCTCGAGCAGGTGGGCAGCGACGAGCACCGTGCCCTCGCCCGCGACGCCGTGCGCCAGTCGTTGGTCCTGCTGCAGAACGAAGACGGCGCGCTGCCCCTCGACAAAGAGGCTCCCGTCATCTTCGTCGCCGGGGAAGCCGCCGACGACATCGGCATGCAGCTCGGCGGCTGGTCGATTAGCTGGCAGGGAATGCCCGGCGACATCACCGAAGGCACGACGATTCTCGAGGCTATCGAAGAGGTCGCCGCAGGCGAGGTCTATTTCAATCGCTTCGGTCGCTACGAGCGTATCGTCGACGATGCCGGCAATCCCATCGTAGCCGACGTCGGCATCGTCGTGCTCGCAGAGCGGCCCTATGCCGAAGGCGAGGGCGACCGCGCCGATCTCGCCCTGAGCCAGCCGGAAATCGATCTTGTCGCCCGCGTTCGTGACCAGAGCGAAAAGGTCGTCGTCATCCTGATGTCCGGCCGGCCCCTGCTTATCGAAAGCGTGCTGGCCAATAGCGACGCCTTTGTCGCCGCCTGGCTGCCCGGCACTGAGGCCCAGGGTATCGCCGATGCGCTCTTTGGCGACTACGAATTCACCGGCCGGCTCCCTTACACCTGGCCCCGCACCATGGAACAGGTCACGGTTGATAAGAGCGCCCTGTCCGACAGCGGCTGCGAGGCCCCGTTGTTCCCCTACGGCTACGGGTTGACGACCGCCGAGGACGGTCACGTAGAGCTGCTCACATGTCCGTAATTGGCGCTGTCAGACGGGTGCTGTTGATTCTTCCGGCCCTGCTGCTCCTGGCCGGCTGCCGGGGCGCGCCTACGGATGCGCCGGCCGTCACGGTGGCGCCCTCACCCACGCCTCCGCCCCCAGAGCCGCCGGCCGGCGTGCTCTATGTCGATGCCGCCTACGATCTGGGCGCGATCCCGCCCACCGTCTACGGCACGAACTATGGGCCGTGGATCAGCATCCCCCTGGAAGTGCAGGAGGCGTACGAGCAGTCACAGATCCGTCTCCAGCGCTTTCCCGGCGGGCAGTACGGCGACCTGAACAACCTGCGCCCCATCCAGATCGATCAGTTCATCAGCATGGCCGCGCAGATCGGGGCGGAGCCGATGATCAGCGTCCGCCTCTTTGACGGCACGCCCGAGCAGGCCGTCGAGCTTCTTCGCTATACGAATATCGAGAAAGAGTACGGCGTCCGCTACTGGAGCATCGGCAACGAACCGACCCTCTATGCCACCGCCCGCAATGCCCCGGAATGGGACGTGGAATTCTACAACGCCCGCTGGCGCGAGTTTGCCCTGGCGATGAAAGAGGCCGATCCCACCATCCTGCTCTTCGGCCCGGAGGTGCACCAGTATACGGCTGACCCGGCAGCCAACCCCAAGGATAGCAGCGGGCGCGATTGGATGACCGCCTTCCTCGAAGCCAACGGCGACCTCGTGGACGTGGTCAGCATCCACCGCTATCCCTTCCCCGTCGGCCTGAACGCGCCGGAGACGACGATAGAGCAGCTACGGGCGAACAGCGCCGAATGGGATGCGATTATTCCGGCCCTCCGTGGATTAATACACGAAAAGACGGGTCGCGATTTACCTATTGCCGTCACCGAGATCAACAGCCACTGGAACAAGGCTATCGGCGGAGAGGCAACGCCCGATAGCTTCTTCAGTGCCCTCTGGTGGGGCGACGTGCTGGGCCGCCTCATTCGCCAGAATGTGGACTACGTTGCCCACTTCGCCCTACAGAGCAACACCGGACAGGGCGGCTGGGGCCTGCTCTCGCGTGACGACGAGCGCCCCGCCTACTTCGTCTACCAGATGTACGCCCGCTTCGGCGACCGGCTCCGCTTTGCGGCTGCGCCGGCCGGCGACGTCAGCCTCTCTGCAGCCCTCGACGATGAAGGGACGCTCACGCTGATGCTCATTAACCTCTCCGACGAGGCCCAGACGCTACCCCTGCGGCTCGACCACTTTGCACCGTCCGGCCCGGCTGCCGTCTGGCTCTTCGACGCCACTCACGAGGCCAGCCGCCTGCCCGATGTGCCCCTGGCGAGCGAAGACACTGTGACGCTGCCCGCCCAATCCATGACCCTCTATGCCGTCCCCGGCGAGGTCGCCCCTTAGGAGGTATGATGCGCCCCGATATCGAAGCTCTCATCGCCAGTCTGACGCTCGAAGAAAAAGTCGCGCTGCTTGCCGGCGACGACACCTGGCACACCGTGCCGATCCCCCGCCTCGGCATCCCCGCGATGAAGATGACCGACGGCCCTAACGGAGCGCGCGGCGCCGACGGCAACCACGGGCCGACCTCGGCCGACTTCCCTGTGGGCATCGCCGTCGCCGCCACCTAGAACGTCGCCCTCGTCCGGCGGCTGGGCGAAGCGCTGGCCGAAGAGACGAAGGCCAAGGGCGCTCACATCCTGCTCGCGCCCACGGTCAACATCGTTCGCTCCCCGCTGGCCGGGCGCAACTTCGAGACGTATGGCGAGGACCCCACCCTCACGGGCACGCTGGCTACCGCCTACATTCAGGGTCTGCAGAGCCAGGGCGTCGGCGCCTGCATCAAGCATTTTGTAGCCAATGATTCCGAGTTTGAACGCTTCACCATGAGCAGCGAGATCGACCAGAGGACGCTGCATGAGATCTATCTGACCCCGTTCCGTCTCGCCATCGCCAACGCCCGCCCCTGGGCGATCATGTCGGCCTACAACCGCGTCAACGGCGTCTATGCCAGCGAGAACCCCTATCTGCTGCGCGAGCTGCTCAAAGACGAGTGGGGCTTCGACGGTCTGGTCATCTCCGACTGGCATGGAACCAACAGCACCAAAGTCGCCGCCGGCGGCCTCGACCTGGAAATGCCCGGCCCGGCGCGCTACCAGGGCCCGGAGGTCGCGGAGATGGTACGCCGGGGCGAATTGGACGAAGCGCTCGTAGACGACAAGGTGCGCCGGCTGCTGCGCACGCTCGAGCGCGTGGGCGCGTTCGACAACCCGGAGCTACAGCCCGAACAGGCCATCGACCGGCCTGAACACCGCGCGCTGGCCCGCGAGATTGCCCGTGAGGCCATCGTGCTGCTCAAGAACGAGGGCAACCTGCTTCCTCTCGATTCTGAGGGCGTGCGCTCCATCGCCATCATCGGCGAAAACGCCAGATGGCCACAGCCAATGGGCGGCGGCAGCAGCAACGTCAACCCGCACTACGTCATCTCCCCGCTGCAGGGCATCCACGAGCGCGCCGGAGCGAACGTAGAGGTGCGCTACGCCCTGGGCACGCCGATGCACCGGTACCCGCCCGTCTGCAACCCGGCGTGGCTCACGCCGGCCGGAGCGCCGGGCGAGCAGGGGCTGGCCCTGGCCTCCTTCGACAATCCGGAGCTGGCCGGCGAGCCCGTGTACGAGGAAATAACCCGTCGCTTTTCGCTGAGCTGATTTGGCGAAAAGATCCCCTACGTGCAACCCGGCAGCTTCTCACTGCGCCTCAGCGGCGCCTTCACCGCACCGGAAGACGGCGCCTATACCTTCAGCCTGTTCAGCGTGGGCCGCAGCCGTCTCTTCCTGGACGACGAGCTGGTCATCAACCAGTGGGATCATCCCGGCGCGGAGGAGTGGAACGAGTGGCAGGAAAGCGCCTCGATCACCCTCCACGCAGGCGAGACTGTGCCGCTGGTTGTCGAATACAGCAGCTCCCTGGGCAGCCGGTGGCGCGCCCTGCGGCTGGGCTGCCAGACGCCGCTGCCGGAGGATCCCATCGCCGCCGCAGTGGAGGCTGCCGCCACTGCCGACGTAGCCATTGTCTTTGCCGGCCTGACCAACGAGTGGGAGAGCGAGGGCTTCGACCGGCCCGACATGCGCCTGCCTGGCGCGCAGGACGAATTGATCCGCCGCGTGGCGGCAGCCAATCCCCGCACCGTCGTCGTCCTCAACTGCGGCTCGCCTGTCGAGATGCCCTGGCTGGACGAGGTGCCTGCGCTGCTCCAGGCGTGGTACGCGGGCCAGGAAATGGGCCACGCCATCGCCGACGTGCTCTTTGGCGACGTGAGCCCGTCGGGCCGCCTGCCGGTGACGTTCCCCCGCCGCCTGCAGGATAACCCGGCTTACATCAACTATCCGGGCGAAAACGGCCAAGTTCGCTACGGCGATGGGCTGTTCGTCGGCTACCGTTATTACGACGCTAAACAGATCGAGCCCCTCTTCCCCTTCGGCTATGGGCTTTCCTACACCGAGTTCAGCTATGGCGATCTGACCCTCGACCGGGAGCAGCTTGGCCCGGGGGAGGCGCTCGAAGCGCGCCTGACCATCGCCAACCGGGGCAGCAGGCCGGGCCAGGAGGTCGTGCAGCTCTATCTTCACGACGAGGAATCCAGCCTGCGCCGCCCGCCGAAAGAACTCAGGCGCTTTGCCAAAGTCATGCTCCAGCCGGGAGAGGAACAGACCGTTACCTTCACGCTCGACGGCGACGATCTCGCCTTCTATGACCCGGCATACGGGGGCTGGATTAGCGAAGCGGGCGCCTTCCAGCTTCTGCTCGGCCCCAACGCCGCCGATATCCGCCGGCGCGCTCGCTTCACCTGGACAGGCGCAGCCGCCCGAGCGGCGCGCACAGATCCCAACGGCCACCTGCACACGGGGCTATTGCTGAAGACGCTCCTTGCCGACCCGGAGGGCAAGCGGGTACTGGAGCGCCATCTGGGCGAGTTGCTCAAGCACCCGCAGGCGGAGATGGCTATGGAGATGTCGCTCGACCAGCTTGCGGCTATCGTGCCCGACCTGCTCACCGCCCAGAAAATGCGAGCTATTCAGAACGATCTCGCCGGTTAGGTGCAAGGGCCCGCGCCTTAGGTTGTCGGCGCGGGCCGTTAACCTCCCATTTCGACGCGCACAATCTGCACGCCGTCCTCGACCCGGACGTCGATGATGCGTGGCTCCCGCTCCTGCTTGACCACACTGATGTTCCCGCTGCGCTCCAGGCGAGCTTCTTTGACGCGCTCGAGACCCCCCAGATTGGCATTGTCACGCAAGGCCGAAAAGAGATCCTTCTTGCTGATGTGCACGTTCTGCATGGCGTCCCAATCAATCTCGCCGTCGCGCACCAGCACTTCCGTTGTGCCCTTCACCCAGTTGCCGAAGTGATCCGAACGGAAGCTGACGATGGCAAAGAGCCAGTGGAGCAGAATCAGGGCCAGCGCGCCTCCAAGAATGGTCTCGAAGAAAGTGGCGGAACCCGTAATGGCTCGGCTGAGCACCGAGCCGAGCATGAAGCCCAGGACCGCGTCCAGCGCCGCATACTGACCCAGAAAGCGTTTTTCGCCAATCCGCACGAGCACAATGGCGGCAAGATAGACAACGACGGCGCGCAGGGCCATCTGCCACAGGGCGGGCGAGTCCGCGCCAAGCCCCAGCAACTCACTGACGACGGGCCAATCTTCTCCGATCATGTCCTTGCCTCCATCTTTCTCTATCCTGTCTGTTATTCGCTTCATAACTACGGGCACAGATAGACGGGGGGTGTCATTCGTTATCGTAGGATAGATGACGCAACGGGAAAAAGCCAGACTGGAGGAGGTGCCATTCACCGGGAAATGAAACGCCCTCAAGGCCCTACAGCACCACGCGCTCCTCGGGATAGCGCACCGATTGCCCTCGGGGCGCCATGCGTTGTACCAGGGCCACGACCAGCGTGATGGCTCCCAGGCGGCCCCAGAACATCATCAGGATGATAATCAGTCGCCCGAAGGTGTTGAGATCGTCCGTGATCCCGAGACTGAGGCCGACCGTCGCAAAGGCCGACGTCACTTCAAAGAGCACCCTGTTCATCGTCAGGTCGTGGGTCATCAGGATGAGCCAGGAGGCGAAAACCACGCTGAAGAGACTGATGAAGAGGATCATCGCGGCCCGCCGCACCGTGCCCGCGGAAATCGTCCGGCGCGCTATCTGGACCTCGCGATGGCTATGCGCGTAGCTCCAGAGCGCGACGGTCAGCACGACCAGGGTGCTCGTGGTGATCCCGCCGCCCATCGAGGCCGGTCCGCTGCCGATAAACATCAGGCTCATCACCAGTAGCTGGCTCTCGGGCACCAGCCGGTTGAACTCCTCAAAACCGGGAAAGCCGGCCGAGCGGGTGGAGACCGATTGGAACAGGCTACGGACCAGTTGTTGGTCAAGCGGGTCATTCTGCAAGACGCCGCCCGGCCGGGCCTCTGGAATGAACAGACCGATCCAGCCGATCAGCAAGAGGGCCAGCGTTGCCCCCAGCGTCAGCCGCGTGTGCAGCGACAGGGGCTGCGGTTTGCGCCAGGTCAGGAGGTCGGAAAGCACCGGAATGCCCAGCCCGCCCAGAAAGACGAGCGCGGCGAGGAGCATCAGGGTCAGACTGTCGCCCGGAATACCCCGGGGGTAACGGCTGAGGCCCACGAAAAGGTCAAACCCGGCATTGCAGAAGGCCGAGATGGCATGGAAGAAGGCGTAGAAAGGGGCATCGTCCGCCGGGACAATGCCGCTGCGCCGCCAATGCAGGTAGAGCAGCAGCGCGCCTAACCCTTCGATGATCAGGATGCCGGCGAGGGCGCGCCGGCTCAAGCGCAAGATTCCCGCCGGCTTATCCAGCCCCAGGCTGCCCGTCAGCGTCAGCCGGTCCATCAGGCTTAGCCGGCCCCGGACCAGGACCAGGGTGACGGCCAGCACAAACATGTAGCCCACCCCGCCCACCTGCGCCAGCAGGATCAGGATCAACTGGCCCCAGCGGGTGAAATCCGTGCTTGTCGTGACGACGGTCAGCCCCGTCACAGTCACGGCTGAGGTAGAGGTGAACAACGCCTCCATGAACGAGAGCCGCTCCCCCGTCGTCACGCCGGGCAACAGAAGGAACACGGTGCCCACGACGATGAGCATGCTGAGGCCGAGGACGAGACGCAGGGAGACAGGCAGGGGGCGGCGCCGGCCCTTCAGCGGGTAGGTGACGTGGGAATGCAGCTGGCTATAGCGAGGGTCCTGCGGCGCGCGGGACATCAGGGCAGTTTCCCAAAGGCCTCTAGTGCTTCGTTGCTGCCCACGGCGACCAGCAGGTCGCTTTCCAGGAGCGGCGTGTCGGCCCTGGGAGAAACGATCAGGTCATTGTCCCGCTTGATCAGCAACACCGTGACGCCCATCCGCCGCCGGAGGTCGAGTTCCTGGAGGCTCTTCCCGGCAATCGAGCTGGGCGTCATCAGCTCTACGATGTCGTGCTGCGGCCCCAGGTGCAGCCGCGCCAGCACAGCCGGTACGGTCAGTTGCTGGGCCAGACGCCGCCCGGCCTCCTGCTCAGGCTGGATCACCTCGTCGGCGCCAACCCGCAGCAAAATCTCGGCCTGCCGGTTGGTCACCGCCTTGCTGATGACGTAGCGCACGCCGAGGTGCTTGAGGCTGACGGTGGTCAGCAGGTTGCTCTCGAAGTCCGCGCCGATGGCAACGATGACCGTGTCGAAGGACGTGATGTCGACCGCACGGAGCGCGACTTCGTCCGTAGCATCCAGCGACACGGTCTGAGCCAGCTCATCGGCCAGCCTTTGGACGATCTTGCGGTCACTGTCGATGCCGAGCACCTTGTAGCCGTTGGCAGCGAGGGCCAGCGCGAGGCTGCTGCCGAACCGGCCCAGGCCAATCACGGCAAACTCAGGTTTGTTTCTCCGAT
>ENA-UOUL01002042-UOUL01002042.1-bioreactor-metagenome-genome-assembly--contig:-NODE-2042-length-25246-cov-5.929516_pt1 | contig 25246 bp, 16 predicted proteins | sample MGYA00249838_ERZ747220 | MGnify/ENA primary metagenome ERZ747220 (study PRJEB28778, sample SAMN05720191) | bioreactor metagenome | isolation source: Anaerobic biogas reactor | place: USA:Washington...
TAAAGGCCGGCGTGGTGAGCATGTGCGCTTCGTCCAGGATATACACGCGATAGCGGCATTCGTTGGGACGAAACCGCACCTTATCTCGCAGGTCGCGCACCTCGTCGATGCCGCGATTCGAGGCAGCGTCGATCTCCACCAGGTCCAGAGACCGCCCCTCGGTAATCGATTGGCAGACGGGGCACTGGTTGCAGGGCTTTTCCTCCGTCTCGCCGATACAATTGACCGCCTTGGCCAGCAACCGCGCCATGCTGGTCTTGCCCGTGCCGCGGGGGCCCGTGAAAAGATACGCGTGGGCGACGCGGCCATCGCGCAGGGCATTGCGCAACGTGCGGGTCACGTGCTCTTGCGAGACGACCTCGTCGAACGTCTGCGATCTCCACTTGCGATACAATGCCTGCGAAGCCACCATTGCCCTCCAACCCGCGAGCGAGCCCTAACCCGCGGCCGCCTCTTCATCGCCGGCCGCGGCCCCATCGGCCTGCTTGCGGCCGTAGAACACCACCAGGGTGCTGCCGTATTTCCGCTCGTCCACCGGCTCGAAATGCGCCAGCTCCAGCTCCCGATACTCTTTGGGGAATATTTGCACGATGATCTGGCCGTCCTCCGTCAGGAGCGCCTCGTGCTCGTCCAGCGCTTGCAGCGCCTTGGCCCACAATTCCTGGTATTGCGGCGGCGCGACATAGATGAAATCGTAGCGCCCGTCCGCCTCGGCGATAAACCTGAAGACGTCCCGGCGCAGCACGCGGGCCTGCCCAGCCAGCCCCGTGGTCTTGAGGTTCTCCGCGATCACCCGTATGGCGCGATCCTCCCGCTCCACAAAGGTGGCCTCCTCTGCGCCGCGGCTCAGCGCCTCGATGCCCACGCTGCCCGTCCCGGCGAAGAGATCCAGGAAACGCGCCCCGCGCAGTTCCGTGCCGAGGATATTAAACACCGCCTCTTTGACGCGGTCCATCACCGGCCTGGTCGTCTCCCCGGGGACGATGGCCAGCCGGAGACCCTTGGCCTTTCCGGCGATCACCCTCATCGCTATTCACCCCGCCGTATTCTACCGTAGATGGGCCCTGCGGTCAACCCGGCGCGGCTCATAGCAGCCCCAACCGCTTCTTGAGCACCTTCCAGGCCGCCTCGTGATCGCTCCACGGGTACTCGACGGTGCCATAGCACATGGAGGGCTCGTGTCCCTTTCCGGTGATCACCACCAGGTCGCCCGGCTCGGCCATGTCGATGGCCGTCTGGATCGCCTCTCCCCGGTCGGGCACCCGGAAGAAGTCGCGCCCCTCCTGGCCCCCGGCCTGCTGGCAGCCCACCACCGTCTGGGCGATGATCTCCTCCACCGGCTCGGTGCGCGGATCCTCCGCCGTGAGCACCGACCGATCCGCTAGCCGGCAGGCCACCTCGCCCATCATCGGCCGCTTCTGCCGGTCGCGCAGCCCCGCGCAGCCAAAGACCACAATCACCTTGCCCGAGGTCAACTGCCGCACCGTCTTGAGCGCCTGCTCCAGGGCGTTGGGCGTGTGGGCAAAATCGATGAGCACCGCGAAATCCTGCCCGAGGTCGATGGGATCCATGCGCCCCCGCACGCCACGCATGGCGGACACCCCGGCCTGGATGGCCGACACCGGCGCCCCCTGGGAAAGGGTCGCCGTCACCGCCGCCAGGATGTTATACACGTTGAAGCGGCCCACCAGCCGGCTTTCCAGGCGGAACTCGCCCCGCGGCGTGTGCGCCGTAAAGGTGAGCCCCGAGGGCATAAAGGTGATGTCCGTGGCCGTCACACCGGCGGGGCTATCCAGGCCATAGCTCCAGTGCTCATCCGCCGGGATGACCCGCAGATAGGGATAGGAGGGGTCGTCCACGTTGATCACCGACACCTTGGGGATGCCCTTGCGCTGGGCGGTGCTCAAATGGCGAAAGAGCTGCGCCTTGGCGTCGCGATAGGCATCGAAGGAGCCGTGCTCGTCCAGGTGTTCGTGGGTGATATTGGTCACCACCGCCACGTCGTACTCGCAGGCATCCACGCGGTGCTGCGCCAGGCCGTGGGAGGTGGACTCGAGCACGGCATACTCGGCCTCCGCCTCCACCATCTCGGCCAGATAGTGCTGCATGTCCAGCGCCTCCGGCGTCGTGGTGTGAAAGCCCGTCTCCTGCTCCCGCCCTCCGATCACCGCGCTCACCGTGCTCACCAGCCCGGTGCGGTGCCCGGCGACCTCCAGAATGGACGTGATGAGCGTGGCCGTGGTCGTCTTGCCGTCCGTCCCCGTCACGCCGATGACCCGCAGCTTGCGCGCCGGAAAGTCATACCAGGCCGCGGCCAGGTAGGCCAGCGCCTGCCGCCCATTGGCCACCTGAACATAGGGCACGGCCAGCGGGCCGCCCAGCAGCGCCTCCACCTCGGCCGGGGCGCGCTCTCCCACCACCACCGAGGCGCCCTGGGCCACCGCCGAGCCGATGTAACGATGCCCATCCAGCGCTTTTCCTTGATAGGCGAGGAACAGGTCGCCCGGCTGGACCTTGCGCGAATCGGCCTTGATCCCCGCGACGCACGCCGACCCATCGCCCCATAGCCGGGCATCCGGCAGCGCCACCAGCAACTCGTTGAGCGTCTTCATCTGCACCCCTCCCCTCACGCGAGCAAATCAACCAACCCCAGCATCTCGGCGGCGTTTCGCCAGGCAATCCGCTCCTTGACCTCCGCCTCGACATCCAACGCCTGCAGCCGCAGCAAGGCGGGCGCCGCCATGTTCAGCGGCATCCCCGTGCCCCAGACCACGCGCCGCGGGCCAACGCCCTCCAGCAGGCGCTGGATATCGCGGCGCAGCACGGCGGTCAGCCGCGAGATCTCCACCGCATAGTTGGCCTCTGGCGGGAGCCGCCGCCCGTCGAGCCCCGCCGCGGCCAGGATCATCCAATGGACGTTCGGGCGCGCGCCGATGGCCGCCTCGTAATTGGCGGGCGAGAGGTCCTCGCCCAGGTCCATGGGATGCCGCCCGCGCCGGTCCACCAGCCGCATGGGCGCCTGCACGGCCCAGCCCAGCCGGGCGGCCGCATCCACCAACGCCAGAGCGGCCTCCCCGGCCAGTTGGTAGCCGTGATACTGCGGATAGAGCCGTAGGCCGCGCAGCCCCAGCCCCTCGCAGCGCCGCAGGTCCTCTTCCCAGCCAGGGTAGGCCGGGTTGAGCGTGGCAAAGGGGATCAGCCGATCGCCAAAGGGCCGCGCCGCCTCGGCCAGCTCCTCGTTGGCTGGCTGCACGTTCTTGTAAAAGACGCCGTGCAGGTTCGCCGCCACCGCGCGGTCGATCCCCTGCCGGTCCATCTCGCACACCAGCCCCTCGGCGGTGGTGATCCGCAACTGCCGAAAGGGCCAGTGGCCGATATAGGCGTTCACGTCGATGAGCACAAGCCGCCTCCGTCCCTGCCCTACCGGCGAGCCAGGATCGCCGCCATGTTGCGGTAAAAGACCTTGTCCCGGTCCTCCGCGGACATTTCGGCGCCCAGCACCTTGCCCACGCCCGCCTCCACGTTCATGTCCGTGCCGAAAAGCAGGCGATCAGCCCCCAGCTCGCGCAGCGCCATCTCCATCATGCCGTCATCGATGACGCTCCCGCAGGTGTCCGCGTATACGCTGGGGACCTCCCGCAGATGCTTGATGGCCCACTCCCAATCGCCGCCGCCGCCGATATGCGCCTCGATGAGCATCGCCTCCGGATACTCGCGGGCCACATGGGCGAAATCCGCGGCATTGGAGATATTGGGCTGCTTGGCCAGATGCTCCGGCGACAGATACCCGGCGTGCATCAGGATCGGCGCCCGTTCCCGGATGGCCTTTTCGATGGTCGGGCGTACCGCCGGGTCCGAGAGCCGGTACTGGTTATAGAGCTTGATGCCCATCATCCCCTGGCCCAGGCAGCGCTCGATCTCGCCAATGGACTCCGCCCAGCCGGGACAGACGTAGCAATACCCCAGGATCCGCCCGCGGTAGCGCCGCATCGCCTCCAACACAGCGTCGTTGCAGGCCCGCACCTCGTCCATGGTGGGCATACCCCGCACGATGGGGATGGAGCAGCAGAGTTGGTCGATCTCGAGCCGGTCCGCCGCCTCGATGATGCGATCGTTGTTATCCCAGCCCCACTGCAGCGGCCCGCCGTTCAGGTGCATGTGGCAGTCAATGCGCATGGCTCCCTCCTGCACCTGCATGTTAGCTCATTCGCCCCCGCGCGTCAATTGAGCGACGCCCGATTGCCTCGCCATTCCCTCATGGTATAATGGTCACAAGCCAAGCCAATGCATCTGTCCAAGGAGGTCACATGCGCACGATTCAAGAGCCCTCGCGCCGCATACCCGTTATCGCCGAGGTGGACGTCGTCGTCTGCGGCGGCGGGCCCGGCGGCCTGCCCGCGGCCATCGCCGCCGCCCGCCATGGCGCCAAGACCCTGCTCATCGAGCGATACGGCTTTCTCGGCGGGCTGGCCACCGCTGGCCTGGTGGCGCCCATCCTGGGCCACCACGCCCACAACAGCTCCCAGCCCATCGTGGAGGGGCTGCTGCGCGAGATAACCGAGCGGATGCACGCCCTGGGCGGCGCGCCCACCTGGGAGGAGACGCTGGCCCGCTGGGGCATCAATTTCGACGCCGAGACCTTCAAGCGCGTCGCGGATCTCTTGGTCCAGGAGGCCGGCGTGGAGCTGCTCCTGCACACCCTGGTCACCGATGTGGTCGTCCAGGATGGCCGGATCGCCGCCGTGATCATCGAGAACAAGTCCGGCCGCCAGGCCATCGCCGCCAAGGTGGTCGTGGACGCCACTGGCGACGCCGACGTGGCCTACCGCGCCGGCGCGCCCACCAAGCAGGGCCGCGATTTCGACGGCAAGGTCGAGTCCATGGGCTCCTTCATGCACCTGGCCGGCCTCCCGTCGCTGACCGATGAGGCTCGCAGGGCCGCCGTGGAGCAGGTCCGCCAGGCCATGGCCGCGGGCAAGCTGCGCTTCTATAACCCCGGCTTTCTCGGCGTCAACGATATGCGCCCCGACCACACCTCGCCCAACATGACCCGCTTCGCCGGCGACCCCACCGACGGCGGCGACATGACCCAGGCCGAGTTGAGCGTGCGGCGCGACGTGTGGGACCTCGTCGCCTTCCTCCGGGACCAAGTCCCCGGCATGGAGGGGGTCTATCTCGCCGCCACCTCGCCGCAGGTCGGCCCGCGGGAAAGCCGCCAGATCGTCGGCGGCTATGCCCTCACCGGCCAGGACGTGCACGCCGGCGCCAAGTTCGCCGACGCCATCGCCCGCGGCTCCTGGTGGGTGGACATCCACTGCCCGTTGGGCAACACCTATCCGGTGCACCTCTGCATCGTCGAATGCCCCCGGCAGGAATCCTGCCCCTTCTGGGCCGCCGAGCATGGGCGCATGTTCACCCGCCAGGGCGACCAGGGCACGGTTTACCCGCCCGACGGCGACTGGTACGACATCCCTTACCGCTGCCTGGTCCCCAACGCCATCGATAACCTCCTGGTCTCCGGGCGCTGCATCTCGGCGACCCACGAGGGCATGGCCGGCGCCCGCGTGATGGGCACCTGCTTCGCCATCGGACAGGCCGCGGGCACGGCGGCGGCGTTGGCGGCCCAGGCCAACGGCCGCCCGCGCGACGTGGACGTGGCCCAACTGCGCGCCGCGCTGGGCGCCGATGGCGCGCTGGTCTAGGATAAGGAACTCTCCATGAAAATCACCGATGTCCGCCTGACCAAGGTCGAGGGCCAGTTCCCGCGCGCCCTCTCCACCAGCGTGGAGCGCCAGGTCGGCGCGCTGGACCTCTTTCCCGAGTACCGCGCCAGGGCCTATAGGGCGCCCAAGCCGGAAGAGCTGGGGGGCACCCGGCCCATCTCGGGCGTCTATGTCCACGTGGATACCGACGAGGGGATCACCGGCCTCTTTGGCCCCATCATGGAGGCGCAGGGCTTCCTCATCGCCACCGGCCTGCGCCCCCACCTGCTAGGCCAGGACCCCATCGCCGTGGAGCACCTCTGGGACGTGATGGCCCGCCACGACCGCCATGCCCGCAAAGGCTACATGATGATGGCCATTAGCGCCGTGGACCTGGCGCTGTGGGACATCCGCGGCAAGGCAGCCGGCCTGCCCGTCTATCGCCTGCTGGGCGGCCCGACCCGCGCGGCCGTCCCCGCCTATGCCAGCATGTTGGGCCACTCGCTGGAGCCGGACAAGGTGGCCGAGACCGCCCGCGAGTTCGTGCGCAAGGGCTACACGGCGCAAAAGTGGTTCTTCCGCTACGGCCCCGGCGACGGGCGCGAGGCCATCGCCCGCAACATGGAGCTGGTGCGCACCCTCCGCGAGGCGGTGGGCGACGGCATCGACCTCATGTTCGACGCCTGGCTCGGTTGGGACGTGCCCTTTTCCATCGAGATGGGCCGCCGCATGGCCCCCTATAACCCGCGTTGGCTGGAAGAGCCGGTGCAGCCCGACCACATCGAGAGCTATGCCGAGATTCGCCGCGCCACCGGCATCCCCATCGCCGGCGGCGAGCACGAATACACCCGCTGGGGCTTCAAGACGCTGCTGGACGCCGAGGCCATCGATGTGATCCAGGCCGACCCTGATTGGACCGGCGGCCTCACCGAGATGCCCAAGATCTGCGCGCTGGCCTCCGCCTATGACAAGCAGGTCGTCCCCCACGGCCACTCGGTGGTCCCGGCGCTGCACCTCATCGCCGCCCAGTCGCCCGCCGTTTGCCCCATGCTGGAATACCTGGTGCTCGCCAACGAGATGAAGCAGTGGTTCCACACGACCACCTACAAGCCCGAAAATGGCCTCGTCCGCCTGCCCACCGACCCGGGCCTGGGCGTTGCCCTGGATGAGTCCAAGATCGTCTCGCAGCAAGAGCTGAACTGGGAGTAGGAAGCCGCGCCCACCTGCCAGCGCAGCCGAAAGGAGGGCAACGCCATGATCTGCAGAATTGGCTCCAGCTTGTGCCTGGCTCTGGCGCTGATCGTGACTGGGCTACCGGCCGCTACTGGGCCGGCAGCCGCTGCGGACCAGGAGACCTGGCGCGTCTATACCAACGGCAACTATGTCAACGCCCTTTTGGCCCACGAGGGCAGCCTGTGGGTGGCCAGCCCCGGCGGCGTGGTGCGTTGGAATCTGGACGACGGCAGCTATATCAAGTACACTACCCTGGATGGCCTCGCCAGCAACGAGGTCAACGACCTAGCCGTGGACGCCAGCGGCGCGCTTTGGTTCGCCACCGCCGGCGGGGCCAGCCGCTTCGATGGCGAGCAGTGGCGCACCTATACCACCGCCGACGGCCTGCCCAGCGGCTGGGTCACTTCGGTCGCCGTGGACACCCACGGGGCTGTGTGGTTCGGTACCAGTCACGGCGCGACCCGCTTCGATGGCCAGACCTGGCGCACCTACAGCAAGCAGGATGGCTTGGCCGGCTATGAGGTCACGACCATCGCCGCCGACCTGGCCGGGGGCGTGTGGTGCGGCGGCAGCGGGGGATTGAGCCATTTCGATGGGCAGACCTGGCGCACCTACGACTGGCGGGCCAGCGGCCTATCAGATTACTCGCCCGGCGACGTCTCGGCTCTCGCGGTGGACCACGCCGGCGCCGTCTGGATTGGTACCTGGGGATACGGCACGCGTTGCCTGGACGCCTGGGGCTGGCGCGCCTTCCGGGCCGGGGAGGGCAATCTGCCCGACGACTTTGTCCGGGACATCGCCGTGGATGCCGACGGCGTCGTGTGGTTCGGCACCTACGGCGGGGCGACCCGCTTCGATGGACAGACTTGGCGCACCTATACAGGCGCCGATGGCCTGGCCGCCATCTATGTGCGCGCCATCGCCCAGGACGCCGAGGGCGCCATGTGGTTCGGCTCCTGGGGCTACGGCGTCACCGGCTACGATGGCCAGTCCTGGCGCATCTGGGCCACACCGGACGGCTTGGCGCGCAACGTCGTCCTCTCCGTGGGGCAGAGCACCAACGGAGCGATGTGGTTCGGCACCCAAGGCGGCGGCGTGAGCCGTTTCAGCGGGCAAGAGTGGCGCACCTACAGCATCGCTGACGGCCTGGCCCACAACGAGGTCTATGCCATCGCCCCCGACACGAATGGAGCCACCTGGTTTGGCACCCATGAAGGGCTAAGCCGCCTCGTAGATTCCCCCGGTGGGCCACAGTGGAGCACGTTCCTGGCTGGCTCGGCGATACTCGCCATCGCCCAGGACGCCGCAGGAGCGATGTGGTTTGGCGCCACGCGCTTCGACGGCGCAACCTGGCGCACCTATGGCGCGGCCTATGGCCTGTCTGGCCAGGTCACTGCCCTCGCCCCGGGCGCCGACGGCACGATCTGGGCCGCCACCAATAAGGGGGCGTGCCGCTTCTACCCAGAACAGGAGAGGTGGCGCACCTACACCACCTCCGATGGCCTAGCGAGCAACTGGGTCAACGCCGTCGCCGTGGATGGCGATGGCGTGGCCTGGTTCGGAACCAGCGGCGGCGGGGTCAGCCGCTTCGACGGGCAAACCTGGCGGACCTATACCACGGCGGACGGCTTGCCCAACAACAACGTCTGGGATATCGCCGTCGGCCACGATGGCACGTTGTGGGTCGGCACCGCGAGCGGGGTGAGTCGCCTGGATCGGTGGGGCTGGCACACCTATACTGCGGCGAACGGCCTGGCTGGTGGCGACGTCCGTGCCATCATGGTGGATGCAGTGGGAGACGTGTGGTTCGGCACCGCGGGCGGCGTAAGCGCTCTGACCCGAGTGGCGCCCGAGGCCAATTTGGTGCACCTTCCGCTGGCCTTGCGCCAATAGGGTGCAGTGTAGAATCGCGGAGGCAAGATGAGGCTCACCTACGAGCTCGGCGAATGGCTGGCCGACCAGCTGGAATCCATGCCCATGGACGTGCTGCGCAGCCTGGCGCCCGGCGCGGAGAACTGGCTGGCGCGCATCTTTGGCGCCCAGGAAGCGGACGAGGTCCGCGCCCTTCTCACCGGCCCCTCCCGCGGCGATAGCGGCCCGCGCACCGTGTTCCTGCCGGGGATGATGGGCTCGCTGCTGGCCAGCGTGCGCGGCATCAGCGGCATGCTCTGGTTCAGCGGCCCCGTGGTGATGAACGGCAGGCTCAACCTGTTGGACCTGAGCGACGACGGCGCCGCCGACCGCTGGCCGGAGGTCGAGATCGTGCCGGTGGGCATCGAAAAGACCAGCTACCTCAAGGCCATCCTCACCCTGGCCCGCGAGACCCGCCTGTACGAGTTCCCCTACGACTGGCGCAAGCGCGTCGAGACCAGCGCCGAGCAACTGCACCAGGCGCTGCAGCGCTGGTCCGGCGACGACCCCGCCAGCCGCTTCACCCTGGTGGCGCACAGCATGGGCGGCATGGTGGCGCGGGCCTACCTCGCGCTGCACCCGCGGGAAGCGGAGCAAAAGGTGGAGCGGCTGATTCTGCTGGCCTCGCCCCTCTACGGCGTGCCCATCGCCGCCACCATCTTTGCCGGCGATAACCCCGCCATCCAGATCATGGACCGGCTGCACCCCGGTAACGACGTGCGGCGCTTTGCCATGAGCGCCCCGTCGTGCTACCAGCTCCTCCCGGCCCCGTCCGAGCTCTGGCCCTCCGGCCCCAGCTATCCCCTCAATTGGGACGCTTACGATGCCGCGGCCTGGGGCCTGCCCGGGCTGCGCCAGGACTATCTCGACGCCGCCCGCGCCTATCACGAGCTGGTGCTGCGCGCCGATCCCCAGGTCGAGATTTGGCAGATCGCCGGCTGCAACCAGCCCACCATCGTGGCCGCGCGCCTCGCCGCCGAGCAGGATGGCGGGGAGGCGCCGCCGCTGCTGATCCCCATTCTGGAGGAGCGCGGCGATAACAGCGGCGACGACACCGTGCCCCTCTGGTCCACGCGCCAGCGGGGGGTGCGCACCCTCTATGTGGAAGAGAGCCACGCCGGGATCCCCGCCAACAGCCAGGTGCTCGAGACCATGGTTCGGCTGACCCACGGCGAGCCGCCCACGTTGCCGGACGCGCTGCCCCTGGAGCGCGAGGGGGGCGTCCCCGCCGCCATGGCCGACCTCGGCCAGCAGGTGGCCCAGCTCAGAAAAAGGTTCGAGGCGGGCGCGCTCACCAAAGACGATATCCTCAAGATGTTCTTTGCGCGGTAGGAGGCATGGCATGCTAACGCCGGAACAGCATCGCGAGCTACTCGCCGCCCTGGGTCCGCTGGACGCGCAATACGACCCCCTCGAGCGGATGTTGCGCGAGCCATTCCATTCGCCCGGCTATCACACCACCCTCAAAGGCGGCTTCACCCATCCCACCCGCTCCGCCCTATCCTATGCCGTCGCCCTGCTGGACGCCGGCGAGCCCTGGCGGCGGGAGCGCGCCTGCCACATCCTCGACCGCGTCATCGCCCTGCAGGACCAAGACCCTCAGAGCCGCACCTACGGCCTCTGGTCCTGGTTCATGGAGGAGCCGCTGGAGAAAATGTCTCCGCCGGATTGGAACTGGGCCGACTTTAACGGCGCCCAGCTCTTGCAGGTGGCCCTCGACCACCACGACCGCCTGCCCGCCGACCTAGCCCAGCGCCTGGACGAGTCCATCCTGCACGCCTGCCGCTCCATCCAGCGGCGCGACGTTGGCCCCGGCTATACCAACATTGCCATCATGGGCACCTACGTGACCTACGTCGCCGCCGAGCGCTACGACGTCCCCGACCTGCTGGCCTACGCCCAGATGCGCCTGCAGCGCTTCTACGACTATACCCTGGAGCAGGATGGCTTTGTCGAGTTCAACAGCCCCACCTATACGGTGGTAGCCCTGCGCCTGCTCTCCCTGATGCGTATGCACATCAAGGACCCCTGGGCTCAGCAGATGCTCGCCGAGCTGCACGAGATCGGCTGGCGCGACGTGGCCCGCCGCTTCCATCCGCCGACGAACCAATGGGCGGGGCCGCACAGCCGCTGCTATGCCACCCTCTTGCAACCCGGCACCCTCGCCTTCATCCAGCGCGCCTGCCATGGGGCAGTGGACTTCTTTCCCCAGGGCGAGCCGCCGCCCAGCATCGAGTCGGCCCGGCTCGCGCTCGCTTGCCCGGAGCGCTACCGCCCCGCCTTTGCCACGCTGGACGGGCCGCGCGACGAGGTGCAGGTCTTTCTCCGGGGCCGCGCCCTGGCCCGCGTCCTCGACGCCGGCCACGACAAGCCGGTCATCGGCACGACGCACCTGGAGGAGGCTTTCGCCCTCGGCTCGGCCAACCGCATGGGCTTCTGGAACCAGCACCGCCCCTTGGTGGCCTATTGGGGCGCGCGCCAGCACCCGCAGGCGCTGCAGGCGCGTTTCCTTCACGACTTTTATGACTATTGCTCGGCGCAGGTCTTTTGCGTCCAGTCCGGCGGCTGCGTGTTGGCGGGCGTCAATTTCGCCACCGACTATGGCGATACGCACGTCAACCTGGACAAGGTCAGGGACGCCACCATCCGCGCCCGCGACCTGCGCCTGCGTTTCGAATTCCAGAATATGCCCGCGTCCTGGCAGTCGGGCCCCTGGCAGCTCGGGCAGGTCGCCCATCTGGACCTGGGCGGCGCCCAGATGGATCTGCTGGTGCCCTATGCCGCCCTGGGCGATTGGCCCGCCCGCGCCGAGGCGGGCCGCGAGGGCAACAACGCCTTCTTGGACGTCGTCCTCTACCAGGGCGAGGAGCGCGCCATCAACTTTGCCGAGATACGGGAAGGGGGTATAATCCTAGGGGTGAGCCTGCGCGCCCAGGGGACAAGCGACCCCAAGATGGAGATCCGTTGCGAGGTCGTCGGGGACCACCTGCGCGCCACCTGGCCTCTGCCGGAGGCCGCGCTCTCCCTGGAGATGCACGTCAAACCGGGACCAGTGGCTTGGCTGCACAGCCTCGCCTCGGCATAAGCGTCACCACAGGATTATAAGAGACTCGGGAGGTAGATGTATCGTGCAATACCGCAAGTTCGGAAAACTGGATTATCGGGCCTCAGCGCTTGGCTTTGGCTGCATGCGGCTGCCCACCAAGGGCTCCTCCAGCCAGATCGACGAGCCGGAGGCCATTCGGATGATCCGTCACGCCATCGACCAGGGCGTCAACTATGTGGATACCGCCTATGGCTACCACGGCGGCAACAGCGAGCGGGTGGTGGGGCGCGCGCTGCAGGACGGCTACCGCGCCAAGGTCAAGCTGGCCACCAAGCTGCCGGTCTGGCAGGTCAAAGAGGCCGCTGATTTCGACCGCATCCTCAACGAGCAACTGGCCAAGCTGCAAACCACCCACATCGACATGTACTTGTTGCATTCGCTCGAGCAAAAGACCTGGCGCAACGTGCACAAGCTCGGCGTGCTCCGGTGGGCGGAGGGAGCCATCGCCGATGGGCGCATCGGCTGCCTCGGCTTTTCTTTCCACGACGTCTACGACGTCTTCCAAGAGATCGTGGACGCCTACGACAAGTGGGCCTTTTGCCAGATTCAGTACAACTATATGGACATCGAGACGCAGGCGGGCCTCAAGGGGCTGAAATACGCGGCGTCCAAGGGCCTGGCCGTGGTGGTCATGGAGCCGCTGCTGGGCGGCAAGCTGGCCGCGCCGCCGCCTCAGGTCCAGGCTGCGCTGAACAAGGCCAAGACCAAACGGACGCCGGCGGATTGGGCGCTGCAATGGCTCTGGGACCAGCCCGAGGTCTCGCTGGTCTTGAGCGGCATGAGCACCATGGAGCAGGTGGAGCAAAACCTGGCCAGCGCCGCAGCCTCCGGCGCCAAGTTCACCGCCGCCGAACACAAGATGATCGCCCAGGCGCGCGAAGCCTACCGCGCCTCCTGCCCCATCCCCTGCACCGGCTGCCGCTATTGCATGCCGTGCCCCAATGGCGTCGAGATCCCCTACAATTTCGAGATCTATAATAACGGCGCCATGTTCGATAGCCTGTCGGACGCGCGCGAGGAGTACGCCGGGGTGGCCGAGGGCGAGCGCGCCAGCGCCTGCATCCAGTGCCGCCTGTGCGAGGACCTCTGCCCGCAGCACATCCTCATCAGCGAATGGATGCCCACGGTGGACGAGGTGCTGGGCCAGGGGAAACCCTATCCCAAGTCTTAGCGAGCATCGGCTCTGCCACAACAAAGAGGGCGGCGAGGGATTGTTCCCTCGCCGCCCTTTGTATTTGAGTTACCCTGGAAAGCCGCGCCTACTGCACGGTCACCTGCGTGTAGGCCTCATAGCTGTTGCCATCCAGGTCCTGCACGATGAACCCGACGATATAGTCGCCTACCGCGGCATCCAGCTCCATCCAACTGAACATCTGGTCGCGGAAGGTCAACGTGCCGCCCTGCTGATAGGAACGCCGCACCACCTTGCCCTGCGCATCCAGGTCCAGCCAGACGTCCAGCGAGGTAAACTTGTCGCCGGTCTCGGGCTGGATCTCGCGCGGGGAACCGCTCGTCCCCTCGCCGGTAAAGCCGTACACCTGGCGCAGCATCTCGTCGCGGAAGTAGAGCCGGGCGTAGCGCTGGGCTCCGTTCGCGTAGGTATAGATGCCATCGACCGTGTAGGTGGCGTTCTCGGGCTCGACGCCATAGGATACCGGGTTGAGCAGCATCACCTCATAGTCGGTGCCGTCGCCCACGGCGAACATCAGCGGCTCCCACTCGAACTCGAGGGTGAACCCGCCCTCCGGCCAGACGGGGTAATACACGCCGTTGACCTCGCGGGTGTCGGCGCTCTCCAAATAGTCCATATCGGCCACAAAGACCGAATTGGACGCGGAATCGTAGAAACCGGTGAAGAACAGCACGTGCCCCACGTTGTTGCCGCTGATCTCGGTGCTGAAGAGGATCGGGCGGCCAGGCGCGGCCACCTTGGACGAGGCCTTGATGCTGGAAAGCGTGATGGCCCCCGTGCCCGGCGCGCTCACCGTGCCGGAGCTCTCGGGGACGGTCGCCGGGGCGAGCGCCGCCGCAAAGCCCTTGCCGGTATAGTGGAAGGTCAAAAAGTCCTCCCAGAGCGACTCGTTAGCGAACCGGCCGGCGATCGTGTTGTACGACTGCGGCCCGGTGAGGGGCGAGCGGTAGAGCTGCGAGGTGGGGTAATAGATGGAGACGCCCGTCGCGCCCGCCTTGCCGGAGCCGTGCTTTTCGGCGATCACCGCCTGCCCTAAAGCCGCCAACACCCCGTCCGCGGCCTGGTTCACGGCGGCCCCGGCGCGCGTCTGCTTGAGCAACTGGGCAAAGTGGCCGAGGTCGATGTACGAGGGAGGCGTGCCCTGCCCAAAGACGCTGGTGAAGGACTGGGTGTAGGTGCGCGCGCGGGCCACCTCGTTCTGGGTCGCGCCCTGGAGCGCAAAGGCCAGTTGGTTCACGTGATCCACCAGCGCCGGCACCGCGGAAAGGTCCACGGCGGCCAGGGTGATGTCCCGCCCCATCTGGCGCGCCATCTCGGCAGCGCTGATGGCGCCCATGGAACCCCACAACCCGCCCATGGGCGACCCCTGGCGGGAGAGCTCGGCCCGCTGCTGGTCGTCCACGATCCGCTCGTCTTGCTGGATATAGCTGCTGACGATGTATTTGCCCAGCTCGGCGCCGGTCATGCTCGGGTTCTTTTGCAGCTCGCTCAGGAATCCGGCATAGGCCCAGCCCAGCGCTGGCTCGGTCTCTTGCGAGACCACCGCGTAGCGCGCATAGGGCGCCAGGGCGCTCAGCACCTCGATGTGCCCCATCAGGCAGGCATCCATCCCCACCAGCTCGAGCTTGTCCACGCCGGTGCGCTGCTGAATCGCCTGCAGGGCGGCGTCCAGCTCGCTCAGATACATCTGATTGCCCAGAGCCTGCGCGATAGGCGCGTTGGTCCTGGCCCTGCTGGCCGGCGCGGGGTCGCTCCAGCCGCCGGGCCAGCCCATGCCGTGGTCAGACATGATCAGCGCGTACTTGTCCGCCGGGTAGGTCTGCACCGCCCAGGTCACGAAATCGACCAGGGTGTTGCCATCCGCCATATTCAGCTCGCCCAGGTCGTCCACGAGCTGGGATTTGACCGCCGTCAGATCGCTGTCCCGGGTGACGTGGAAGCGCTTGGTGCTGGTCCAGTTGCCATCAGCCGAGAACCCGCCGGAGAAGCGGTCGATCTGCGCCACGATCTGCACCTGGTCGCTGGAACCGATGCGCTCGGCCTCGTTCAGATCGATATAGATGTCCTTCTCCAGGATTTGGTCGTCCGCGTCCTGGTAGAGCATCACCAGCCAGCGATCCCCCGTATTGGCCGACCGCGTGGGGACGGGCGTCCGGGTGGCGACGATCTGCGGCGCCGAGGTGGCCGGGATCACAACCTGCGCCACGGCGGTGGCGGTGGGCAACGCGACCGTCGGCTGCTCAAACACGGGCACGTCGGTCGCGAGCAGCGGCTCCTCCCCCTCGTCGCCGCCCCCGAACATGGACATGGCCACCACGATGCAGATGAACACCAGCCCCAGCAGCAAGAGCAGCTTCATGGAACCGCCGCCCAGCGGAATGGAGGTCCCGCCCGAGCTGGACCGGCCTAGCGGCGGCGTGCCCGATGCGCTCGGCGGGCGAAATAGGGGCGACCCCGTCGGCCCCGATTGGGTCGAGCCGCCCGAGGGCGCGGTGGTCCGCCCCTGGTCTGGCCTGCCTTCGCGGCGAGGGGCCTCCGCCCGCTCTCGCTCGCCGGTGGAATCCGTCCGCCGCCTGCGCTGGACGCGCACGACAGGCTTTTGGGGCCCGCCTGATTGTCCTGATCTATCTTGATCGCTCATGCTATCTCCTAGTTCCGGTTCATGTTACCTTACATATCAATTATATCACCAGATGCACAATGCTACTATTACAACCCATGGCAATGCGCCATCAAGCCAGCAAGGCCTCCGCTCCCGCTGGGCCCTGGCTGCCCTGCTCATAGGTGCGCACCGGCAGCCCCTCCGCCCGCAATAGCGGGTCCAAAAGCGACCAAGCGCCCTCGATCTCGTCACTACGCGCGAACAGCGAGGCGTCGCCCTGCACCGCATCCAACAAGAGCCGCTCGTAGGCGTCCGGCAACACCCGCTTCCCAAAGTGATCGCTATAGCGATAGTCCATGTCCACCGGAGCCACGCGCATCCCTGCGCCGGGCACTTTGGTGGAAAAGTGCAAATAGATCCCCTCGTCCGGCTGGATCACGAAGGTCAGTCGATTGGGCGCCAGCACCTCGTGCTCGGGAAAAAGCAGGTGCGGCGCCTCATGGAAGGTCAGGGTGATCTCGCTGGCCTTGCGGGCCAGGCGCTTGCCCGTGCGCAAGATGAAGGGCACGCCCTGCCACCGCCAGTTGTCCACATGGAGCCTGGCGGCAACAAAGGTGGGCGTGGAGGAATCGGAGGGGACGTCCGGCTCGTGGCGATATCCCGCATACTGGCCCAGCACCACGTCCGCTGGCCGCAGCGGGCGGATCGCCTGCATGACCTTGACCTTCTCGTCGCGCAGGGCCTTGGCGTTGAGGGCAGAGGGGGGTTCCAGAGCAGTGAGCGCCAGGAGCTGGAGCAGGTGGTTCTGCAGCATGTCGCGCAGCACGCCCACCTCATCATAATACCGGCCTCGGCGCTCCACGCCGAGGCTCTCCGCCACGGTGATCTCGACCCGCGCGATATAGTTGCGGTTCCAGAGCGGCTCAAAGATCGCGTTGGCGAAGCGAAAGGCCAGCAGGTTCTGCACCGTCTCTTTGCCGAGGTAGTGGTCGATGCGGTAGACCTGCCGCTCATCGAACGCCGCGTGCACCTGGGCGTTCAGCGCCCGCGCGCTCTCCAGGTCATGCCCGAAGGGCTTCTCGATGACGATGCGCGCCCAGCCCTGCTCCTCGCGGTTCAGCCCGGCGCGGCCCAGTTGCTCCACGATGGCGGGGTAAAGCATCGGCGGGGTGGCCAGGTAAAAGAGGCGATTGCCCGTGGCCAGCCGATGCGCCAGCCGCCGGTAGGTTTCGGGGTCGGCATAGTCGCCCGCTAGGTAGGAGAACCGCTCGGCAAAGGCCGGCCACATCTGGCACATGCGGCCTTCCACCTGCTCGCCGGCCGCCGTCGGCTTGAGTCGGGCATATTCGACCACGCCCTCATAGACGCGCTCGCGGAAGGCCTCGTCGCTGAGCTCGCTTCGCGCCACGCCCAGGACGCGCGCCTCCGAAGAAAGCAGCCCGGCGCAAGAGAGGCTGTGTAAAGCTGGGCCCAGCTTGCGCTGCGTCAGGTCCCCGGAAGCGCCCAAGATCACCACATCAGCGGGGTTTTGTTTGTCCTGATCCACTCTTTATCCTTGTTGGCCGCGCCGCGGGGCGCAGCAGCCGATCACGCGCCGCCCAGCGCCCGCGCCAGCCGTCTCAGGCCCGCGGCCGCATCCGTCCCCAGGTGAAACCGGATGACCCGGCGGCCGGCATCCAACAGGGCCTGCCGGTCGCCCAGCGCCTGCGCCGCCTTGAGCACGCTGAACGACATCGCGCTGGCCTCTTTCCCAGCCTCGTCCGGGATCCGCGCATCGCGCGAATCATCCGCAGTGACCTGGATGAATAGCCCGTTCCCGGCGTCGCCCTTGTGCAACTGCCCGGTGGAGTGTAAGAAGCGCGGCCCATAGCCAACCGTCACGGCCAGCTTGTACCGCTCGCGGATCGCGAGCCGTAGCGCCCGCAACGCCTGATCGGCCGCCGGCGTCGACTGGATATAGGCCTGGACCGACACATAGCCGGAGCCCTGGCCCATCGCCAAGAAGTCGCGCAGCGCCTCGCCCGGCCCCTTGGCGGCCACGTCGCCATAGACGGCCACGCCCTCGGCCGTCAGGGCCGGCTGCTCCGCGGGCAAAGCGCCCCGCTCGGCGTAGGCGGCCACCATCTCGCGGGCCCGCACCTTGGCCGATTCCACGTTGGGCTGGTCGAAGGGGTTGACCTCCAGCAGATAGCCCACCACGGCCGTGGCCAGCTCCCAGATAAAGAACTGCCCGCCCAAGTCATAGCGGTCGCCCAGCGTCAGGCGCACCACCGGCTGCCCCGCCTGCTCCAGCGCCCGCACCGCCGCCCCGTGGACGCGATCGCCCTTCACAGTGAGATAGACGAACAGCCGGTCCGAGCCATAGGCCGCCGGTGCGCCCACCGGCTCGCCCACCACGGGCAGCACGCCCTTGCCTTCCTTGCCCACGCTCTCGGCAACCAACTGCTCCACCCAATCGCCCAGGCTGGCGATGGCCGGCGAGGTGATCAGCGTGAGCTTGTCCCGTCCAGCCTTGGCCAGCTCGCCGATCACGGCGCCCAGCCGAGCCGCCGGGTTGTCGTGCGCGGTGACGCAGGCATCGGAGCCGCACGCGCCCTCGATGGCCCGCTCCAGCAGCTTGGCCAGGTCCACGCCCAGCAGCGCGGCAGGGACCAGGCCGAAATACGACAGGGCCGAATACCGCCCGCCGATATTGGGATCGTTGAGAAAAGTCTGGCGGAAACGGTACCGCTCCGCCAGCGCCGCCAGCGATGATCCCGGATCGGTGATGGCGACGAAATGCCGCCCGGCGGCCTCGGCGCCCACCGCGCGCGCAACCCAATTGTAGAAATACTTGAAGGCGGAGAGCGTCTCCACCGTGCCGCCCGACTTGGTGGATACGAGGAACAGTGTGCGCGCAGGGTCGAGCGTCTCGGCAAAGGCCAGCACCGCGCCCGGGTCGGTGCTATCCAGCACCGCCAGCTCCAGGTGGCCCTTGGCCGCCCCGTAGGTTTTGGCGAACACCTCCGGCGCCAGGCTGGAGCCGCCCATGCCCAAGAGCAGCGCATGGGTATAGCCCTCCTGGCGCGCCGCGTCGGCCAGCGCCGTGATGCCAGGCAGGGCCTCTCGCATCTCTTCGGCGATGTGCAGCCAGCCCAGCCGGTTGGTGATCTCGGTGGGCTGAGGTTTCCAGAGGGTGTGATCGCGCGCCCAAAGGCGCGGCATCACCCGCTCGTCGGCCATGCGCACCAGCGCCGCATCCACCGCTTTCTGGTAGGATCCCAGGCTCGCCGTCCAACCGAGTTCGCCCATGGATATCTCCTTGCTCTCACGCATGCTCGCGCAGATACTCGCGCATCATCAGCGCCACCGCCGCGCCCTCGCCCGCTGCCGCCGCCAACTGGGCCGTGGAGCCGGCCCGCACGTCGCCCGCGGCAAAGACGCCGTGCATGCTGGTCTGCAGCGTCTTGTCCGTCACCACAAAGCCGCGGCGATCGCGCTCGATCTCGGCGGGCAGAAAATCGCTGTTGGGCGCATAGCCCACAAAGATGAACACGCCGTCGGGGTGCCACTCCTTGACCTCCCCGGTGGCCCGGTCCTTGACGCGCACGCCGCCCAGCCGCCGGTCCTTGACGAGGAATTCCAGCACCTCGTGGTTGGTGATGACCTCCATGCCCTGGCGCTCGGCCACCTTTTTCTGCAGGATCTTGGTCGCCTTGACCTCGGGCATGAACTCGACGATGGTCACCTTGGTGGCAAAGTTGGTCAGGAACAGGCCTTCCTCGAAGCCGCTGTTGCCGCCGCCGACCACCAGCACTTGCTTGCCTTTGTAAAAGGCGCCGTCGCAGGTGGCGCAAAAGTGGATGTTGGCGCCGATCAGCTCTTGCTCGCCGGGGACCTCCAGGCGGCGATAGCGCGCGCCGGTGGCCAGCAGCACGGCCCGCGCTCCATAGTTGCTCCCATCGGCGGTGAGCACCTCGCGGTACTTGCCCTCGGTGCGGATGTCCGTCACCGCCTGCGCGCGCAGAACCTCGACGCCGAACCGCTCCGCCTGCCGCGTCAGCCGCTTGGCGAACTCGTCGCCGCTGATGCCTTCATCAAAACCGGGGAAATTCTCGATGACCTGGGTGATGCCCGCCTGCCCGCCGGGCGCGCCCTTTTCGATCACCAGGACGTCCATCCCATCGCGAGCCAGGTAAAGCGCCGCCGTCAGGCCGGCCGGCCCGCCGCCGACGATGATCACGTCGTAAAAGGTGCGCTCGGCCTTCATGATGAGGCCCAGCTTGGCCGCCAGCTCGGCGTTCGTCGGCTCGACCAAGATGCTGCCATCGCGGCAGACGATGGTAGGGACGGTGCGCCGGCCGTTGTTCACCTGCTCCACGTACTTGGCCGCTTCCTCGTCCTGCTCGATATCCACCCACTGGTACTGCACCCTCTGCTCGCCCAAGAACGCCTTGGACCGCTTGCAGTCGGGGCACCAAACCGTGCCATAGACGGTGATCTGTCCGTGATCGCCCATGATGCCATGTCCTCCTCGCCCATCATCGCACAGGTGGCGATTATACACCCAGCCTCGCGACGCGCCATGCGCCAAATCACATCACGCGCCTGGGAAGCGCCCTTGCTCCTCACCGGCACTAGTATAGCACGGCCGCGCCCAAGAGGCCAACCATCGCCCAGCTTCCGGCAGCCGCCATACCCTTTGACACGCCCGCGCTCTTGTGTTACACTGGGCCCAAGAGAGCGGTTGCGAGGAGGCCCACCATGTTGCGACTGTTTGCCGACCACGAGCGAAGGCTGGTCCAGGACCTATGCGGGATTTGGGATTTCGCCCTCACCCCAGACAGGCAAACGGTCCCCGACGAGTTCCCCGAGCGGATGCCGGTGCCCGGCTGTTACGACGCCATGCCCGCCCACCTCGATTATCGCGGCCCCGCAGCCTATCGCACCTGGTTCGAGACCGACGCGCGTCGCCACCGCCTTGTCTTTGAGGGCGTCTCGCACATCGCCCGCGTGCTGGTAGACGGCCAGCCGGTCGCCTGGCACAGCGGCGCTTTCACCAGCTTTCACGTGGACCTGCCCGCGGGCATCCCCGGCAGGCACGAGCTGGTGGTCCTGGTGGACAATTCCTTCGACGCCGAGGCCAGCCCGCTGCATTACAGCTATTTCGACTGGTACACCTATGGCGGGATCATCCGGCCGGTCGCCCTGCACCGCCTGCCGCCGGTCTGGATCGAGCAGATGACGGTGCAGACCCAGGATTGGCGCGCCGGCGGCCTCAACCTGCACATCGCCTGGTCGCGCGAGGCGGACGCCCCCACCGAGGTCGAGGTGGTGGTGCTGGTGGATGGCGAGATCGTGGTGAAGGAGCCGCTGGCCTGCCCCGAGGTCGCCGGCAGCCTCGAGATCCCCGCCATCGTGCCCGATCCCAAGCCCTGGAGCCCCGCCGAGCCCAACCTCCACACCGTCCAGGTGCGGCTGGGCGAGGACGACCTGATCGAGCGCATCGGCCTGCGCGACGTGCGCGTCGAGGGAACGCAGATCCTCCTCAACGACGAGCCCATCTACCTGGCCGGGGTCAACCGGCACGAGGCCCACCCCCAGTTCGGGCACAGCCTCCCGCCCGAGCTGATGCTGGCCGACATCCAGTGGCTCAAAAAGCTCAACTGCAACTTTGTGCGGGGCAGCCACTACCCGCAGGACTTCCGCTTCCTCGACCTCTGCGACGAGCAGGGCCTGCTGGTCTGGCAGGAGGCCACCTCCTGGCAGGCGCGGCCCGACCACCTGAGCGATCCCGCCTTTGTGGCGGCCCAGTTGCAGTGCATCGACGAGATGGTGGCCCAGTCCATCAACCACCCCAGCGTCATCATGTGGGGCATCCTCAACGAGGCCGCCAGCGACGACCCGACGACGCGCCCCGCCTACGAGCGGCTGCTGGGCCGCCTGCGCGAGCTGGACCCCAGCCGCCCCGTCACCTACGCCTCCCACCGCCACCTGACCGACCAGCATTTCGACCTGGCGGATATCATCTCGCTCAATATCTATCCCGGCTGGTACTTTGCCAACCTGGAGACCATGACCGGCTGGATGGACAACCTGATGCAGGGGCTCAAGGAGCGGGGCTGGGACAAGAAGCCGCTCATCTTTAGCGAGTTCGGCGCCGGGGCGATCTATGGCTGGCACGACGCGCGCAACGGCAAATGGAGCGAGCCCTACCAGGCCAAGCTGCTCGACATCGCGCTGAACTGGATGATCGCCCAGCCGCAGGTCGCCGGCACCGCCATCTGGCAGTTCTGCGACTGCCTCTCCTCGCCCGAGCGCGCCACCGGCCGCCCGCGCGAGTTCAACAACAAGGGGCTGCTGGACGAGTACCGCCGCCCCAAGCTGGCTTTCGACGTGGTCAAGGCTATCTATGCCCGGGCCATCAAGAGATAACCGCTTCACCCATATCTATTATTCATAAGGAGAAGAGATCATGCGCAGCACACCTATCGGCATCGCCATGCTGAACGACGAGCGCGAGCACGTCTGGCGGAAGAACAACCCCGCCAACGAGGCCGTGGTCAAGCAATGGGCCGACCTGATCCGCAAGGGCGTGGTGAACCAGGACGGCACCGCCCCCGAGGTGGTGGTCGGCTCGGAGATCATCACCAGCGTGCGCTCGGCGCAAAAGGTCGGCGAGGAGCTGGCCCGCGCCAACTGCAAGCAGATCATCATGTGCTACAACGTCTGGAACTTTCCCTTCCTGGTCTGGCCCTTCATCAACAGCGCCGGGCGCGACAAGCCGATCCTGAGCCTCTCCAACAACAATGGCGCCTTCCCCGGCAACGTGGGCCTGCTGGCCACCGACGGCGCGCTCCGCCAGGCCGGCATCCGCACCCACCGCATCGTCGGCGATATCAACGACCCCGCGGTGCACGCCCAGGTCTTTGACTGGATCCGCGCCTCCCAGGCCCTCACCACCATGTCCAACGAGGTCTATGGCCTCTATGGCGGCCACTCCATGGGCATGGAGACCGGCTATTTCCACCTGGTCCCCACCATCAAATCCATCGGCACCACCTGCTGCCAGATCGACCAACTGCTCCTGGTCAAGACGATGGAGCAGGTGGACGAGGCCGAGGTGGACAAGGCCTTCAAGTGGCTGACCAAGATGCTGGGCAAGCGGATCCTCTACGACGGCAAGATGCTGACCCCCGAGACGCTCAAGGCCCAGATCCGCCTCTACATCGCCATGCGCATGGTCAACCAGGAGAAGGGCTTTGACTTTTGCGGGCTCAAGGGCCAGCGCGAGCTGACCGAGTACGTCTGCCTGGGCGACGTCGCCGAGATGATCATGAACGACCCCTACGACTGGAACGGCCCCAAGGAGCCCACCGTCTGCGCCACCGAGGCCGACGCCTACGCCGCGCTGACCATGCAGATCATGAAATACATCTCGGGCGGCCTGCCGTCGCTGTTCATGGACGTGCGGCTCTACCTCCCCGAGCTGGGCATCTGGGACTGGTGCAACTCGGGCAACCACTCGTCGTGGTACGCCAATTATTCCTTCGACCCGGCGGAGAATTACAAAAAGATCACCTTCCACCCCGCGCTCGAGTTCTACTTCAAGGCCGGCGGCGCATCGGTAGAGTTCGACGCTGGCGCCTCGGGCATGACCTTTGCGCGGATGGGCGTGTGGGACGACAAGCCGTTCATGGTGATCATGAAGGGCGAGGCGCTGGGGCTGCCGCCTGAGCAGGCCAAGGCGATCAACGCTCAGACCGACCCGACCTGGCCGCACGTGCACGCCAAGCTGACCTGCTCCTTCGACGAGTTCTTGAACACCTTCCCCTGCAACCACGTGATGGGCATCCCCGGCGACCGGGTGCGCGCCCTCAACTATTTCTGCGAGATCTCGGGCATCACGCCGGTGATCCTCGGGCCAGAGGGGAAGGATCGCCCGGCGCCGATTTGGGAGCGGGTGAAGTAAGAGAAGGCTGCGCAATCCGCTGAACACAAGATCACCACCGGTCTTGGTGACTGGTGGTGATCTGCATCAGGGCATGAGCTATCGAAAGTGGGGAAATCTGGTCCAGGGTACCCCCGAGGACGGCAATGCATACCAGGCCTGTGGGTTCCACGAGCCTGACCAGGACAGCCGAAGAGGGCTCCGTATAATCCACCCCGGTTGGCGACCTATTAGCCAGGAGTGTGATGGCTTTTAGTGACTACGTTGGCCAATTTCGATATGCACTCGCGGAAGAGGTATCCGCAGTGCGCAAGAGCGGTGGGCAGAAGACCTTTGTCAACGATGGTCGCCACATGGCCACCCGTGAGGGTGCACACATCTACTCCTTTACAGCAGATTCCGAACTGCGCTTTCCAGATGATACGCAAGTAGACGTCGAGTATAGAGGCGCAAAACACGAAGGCACCCTCGTATCCATCGTCGGTTTCGACTTGATGATCTCACTGGACGACTACCTAGGTGAGTTCATCTCCACAGCCGTTCTATATACTGCCCCATGGTTCTTGCTTGAGGAACTCCAAAAGCGTCTTGGCGAGACAACTGATGGGACTGCCGCAAACACCGACTTGGCAGTTGGCCTGCTGGAGGGGATGCCCCTTGCAGACATGCTTGGACGAGACACAGACTGGCTGTCAAAGCTCCAGAGAGAGCAGACGCAACTTGATCTGGCCAACTACAATCAGTACCAGATCGGGGCTGTGGGAAAAATCTTGGGTAGCAGAGTTAGCTTTGTGTGGGGACCGCCCGGAACGGGCAAAACAAAAACCCTTGGCCTAGCAGTCAGTGCACTCGTTGCTTCATCCCAGTCCGTGCTGGTCTTAGCTCACAGCAATATCGCCGTTGATGTGGCCATGGTGAGTGTTGCTCAGAACCTGCGGTCTTCACAGCTGTACGATGATGGCAAGGTCCTCCGCTACGGCGTCGGCACGCAGCTTCCAGCACTTGATGATTTTCCTCAGCTGAGTGTGCGTGGCTTGGCTAAAGAGCAGAACCCCGATCTGATGCAGAGTATTGAGCGCCTGGAAAAGCAACGCCGCGATCTAGCGCACCGAGCGCGCCAGAGCGGGTTAGGCGAAGCAGAGAAGCAGCGAATCGGTGAGGAGGCGGAAAAGGTAAAAAAGGAGCTCACCCCGTTGTACACTGAGCTTAGGGAGAAAGAGAAGGCACTCGTCCGCGGAGCCGAAATCGTAGGGTGTACTTTTTCCAAAGCTACAATTTCGCCCGAGGTGTACAGCCGAAGATTCGGGGCAGTACTGATAGACGAGGCCAGCATGGCTTATATTCCGCACTGTGCTTTTGCTTCGACCTTGGCAGATCAACGAGTGGCAGTGTTCGGCGACTTTCGGCAACTCGCTCCTATCGCGCAGGCCGATACGGCATTGGTTCACAAATGGCTCCAGCGTGACATATTTGAGCAGGCAGGCATTACCGAGAAGGTAGACGCGGGCAGGAGCGACGCCAGGCTTGCCCTACTAGCCACCCAATACCGTATGCATCCAGGCATATCGGC
>ENA-UOUL01002043-UOUL01002043.1-bioreactor-metagenome-genome-assembly--contig:-NODE-2043-length-25244-cov-7.778361_pt1 | contig 25244 bp, 14 predicted proteins | sample MGYA00249838_ERZ747220 | MGnify/ENA primary metagenome ERZ747220 (study PRJEB28778, sample SAMN05720191) | bioreactor metagenome | isolation source: Anaerobic biogas reactor | place: USA:Washington...
AACGCTTTTTGCCGGGTGTACAGAAACCTCGGGAAAACCAGAGCGAAACCCGATTCCGCCAATCACAACGCAAACAATGTCAACAATGCATACCGCGCAGCACCTGCCGTATTCACCACATGCGTAAGTACCCGCCTGCCACCCCAAGATATTGGCAAAATCCGCTCCCCGTTGACCAACTTGCCCCCGGAGGGTTTCTACTGTCTTCGACGTTGTTCTCCCTATTCCTCGCCTCCAACCACCCCCGCCGTTCACCAAACTCCTTGCAGGCCTTCAACTTAGATAAGATACTTCCGACTACGGCATTCCCCCCTTTTGCATGGTAGTCAAAATGATTCTGCGCAGCCGACGACGCCGTAAACCATTACGAAACAACACGATAACGATCGCTGTTCGATGGAGCAATCGATCGCTAAGTGCACCAACCGCCAACCGACCCCGCAACCATTTCACAACAAAAAACTAGTACAGCGTGCTCCGACCTCGATCTTTGACAACTGAATCAACCCCACCGCGCGGCTGGCCCCCAACGACCGTGAGAACGAATCACGGTGTGCCATCGCCAATTCCCTTGCACCAGAATTCCCCTGCCCGCATCGCCTCCTCAAATCCACAGTACCTTTGGAGTGCCCGGTGCATCGACGCCCCCATCGTCCGCTTCCACGACGGCAACGGCGACGCCGACTCGCTCGACGCCGGAGAAAACATCCGCGACGACACCAGGGACGCCAATTTCAACGTCACCGCCTACTCCGACCTCACGGTGCTTCCTGCAAAAAGGTTGCGTCAGCCGACGGATGCTGAGTAGAATCCTGTATGGGGGTGTGGAAGGGGTACAAAGCTCCTATCGCCAGGCCGTGAAATCGGCTCATCTCCCTCGGGCGCGTCGACTTATCAGCCCACCAAACCGTCTTTGTTCAGGACTTGTGCGTAGGGTACGCGCATGTTCTTGTGGAGATTGGGTTGCGGGCTTGTCCCGCTATTGGAGGTGTCATCATGCGGGTGTACGGGTTCTCCCTCGCTCTCCTGCTGGCCGTCAGCAGTCTTGTGCCAGCCCAGGACACAACACCACAGCCCCCGCCTCCGACCGGGGCTGCCCCCGAACCGGCACAACCGCCCGACGAAACGGCGCCGGCCGAAGAAAAGGTCGGCGCGGATGCGCCCTTGCCGCAGGAACACGTCATCTACGTTCCCTTCCGGAACCTCCGCGACGTGTTCGAGGACGAAGACTCTTCCATCGTGCTGCCCTATTCCCAGTTCCTGGAGATGTGGAATCGGCTGACGAAACCCGACCAGCCGATCGAAGCCCCGCCCATCAATGGCGTTATCACCCGGGCGGACTACGTGGGCACCGTCCAGGGCGAGTTGGCCCGTTTCGAGGGCACCTTCGACATCGAGGTGCTCAGTTCGGATTGGGCGCGGCTGCCCGTGGAATTCGGCGACGTCGCAATCGGATCGGCGGAGTCGGAAGACGGTGCCGTCCTGCTTCGAGGTGTCGGTGACGGCCGATACGAATTGCTGGTACAGGGGCAAGGCAAGCACCGGATCAAACTCACCCTGGTGGTCGGCGTCAAGTCGACTGCCGAGGGACGCAGCTTCGTCGTGCAGTGTCCCGCCGTCGGAGTCACCAACCTCGAACTGGACATACCCGAGAACGATCTGGCCGTGCAGGTCACCCCCCGCCGAACTTCGGAACTCCGGTCCGATGGAAAGGGCACCACGCACGTTCGCGCCGTCTTGGGCTCAACCAGCCAGTTCACGGTCAGTTGGCAACCCAAGTCGGGCGGGACCGATCAAGCAGCGGGGCTGGCCAACGCTATCGACACAATCGCCGTCGATGTGGGCGATGGAGTCGTGCATACCCACGCCATCTTGGACTACCAGATCCTCCGCGGGGCCTTCAGTGAACTGGTCGTCGAAGTGCCCGCAGATCAACGCCTGCTCGATGTTCAGGCCCCCGGCATGCGCGACTGGCGAACCGAGAAGGTGGAAGACCGCCAGCGGATCGAGGTGCGATTGCATGCGCCCGCGACCGAAAAGATACGGCTGGAGTTGCACACCGAGGCGCCCATATCCGAGCAGGCATTTCAGGTCGGGCAAGTTCGCGCCGTCGGCGTGGCTCGCGAGAGCGGGATCCTGGCAGTCCGCAGCGCCGAAGACGTGGGACTCGAATACGTACTCCGCGAATCAATCACCCGCATCGACGGCGCCGAGGCCCCCGAATCGTTGCAGAGACCTGGCAGCACGTTCTACAAGTTCTTCACGCCCGATCACAAGCTGTCGGTGCTCGTATCCCAACTGACGCCGCGCATCGTGGTCGACAGCCATTTGTCGGTTCTCTTGGACAAGACTCGCGTGACCACTCGCGGTGAGTTTCGAGTTCAGATCTCGCGGTCGGGAGTGTTCTCCCTGGCCTTTCGTCTGCCCGGCGGCTTCCAGGTCGATGAGGTTCATGCCGATTCGATGGAACGGTTTGAGGTCGCTGAACAAGAGAACGCCCAGACGTTGACGGTCTACTTCACGAAGAAGCTGCTCGGTGACCTGTCGGTGACGGTGACGGCCAGCCAATCGCGAGACAAGGCTGCGGGCGAGTTGACTTTGCCGCTGACCGAACCGCTTGGAGTAACACGCGAACAGGGGCTGGTCGCTGTGATCGCCCCGGAGTCGCTGGAGGTCTCGACCGGCACGGCAAACCTCCAGGCCGCCCGAGCCGCCACCCCCGCGGAACTCGCTTCCAAGGGTTTCGCCGTCCAGGTGCCGGAGGGCTCGACGCTGGCGGCGGCGTTCTCGTTCGTTACGCGCCCCGTCGAAATCGTGCAGACGATCACAGAGCGGCCGCGGCGCACGGCGGTGATCGTGACCACGGTCGCCAATGTCAAAGAGGATATCGTACAAGTCACGACGACCTTCCACTATCAAATCGAGTTCGCCGGCACCGACACGTTTCGGCTGGCCGTTCCTGCAGACGTCTCCGATCGGCTGCGCGTGGAAGGCGATGGAATCAAGGAACGCCGCCGAGCCGAAAAACCGAGCGAGGACGGGACGATCGAATGGACCATCGTGTTGCATTCCGAAGCAATCGGTCAGTGCACCTTCGTCGCCGGCTACGATCAGAGAATCTCCGTCCCCGATGAGGGAGCGGAACTCGAACTTCGCCCCATTCAAGCTCTGGATGTGGACCGTGAATCCGGCGAATTTGCCGTTCAAAAGGATCGGGCCCTGTCTGTCGCCGCCACGCCGGCCGGCTTGGAGGAAATCGATCCTCGGGAACTCTCTCAGGCGATCGGTGCGGCGCAGCCCTACCTGACCTATCGCTACTTTGAGCATCCTGCTCGACTCACCCTGAGCGTTACCAAGCACGAGATCCAGGACGTCGTGGAAACCGTAGTCCGTCGCGCATACGTCGAGGCGGTCATCACGGAAGACGGCCCGGCCACGATACGGGCAAGGTACGAGTTGAAATCGAGCCAGCGGCAACGCCTTGCAATCACGCTTCGAAATCCTCGCATTCTCGGCATGGCCGTGGCCGGAAAGACGGTGGCCCCGGAGAAGGGGCCCGCATCACCTGGCGGCGACCCCGACGACAAGACCTACCTGATCAACGTGGCACGAACGGCTGACTCGGACGAGCCCTTCCAGATCACTATGGTCTTCGAAACGCCCTTGGACCGGGAACAACTCGCGGTCGCCGATCGGTTGCATTTGCCCCTTCCACAGTTCGACGAAGGCGTGAAAATTCAGCAGGTCTACGTGCGGGTTTGGGTACCGACGGACTATCGGCTGGTGGGGGCCCCCGAAGGATTCACAAGCCATCTCGGAGTGGGGTTGTGGGATTCACGCAAGATCAACCGTGCCCCCGAGAATCCCGACAGTTGGTTTTCTGAAGACGCCACGTCGTTCGATTTCCAGGTCGGCGGCACGACCTATCTGTTTAGCAGCCTGTCCAGTCCCGTGGAACTGAAGATCGGCTACTGGCACATTCCCACGATGACGCTCGTTGCCAGCCTGGGCGTCCTGCTGATCGGTCTCGTGCTCGTGCCGTTCTCCGTCGATGTCAAAGTCTTCACGATCCTGCTTGCGGTGCTTGTCGTGGCGTTCGCCGGCCTGTTCTCGCCGTCGGTCGTTCACAGTTGGCTCCTGGCAGCAAGGCTGGGCTTCGCGGGAGTGGTCGCGCTCTGGCTCGTTGTCTGGCTCCTGTTCCTCCGTCGTACGGGTTACCTCCAGCAGACGCCCACCCGGCAGAGATTCCCTTCGTCCGAGCCTGAAGACAAAACGGGTGAATCAGGGAGGGGAAGCGATGAGCAGTGACAGGCCGCCTCAGGCCATATTGAGGGCGAGATTTCGTATGCTCGCCTGTCTGTGGATTACTTCCGCTCTCTGCCTGGCGGCTTCACCGCTGGAAGCGCAAGTCACCGGTGGCCCGCCTCGCATCCGGAATGTGTACATTCCGTCGGATCAATTGGAGATCCTGTTTGGCAGCTCCACCAAGGGCGTGATGATGCCGCGCGACAAGATCATGGCTCTGTGGCAGCAGGCTCAGAACCAGGATCCGTCAATGGCGGTTCCACCGGCCGACGCCTTGCCGGCTCAGGCGACCTACGAAGCCCGACTGAACTTGCACGAATTGCAGATCACCGGCCGGATCCGCATTGCCAAACTGAAAAGAGACTGGCAGACCGTCGACCTTCCCTTCGGGGGGCTGGCCATCGAGTCGGCCCTGCTGGACGGCCAACCCGCTCGATTCGGCCGCAGGGACGACGGTACGCTGTTTCTGCCCCTTGAAGAACAAGGCCGGGGCGAGTTGGAATTGGAAATGTCGGCCCCACTGGCAACCCAAGGTGGTGATCTGGCCGCGACACTCAAGCTCCCCCCGGTTCCGGCATCCGAGTTGCTGATCCGACTGGACAAGCAGAAGCAACTGCAAGTGGGAGAGGCCATTCTGCAGCCGGAGAGCACCGACGCCAACCTCCAGGTTTTCCGCATTGCCGTGGATCGCACGGGATTGGTGCCGCTGGTGGTGTCCGATCGTCAGGCCGGTGGGAACCGGTCACCACTGGTGTTCGTGACCAGCCGCCAGGTTAACCATATTGAACCGGCGGGGCTTCGCTGGCAGGTTGATCTCGATCTGGATGTGTATGCCCGAGCTGCCGATACCTTCCACCTGCAGTTGCCCGATTCTGTAGAGGTCGCCGAAGTCGAGGCTCCGCAACTGGCCCAATGGACGAGTGAAGACCCGTCGGACGACAAGACCCTTGTCACCTTGAACTTCCGCAAGCCCTTTCTCGGCAGACGCTCGGTCCGGCTGTTGGGATTGGCGCCAACGCCCGCAGACATCGAATGGAACCTTCCCTCAGTCCGGGTCCTCGAGTCGGCTTCTCACGTGGGAAGAACCGTCATTCACCCGTCCCCCTCGCTACGCGTCGAGACCGGCTCCCTCGCGGGCATTCGTCCTGAACGCATTCCGGAGGCGGAAGTTGCCGCGATGGAAGCCGAGACAGAATCCGGCCGACATGCCGAGGCCGGGACCGCGTCGATCAACTCAGCCCTGGAGTTTGCGTTCTGGGGCGAAGGCTTTCGACTACCTCTGCGCGTGTTTCCGCGGAAACGTATGCTCCAGGTATCCGTGGCGACGTTGGTGGAAATCGGGCAGTCGAACGTTGCCTTGCGTAGCAGCATGACGCTGCAGCCGAGGCATGCCCCGGTCTTCGCGATTCGCCTGCAACTGCCTCGCGACTGGAATGTCACTTCCATTTCGTCGGCCGGCAATCCCGTCGAGTGGGAATCGGTACAGCACTCGCCAACCGACCGTGAGAGTGATTCCCTCCAGACGATCCAATTCGACCTGGCCAGACCGCTGCCCGCCGGCGAGTCGCTCGAAATCGTCCTGGCGGCAGAGTGCTATCCTGCAAACTGGCTGCCCGAGGATGGCAGTCTCAGTGAATTGCCCTTGCCGGAAGTGAGATTGGCAGGCGCCGATGAATTGGAGGGAACCGTACTGATCCTGGCTCCGCCCGAGATGGAGTTGCTGATATCCGATCTGTCGGAAGACTTGCGGCCCGTGGCGGCCGATCGTTCGGAAGGCGATGCGACTCGGACAGAGGGAACGGCCTTGCAGTATCGATACCAGGACGACGCAGTTGTCGGCGGCCGGCTTCAGGTCCGAATGAAACCCGCCAAGGTATCGGCAGAGACCTTGGCCTTTGTACGGCTCGACCACAGAGAACTCAACGTTCACTACCAGCTCGACCTGCACATCGCACAAGGCGAAACCCGGCAAGTTCGATTCAAGCTCCCTGCATCCGTGGGGAACAAGATCCAGGTTGTACCGGTGGATTCAGCGGCTCGGGTCATCGAACAAGAACGCGTGCCGGCGTCCGATGAAGATGGTACGCAAGACGAACTGTGCCTGTGGCGGATTGTGCTGGACCGGCCCGTTGCTGAGAAGCTGACGCTGGCGGTCGATGTTGAGCAGGCCTTTCCGACGCAGGCTGCGGACGACGGAGACGCTGCATCGACCGAACAGGCAAGTTCCCCCCTGGCGGTTCCGGTCTTGACCTTGCAGGACGTCTCCCGGCAAAGCGGAATCGTGGCTCTGGAAGCGGCCGGCGATCAGCAGATCGACTGCCAGTCCGAGAACCTCCGCGATTTGGACCCGGCCGACGTGCCTCAACCGAGCGCCTACACTCCGAGCCGGCGAATCGTTGCCGCCTACCAATACGCTCGATTGCCCTACCGCCTGACCATCTCGGCCACGCGGCACGCCTCCCAGTCGATTCTCACGGCGCTTTGCGAATCCACCGAAATCACCAGTGTCCCGGGGCGGCAGGGCCGCACACTCAACCAGGCCCGGTTCTGGGTTCGTAGCCCCAACCTTCAACACCTATCGGTCAAACTGCCGGAAGGCGCGGATTTGTGGTCCGCCGTATTCGACGGTCAGCCCGTGGAGGTCCGCCAGACGCAGGGAGCCTACGTGGTTCCCTTGTCGGCGCGAAAGGCAGAGAGCACGAAGGAAGCTCGTGACCTCACGTTGCTGTACGAAACGGCCAGCACTCCCTTGGGCGGTGAAGGTCTGCGAGATCGTCTACTTCCCCAGACATTCACGCAGAGCCCGCCTGAAATCGACATGACCACGTTGGGAACGACCTGGTACGTGCATCCGCCGGAGGGCATGGAACTTGTGTCGAGCGGCGGTGAGCTTCGACCGGTGGAACGGCTCTCGCGCCCGACTTTTGTCAGCCTCCTGGCGGAATTGATTGTCCAGCAGAGTACGGCTCATCTGCCGTGGAAGTTCGGCGGGTTGGTCGTCGCTGCCGTCGTGGCGGGAATCATCGCGCTGCCCACCAAGACCAAGAAAGGCTCGTTTACCCTGGTTGAATTGTTGACCGTGATGGCCATCATCGGGTTCCTGATCGCCCTGCTGCTGCCCGCGACACAGGCGGCACGGGAAGCCGCCAGGCGCTCCCAATGCAGCAACAACCTCAAACAGATCGCTCTGGCCCTGCACAACTACCACGATACCTACGGGCAATTTCCGCCTGCGGCAATCGGCCCCCATGATGTGCCCGTGGAGCGGCAGTTCAGTTGGATGGTGGCCATCCTTCCTTTCCTGGAACAGCAGGCGTTTTACGAGAAAATCCGCCTGGATCTGCCCTGGGATCACCCGCTCAACGCCGGATTACTCCAGATCGGACCCAGCGCCTTGTTCTGTCCCTCCGACCCCGCTCCGACAACTTCGGAGGGATATCCGAAGACGTGTTATGTCGCCGTAACGGGCGCCGATCTGTCGTACGGGCGTGGTGAACTCCGCGGGGTGATCGATTTTGACAGGGGACTCGCTCTCGGCGAAATCGTGGACGGGACCAGTAACACGATCATGGTGGCCGAGGTTACCGACGGCGGGCCCTGGTTCGCCGCCGGCTCCGGCACGGCTCGCCGAATCGACGATTGGATCAAGAACAAGTCGTGGAGCTATCACCCGGGCGGCGGGAACTGCGTGCTCGCCGACGGATCCGTGCAATTCCTCAGTTCGGACACCGATCTGCAGACGCTCCGCCAGATGGCGACGGCCCGCGGGCTGGAACCGACGGACGAGTCGGGCACTGCGGGCGAACCGGCGTCTGAGGCTGCCGAGTCGGCTGCTCCCGTCGACAAAATGGCCCTCTTGCCGGCAATGGAACCGGCGGCCGATGAGGCAGTCCAGGAGAAACCGGCCGGCCAGGCTCCGAAATCGCCGCGTGGTGAGCGAGCACGACTTTCATTGCGGCTGGAACTGGAAACTCGCGGAGAACAGCCGATCGGATTCCAACGCGACGGCGAACCGAAGACGCTGGTGGTTGCGTTCCAGGACGAAACACTCGCGGGCGGATTGCGATGGTTCCTGGTTGCCTTGGCCCTGCTGATTGCCTGGATTCTGAGACGCATTTCCCCGACTTGGCGGGCCATAGCCATCATCGCCGGTCTCACCCTCCCCGTCGCTGCCGCCGGACTGGTGCCCTTGGCATGGACACCCCTGCTGGATGGAGTGCTGCTGGGGACGTTGACGGCAGGCTGCTTGTGGCTTCTCCTGCGAATCCTCGCTGCCGCCAAAGCAGAACTGGCCGCCCCGATACTGGGCGCTGCCGCGGTCGCACTCACTCTGCTGATGATGACCGAATCGGCTCTGGCCGACGAACCGGCCCAACCGGCGGGGGCTCAGGTGTCGACCGAACAGGCGGCGAAACCGCGTCTGACACTGTTTGTTCCTTATGACCGTGACGACAACCCGCTGCAGAACACTCAGGTCTACTTGCCGCACGACGAGTTTCTTCGTCTGTGGAAGAAAGCCCATCCCGACGAGCCGCAACAGGTTGCACCGCCTGTTCCGGTGGCCGTGAGTCATGCAGAGTACATCGGCAAACTGGATGGCGACGTAGCACGCTTCGACGGTCGGCTCTTGGTTCATCATCTGGACGATCGCTGGGTGCGCATCGAACTGCCTCTTGGCGACGTGGCCCTGGAAAGCGTTGCGATCAACGGCGAACCGGCCGCCCTGGATGGTGACACTCGCACTGCCAACGGTCCGACTCCGAGTACAGAGAAGAAGGTCGGCGAGACCGATGAAAAGACGCTTCCTCCCACCGAGGTCCAACCGGCGATCTACCTGAAAGAGCCCGGCCTGCACGTTGTCGACGTGCGTTTCAGCGTGCCTGTCAGCCAATTGGGAGCAACCGGACGGCTGACCGTGCCTTTGCGCTCCGTGTCGTCAGGCCGGCTCGTATTCCAATTGCCCGCAGACGATCTGGACGTGCAGGTCACCGGAAGCCCGGGCGGCTGGCGTCAGCAAACCGAGTCTTCGGTTTCCGAGGGCGCCGGGGTGGGAGCGAACCCACAAGGCAAGTTTGTCCGGATTCCTCTTGGCACGTCCGGCGAACTATCGATTCGCTGGCAGCCTCGGCGTCTGGAGGCGAGAGGCGACCAAGTGGTCAGCGCCGACCAATTCCTGGCAGTTGAAGTCCTCGACTCGGGCGTCCAGTATCTCTGTACGTTCCACTATCGAATTCAGCAGGGCGTTTTCAACAAGGCAGAGTTGAACGTCCCGGCCGGCATTGCCGTCCGGAGAGTCTGGGGCCGGGACGTGGCGGACTGGTCGATGGACACCGATGCGAAGGCCGGCGCCCGGCGGCTCGCCATCTCGCTGAAGTCGGAAGTGACGACCGCCACCGACGTAAACATCGAGTGCTTTCGCCGCGACCTGTCTCTCGGGGCAATCGACGTCGAGTCCCTCGAACCGCTCGGCGTGGTCCGAGAAACCGGACGGATCGTCGTGGGATGTTCCAGCCAGTGTCGGGCTCGGGTCGAGAACGCGGAGCGATTGGACCAGATCAACCACGCGGGACTCGAATATCCGCAACAGCCGCACGACTCGTGGAAACCGCTCGCGGCCTACCGCTACAATTCCCGCCCATGGAACTTGCGTCTTGACGTCGGGCGTCATCAACCCCAAGTGGACGTCATCGATCGTACCGCCCTGGCCGTGACGGCACACCGGGCCACAATGCGGACCCAGTTGACGGCCCAGGTGTCCGGCGGCGCGATTCTCTCGCTGACCGTGCGGCTGCCGGACTCGCTGCGGGTTGTCCGGGTGCAGGCCCCGCCGGGCGCCGACTGGTTTGTTGACCGAGGCGAGCAAGGTCAGAAGCTGCAGGTGGCTCTGAGTGAGCCCGTTGTCGGCCCGGTGAATCTTGCCTTGAGCGGAACGCTCACCCGTGAATCGAGCGATGCCGAGTTTCTCGTCCCATGCGTCAAAGTGAAAGACGCCGGGATCCAGCGGGGCCAACTGGCGATCTATCTCGACGACGATCTGGAAGGCGTGCTGGCTGGAGGCGACGGCGCTGAGCCCATCGACCCGGCGGCACTGGACAGCACCTTGAAGACCGAAGGAGCCCGTGTCCGCTATGCCTTCAGCTACCAGAGTCCACCCGATGGGCTGCGTTTGCAGCTTGCGCCGGCACCGTCGCGATTGGATGCCGACATAGTCACCGTCGTCAGTATTCGGGAAGGATCGGTGGCCTACGTCGCGCAAGTCGATTTTGAGATTCGCCAGGCAGGACGCTCGCAGTTCCAACTGGCGACGCCCGAGTGGCTGGGCGACGATATCCGCTGGTCGGGCGAGAGTGTCCGGCAAGTTCGTTCCGAGGTCACCGATCGCGGCCGCGTTTGGAGCATCGAACTACAGCAACCCCAGAGAGGAAGCTACCGCCTGCAAATGATGCAGACTTTGCCGCCGCCGGGCGACGGCACGGTCCCCGCAGCCCTCATTCGCCCCCTCGACGTAGAACGTTCCCGAAGCTGGGTTGTGCTCGAGAACCTTACCGCCGACGAAGTAAGCGAGACCACAACTCGCGGCGCCACGCCGATTTCGGTATCCGCCATAGCCGACGAGTTGGAAGAAGGTATTCGGCGGCAAGCCGTCGGAGCTTATCGTATTGCGGATGAGGCTGCCGAGTTGGTGTGGCAGCGCCGTGTCCGCGAGCAGGAGACCGGTCTGGCAGCGACCGTCAACCTGGTGGACTTGACGACGGTCATTCACAAGGACGGCCGCTACCGGGCTCGCGCCGCTTACAACATCCGCAATTTCACGCTCCAATTCCTGGAACTCGAACTGCCACCCAACGCCCAGGTTTGGTCCGTTCATGTCTCGGCCCAGCCCGTACGGCCCGCAAGAGAGCAGCGTCAGGGCCGCACGATCACCCTGTTGCCGTTGCAGAAGACGTCGGCCGGAGACTTCTCCTCGAAGGTGGTCATGATCTATTCCGGCCATCTGGGCGCACCCCTCAAGCGTTGGTCACGGCTGCGCCCTCCCGCACCGTTGCTTGTCAGTGATGTTCCGGTCTCACGCACCTTGTGGACCGTGCTGATGCCCCGCGAGTACCAGGTCGGCATGGTCGGAAGCGAGAGCAACGTCGAAGAAGTGGCCGCCGCGTACCACCAGCAGGAACGCAAACTGTCCTTCCTCGACGAGTTGCAGCAAATGGTGCAAGTGGCCAGCACCAAGCGGGATTCAGGCGCTGGTACGAAGGCGGCCTGGAATCTCAAACAGATCGGCTCCTCGCTTCAAGATTATGCCCAGGAAAGTGCCCAGGTCGACACGACAAACGCCGCGGAATTCCAGCAGCAGGCACAACAGATCGAGGCGGAGATCAACCGATTGGAGGAGACGAAGGCCATGCCTCAATCAGGTTACGGCGATGCGTCCGCCTATTTCAGGCAACCCACTGCCGATCCGGACAGCGAGCAAACTCGTGTCAATCTTGAAGAACGTTTCGAAATGCTCGCCGAGGAAGAGGTTGCGTTTGACGACAAGGCCATTTCCGACAAAGCACGGAAGGACGCCAAGGACGAGGGACTTGGTCGCCGCGGGCAGCGAAGAGGCGAACTGCGAGATCAAGCCGCCGAACAACTGGAACGCCTGCAGACGACGAAGGAGAAAGAACGCGCCGAACCAGTAGGGGGTCAGCCGCAGCAGCCCGAACCGTTGCCTGAAGAACGCAAACCGGAAGAGTCAGGTATGCCCGGCGTCGAGGGGGGATTCGGCGTCGGCTCCCTGTCTCTCAACGTCGACCTCACTCCTGTGGGAACGCCGTTCCATTTCAGCAAGCTGCACGGCGATCCTCGCCTTGTCCTGCACGCCCGTCATGAAGACATCGACCGCCTGGTGACGGCCGTTGTATGGGCCGGACTGTGTCTGGCAATGGCCGCTGCGGCGGTCTACAGCGTCCGACGTGCGCGTGCGACGTCAACCAGATTTCGCGGCTGGCGCTGGCTGGGCGTGGGGGGCGGAATCGTCTGGCTGTTCTTGCTACCCGTGGGCGTTCTGGGTTGGATACTGCTGGTGATCTCCCTCGGACGGCTGATCACTCGCTCCCGCAAGGAACAGGCAGCAAAAGTTGATCGTCTTCGAATAGGGGCGGGAACTGAGGTGAACGCTCAGTAGACGCAGCGTGGAGCTATCCCTCCCCGTCGACAAGCGCTACGCTCTTCTCGACCGCGGCATTTGGTGAAACGCGCGGCTTCATCCCGCTGGCCGTCGTCAGGCCGCGGACCGTCAACTTCCGGCAGAATGCGTACGGATAGGGACGATCCGCCGGTTTGATGTTTTTGGCGCCATCGTAGCCGGCGTCCGGATCGCTGAAAAAGTACATGCCCTGGTAGTTTTCAGGATGATTCGAGTCGTCCACGTGCAGCCCGTCGATCGTTATCTCCCGAGGCATGGAGCAGGGATAGCCGAAATCATGAGTTCCGTCATTGCGCACGGAAATCATCTGGGGCCGGGACGACCGTCCGCCGGCCGGAATCCAGCGGCAATTGCGGATGACGACGTCACATTCCCACGTGCTTCCGTAATCGCCGCGGAAACTGATCAGGGCGCTGCCGTGCAAGGTGGAATCCTCGACGGTCAGCAGCCCGCGGCCGATGGCGTTTAGTCCCGCATAACCGAGGGTGCAGCGGCGGATCACGTAGGTGCCGGAGACTCCCATGTGCGTGTCCATCCTGGAAAGCGCGCAGTCCTCCAGCAGGATGTTCTTGCAGAAGTTCGTTCCGATTACGCCCCAGCGAGTACGATCGTCGATGTCGTCCATCCGGCAGTTGATCATGCTGAAGTTCACCACACTGTTCGCGGCATAGTCGTACGTTCCCATGCTGACCGGCCTGCCCGCCGCCCCAATGGTCTTGTAGGTCTTGTGTCCGGTGGCAAAGCAATTGCGCAATGTGACGTTGGCGCAGTTGCTGACGCTGATGAAACCGGAGTAGGGGTGACCGACCTCGGTTTCCCCGGTGACGTGGTGGGTCAGGCCGTCAACCTCCGTGTTGGAGCGGTAGATCTCGATGTTCCTGGCCCAGTAGTTGTAGCCGACTTCCTGCTTCATCCGATTCGCAGTTGTGGTAAAGACACCGCCACGCACGACAAGCCGCTTTTCGTCCATCGGACGGGCTTCAACCCGACTCACGTGGTCGTAGTCCCAGTCGATGGCGCCCTCGATCGCCCCGTCGCGCCGAAGGATGAAGCAGTCGCGCTGAGAAACCCCCGAGTTCTGGTTGAGACCTCGCCGGATATAGCGTTTCTTCTTGCGGTTGGTCACTACGACATAGCAGTCGTGTTCTGGACGCACATCCAATTGCTTCTGGTCCCGTGCAAGACGGTCAATCTGCAGTTTTTCGGGCTTGAGCAGGGAACGCACCTCGAAGAGCGACGCTCTGTGGTTCTCTACCTCCGTGTCGTCAATCGTAAAACGCGAAGTGCTCCAGTCGGTGTCCGTGGCGATGATCGCGGTCGTCGCCTTGCCACCGAGGTGGTACGTCGCGTCGGGCTTTGTCTTGACGCGTAATCCATGCGCATTTGCATAGTCATGGGCCTTGCAGATGGCAGGCAGATCATCATGGACACCGTCGCCAATCGCACCGAACGCCTCGTAGGTAACAACTTCGTCCTCGGAAGCCACGTTGTTGATCACCTGGAGCGCCAGCCCAGGCAATCCTCCAGCTTCGGCCGAGAGCACCGATGCAAAGCTCGCCATGATCAACACGAACACGATTGCGTTTCGCTTGGAATTCATTGATCTACCTTGTTTCTGTACGTCGTGAATCAGTATCCGTGACCGGCATCCTCCGCACGGCCAAGCGATGCAATACCTGGCGGCGATCGGACATGACCTTTCTCCTTGGAATCGGAGTTGAGTGGATTCAGCATAGCGGAGAGGGATCCCTGGCCGCAAGAGGCAACATCCTGCGCAATAGGTGGCGCCGCAAGATGACGCGCGGAACCGTCGACGGCGAGACGCCCTCAGGAAGATCCGAGCGCATAGCAACGCCCCTGACCCGCCATCCGGGCCAGGGGCGTCTTCGTTTACAACTCGATCGCGTCAATTTCCGCGACGAACCGCGAGGCGTCGCCGCTCAGGTACGAGGCGACCACGTTGAACACCGCGTCACTGAAGCCGCCGATGTTCAAAATGTCGGCACGCTCGGGCGCCTGGCTCGAGCCGTACGGCTGGATGTCGATGCAGACCAGCTTGGGGCTCGCAGTGCCGTGACCGCCCAGCCGTATCTGGTTCTTCACAAACGTCTGCCACTCGGACATGACGCCCGTCGAACCGTAGCGACCTCGTCCAACCCAACTCTCGTTGTCGCTCACCAGCACGCAGCCCGCAAACTTCCGCTTGCGGTACGTCGTGTTGGCCTCGTGCAGCGGAATCGAGCAGTTCGTTCCACCGCCGCCGTAGCGGGCAAGCCGCTCCGACAGGCCGAGGATCGTGTCGCCCGGATCCACGCGGACCTTGTAGGCCTGCGTGTCGAAGGGGATCACGACACTATCCGGGTTGCGGCGCAGGATCGCCGCGGCGAACAGGGCCGCCACGTCGACACACCGCATCTTGCTCGTCGCACCGCGGCCGCGGAAGCCGGTCACCGAGCAACCCATCGAGCCCGACGTATCCAGGCCGATGACCACCGGACTCGGCAGTTCGGGCACGTTGCCGCAGGCGATCTCGGCCGCCTCGTGCAAGGCCGCCTTGATCTTCTGCGGAACCTCGTCCGCCGCGTTGATGTACGCCGCCAGGAACTGGTACGGGAACTGCCGCGAGCGGCGGATCTCGTCGGCGTCCGCCATGCGGCCCGCCACGTAGTCGACCATCTCGCGGTCGGCCTTGCCGTTGCCCAGCACCTGATGGCGGAGCAACGTGTTGAGGTTCATCCGCAGCGCCTGCGGGCCCATCTGGCGGGCGATCGCCTTCCAGACGAGCGGACCCTTGGCCGCATCGGCCAACAGGTCCCAGCGAACCGACAGGTTGCCCGCGATCAGCGCCTGCGCCTCGGCCGATTCCGCCTGGCGGTAGGCGACCAGGGCCTGGACCTGCTCAGGCAGGTCGGCCTCGCTGGCCGGGGCCCACTTCTCGCTCTCCTTGTCGGTCAGCCAGCCGAAGAGCGCACGCCGGGCGTTGTCCTTCGGCGTAGGCCGGGCCATACGCAATACGTCGCGCAGGCTCGGACGCTCGCCGATCGACGCCGACAGCAGCTTGCCGACCGACGCCTGGTTCAGCCAACGCTGAAACGCCCGCTGCAAGCTCGACGACAGGCTGGTGCGGCCGAACTGCCCCGAGCGGATCATCTGGAACATGGTGCGCAGAACGCGGCCGTTGTCCACGACTCGATCGAAGACGCGGTGCATCAACGCAGTGTCCCGCTTCGACAGCACGACCAACAGCGCCGCCGGCATGTCCTTCATGTAGGCACGCTCGCGGGCGTAGACCGCCAGCTTGGCCAGAAAGACGTTGTCGTCAATCTGGTCGATCAGCTTTCGCATCTGGTCGAGTTGATCCTGGGCGCTGGCGTAGAACACGCCGCCAAAGCAGCCGGTGGCCGCCATCTGGGCCAGGGCATGCTTCGGGGCGAACTTGTACGCCCGGCCTCCGGCCTCGTTGTACGTATCCGTGCGAACGAACTTGCTCTTGATGCTGGAAAACAGAGTCTTGTTGGCCATCGTGACCTCCTCTACAAAAGCGCTAACAAGACCAACGGGTCTCCCACGGGCATTCGTACCCGCAACCGGTTGTTCTCGTAACGGCTCGAAAATGATCCGACGAAGCGTGGGCAGAGACAGCTCGAATGTGAGCAATTCCCGTCCCGGAGACGGGCGAAGGGACAACCTTCCATGTACTCCGCACCGGCAGTCGGATCGGTGTATTGGCACTCGACGAGGCGGTGTTCAGAGAACCCGTCCGTAGAACTCGATGCAAACAGCGGACGGGGCGGGACTTGAACCCGCAAGACCTTTCAGTCGTTTTCCATGTACTCCAAACGGGCAGTCGAGTGTGTATTGGTAAGGATCGACGAGGTTGTGACCAGAGACGTTACGGTGCTCTACCTCTTGAGCTACGGCGCTGCGTTTTGTTGAACTTGCGCCGGTGGGACTCGAACCCACAACACCCGGATTTCAAATCATGTACTCCGAATCGGCAGTCGATCTCATTTCTCTTGGTGGCGACGAAGGTTGTGGCCAGAGAACTCCGTACGGGAATCGAACCCGTCATCCGCCGCCCATGGCGACAGAGCCAGTTCCTCTGGACGGCCATCATGTACTCCAACCGGCAGTCGCCGTTGTATTCAAAGACCCAACGAAGTGGTTGCCGAGACACCGTGCCTTTCGGCACACCTTACAGGGGTGTTGATGTAGTCCCGACTGGCAGTTGGGTTCTTATCAAGACCGTCCAACGAGGAAATGGTTCGGACCATACACATTTTCGAGATGTAGTCTGAACCGGCAGTTGAACAGTCAGAGACGCCGGTGGGAGTCGAACCCACTTCAACTGCTTTGCAGGCAGTCGCCTGGCCGTCTGGCTCCAGCGCCTTACTTGGTCTGTACTCTTCCCTGAACCCTGAACCCCAATAACTGACGACTTTCCAAGTGTCCTTGCCAGGAATCGAACCTGGTCTACGAGCTTCGCGGGCTCGCGTGCTAGTCCGGCACACTCCAAGGACTTGTTGTTCAGTAGCCCGCCGAGGAATCGAACCCCGTCTTGCAGATTCGAAGTCTGCCGTGCAATCCAGCACACTCGCAGGCCATATTGTCACTACCCCGACCTGGACTCGAGCCAGGACCAAGACCTTAGGAGAGTCTCGTGCTGTCCGTTACACCATCGGGATCTCTTGGTAACATCACCGAATCGACCTGCGGCCCCTCTTCTGCATAACTGCGATCGGCAATGATGTCACGTTCAATGTAAGAAAGAGCCGACGACTGGACTTGCACCAGCATCGACCGGTTTACAAAACCGGCGCCTCGCTGTTCGGCCACGTCGGCAAATGCGTCTCCGGCCCGAAGACCGGAAACGCTTTCACATCTACTTCTCCAGCTCGACGTTCCAATACGCCTCGCTGACAAACTTCGACCAACTCTCGATCCGCACGTCGCGGAAGGCATAGAGCGGGCTCCAGGTCGGCCGGACCGGCTTGTGCTTCAGCCGCATCCCGGCCTGCTCCGGCGTGCGGTCGGCCTTGCGCCGATTGCACTCCATGCAGGCCAGCACGCAGTTGTCCCAGCGCGACTCACCGCCCTGCGCTCGCGGGACCACGTGATCGAGCGTCAACTCCTCGCTGCCCGGTTGATCGCCACAATACTGGCACGTGAACCGGTCGCGCTTGAAGATGTTCCGCCGGCTGAATGTGACGGACGCTGCCGGCAGCCGGTCGTAGTCGCTCAGCGTGATCACCTCGGGCACGCGCAACCGGAACTGCACGGCCTGGATGAACCGCTCGCCCTCACGCGGACGCAGCCTGGACCAGTCCTCCCACGCGTAGGTCCGGTAGTCGGCCGGATCCACCGCCCGGGCAGACTCGTTCCACAACAGCACTAGCGCCCGGGCGACAGTCGCCACGTTCACCGGCTGCCAGTTGCGGTTCAAAACCAATGTTGGTCTCTGAAGTACTCTGAGTGTCATTGTCTCATCTCACTTCATGCTTCAAGGGTGTCCGAGGGGAGTCGAACCCCTGCCTTCTGGTTCACAGCCAGACATGCAGTCACCGCTACACCACAAACACCATGTAATAATGTTCAGCGGAAGGGGCGGGAGTCGAACCCGCAAGGCTCATTGCCAACCGGCTTCCAACCGGGTCCCGTCGCCAATCGGGTTGCCCTTCCTTCTGTTTCTCGTTTTGCAGCAGCCCGACCAGGACTCGAACCTGGAACATCTCGTTAGAAGCGAGACATGATGTCCGTTTCACCATCGAGCCAAGAGCGGAAGGTGGGGGAATCGAACCCTGTCCAACCCAGTCAAGGGCAACTGGTTAGCACCCAGCTTCCTGAGCCAATTCGGATACCTTCCGTTTCATTTAGTGGACCCACCGGGAATCGAACCCGGATTGCCAGTCTGCCGAACTGGAGTCGTCCCGTTGGACCATGAGCCCGTATTTATTGATGGTCAGGAAAGTAATGCAACGGCTTGCGGTCGTTTTCCTCGGAAAACCGGCCTCCCGTTGGTCGGCCTCGTTGCATTCCTTTTCTGAGGGTCAATAAGTGGACCGGATGGGAATCGAACCCATCACACCGATCGTGCAAGGATCAGTCGCCTCCCTTGGTACATGCCAGCCCGTCTTGTCAGAGGTCCGTCCGGGAATTGAACCCGGTCTCCGTCCTTACCACGGACGTGTGCTGCCGGTACACCTACAGACCGTCTTGCACGGTTGCGCCGCAACTCGCGTGGATACCGCGATGGCAGCGCTGAATCGCGAGAAGACGCAACATCTACCCGAAAAGTGATCCCGGCTGGAATTGAACCAGCACTCTCCTGCATGTCACGCAGGCGTCTTCGCCGTTGGACCACGGGATCAAATCAGTGACCGAGGCAGGCGTCGAACCTGCAGAATCACGAGGCTCTCGACCTCGCCGCTTTGCCAGTTTGCGTACTCGGCCATGGCGGGTCCGGGGTCTGCGCCCGGCAGTCCAGGCTTATGAGGCCTAGATGAGCACTGGCCCACCCGCAAGTTGCAGACCCCGGTATCGAGCCGGGCAAACCGGCCGTATGAAAGCCAGTCAGGCACCTGCCAAGCCTGCAATCGAGTGACGAAGGGGAGAGTCGAACTCCCACGCCTCAAGGGCACGACGTTCTGAGCGTCGCGTGTCTACCGATTTCACCACTTCGCCATGGTCAGCAGCCCGTACGGGAATCGAACCCACAAGCACGAGAATGAGGGTCTCGTATCCTAAGCCGTTAGAAGAACGGGCCGTATTGTCAGTGCGCCGGGTAGGAGTTGAACCTACACAGCCTGTGGCGGCGGATTTACAATCCGTTGGGCTCACCGATGCCCAGCCGACGCATCTTGCTGTCCAAGTAGCACGGGAGGGAGTCGAACCCGCATCCACGGACGTTTGAAATCCGTCGCTCTGCCAAGGTTGGCGTACCGTGCCATTTCATCTTCACTGACAAGGCAACAGTCGATTCTGACGATGGCGTCCAACTGTCAATGACTTTGCCAACGAACACCAAAAGGCGCCCTCGACCGGATTTGAACCGGCGATCTCCTGCGTGACAGGCAGGCGAGCACTCCTGGCTGCTCCACAAGGGCGAATATCAAAGCGAAAAGCGGTAGAGGTTGAAGGGCGCGTCCTGCATCAACTTCCGCTTCCAGCTTTCCGTGACCATCGCTACCTACTGCCCTCACAACCTCCCAATCGCTGATAGCTAAAAGAAACTCACACGTGCAGGGCTGCCTGTTCGGCAGCCCTGCACGCATCAAGACCAGCCCTCATAAGCCCACGCCCGAGCGGGGCCCCCGTTCATCCGCACCATGCCCGGCAATAACTCTCGCGAAAATCACAGAACATGCATCCGGGCCCAGGCCGATAGACAAACTTCCCGGCATCCAGATCGTCCAGATAGCAGCGGACAAGGCTGAACAGCCTACGAAAATGCTCCGGCGACCGGGCGGGCGACACGTGGGTCTCGACCTTGGGAACCTTGGTCTTCACCAGCCGCCGGATCTCCAGCCCGCCCTCACGCCGGCCGGTCGTCCGGCGATAAGCAAAGCTGTAGCAGGTGAGCTGAATCTCATGCTGGATCTCGACCAGTTCGCCACCCCGGGCTGCGCTCTTGAAGTCGATAATGGTCGCGCCCTCCGGTCCATCCAGCACCAGGTCCACGATTCCTAACAGCGGAATCCCAAAATCCTCGCCGGTCCGAGGATCCACCAGCGGCACCTCCATCGCAGCCTCCACGGCCAGCGGCCGGGGTTCGTCACCGGGGACCTCTGCGAGATAGGCCCGGACAAGGTCCACCGTCTGCTGCTTCAGCCTCACTTCTTCCTCGGGGGACGAAAACTCGATCTCGGCTTCGGCAGCAGCCGTTTCCCAGCTTCCGGCCATCCAGTCGGCGACAGCATCTGCCGAGAGGGTCATGCCGATCTGCCGGTGGCGATAGTATCGCTCCAGCCCGGAGTGCACTCTTGTCCCTATGAACAAGCTTGGTGTCGCCGGTGTCGTGATGCCGTCGACGTACCGAAATCTCATAGCGAGGGGGCAGCGTGCCCACAGTGACAGCCGGCTGGGGCTGATGTAGTCCCAGATGCTTCCCTGCTTCTGGCGGACGGATTGGCGGCTGACAAGCTCAGTACTCATGATGGGGCCCCACTCAGGGCCGCGTCGAGGCTGATCTCGCCCGATTTAACTGCCTTCAGGGTGTCGATCAACCCGGACGCATCGAGACTGCTCAGGCCGGCCAGCGGCTTGGAGAACATCGTTTGGGCCAGCGTCTCGAGCCGGCGCACGCCCAGGCCCTTGATCTGCCGGGCAAGCTGCTGGATGTAGTCGAGTTGCTTCTGGGTCGCCCGGTAGCCGCCGCTTCCGTTGTGGCGGCCGTTGTTATCACGGCCGCTATTGTCACGGCCGTTATTGCCGTGGTCATTATTATCATGACCGTTGCCGTTGGTTGGAGCGGCATTGGGCCGCGTCTCGGTGCTGGCGCTCGTCTGGCCGTTGGGAGACGGGCACGCGGCCGGTTGGTGCTGGGCCAGTTCGTCCTGAACGGCCTGGCGGCAGGGGCACGAAATCCGCGCCGCCGCCGGGCAAGCGGTTGGCGGCGCAGATCACTGCGACCGGGGAGCCGGTGGCGACCTGCTGGCACTCCAGCAGCGCGGCGTCCCCGGCCAGCATCGCCCGGCGCAGCGAATCGAAGTTGTGCTTGTCACCTGCGGAAAGCGGCACTGGTAAACTCCTCATGGGTCGATGCGGAAACGGGCGTCTCGCCCGTGTTGCTTAAGAGGGATCGCAACCCGGCTAACGGGGCTTGCGCAAGATCCGCCGCCGGGGCCGGTCGACGAGCAGCCCGTCCAGGACCGACTCGACCCGGCTCAGCTCGGTGGCCACATGCTGGCGGAGTCCGTCGCTGTCACGGAGCGCTTGGGGCTCGACACCCCGAACGATCCGCTGGGCGTCGGCCACGAGCCGGTCGAGTTCCTCGTTGGACCGGACGTTCAAGTCCTGGAACCTGGCAAAGAACTCCTGCAGGTTACCGACGGCCGAGTCTCGGAAGATTTTGGGCTTTCCGTCTTCCTGGCCGCTAAGCCGTTCGGTCAGATGGCTGACGAGTTGGGCCAGTTCGGCGGTGAAGGCCTCTTCGGCCAGACGGACCGCTTCGCTGAACCGCTGCTGCATCCGCTGGCACTCCTCTTCGTAGAGCTGGGGATTGAGTTGCCGCAGGTAGTCGGGCGGTTCGACCGAAGGAAAATCCCAAGTCACCGAAAACATCCCGTGCAGCGAGCCGGGATAATCGGCCGGATTATAAAGACTCCCCAGCCGGTCCCGGGCCGCCGACTTCAGTTCGGCAAAATGCTCGTCCAGTCGCCAGACGGCCTCATCGAGTTCCTCCCTGAAGAAATGCATCTGCCGGTTGAACGGTTCGATGCGGTCCTGGCGCAGGAGCCGGATCCCCGGTTCGGGATAGGGGAGGCTCATGCTCTTGGTGTAGCCGAGCAGGCGGCCGCGGACGCCCGTCACGGCCCGGAAGGCCGGGTGGCGGGTGTCGAGCAGCTTCTTGCCGGCCGATAAGAACGCGCCCTCGGCGCCGAAGGTGTCGGCCGCCTGGGCCTTCTGGTCGCTGGTCAGGGTCTTGCGAGTGCCGAACCAACTGAGCGAAACACGGACGGCGGCCATCGTGGTCCGCAGCCGCTCGGCCGGTTGGCTTGTTGATTGAAGATCGGGTTCGAGCAGGGTACTCATGCAGGATTCTCCAAGAATGGGAAAGCCGGTTGGAATTCAAGACGGGGGGCCCCGTTCAGATGCCGCCGAAATAGCCGGCACGGGACTTTGATCAGGCAGTGCATCCGAATAGCCGCGTTCAGCGGACTCGAATTGGAGCCAACTGCTCGTGCTCACGAATGCTGTCGGCAACGACAGCCTGGAAGACGTCTGATCCGGTGGACAATCAATGAACACGAGGTCGAAGTCCGACAATGCCCGAGACGATTGCCATTGGCAATTCCGTGCAAACGCCGGGGATCACGGGAGATGCCGTGGCATAGCAGGCGGAAGGTCGTCAAGAAGAACCTCTCACGCCGCCGCCTGAGGGACCGGTGATATCGACGAGGCAAGGCCACGGATGAGGCCGTTAAGACGATTCCGGCGGGCGGGCGCCGGCAGCCTGGGGCCCGTAGTCACTGGGCAGGTGTTGCGCAAGATCCATGCAATCGTGAAGCACTCGCCCAATCTCCACCTGCCCGTCGTCACGCGTGCGATAAAGCAGGAAGTGCCGCGGACGACGAACGCGACCGCTGGCGGGTTCGACGTGGTCCCGGCTGTGCCAAAGGTGGTAAGTCCGTGCCGCCGGGGCGATTTCCGGACGGGTTTGGCTGCCGGTGCGGCCAGGATCATCGGCCACATCGAGAATGGCACGAACCAGGAGTGCCTCGTAACGCAGCCGTCCCGGGAGACCGAAGTGCTCGTGGGTCCAAACAAGGATCGACTCAATATCGCGTTGTGCCGTCGGTGAAACTACAAGGCGGGGCATGGCATTAGCCGCCGGCAGTACGGTTTTCCGCGGCGTGCCGACCGATTTGGCCAATTAACTCCGCAAGTTGTTCCTGACCACCGATCGAAGTGCCCTGGCCCTGGTCTAGCTCGTTAAATGCATCGGACGCCAGTGACCGCAAGGCGGCCATTTTCTCTTCGTCCTCGCGGGCCTGCTGTTCCAGTAAGCGAAGCCCCGCCCGCATGACCTCGCTGGCATTGGAGAACCGTCCCGAAGTGACCAATGCCTCAACGAACTGATCGTAGTACTCTGTCAGATTCACATTACGGGTAGGCATCTTGGCGTTCCTCCAACCACTGTTTCCCCAAGTTTAGCACAACTGGCAAAAATTGCCAACACTCTTTCGGGTGGAATGGTCTGAGGCGTCCCACTGGCCGCGCTGGAGCACAAGGGAAGAGCATTCTTTCGCCAAGCATACTTCATGGACAACACTCAGCACGCCGTTTGCGGCCAGCGGATGCCGCCCGAATGGTCCTGGGAACTGCCTCGGGTCGAGCAACGACCCCGCGCCGACCAGGCACGGCGGGTGCGATACCACCGGGCGGCGTCCGCGCAAAGAACCGAAAGGCCGGGCGCGATGGCTGCATATCGAGTCCTGGATTCGGATCAGGTTTTTGAACATGAGGCCGCCGATCTGACGTGTTGTTTCCTGGCGGCCAGCCAGCCGCTCGGCCGTTTAGTGAGACTGCTCTTCTTCTTCTTCTTCCTCCTCTTCGTCTGCCTCGGTTGCTTCCATGGCCTCCCAGGCCATGAATCGCAGCGGCACGATGATCACGTTGTCCAGGGCGGCAGCAACGGCGCTGGCCTCGTCATAGTTGGTGTAGGCGTCGGTGGTCACGAGCCGGTCGATGTCAAAGTCGAATAGCACGTAACGCTGGGTCGGTGGCGGGATATCAGGCGGGGCTTCGGCGTCGTCTTCGGTGTGGTCTACCGGCCCGTCCGGCCCGATGACCGTGCCGTCGTCCTCCGGCCCCGGTACGAGCCCAAACTGCTCAAGCAGCGCAGCCAGGCTTTCGCACACATCGGCGCCGGACCAAACGCTGTCCGGCGCATAGGTGCAGCTTCCGTCTTCCTGCTCGTTGCCGTAGAGAATCTGGACGACCCCCGTGACCACGGCAAGCAATTCATCCCGAGACAGCTCGGCAGGGTTCTTTGTCACAGGCTTTGCCTCCGGTTACAGGTTCTGAGCGGATGCCCGGGGGCACCCGGCCGCCGCTGGCGAGTGTGCATCATCAGGGCATCACGAGATCACGGCATCAGACGGGCGTAATCCTCCTCTTCCAACAAAAACTCCTCGTAAGGCAGGTCTTCCAGGTAGGCCGCTTTCACCTCCACCTGGCAAGGCCCGCGGTTAGCGGTCCAGATAAACCGGGCCAGCCGCTCGGCAAACTGCCGATCGGTTTCGCCCGCGCAGAGCTTGCCGTCGGCCGAGGCGGTCAGCGCGCCGTCGTACTCGTTCCAGTCATCGAAACTCCACTCCGCCTCGGCGGCCGCCTTGACGGCATCCCGATGTTCGGCCGCCGCGCCGGTGACAGTGACCGTCATGTTGTAGTAGCGGCTCATGGGGTGATCTCCAGGAGGTTTCAGATTTCAGATCCGTCGGGGACTCAGTTGACTGACGGCCCGGGCCGCCGGACCTTGCGGCCGGGCCGTGCCGCCGCGGCGTGACTCGCGCGGTAGATCCCGCCGACTTCCGCGTCGAGACAGCGGCCGCCGGCCCAATCCCGCAATCGGTCGACGCTCTCGCGGGCCGTCTGCGAGACGGGCACAACATTCTGGGACGCGGCAACCAGCGGCACGTCGAGCAGGGCCGCCAGCCGGCAGCAGGCACGAATCTCCGCCCCGGTCCAGCCCTCGTCGCTGGGCCGGGTCTGATTCCGGTCCAACTGGAAGACGTCCAGATAGATGTTCCAGATCGCCTCGCGCTGCTCCCGGCTGGGCAGGTCCAGAAACCAAACGCCGTCAAATCGCTCCGCCCGGCTGAATTCGGGCGGCAGCTTGGAGATGTCGTTGAGCCAGGCAGTCACGCAGTGCCATTAGAAACTTCCGCGCAAGGTTCGGGTTGAGCCGGCAACAACACGGTGTCCCATTCGCTGCGGGGTTGTTGGCTTGAGTGGACCCGTCAGTTGCACAAATCCATTGATGTGATCTTGACAAAAGGCGGTGAAACTCGATGCTTTCCAGTGTAAGAAA
>ENA-UOUL01002046-UOUL01002046.1-bioreactor-metagenome-genome-assembly--contig:-NODE-2046-length-25210-cov-4.395536_pt1 | contig 25210 bp, 26 predicted proteins | sample MGYA00249838_ERZ747220 | MGnify/ENA primary metagenome ERZ747220 (study PRJEB28778, sample SAMN05720191) | bioreactor metagenome | isolation source: Anaerobic biogas reactor | place: USA:Washington...
GGCGTTGCCGGATCCGGCCATCAAAGATGGCTTGGCGTGGCCAAGTTCGCTGGATCCGGCAAGAAAAAAGACTGGCGTCTAGTAATCTGCACAGGGATACTACTGATATGAGCGCTTGCTGACGAGAATGGGTTTACCCACACATCCATTACGAGGTGAACAGCATGCGAGGGCAAATGCGGCGGCTGCTTGTGGCATTTGGGCTCTTCGGTATCGTGATTCTGGCTTCTCCATTCGCTCTTCAGGCCGATGGTTCTTTTAGCGGTAGCGGTGCTGAGGATATGCCCTTGTGCATCAATATGCCTGAGGCCCAGATTCCTGGTCATCGTCAAGGGGCAGCGTGTCGTGTGCCGGTGCGGTCGGTAGCTGGTGAGGGTACCTTCGCGCCAATGCTTACTCTCTATCGCAGTGGCCGGACCGATCGCACGACCAGCGAGAGTGACTCGGACATTGCGGAAGATTACATCAATGTCGAGGGTTATCTCTATTGGTATGATAGCAGTATGGTTAGGCACTACTGGGACGATTGTGACAAGCCTGAACAATATTCTACCCATACAGTATGTACCAACACCTCAGGAGGAGGCGGTACCTGGGAGCAGGACGGGGATCACTACTTTCGCACGGCAGGATATGTGGATGATCACTTTGAGACGCGAGACCGCTGGACACAGTAGCCGGTCCAACTGCTCATGATCCGTACAGGCCGGGGAGCCGTGCAGCCCCGGCCTGTGACGAGGAAGTCCAATGCAGCCGACCATCCGTATACCGTTCGTTTTACTGATTGCCGTGCTTATGGCTAGTTGTTCTCAGTCCCTGCCGACTGCCTCACCGTCCAGCTCGATGGCGTGGATACGGCACAATACGTTCTCAGAAGGGACCAATCGTGTTCTCTGGGCAGGTGTCAAAACCCGCGGACTCGGTGTGGGGTTCGTTCGTGCCGAGGATCGCGCCACGTGGCCCTACGATCGCCCCTCCACCTCCCGCTTTCTCATCGAAGAGGGGGCACCCTTCACGACGTTGCTCATCCTGTCGACCGGCCATGATCAGCCGTACCCGGTGTTGATCTCAGTGCTGGTGGATTACCGACAGGTGGAGTTCCGCTTGGACGGAAAGAAGGGGCTCCTGCATTATCTGGAGATCGATCCGGGCGCCGAGGTGAACACGGAGATACCGATGGAAGTGCCGATTGGTGGCCTCGGCTGGCACGACGTGACGGTCGTCGTGTTTCCGGACCCCGAGTTTCAGCCGGCCGATCCGCAGCAGCGCTTGCCCCCCAAGCTCGGCGCCTTTGGTCGGCGCACGGTGGTATGCGTCGAGGGTTGCACGCCCGTGGGAAGCGCGTTGCCAGAGCCCCTAGTAGGCACGTCTGGTGCCATAGGAGGGCCGAAGGCACTGCCCCTCGTGCCCGGTGACCGCCCTCCGAGAGAACGCCTGCTGATGACTATCACCGCGCGGGCCGGTGCCTCTGTAGATTTGGAGTTGTGGGCGAGCAATCGGGATGAGGCCTTGCGCGAATACGTGGTAGTGCCCTTTTTGAACTACCATCAGGTGAGCTATGCGGGGGCAGACAGGCTGCTGTTCCACATGCCGCCGGATAGCTCCTTGTTTGTGTCGGGGCAGGTCCAAGTTCCCGATCGCGAGGGTATCCACGAACTCACCTTCTTGTACGTATTCGATCCCTTTCAGGATATCGAGGCCGTCACGGATCCGTTCGTGCGATCTGCCATGCGCGCCGGCATCATCGCTGAAAGGCCATAGATGTGCACCACACGAAACGTCCGAGCAGGCACGGCGTCGACTCGGACGTGAGCGGGACACGGTGCCGACGGCAAGCCCTTAGTGGCGAGGCGTATGGATCGCGAAGGTGCAAAGCCAGCGCAGATTATGAAAGGTCGCCTCGCGGCTGGAGCGGCACGCTCTCGGCGCAGGCGTCCTGGCGAGGGGCCTAGTTTCTGCCGGGGTCATGATCGCCATGCGCAAGCGCCGCACGGCATCGTAACGCGAGTGTGCATCCCGTTAGCGGGGATAGGGATGCACGTCTGCCTCACTGCACACGGGGTAGGGGGACACGGAAGGAATCCGCTTCGTGCCCCCGGCGTTGCATCCGGCATACCCAAATGTGTATATCTGGTCGGTATAGTAGGGGCGAAGCCCCTTGGACCTTGACCGGCATCAGGCGCATCGTGCTTCATCGCTGATACGTGGAGGACAGCCATGCGATCGACGGTGTTGTGTGTCGTGCTGCTGCTGGTGATGGGCGTGGTGCTCGGCAGTGCCACGGCTCTGGCCGCGCCATCCCGGAATGCCTCGAACCCGACGACCACACGATCGACGTACAGCGAATGGGTCGTCCAGGAGACCGAGGCAGGGCCGGTGCGCGTGCCGGTGACGGTGCACCGCGTGACGGTGGTCGAGACGGTGATCGTCCCGCGGGCAGAGCCGTGATCCGAGCGGGGGGCGGCCTGTGGCCCCAAGGCCCGGGCGCTGCAAGATCGGCGCGTCGCGCCGTGTGTCGGGCGATCTTGGGGATCGCCCTGATAGTGGGGGTGGTTGCCTGCCGGGGGCAGCCGGCGGACACATCGCCGGCCATGGCGGGTGCGACACGCCCCGCCGTCATCCCGCGCGGCACGGTGCCACCCGGCATCGATGGCGCCGCTCTCTACGTTCGAGAGGGCTCTACCCATCAGCAGGCTGTGGATTTCTTCACGCTGAACCCCGGCGGCATCTCGTACGGCCTGCGCGGCACGTACGGCCAGATGGTGCCCGGCGCCGCCAGCACCTTTTTCCTATCGCAGGACGAGCCCTTCCGGGGCGAGTTCTACCTGCACTCCGGCCTGGAGCACGCGCACGATTACGGCCTCCTCTGCCTGCTCGACTATATCCAGGTGCCCTGCAGTCCGGGGGCCGCTCGCTTCCAGATGCACGAGGGGATCGCGTTCGGCGATGCCGTCATGGTGCCCATCGCGGCGCGCGTTACGGGTGAGGGCCTGCACGACCTGTTGGTGGTGTTCCAGGAGGACCCGTTCCTGCCCCTGCCGGTCGGTGAAGGCCCACTCCTGCCTGGGCCGGCTGGGTACGATCCCTCCCAGGATCGTACCCTCCCTAACGTCCGGTTCGCGCGGGCCAGCCTCTCGGTAGAGGGCTCCGTGGCGGCGCCGGAGGGGGCCTACATCCAGGGTGATCGGCATCTGGACGATGAGAAGTTGCCGGGGTTCGTGCCGAGCGACCGCGCCGAGCCGCGCGGGGGAGGGCCGGCTCGGGGCTGGATCATCTGGATTGAGACGCAGGCCCCCGCGGGAGGGATGCTGAATTTCTACCTGCACGTTGGCAGGGAGGAGGAGCGCCGTTACGGCGTGGTGGCGTTCGTCGATTTCGCGCAGGTGCCGATCCACTACGGCGATGAGGAGCACATCCCCCTGTACGTGCACTCCCCCGCGGGGGAATGGCAGAGTGTGCCGGTATCCATCCCCGTCCCGGCGGAGCCGGGGGAGTACGAGTTACGCATCGTGGCGGTGGGCGAGCCTTATGCGCGGCTGGACGGCCTGACGCTGCCGGAGCAGGACGCCCTCTCGCCCTATCCCCCCTCGTCGGCGAGGGTGCTGCTGCGGGTAGAGTGAGGGGTGGCGACCTCGCGCCGGGCACCCACAGCCTGACGGTGATGGGCTATCCGTACCCCTACTACCTGCGGTCCTGGCGGATGGCCGACGGCAGCTTTGCCTGGATGGCCAATACCACGTACATGGGGTATCCCATGGGGAGGGTGTCCGTCGAGGTGAGCGGATAGACGCGGCTTCCGCGGTTTGACCGTTGCCCAAGCCTGTCGTAGAATAAACCGGTTATCTTGGGGATGCTGTCGGCACATGGCGCTTCCCCGAGCCTGGTTGGCGTCCACGGCCGGGCCACCCCGCGATGAGCGTGGTCGCCGAGCCATTTCGAACGCCCGAGGTATGAGAGAGGATGTTCGAGTCGCTTTCTGATAAACTGCAAGAGACGTTTCGCCGCCTGGCAGGCAAGGGGCGCCTTTCCGAGGCGGACGTGAACGAGGGGCTGCGCGAGGTGCGCCTGGCGCTCCTCGAGGCCGACGTGAACTATCGCGTCGTCAAGGACCTGGTCAAGCGCATCGGCGAACGCGCCATCGGCGCCGAGGTGATCACGTCGCTGACGCCCGCCCAGGCCGTGATCAAGATCGTCAATGAGGAGTTGATCGCCGTCCTCGGCGAGGCCGCCCGTCTGGAACTCACCGGGCAGCCGCCCCACGTCATCATGCTGGTGGGCCTGCAGGGATCGGGCAAGACGACCATGGCCGCCAAGCTGGCCGTGCACCTGCGCGGACGCGGCCAGGTGCCGTTGCTTGTCGCCGCCGACGTCTACCGCCCGGCGGCCATTGCCCAGCTGGAGACACTGGGTAAGCAGGTCAATGTGCCGGTGCACACCGAGCCCGACCACGTGGCGCCGCCCGACATCTGCGGCAACGCCGTCAAACGCGCCAAGCGCGAAGGGCAGAACGTGGTCATCCTCGACACGGCCGGGCGCCTGCAGATCGACGACCGCATGATGGCCGAGTTGGAAGAGATCCGCCGCGTCACCGCGCCGAACGAGGTGCTGCTCATCGCCGACGCCATGACCGGCCAGGAGGCCGTGGCGGTGGCGCAAGAGTTCCACGAGCGCGTGAACGTGACGGGCCTCATCCTGACCAAGGTCGACGGCGACGCCCGCGGGGGTGCGGCGCTGTCGATCCGCGCCGTCACCGGTGTGCCCATCAAGTTCATGGGCGTCGGCGAAAAGGTATCGGACCTGGAGGTCTTTTACCCCGATCGCCTGGCCTCCCGCATCCTCGGCATGGGTGACGTGCTAACGCTCATCGAGCGCGCCGAGTCGAGCTTTTCGGAGGAAGAGGCGCGCAAAGTCGAGCAAAAGATGCGCACCGCCTCCTTCACGCTCGAGGATTTCATCGAGCAGCTGCAGGCGGTCAAGCGCATGGGGCCGTTGAGCGACCTGCTGGGGATGATCCCCGGCATGGGACAGCTCACCAAGGCGCTGCCGGCTGAGGCCACCGAGACGGGGCTCAAGGTCACCGAGGCGATCATCCACTCGATGACGCGGGAGGAGCGCCGCAACCCGCGGGTGATCAACGCCAGCCGCAAGCGCCGCATCGCGCGGGGGAGCGGCACTTCGGTGCAGGATGTGAACCAGTTGCTGCGCCAGTTCAGCATGATGCAGGACATGATGAAGCAGATGCAGTCTGGCAAGGGGCGCGGCATGATGGGGATGTTCCGATAGTGGTCGCCGTTCGCCAACGCGAAGCATTTCGTGTATAATCGAGCCGATTCACGAATCCAGAGCTACAAAGGTGAGAGTACAAGATGGTAAGAATCCGACTCGCGCGTGTGGGCGCCAAGAAGCAGCCGAGCTACCGTGTAGTGGTCGCCGACCAGCGCTCGCCCCGCGATGGGCGTTTTATCGAGATTATCGGCCACTATAACCCGCGCACCGAGCCCGCGACGATGGTGGTGAAAGAAGAGCGCGCTATCTTTTGGCTGGAGCGCGGCGCTCAGCCCACGGAGGCCGTGGCCCGCATCCTGGACAAGACCGGCGTCCTGGCCAAGACCAGCGCGTCCGTCGAGGTCCCGGGCAAGGTCGCCGACAACGCCTAAGGAGTGTCCCTATGCGGGAGCTTGTCGAGTACATCGCCAAGTCACTGGTTGACCACCCCGAAGAGGTCGAGGTTCACCAGATGCGCGGCGGCCAGGCGACGATCCTGAAACTCCGGGTGGCGCCCGATGACAAGGGATGGGTGATCGGCCGGCGAGGCCGCGTCGCCAACGCCATGCGTGCGCTCCTGCGCGCCAGCGCCGGCACGTCTGGGCGTCGGGTCATCCTCGACATCCTCTAGCGAGCGGTGTTCACCCGGCGAGCGACGCAGATTCGCATGGCCCCTCACAACGACTCGAACGATAGGCGACGGCCTTCCCGGGCCGGCGCCTTCTTGTCATCCAAAGGCGGCGACGCGGCGGAGCGCCGCAGCGTGCGCTTTCTCGCGATTGGGAGAATCATCGCGCCGCGGGGAGTGCGAGGCGAACTGAAGGTCGCCGTCGAGACCGACACCCCCGAGCGCTTCCTGCGCACCTCGCGCGTGTTCCTGGGCGAGGAACGCATCGTGTACACCGTGCGCGGCGCACGCCTGCACCAGGGCAACGCCCTGCTGCGCCTGGCCGGCATCGAGACGCGCGACGACGCCGAGGCCTGGCGCAATGCCTACGTATACGTCTCCCTCGAGGACGCCGTCCCTCTGGAGGAGGGTGAGTACTATCACCACCAGATCCAGGGGATGCACGTCCGCACCACCGAGGGCGAGGATCTGGGACGCGTCGTCGAGGTGCTGCAGACGGGCGCCAACGACGTCTGGGTGGTTCGCGGCCGCGGTGGAGAGGTCCTCATCCCGGCGCTGAAGGACGTCATCGTGGCCGTCGATCTCGATGCCGACGTCGTCACCGTCACCCTTCCCGAGGGCCTGCGCTGACCCGGCGCCGCCGGCCAATGCCTCTCCCTAGCCCCCCTGCCCAGGCCACCGGCCTGGGCGGCAATGCGCGAGGAGCCGGCTGATGGCAGACCTACGCTACTGGCTCGGTTTCAACATGGCGCCCCGCATCGGACCGGTCCGCCTCCGGGCGCTGGTGCACTATTTCGGCGATGTCGAGGCTGCGTGGCGCGCCGACGCCGCCGCGCTGCGGGCCGCCGGCCTCGCGCAGGACGCTCTGGAGCGGCTCGTCGCCCTTCGCTCCCGCCTCGATCTCGACGCCGCCGTGGCGCGCGTCAACGCCCTGGGCCTCAAGGTGCTCACGTGGGACAGCCCGGACTATCCGGCGCTGCTGCGCAACATCGCGCAGCCCCCGCCGGTGATCTATGTCAAGGGCACGATCATCCCGGCCGACGAGTTCGCCGTGGCAGTGGTGGGCACGCGCCACGCCAGCGCCTACGGCAAGGAGGTAGCCCGCCGCTTGGCGCGCGGGCTTGCCGAGAACGGCGTGACGGTGGTCAGCGGGCTGGCGCTGGGGATCGACGGCGTCGCCCATCGCGCGGCGCTGGACGGCGGCGGGCGCACCCTGGCGGTGCTGGCCTGCGGCCTCGACACGGTCTACCCGTCCTCGCACCGCGAGCTGGCCGACCGCATTGTGACCTCCGGCGCGCTCATCTCGGACTATCCCGTGGGGACGCGCCCCGAAGCCGCCAACTTTCCCCCGCGCAACCGCCTCATCAGCGGGCTGTCGCTGGGCACGCTGGTGGTCGAGGCGGGCATCAAGAGCGGGGCACTCATCACGGTGCGCTTTGCTCTGGAACAGGGGCGGGAGACCTTTGCCGTGCCGGGCAACATCTACAATCAGTCGTCCACCGGCACGAACGCCCTCATCCAGGCGGGGGAGGCCAAGCTGGTCACCTCGGTGAACGACATCCTGGAAGAGCTGAACCTTACCATGGTGTCGCACCACACCGAGGTGCGCGAGATTGTGCCCGAGACGGCGGAGGAGCGCGCCCTGCTGGCCCACGTGGGCCCCGAGCCGGTGCATCTGGACGAGCTGGTGCGCGCCTCGGGCCTGGCCACCGCCACCGTGTCCAGCACCCTCGTGATGATGGAACTCAAAGGAATGGTCCGCCGCGTCGACAACACGAGCTACATCCTGGCCCACTGATAGGTGGAACACTGATGAACGCGGATTTGGCGGATCAACGCAGATCAGAACTCATACAAACCACCGAGAACACAGAGATCACGGAGATCATGGAGAAAAGATGAAAACTCGTGTCTCTGCGTTCTCTGTGGCCTCTGCGCTTGGTACATGTAACGATCCGTGAGGATCCGCCGGATCCGCGTCCAATCGGGCATACTCGAGGTGAACTACCATGGCTGACACACCGGGCCGTGAGGCCTTGCAGCACGTATACGTCACCATCCTGGCGGGGGGGAGCGGCACCCGGCTCTGGCCGCGCAGTCGGCATGCCCGGCCCAAGCAGTTCCTCGACCTCGTGGGGCCGCGGTCGATGCTGGTCAATACGGTGCAGCGCGTGCTGCCGCTGGTGCCGCTGGAGCGCATCAACGTCCTGACGGGGCCCGAGCACGCCCCGCTGGTCGCCGAGCAACTGCCCGACCTACCCCCCGACAACATCATGGTCGAGCCGTCGCCCAAGGGGACGGCGCCGTGCCTGGGGCTGGCGGCGCTGCGCCTGTTCCGTCGCACGGGCCGCCCCGACGACGTGATGATCTCGCTGCACGCCGACCACGTGGTGGTCAAGGAGGACCGCTTCCGCACTGCCCTGCGCGCGGCGGCGGCCGTGGCGCGCGATGGCCATATCGTCACCATCGGCATCATCCCCGCCTACCCCGAGACGGGATTCGGCTACATCGAGCGCGCCGAGCCCCTGCCCCCCGCCGCCGGGCAGGAGGTCTATCGCGTGGCCCGCTTTACCGAAAAGCCGCCGCTGGAGCGCGCCCGGCAGTTCGTCGAGAGCGGCCGCTTCTTTTGGAATACGGGCTACTTTGCCTGGACGCTGGGCGACATCCTGGGCGAGTTCGGGCGGTCGCTCCCCGACCTGTACTCCCGGCTGCAGCGCGTCGTGCCCGCCAACGGCGCATCCCCCGCTCTGGACGCTTGGGAGGGGATCACGCCGGTGACCATCGACGTGGGGATCATGGAGCGTGCCAAGGACCTGGCCGTCATCCCGTGTGACTTGGGGTGGAGCGACATCGGCAGTTGGGCGGCGCTCCACGACATCCTCCCCGGCGACCCCCAGGGCAACGTCGTGTCAGAGGGCACCCGCCACATCGGCATCGACACCTCCAACTGCCTCGTCTATGGCAAGGATCGGCTCATCGCGACCGTGGGGTTGGAGGGGATGGTGGTGGTCGATACGGGCGATGCGCTCCTCATCCTGCCCAAGGACCGCGCCCAGGACGTCAGCGCGCTGGTGCGCGAGCTACGAGCCCGCGGGCTCGAGGACTTGATGTAGAAGCCGCGCCGCCGCCGGCAGGCCGGAGCCGAACGCATCCTATCGTAACGAGGTGACCCTTGCAGGCAGAGATTGTAACCATCGGGACCGAGTTACTCCTAGGCGAGATCATCGACACGAACTCGGCCTGGATCGCGCAGCAGCTCACGACCATCGGGCTGAACCTGTACTACACCACCACCGTGGGCGACAACCTGGCCCGCGTGGCCGACGTGCTGCGTCAGGCGCTGCAGCGCTCCGACGTGGTGATTACCACCGGCGGCCTGGGGCCCACCGTCGACGACGTGACGCGTGAGGCGGTGGCCCGCGCCACGGATCGCGAGATCGCCCTCGACGAGGACCTCGTGGAGGAGATCGCCTGCTACTTTGCGCGGCGCGGCTACACCATGACCGACAACAATCGCAAGCAGGCCACCCTCCCGCGCGGGGCGACGGTGATCCACAATCCCGTGGGAACGGCGCCCGCCTTTTTCGTGGAGCACGAGGGGCACGTGCTCATCAGCCTGCCCGGCGTACCCCACGAGATGAAGCACCTGATGGAGGCCGAGGTGCTCCCCTTCCTGAGGGGGCGCTTTGGCCTGCGCGGCATCATCAAGAGCCGCGTCCTGCGCACCTGCGGCATCGGCGAGAGCGCCATCGACGCCCGCATCGGCGACCTGATGCAGCTCACCAACCCCACCGTGGGGACCGCCGCCCACCCCGGCCAGACCGACGTGCGCATCACCGTCAAGGCGGACAGCCTCGCGGAGGCGGACGCGCTCGTCGCACCCGTAGAGGCCGCCCTGCGCGAGCGTATCGGCGAGTATGTGTTCGGCGTGGACCACGACGTCATGGGCGACGTGCTGGCTGCCCTGCTGGTCGAGCGCGGGTTGCGGCTGGCCGTGGCCGAGACCGTCACCACGGGCGAGATCGCCCAGTGGCTCAGCAGGGCGCCCCGCGGGGCCGAGGCGTTCGCGGGCGGGACGGTTTTGCCCGGCGCCGACGCGCTCCAGACATCCCTGGGCGTGGAGCCGGAACTCATCGCGCGCTACGGCTATCCCTGCCAAGAGGTGGCCGACGCCGCCGCCGAGGCGGTGCGTCGCGGACACGGCGCCGACCTGGGGCTCGCCGTCATCGGCCCCGCCGACCCGGCGGCGCCCGATGCACCGCCGGTGTTCTTTGCGCTGGCGCTCGAGGGGCGGGTGCTACACGCCCAGTCGCGTCAGGGGCGCACGGGGGTTTCGGGTCGTGGCTGGCTCATGCATTTGGCGCTCGATCTCGTGCGGCGGCATGTCCTGGGGCTGCCGATCGAATAAGACAGTACCGCCCGGTCCCCACGCGCCTCCCGAGGCCCCCTCAGCAGTCTTGCGCATGTCGCGTTTGTCGCTGGGAGCCTCTGGGAGGCGTTTCCGTCGAGCGCGGAGATCAGGCGCGGGACCAGAGTGCTCTGCTCAGGGCGTTGTGGCGGGCGATGAGAGCGGCGAGATCCACCCCGAGGAGTTCACCGTCGCGGACCACGGTGCGCCCGCCGATCACCGCGTGAACCGCCGGGGTCGGCGCGCAGAGCACCAGCGCCGCCACCGGATCGGCCTGGGCGCCGGCGTACTCTAGCCGGTTCATGTCGTAGGCGACCAGATCCGCCGCCATCCCTGGGGCCAGAACCCCGATGTCGTCTCGCCCCAGCACGGCAGCTCCACCGAGGGTAGCCAACTCTAGCGCCTCACGAGCCCCCAGGGCGTCGGCGCCGTGGGCAACGCGTTGGAGCAGCATCGCCTGGCGCGCCTCGGCCAGCAGGTTGCCGCCATCGTTGCTGGCGCTGCCGTCCACGGCCAGCCCCACGGCCACCCCGGCGTCCCGATAGGCGCGCACCGGCGCGATCCCCGAGCCCAGGCGCATGTTGCTGCCGGGACAGTGGGCCACCCCCGTGCCCGTCTCGGCGAGCAGCGCGATCTCGGCGGCGTTGGGCCACACCGCATGCGCCCACCACACGTCGGGGCCGAGCCACCCCAACTCTTGCATGTAGGCCACCGGCCGCATTCCCACGCGTTCGAGGCAGTAGGCCTCTTCATCCAACGTCTCGGCTAGGTGGGTGTGCAAGCGCACGCCATAGGCCCGCGCCAGCTCGGCCGAGGCCCGCATCAGCCCCTCACTGACGTTAAAGGGCGCGCAGGGCGCCACCGCCACCCGGCACATGGCGTAGCGTTCCGAATCGTGATAGGTCTCGATGACGCGCCGGCAATCCGCCAGGATCGCGTCCTCGTCCTGCTCCACCAGCGCATCGGGGGGCAGCCCTCCCTCGGACTCGCCCACAGACATGCTGCCCCGCGTGGGGTGGAAACGCATTCCCAGCTCCTGAGCGGCGCGGATCTCATCGTCGATCCGCGCGCCGTTCGGATAGAGGTAGAGGTTGTCACTGGCGGTGGTACAACCCGAGAGGAGCAACTCACAGAGCGCCAGCTTGGCGCTCACATAGATGGCCTCGTCGTCGAGCCCGGGCCAGATGCGATAGAGCGTGCGCAGCCAGTCGAACAGGCCGGCATCCTGCGCCCCCGGCATCGCGCGGGTGAGGGACTGGAAAAAGTGATGGTGGGTGTTGATCAGCCCTGGCAGGACGACCATGTCCGTCGCATCGATCACGGTGTCGGCTTGGGCCGGCGCCTCGTCGCTCCTACCGACCCACGCGATGATATGGTCGCGCGCCAGCAGCGCGCCGTCCGCGATCTCGCGGCGATCCGCATCCATCGTGACCAGGACGCGGGCATTTCGGATGAGAAGGGTACCCATACAGCGCCTCCCACAAGTCTCCGTGCACCCCAGCACCTCCCGAGGCCCCAAGCCGCGCGTGCCTAGTTCTTTGCAGGGAGCCTGATGTCGGCGCGCAGATGAGGACACCACCCCATGACAAGGGCGACGGTGACCCACACGAGGGAGATGCCCGATGTACGACACGGTAACACGCAACCTGACATCGATCAAGCCGGAGACCGTGTTCGCCGCTCCCAGGGATGGGTGGCCGTCCGGCTATGGCCTCGCGCGCCATCGTGAGCGACACGCAGGGTATCCGCCCGCATGCACGAGGCGCCGCCCAGCCGCTCTGGCCACTCTTTCGGGTCCGTGGACAGTGACGCCGGGTGTCGCTATAATGCCGGTCCAGCCGCAGGTTCGCACCGATCCGATGCCATGGAGGTCACCATCACCGTCTACCGCGTCGCCCTCGATGTGTTCGAGGGTCCCCTCGATCTCCTCCTGCGCCTCATCGAGCGCGAGGAACTGGATATCTCCAAGGTGTCGCTGGCCATCGTGGCGGACCAGTTCCTGGGCTACGTGGCCACGCTGCAGGAGGTTTCGGCCGCCAACTTGGCGGATTTCCTGGTCGTCGCCGCCAAGCTGCTCGTCATCAAGTCGCGGGCGCTCCTCCCCAAGCCGGAGGATGATGCCGACGACGAGGAGGATGGGGAGGATCCCGGCGAGGAACTGGCGCGCCAGCTCAAGGAGTACAAGCGCTTCAAGGAGGTGGCGGCGCAACTGCGCGCCATCGAGGAATCGGGGCAACGCGCCTATCCCCGCATCGCGCCCCCTCCCCAGATCGAGCGCCACCTGCAGCCCGGCGACGTCTCGCTGGCCGAGCTGTTGGACGCCCTCAAGCGCGCGCTGGAGCTACACCCCCCCGCCCCGCCGGTGGACAAGGTCGTGGCGCCGGTGGTGGTGCACATTGCCGACTGCATGCGCGCGCTGCTCGACCTCACCGTCCGCCAGCCCCGGGTGCACTTTGGCGCTGCCCTGCGGCGGGCCCGGTCGCGGCTCGAGGTGATCGTCACCTTCCTGGCGCTGCTGGAACTCATCAAGCAGCAGCGGCTACGCGCCGTGCAAGACAGCCCCTTTGGCGAGATCTATCTCGAGGCGCGCGAGCCCGACCCCGACGCCGAGATCCCAGAGACTGACCTCAGCGAGTACGGCGACTCGGAAGAGAGTGACGACGAGCCGATCGACCGCTAGTACGCAGATTGCGCAGATGGGACGCGGATTTTCGCTGCTCAAACAAGCACACGATCCGCGGATATCAGCGCCTGATCTGCGCAATCACCGTGCCGTTGCGCCTCGCTCCGGCACGAGCCCCTCGTACGCATCGAGGACGCGGTCGGCGAGGGTGGGCCAAGCAAAGGCCCCCGCCATGCGGCGGGCGGAGGCGGCGCCCAGGCGCTGCCGCTGAGCGGCGTCGGCCAGCAGCGTCGCCAGCGCCCCAGCCATGGCGCCCACGTCGCCGTGCGGCACCAGCACCCCCGTGTCGCCGTGGGCGATGTACTCACGGTTCTGCCCCACGTCGTCCGCCACCACGGGCGCCCCGGCCGCCAGCAGCTCGATGAGCTTGGCCGAGCACTTGCAGCGGTTCACCAGCGTATCGTCATAGGGGAACAGGGCGACGTCGGCGGCGGCCAGATAGTCGGGCACATCCTCCGCCGCCACCCACCCGGTCCGCACTACGCATTCCTCCAGCCCGTCCTCGCTCACCGCGCTATCGAATGCGGCATCGTCCTCCGGCGCCAGGGCTTGGCCCACCACCAGCATGGCCACGTCCGGCACGCGGTCACGCACGGCGCGCAGCACCGCCAGCGGCCGGCGGGGATCGAACTCGGCGAAACGCGTATAGAGCAGGACTGTCGGGCGATCCTGCAGGCCGAGGCGGCGACGCGTCTCGAGGCGGTCGCCGGGCGGCTGGGACTCGGCGCCGTTGGGCAGATAGTGCACCGTCGTGGGATCGACCCCCAGGCTCCAGACGATCCCCTCCAGCGCGCGGCTCGCCACGGTGACGGCGTCGGCATGGCGCAGGCCCCAACGCTCCTGCCGCTCGAACAGCGCCCGCGCCGCAGCGGGATACCCCTCGCGGTCGTTCCAGCCCCCGGGCCCCTCCCAATCATCCTCATCCACCACCAGCCGCGGCCCCCCGGTGCGCCGCAGGTGCCAGAGCGCCCAAGCCGCCAGGCCGGCGTGCGCCTTGGGCTTGAAGCAGTGGACCACATCGGGGCGCCAGTCGAGGGCACGGCGCACGAGACGCGAGGCGATGGCGCCGTGACGCACCACCGGCATCGCGGGCCCCAGCGCGACGTACTCGAGCGTCACGCCGTCGTCCTTCCAGCGCCGCGGCGCGTCGCCCGGTGTGTGCCACGGCGGCATGACGATGAGCACATCGTGTCCACGCGCCGCCAGGGCGCGTCCCAGCGGTAGGGCGCGGCGGCGCACGGTGCTCTTGGGTTCCAGGCCGAACGGCCCGATCATGGCGAGGCGCATGGATGGGTCCACCGCAGGGATATGGGAATGGATGACGCCGCCGAGTATAGCACCCGCCGCCGAGGAGGGCCAAAGCAAGCCTTGGCGCCGTCAGGCACTGGCGTCAAGGGCTCACCGATTCAGTGCGCGGCCGGATAGGCGCGCTGGATGCGGTCGAACAACAGCCCAAAGGTGCGGTCGCGGTCCACATGGTAGCAGCGCAGGATGCGGCCCTTGGGCCGCGTAAAGTCATAGCCGAGGTCCCAGCCCACCTCGGGGCACTCGACCTCATCCCAACACGCCAGGGAGGGGTCGGCCAGGGCGGCGATGTCGCCCAGATCGAAAAAGCCTTTGCGCGCGTCGGAGAAACTCGGCGAGGCGTGCCGGTACTCGTGCAGGTAGGAGCCCAGCGCCCCATAGGGGGCCAGTTCGCGCTCCGATTCCGCCATAGGCAGGCGCAGGTAGGTGCCGGTGTCGAACAGCACGAACGGTAATGGGCTGTGGAACAGGATGCGCGCCGCCCGCAGGTCGCCGATGACGTTAAAGTTGTAGCACTTTTCCGGCCAGCGCGTGCGGAAATGCCAAAAGGCAACGACGCGGTCGGCGATACGCGGCTCTTTCAAGAACGCCGAGGCCATGTCTGTAGCTGCCCCCAGGCCGACCACCCACAGGGGGTCATCGGGCGAGCCCGCCATGGCGCGCTCGATGATATAGTCGACCCCCGCGGATGGCGAGGGCTCGAACTGGTAGCGCATGGGGTGCGATCCCGGCAGCACGGGCCAGCGCCCGGCCATGCCGGACTTTTCCAGGACCAGTTCCACCTCGGCCACGGACTTGGCCACGCCGTCGGGCCCGCCGCGCGCGTTGTCAAAGTTGGCGCCCACAAACCCCTCGATGGAAAACCGCTCGGGCGAGAGGATGGCCAGGGCGATGGCGTACTGGTCATCGATCTCGTTCTTGGCGTCGGTGTCGATGATGACCCGCATGGCCTGACCTGCCGGCGGGATGACCGGGGCGATGCGGTTGCTCGTGTCCCACTCCATGGCGTGACTCCTTGAGGCGATAGCCGCCGGCCGACGGCGGTGGGCGACCAGGCACACTGTAGCCGATATGGCCATCCGCGCCAAGGGGCGTGGTGCGCCCCGAAGCCGTTGACATCGCCCCCCGCCCGGCTATAATCGCCCGCAGAAGAGCCCGCCCCACCACAAGGAGAGCACACCATGGCATACGAGAAAAAGTCGTACCTCGAGCACACCGCCGTCCGCGTGAAGGACATCCAGTGGCACATCCGCTTCTTCCGCGAGGCGTTGGGGATGCCAATTCGCAACGTCCAGGGCTCGGAGGATGATCCGGTCCAGGTCTGGACGGTCGGCGGGGTGCAGCTGGTGTCGGACAAGAACTTTGAGGGGCCCGAGGGTCGCATGGTGCACCTGGGGATCATGACGGAGGACCTGGAGGCTGCCCTGAAAGAGGTCTACAGCTTTGAGGGCGTCACCGAGCTGCCCCAGGGCCACAACTGGTTCGCCCTCCCCGACGGGCTGCAGGTGGAGTTGATGCAGGCAAAGTAGCGGTTGGCTGTCAGCGGTCAGCGATCGGCTCTCGGCTGTTGGCCGTCGGCCTGCTGCACAGGAGCAGGAGCCAAGAGCTAACGGCCAACAGCCAGTCGCCGACCGCCGACCGCTGATCGCCCCCCCAAGGAGGTCGGCCATGCCCAGCACGTCGCCGCAAGCGGCGGCCACGACCATCGCGCGCTTTGACACGCCGCCGGAGGAGCACACCTGGCCGGCGCCCCGCGCCATCGACGCGTTCCTGCGCGAGTGCGCGCGATTGCTGTTCGCCGAGTGTCGCATCGACCTCTGGACGTGGCTCTCGGAGAGCGACTTGCAGGGGATGTTCTACGCCATCCTGCGGCGCGAGCTGCCGGCCCACGGCCTCTCTGCCAGCGCAGCGCACGCCGCGTACCCCTTTCGCATCACTGAGGAGCAGGCGCACAACCTGGGCATCAGGGGGCGCACCCTCAGCACCGACCTGGTGCTGGTCGTGCCGCACACCCTGCGCCAGTTGCGGGGGCGCCGCTGGACGGGCGAATTCGCGGCCGCCATCGAGGTCAAGCGGGGGTACGAGCGCTTTCGCGAGATTCGCGCCGATCTCGCCAAGCTGGCGGCGGTGCGCAGCGTGTGGGACGGCATGCTGACCTACATGATCGTCATGGGGCACCAGAGCGCCCATGAGGACGTCTCGGCGGTAGAACGCGAGGCTAAGGCCCACGGCGTGACACTGCTGGCCGACAACTACTGGGTGCAGGACGCCCGCATCGACCAGCCCGAACTCGTATAGACCGAGAGCGATGGTACGCGGATTCCGCAGATGGGACGCGGATTTCCGCTGATCTTGACGTGTTACTGGCCTTGCCCCAACGGGCATTCGCCGCTGAACGTAGGGTACCCGCAAAGATCAGTGCAAATCAGCGCCCCATCTGCGGAATCTGCGTACCATCGGTTTTCCTATCGATAGCCCCACCGAGTAAGGCGCGGTGATGCATGAATACAAACACGGATGCTTACGCAGTACGCGTAGGAAACCCCGACGCCCGAAGAGGTTATGGAAGACATCGCCCCGTGGACACGAACGCACCAATAAACATAGTGACATAGAGGAGATGGGTGACATTGATCGGACGAGATGTAAGGGTGGGCGCGTGCCTATACGCCGACGACATGGACAGTATGGTTCGATTCTACAGAGATACATTGGGCTTTCATACTCAATGGAAAGGCGGGGATTTCGCCGAGTTTGACACGGCAAGCGGCGCGCTATCCTTGTTCATGTACAGCAGGAAAGCATTCGCGCAGGCAATTGGGGAGAGCTACGTCCCTCCAAAGGGAATCAATCAAACGTTTGAAATTGCCCTCTGGTTGCCCCGCTTTGCCGATGTGGATGCGGAATATGAGCGCCTATCAAAGTTGGGCGTGCGATTTCCGACTGGAGAACCCACGACCTTTTCCTTCGGCATCCGCAACTTTTATGTCGCCGACCCGGAGGGTAACCTGCTTGAAATCGGCAGCATGAGCGAAACATAGTTTGGACGACCGCCGCATACCGTGGCGGTGCTAGTATCCTCGCCACCAGTCCTTGCGCGAGCGCGGGTCGAGAAAGCTCCCTTGATCCCGGATCGCTACGCCGACGGCTTCTCCCGAGGCCCACCCCAGCGCCTGGCCGGCGCGCAGCGCGGGGAGCCGCCCCCGCCCCGCGTCGTCCGCCCGCCGGTAGAGGTCCAGCAGCTCCGGCGCCACGCGCACGCCCTCGAGATGCAGCGTGTACCCCTCGACCACATTGTCCTCGCGCGTGTACTTGAGCGTGATGCGCTCCGTGTCGCCGTACAGCACGAGCACCTGATAGCCATCGCCGATGGTGCGGCCCGAGTCGGGCACACGCACGATGGCGTTGCGGCCCGCCGCCAGCGTGATGAGCGTCACCGGCGGCGACGCGATGGGCGCACCACGCGCCATGCGCCCCCAGTCCCAATCATACACCTGGAACGTGCCGCGCACGTCGGGGGCCCGCCCCAAGAGCCCGACCAGTTGGGGGGCATGCGGGTCGGTGGCCCCGCCATAGTCCACCAGGCCGCGCAGAGCGTCCACGGCTACATACCCCCGGATGGCCAGGTTCAGATCAGGGTGCTCTCCCGCGGGGCGGGTCTCCGGCGAACCCTCGATGGGGATCGTGGCATAGTCCTCGTCGATGGCGGGCGGAGGCGTCCCCGGCCCTCGCGCCGCAAAGGGCAGGTACACCCACGTGACCGTCTGAGCGAGCGCGGCGCGCCCGCCATCTCTCGCGCAAAACCTAGTCACCGTCAGCATAACGGCGAAAAGCCCGGCGAGGTGGACGACCCAGGCTCCATGTCGGCGCCGCAGGCGCACCATCCTCTGGAGCGGACGTGAGGGCCTACCGGGTGCTGCCATACGCGATCAGACGTCGGCGCCGTTCTGACGCAGCATGCGGGCGCCCAGCACCCCTACGACGAGGCAGACCCCGGCCGTCAGAGCGAACACCAGCGAGATGCCCATGGACTCGGCCAACACGCCGCTCACGGCCGGGCCGGCGAACATACCGATGGCGTACACCGCCTGGTGGAGGCCCATGGCGGTGGTGCGTTCCGCGTCGGCCACGTAGCGGATGCTCAGGCCCATCAGCACGGGGTAGCTGACGCCGTGAGACAGGCCGTTCAGGGCGTGGGCGACAAAGAGCCACCCGAGGGTTGGCGCCGCGGCCACCACCGCCGTGCTCGCCGCTAGCAGCACAAAGCTGGCAGCCACCAGCGGCTTGGATCCAAAGCGCCGGGTGGCAGCGGTGGCGCCCAGGTTGCCGACGGCTACCGCCAACAGGTTGGCCGTGAGCAACATGCTCTGTTGCACCGCGGTGGCGCCCATACGGTCGGCGATGATGGCGATAAAGCCAAAGGCGGTTGCCCAGGTGACGTACTGTGATAGGACGGCCAGCAACGTGGGGAGGAGCACGTCGCGCCGGACGATGAGGGCGCCCAGGGCGCGCCACGAGGGGCGTCGCGGGGGGCGTCGCTCCTCAGCGGCGGGAAGCACCACCAGCGCCGCCAACCACGCCGCGCCGGCCGCCAAAAAGAACGCCAGGCCATAGCCGCCCAGATTGTTGAGCCAGCCCGTGGCGCTGGTGGCCAGCAGGCGCCCCACCGTCCCGATGGTGGTAATCGTGGTGCTGGCGCGCACCGCCTGCTCCGGCGGAAAGAGGCCGGTAAAGACCACCACCAGCGGCACCCACGTGCCGGCCGACAGCCCCACGATGGCGCGGCCGACGATCATCGCCTCGACGTTGCCGGCCTGCGCCATGACCACCGCGCCCACCCCCGCCAGGACGAGCCCCCCGACGATGAAGGGTTTGCGCCAGCCGATCCAGTCGGCCACCATACCCAGGGGGAGGCGCACCACGGCCTGCCAGAGCCCGTACATCGACAGCACGACGCCGACCATGGCCAGGTTGTCGGTCTTGGTCTCCACATAGACGGGGAGGGTCGGCACATAGAGGTAGAGGGTCACCCAATAGAGGAACACTGCCCCCGTATAGAGGGCGATGGCGCGGCGACGGCCGGCGGCCGCGGGCAGGGGCGTTGCCCTGCCGGTTAGCGCGCCGGCTGGCGGTTGTGAATCACCCATCGGAGCCACACTCCTGAGCGAGTTCGCCCTGTAGCTCCGAGACAGGTCGACGGAGCCGAGGCGTCGGGCCGATTGTAGCACAGAGGGGCGAGAGTGTCAGACTCTCCCTGGCTCACCTTGACGCTCTCGGCGCCGCTCTCCATAATGGAGCGGTACCGTAGCATACGATCGTCAAAGGAGTCGTCCCGTGCCAATCGCGCCCCGCCTCTGTCTCGATCCGGACGGTTACTTTTGCCGTGGTGAAAAGCGACTCATCCCGGTCGGCGTCAACTACTGGCCCGCCTCCTGCGGCGTGGAGATGTGGCAGCGCTGGCCCGAGGAAGAGATACAGCACGACCTCGACGTGGTGGTGGGGTTGGGCCTGAACAGCGTGCGCTTTTTCCTGCGCTGGCAGGATTTCGAGCCCGACCCCGGCGCCTACGACGAGGCCGCTCTGGCGCGCCTCGAGCAGTTCCTGTCCTGGTGCCGTGACCGCGGCCTCCTCGCCCAACCCTCCCTGTTCGTCGGATGGATGAGCGGGGGCACGTTCTGGCCGCGGTGGAAGGGGGAGCGCAACGCGTTTGCCGACCCCTACATGGTGGACCGCGCCGCGTCCTACGCGGGGCGCATCGCCGAGGTCGTCGCGCCCTATGACGCCTGCCTGTTGGGCCTCGATCAGGGGAACGAGCTGTGCTGCCTCACCGACAGCCGAGAGGCGCCGCCCGACGCCGTGGTCGCCTGGTGCCGTCAGGTGAACGAGGCGATTCGCGGCGCCTATCCGGGGTGCGTGATCATCTCGGGCAACGAGCAGAACCAGATCCTCAACGACACCGGCTGGCGCCTGGGGAACCAGCCCGGCACCGACCTCTACAGCATGCATGCCTACCCGGTGCCGTCGTGGCACTCGGTTCCCTTTGATGGGATGACCGATCCCCTGTGTCAGTCGCTGCTTCCCCTGTACACCAAGATAGCGCGCGCCTTTGGGCCAGTGATGGTACAAGAGTTTGGCACCATCGCGACCTTTGGCTGGCGCCAGCAGGACAGCTACCTGCGCGCCATGCTGCCCGCCGCCTGGGAGGCGGGGGCCAACGGCTTCCTGTGGTGGTGCCTGCGCGACATCCACGCGCGAGTGCACCCTTATGTAAAGAACAACTTTGAGAGCACCCTGGGCCTGGTGGACGCGGAGGATCGCGTCAAGCCCGGGCTCGAGTACTATATCGAGTTCACCACCTCGCTGCGCGACCGCCCCGCACCCGATCGCCGCGGCAATGTGGCGCTCTACCTGCCCAAGCATTACTACCCACGCGACAACCAAGAGAACCCCGGGAACGATCCGCGGCAGCTCTCGCGCTGGCTCGTGATGGCCAACTATCTCTTGCAGCGTCTGGGGTACCGCGTCGAGATCGTGCGCGGGGATCTTGTCCGCAGCGATCGGCCCATCGCCACCGAGATCTCCACCATCGTGGTTCCGGGCGCCCTGCTGTGCGCCGATGAGGCGGATGCCCTCGATGCCTGGGTGCGCCGCGGCGGCCACCTGGTGTGGCACGGCCCCGATCCGGTGAACTGGGGATGGGCCTACGTACGCCTGTTGGGAGCCAGGCCGGTGGACTATCGCGCCGCCCGGCAGGTGAAGGTTGCCCTCGGCGGCGACGTCTGGGAGGTGAACGCCTTTCCACGAAACGCGCGCATCGAACTCGAGCCCGATGGCGCCGAGGTGCTGGCGCGCGACGACACGGGGCTCCCGGCAGTGCTCCGCCACGCCGCCGGACGCGGGCGAGTCACCTATGCCACGGGGGTGATCGAGGAGTCGGCGGCAGCAGTGGCAGGCGATCGGCAGCGGCGCGACCGCTGGCAGCGCTGGTACGCCGCCATGCTGTCCTAGCGATCAGAGGAGGCTATCGATCTCCTCGGCCTCACCGGCGTCCTCCTCATCGGAGGGACGCACGGCCCACTTGAGCACGGTGATGGCGGCGATGGCCGGCGGGATCACCCAGACCCAGGGGTCGACGCCGAGAAAGATGGCCGCCACGGCCACAAGGATGACCGTCATGCCGCCGCGGATCAACACCTCGCGCCAACAGCGGGGATCGTTCATCGTCTAGAGCGTTGCCTTTCTGTATGGGAGAGGGATTCACCACGCAGACAGAGGACACAGAGAAAACAGGGAAAAGACCAATACACTAATCCCCGGCTCAGGCTCGCGCTGCCCGGCCGTACGCGACGCCGCGGTCACTCCTAGACTATAGGCACCTTGGGGAGCGGCGTCCAATGGCCGCCCTAACGCGGCGGAGCGCACCGGCTACTCAGTGTGCCCGCATCTCCTCTCTGATCTCTGTTCCTATCTCAGTGTCTCCGTGCCTCCGTGGTTCCATCCTCCATATGGCGACAGAAGTCACATCATGAGACGCGGGTGTGTGGTAGAGTGTGGACAGAAACCGTCACCGACGAGTGCTGGAGGAGAGGACGATGAGCGAGTACATCAACAACGCATCCCAGCGTAAAGAGACGCTGAAGGGCTTGATCCGCGACCTGCATGCCGGGGGCGACCTGGAGGAGATCAAGACGCGGTTTGGGCGGCTGGTGCGCGACGTGAGCGCCGTCGAGATCGCCCAGATGGAGCAGGAGCTGATCGACGAGGGGCTGCCGGTCGAGGAGGTCAAGGCGCTGTGCGACGTGCACGTGGCCGTGTTCCAGCAGTCGCTGGATGCCCAGGAAAGCCCGGAGACGACGTCTCAGGGCACTGGGATCAAGCCCGGCCACCCGGTGCACACCTTCAAGTACGAGAACTTTGCCGCGAGCGAGGTGCTCACCCTCCTCGAAGAGGCGGTGAAGGACCTGCCGGACGGCAATGCCTGGCCGCGGACCCAGATGCACCTGGAACAACTCGCCGAGATCGAGAAGGTCTACCGTCGCAAGGAGAACCTCCTCTTCCCCTACCTGGAAAAGCACGGCGTCTCGGGGCCGTCGTCGGTGATGTGGGGCATCCACGACGACGTCCGCGCCGAGTTGAGGGAGCTGCGCCAGGCGACGGAGGCAAAAGACCAGACGCGAGTCCAGGAGATCCTGCCCCCGATGGCCGAGGCGATCCGGCAGATGATCTACAAGGAGGAGAACATCCTCTATCCCACGTCGTTGCGCGTGCTGAGCGACGCCGAGTGGGCGGCGATCCGCGACCAGAGCGACGAGATCGGCTACTGCTTGATCCGCCCCGGCGATCAGTGGCAGCCCGCCGAGGTAGCCGATTCGGCCGCAGGAGCGGGAGCGGAGGCGGCCGCGGCTCCCGCTGCCGGAGCGCAGCTGCCCCTCGATACCGGGGCGCTCTCGCCCGAGCAGATCAACCTGGTGCTCAAGCACCTGCCCATCGACGTGACGTTCATCGACGAGACCGACACGGTGCGCTACTACTCGCAGGGGCCCGACCGCATCTTTGACCGCACGCCCGCCATCATCGGGCGCAAGGTGCAGAACTGCCACCCGCCCCAGAGCGTGCATGTGGTGAACCGCCTCCTGGAGACGTTCCGCAACGGCGAGCGCGACGTGGCCGAGTTCTGGATCCAGATGGGGCCCAAGTTCGTCCACATCCGCTACTATGCCGTGCGCGACGGCGAGGGGCGCTACCGGGGGACGATTGAGGTGACGCAGGACATCGCGCCGCTGAGGGCACTGGAGGGGGAACGCAGGCTGCTGGATGAGGCGCTGAAGTAGCTGTCAGTCATCAGTAGTCAGTTGTCAGTGGTTGGCTGTTAGCCATTGGCTATTGGCCGGATAGGCCCACAGCCAACCACTGGCGATCATGAACTGACCACTGAGAACTGACTACTGACGACCCAGCCTGTCCGCCGCCCATTCGATGTCGAGTTCCTGCAGCTTGGCGAGGGTCGGGGCGCCCGTCTCCGGGTCCCAGCCCATCATGCCATAGTAGATGCTCAGGTTCTCGTCGAGCACCTCGGGGTCGACGGGCTTTTCGTTCACCGTGCCGCTCTTGTGGGGCATGCGCATGCGCGGCGGGAGCACGTCGTCCTTCCGGGAAAAGCCCTCACGCAGGTTAAAGATGCGCGCCAGGGTCACGCCGCGCTCGCAAGCCTTGAGTAGCTCGTGGCGATTCGTCTGCCAGCCGGTGATGGTGCGCACCAGTTGAATGATCTGATCGCCCGTCCAGGGCACAAAGTTGCACAGCCCTAGATGATTGGCCAGCCAGGCGCCGTTCACCACGTGGGTGAAGGCGCGAACCTTGGTGGCGTTCAGCTCGGTCTGGGGCACCGCCTCGTAGACGCCGACGGCCTGCCAATCCTCGGCCAGCGGCTCCTTCTCCATGCCGCCGTCCCAGAAATTGTGCACGTGGTCGGCGCCCGTCGGCGAGACGGCATAGCCCAACGCCTGCCCGTGGCGCGTGCGGCACTCGTGCATCGGGAAGGGCTGGTTCTTGACCGCCACGACGAACTGCTCCGCACCGGGGCCCACCCACTCGGCCGCCGCCTTGGGGCCCTCCGCCAGGATGTCGCCCAGCCCCTCGCGCTCGCCGATCATACGCGTCAACTCGACCATCGCCTTGCCGTTGCCAAAGTTCAGCTCGAGCCCGCCGGTGCGCTCCTTGGTGAGCAACCCCGCCTCGTAGCACTCCATAGCAAAGGACACCATCATCCCCGTGGCGATGGTGTCGAGGCTGTAGGCGTTGCAGATCTCGTTCGCCTTGCTGATGGCGCGCAGGTCGTCCACCCCGCAGTTCGAGCCAAAGGAGCCGCACGTCTCGTACTCGGGCCCGCCATAGTTCGGGTCGACCTTGTAGTCGGCGTCATCGACGGCCACCACGCGTTTGCAGCGGATGGGGCAGGCGTAGCAGCCGCCGCGATCGGTAAGGATGGTATCGCGCATCGTGGCGCCGGTGATCTTTTCCGCGCCCTCGAACTGACCGTCCTGAAAGTTACGTGTGGGCAGCGCGCCGAACTCGGACAGGTCCACCAGGCCGCCGTCGGTGCCGGTGTCGTGCAGGCCCCAGGCCAGCTCCTTCCAGTTGGCCGCCATCCAGCGGCCCAGCTCCCGGACGCCCTCCGCGTCGGCCAGGGGCACTTGGGGCTTGCCGCGGGCGGCCACCGCCTTCAGGTTCTTGGAGCCCATCACGGCGCCCAGGCCGGTGCGCCCGGCGGCGTGCTTCAGGTCGTTGATGACGCACGCCGTGCGCACGAGCTTTTCGCCGCCCGGCCCGATCATCGCCAGACGCACGCGGCTGTCGTCCAGCTCGCCCTGGATCGTCTCTTGCGTCTCGAGGGTCGTCTTGCCCCACAGGTGCTGTGCGGAGCGCAGCTCCGCCTCTCCATCGTGAATCCAGAGATAGACGGGCTTGTCCGCCTTGCCCTGCACGATGACAGCGTCATAGCCGGCCTGCTTGAGTTCGGCGCCGAAAAAGCCTCCCACGTCCGCCTCACCATAGCCACCGGTGAGCGGCGACTTGCCGCCCACAGCGCTGCGCCCCGAGCCAGCCACCGGCACGCCGGTGATAGCGCCCGTGGCAAAGATCAGCAAGTTGTCGGGCCCCAGAGGATCGACCCCCGCGGGTAACTCTTTCAGGAGATAGTGGGCGATGAATCCCTGCCCGCCGAGGTAGCGCCGATAAAAGCTCTCGGTGGGCTCTTCCGTCCAGATGCGATTCTCGCTCAGGTTCACCCTGAGGACCTTGCCCGAGAAACCGTTCACGGTGGCCTCCTCTGTAGGTGGTCAGTCATCAGTTCTCAGTCGTCAGCGAGTGAGGGCCTAGGGTCATTAGTCGTTAGCTCTCGGCTAATTGGCGAGTATGCCAA
>ENA-UOUL01002048-UOUL01002048.1-bioreactor-metagenome-genome-assembly--contig:-NODE-2048-length-25184-cov-5.781973_pt1 | contig 25184 bp, 22 predicted proteins | sample MGYA00249838_ERZ747220 | MGnify/ENA primary metagenome ERZ747220 (study PRJEB28778, sample SAMN05720191) | bioreactor metagenome | isolation source: Anaerobic biogas reactor | place: USA:Washington...
TACCTCTTCACCAACCGCATCGCGGTGGCGGACATCTGGTACACGCTGTGGATCACGGTGGTCACGGTGGTTCTCTCCGTCTTCATCGCCTATCTCCTGGCGCTGTACCTGCGCTTTTCCAACTCCCGCATCGCCAAATTCATCGGCACCATGTACCTCCTGCCCCGCTTTATCCCGGGGCTGGTGGCGGTGTACGCGATGAAGGTGGTGATCTCAGACTCCGGGCTGATCAACCGCCTCTCCCTGCTGCTGCCGGAAACGGCGGCGCTTTTTAACTTAAAGCCCGGGCTTTTGTATAACCCCCGGGGCATCATCCTGATGAACCTGTGGTTCAACATCCCCTTTGCCACCATGATCATCGTGGCGGCCCTCTCCGGCATCTCCGACTCCATCATCGAAAGCGCCAGGGATGTGGGGGCGGGCCGGGCGCGCATCTTTATCAGGATGATCGTGCCCCTCTCCATCCGGGATGTGATGATCGCCATGACCTTTATCTTCATGTCCAACATCTCCTCCTTCACCACCCCCTACCTGATCGGCGAGAATTTCCCCCAGATGCTGGGCGTCTTTTTGCGCAAACAGTTCTCCAACCGCGCCTATGAGCGGGCGGCGGCTATCAGCGTGCTGATCTTCCTGTTCTCCTCCGTGTCCGCCATCGTCTATATCTATACCAACCTGAAGGAAAAGGAGTGGGAAAAGGGCTGAAGCCCCGCCACGCCTTCGCCTTGGCCGGAAGATTTTTTATTGGATTGCCTCAAGCCGCCCGGAAGCGGGCGGGCTTTTTTTGTTCAGCCGCCCTGGCGCTCCCGGCGCAGCTTCAGAGCCATGATCGGCGTCCGGGTGGTGATGCTGCCCACGCCCCGGGCCAGCAGCTCCCCAAGCCTTGCCTCCTCATTCACCGTCCACACCGAAAGGCGCTCCGGGGCCTCGCTTAGCATCCGCTCATTCAGGCTCCGCCAGGAGATGTTCAGCATGGCAAAGCCCAGTTCAAAGGCCGCCTGGTGGGCCTGGCGGCGTTTATTGAACGGCAGCAGGTAGTGGTTAAGCCACAGCGGCAGGCGGGCCTTGAGGGCCTCCTGCGCCTCCTGCCAGCTCACATCCCCGGTGAAGATGACGCGGCCCTCAAGGCCCAGCTCACAGGCCAGATTCCAGGCCGGGAAGATCGCCCCCGGCTCCTTGATGTCCACGTTCAGCCGCGGGCCCCGGGACTTGGCCAAAAGGCCCAGCGCCTCCGCGAACAGGGGATGTGCCTCCCCCGGCCCGGGCCGGTCATGGCAGAGCGCCAGAGCGCCCCCCGAGGGGCCCCAGAGGTCCACCTCCACCAGGTCCGCCCCGCAGTCCAGCAGCATGGCGATGCTTTCCAGGCTGTTGTCCCGGCTGTTCTCAGCGCCGGCATGGGCGCAGATCAGGCTTTTTGACATCCCAACCATCCCTTTGTGTGTGATTACCGGGTATTGTACTTTATCCTGGGCCATTTGAACAGCGGGGGAGGCTGGCTTAAAAAATAATTATCGGCATGTTTCGGGGAATTATCGGCATGCCACCCTTCCGACAATGATGGCCCTGTTTTCGTTGATATCCCTCGCTTTTTCAGCCAAAGAGGCAATTATCGGCATTATTGGCAGGGGGGGTCGCGTGTAAAAATAAAAAGCGCGCAAGAGCCCCCCAGACAACAAGGGCAGCCCATGAAGCGTTCCTTCCCTGCATGGATCGTCCTATCATAGTGATATATCATTATTATATATAATATTATTATTATAATATATTTATATATATTACCAAGTGTCTTTATCTCTTCTCTTTGCCTGGGGGATTATTCTCACACACGCGACCCCCCATGCCAAAAATGCCAATAATTCATTTTTCGGGGAATGACCCCTTATTTTCGTTGTCATTGCTTGCAAAACTAAAGGGGAGTTATCGGCATGCCACCATTCCGATAATTCCCCAAAACATGCCGATAATTCCTTTAACGGGTCAAAATCTCCGGATGAACCAGCACCATGGGCTTTGGCGGCCGCCCCGGCCCTTCATGGAGGGCCTGAATCTGGAACCGCACCAGGCCCGCGTTGGCCAGCTCCTGAAGCGTGTTGCGGATGTCCTCCGCCTTCCTGAAATGCTTGCGGCCTTTCAGCCCCGTCCGCACGGAGGCCATGCTCACCTTCCGCTCGCCCCGGCGGCTCAGGTAACGCAGCATTCCCTCCGCCTCCGGGCTTAGCTCGCTCACCCCGCACAGCGCCTTCATGCTGTCCGCAAACCAGCGGGCCTGGCGGATGGCCCCCCGCATGACATGCTCCCGGATGGTGAGGGTTTCAAAGGCAAGCAGCGCCATCAGCCCCGCGATGCGCAGGGTGTTGCCCGCCAGCTTCCCCTCCCAGCCGCCGCCCAGGCCCCTGAGGTCGCCCCCGGGGCAGGATCTGCGCTCGATCTCCCGGGCCCAGTCCTCCCAGGCCCCCCGGGCGGCCTCATCCGGCCTGAGGGTGACCTCGCCGGGGAGGGCCAAAATCTCCTTGACGCGGCTGTGGTACCGGCTTAGCAGCTCCTGGCTTACGGGAGGGCCCACCACCAGGCGGCGGCCAATCATGCTTTCCGGCTCCGCCAGCAGGAAGCGGGCCACGGTGCCCCGCTGCCTGAGCTGCTGGTCGGTGATGAAGCCCTCCAGCACCTCCGTCTGCACCGCCAGGCAGATGGACAGCGCCGCCTTGTCAATCCGCACCGGCGGGCGGCCCACCCGGGCCACGGACACCGCCTCCCCGGAGTAGCCCTGCAAAACCGCGTCCAGGTTGGCCGGGCCCTGGGCGTAGCAGCCCGCCATCACGCTCAGCAGCGCCCCCTCGCCGGAGACCACCGCCACCCGGCCCTCATTTCGGGCCATGGCCTGGCCCAGGGCCTCCGGGGTGGCGTCGGTGAGCAGCAATTCATAGGGCTGGGTCCGGGGCAGCTTGTCCAGCGCCTCCCCCAGGCGCAGGGCCTCCTTTTCGTCCCCCTTCTGCTGGGCCTTTCGAAGGGCGATCTCCCGGGTTTCCCTTAGCAGGGCTTCCTGTTTTATCAGGGGCTCCCGCCGCTGGTTTTCCTCCTGCTGATAGACCTGAAGGGGCTGGGTCATCAGCTTCAGGCAGGGGCTTTTGCGCTCCGAGGGGTCCGCCCCCACGGCGATATAGAGCTGGGTGGGCTCCTCATAGCCCCCGCCCATGCAGACCCGGCCCCGCCCCACGGCGGCGGCGGACAGGGTGCCCAGCAAAAAGCAGGCGGACATGGCGGGGGATACCTGAAGGTTTCTGGCCGCCTCCCGGGCCATCCTCTCCCCCAGCTCGGGCAGGGCGTCCAGGGGGTAGGGGCCCGGGGCGGGCCTTTCCAGGTCTGCCCAGGGGGCCTCCGGCTCCCGGTTCATCAGGGCCCGGGCCTCCGGGGTATCAAGCAGTTGTTCATAGGTGTCCAGTTCTGTGGTCAATGGCTCTCTCCTTTCAAAATACGCTTAAGGTTTCCTGTGACAAGGCGGCCTGAAGCCGCTCTTTGGGGCTGAGCCGCAAGAGGCCGTCCAGCCGGATCTCCGCTGCGCAGCGCCGGGCCAGCGCCTGGTAAAAGGCCTGGGTGCCCGGGGTCAGGGCGTCCATCATCGCCTCCGCCTGCCGCTTTTCCCTGATGGCCCCGTCCCATTGGGCCTGGTACCAGGCGTCCACCCGGGCTTTGAGCGCAAGCGCCCGCCCTTTTTTAGCGGCCTTGGGGCTGGGGGCCGGGGCCGGACTGGCCCCCGCCAGCAGCCGCGCCGCCTGAAGCGCTGAGATGCCCCGCAGCGCCGCGATCAGCGCCACCGCGTCCCCGCCCCGGCCGCAGCCAAAGCAGTGCCAGCGGCCTGCTTCATCAAACATCATGGAGGGCGTCCGCTCCCCATGAATCGGGCAGCAGGCCCAGTGACGATTGCCCCTTGGGGTCAGCTTCAGCCCCTCCATGCGCGCCACCTGCAGCGCCGGAATGCCCCGGCAGCGCTCAAACACCGACGGCTCCCGCAAACATGATCACCTCCTTTCAGGGGGGACCATAGCGCAAAAGGCCGCTGACATGTAATGACATCCTGGGTGACATCAGCTGACAGGAGGGAAAAGGCGAAGCCCCCCAAGCGCCTGTAGCGCCTGCCCGGGGGCTTGTGGTACACTGGGGGCAACGATGGAAAGGTCAAGGCGGAACATGAGTGAAAAGCAAGGCATGCGCCTGCAGAAATACCTGGCGGAATGCGGGGTGGCCTCCCGCCGGGGGGCGGAGGCGCTGATCGCCCGGGGCCTGGTGCAGATCAACGGGCAGACGGTCACCCAGATGGGGGTGCTGGTGGGCCCTCATGATGTGGTCAGCTACCAGGGCCGGGTGTTAAGCCCGGAAGGGCAGAAGCGCTATATCCTGTATTACAAGCCCATTGGCGAGGTGACCACCGTGACAGACCCCCAGGGCCGCCCCACGGTGATGGACCACTTCCGGGATTATCCGGTGCGGCTTTACCCGGTGGGCCGGCTGGATTTTGATTCGGAGGGGCTTTTGCTTCTGACCAACGACGGGGAGCTGACCAAAAGGCTCACCCACCCCAGCTTTGAGGTGGAAAAGCGCTACATCGCCCGGGTGTCAAACCAGGTGCCGGATGAGAAGCTGCGCCAATTGCGCGCCGGGGTTTTTATCCAGGGGCGCAAAACCGCCCCCGCCAAGGTGAGCGTGCTGCGGCGGGACGCCTTTTCCACGGATATCCTGATCTCCATCCACGAGGGCCGCAACCGCCAGATCCGCAGAATGGTGGAGGCCATCGGCCACCAGGTGGTGCGGCTGAAGCGGGTGCAGTACGGCCCCGTGGCCCTGGGGGACATGCAGCGGGGCAGCTGGCGGGAATTAAGCCCCCAGGAGCAAAGCGCCCTGAAATCCGAGGCCTTCAAATAAGTTTTTATTCCCTCATACATAAAAATCAAAAAGGAGGATGATTCCATGAAGCTATCCGTTTTTTCCGTGGTGCTGGGCAGCCTGTCCTTCCAGGAGGCCTGCCGCTTTCTGGCAAGCGAGGGCGTGGACGCGGTGGAGATCGGCTGCGGCGGCCATCCCGGCAAGCGACACTGCGACCCCAAGGCCCTTCTGAACAACAAGGCCGCCCAGAAGGATTTTCTCAGCATCCTGTCTGACAACGGGCTTTCCATCGCGGCCCTGTCCGCCCATGGCAACCCGGTGCACCCGGATGCGGCTGTGGCCCGCGCCTTTCAGGAGGATTTCAGGGACGCGGTGCGCCTGGCGGCGGAGCTGGGGGTGGACCGGGTGGTCACCTTCTCCGGCTGCCCCGGCGGCAGCCCGGAGGACCGGACGCCCAACTGGGTCACCTGCGCCTGGCCGGATGATTTTCAAGAGGTGCTGGGCTACCAGTGGGATCAGGTGCTCATCCCCTACTGGCAGAAGGAGGCGGCCTTTGTCAAAGCCCAGGGGATAGAGAAGGTGGCCCTGGAGATGCACCCCGGCTTTTGCGTCTATAACCCGGAAACGCTGCTAAGGCTTAGGGCGGCGGCAGGCGGGGTGATCGGCGCCAACCTGGACCCCTCCCACCTCTTCTGGCAGGGCATCGACACGCCGCGGGCCATCCAGGCCCTGGGGGAGGCCATCCACTTCTTCCACGCCAAGGACACCAGCATCGACCCCACCTATAACCCCGTTAACGGGGTGCTGGACTACAAGCATTACAGCCACCCCCAGCGCTCCTGGGTGTTTCGCACGGTGGGCTACGGCCATGGCCAGCTCACCTGGAACCAGATCATCTCCGCCCTGCGCCAGGCGGGCTATGACGGCCCCGTCTCCATCGAGCATGAGGACGCGCTGATGAGCGGCAGGGAAGGGCTGACCAAGGCCATCCGCTTCCTAAAGGACGTGATCATCCGGGAGGGCGCCGGGGAGATGTACTGGGCCTGATCTCAATCATAAAAACCGGCCGGGAAGCGTTGAATTGCTCCGGCCGGTTTTTTTATCCCCCTCTGCCTTCAGGCGGGGCTTTCCCCTTCTTCAAAGCGCAGCGTCAGCGTGATCTGCGCCACCTTTTCAAGGGTGTGGTGCACCGAGCAGTGCCGGGCCGCCAGCTGGGAGGCCCGCTCAAAGCCCTTCTGGCTTTCAGCGCCCCGGATGGTAAGCGCGATGGCCGCTGTTTCAAGGGTGGTGGGCGCCTGGGCGCGCTTCGTCCCGCGGACAGTTATCTCCGCCCCCTGATAGGCCAGGCGCATTTTCTTTGCGATATCAACAAAGGTGGCATAATAGCAGCTGCCAAGCGCGCCCAAAAGCAGCTCATAGGGCGAAAAGCCGCCCGCCTCCTTGCCGATGGCGATCCGGCGCTCCCCCGCCTGAAGCGCCCCCTGAAAGGCCTGGCCAAAGCGCAGGGCCACCTGAATCTCTGCCATGAAAGCCTCCTTCCCCCTCTCTTACCACACGGGCGGCGCCCACAGCGTCACCTCGCCCCGGGCCCGGGTCTGGTTTAGGTCGATCAGCCGCTGGTTGCGGCTGCCCCGGAACCTAAGTTCCAGGCTGCGCTGGCCCTGTAAATAGGGGCCGTCCACCAATACGTCACAGGCTAAAAGCAGGGCGCGGGCGGCCTCCCCCCGGTTTAGGAGGGCCTCATAGGTGTAGCCGGAATATACCCAGACATCAAGCCCCAGGCCCCGGGCCCCCTGGGCCAGGGCCAGGCAGGCCTCCGGCTGCTCAAAGGGCTCGCCGCCGGAAAGCGTCAGGCCGGAAAGCAGGGGGTTTTCCCGCATCTGCGCGATCAATCCCCGGGTATCGGCCAGGCGCCCGCCCAAGGGGTCGTGGGTATCCGGGTTGTGGCAGCCAGGGCAGCGGTGGGAACAGCCCTGGACGAACACCGTAAACCGTAGCCCCGGCCCGTCCACAATGCTGTCAGTCACCGTGGCGCTTAAGCGGATGTCCATGGCCTTAGCCTTCCACCCCGTGCTTCACCCGCGCCTTTTCCTCGGACTGCTTGGCGTTGTTGAAGCGGTCGGTGGTGCCCACCAGGTAGCCGGTGATGCGGCGGATGCGCTCAAACCTGTGCTCTGTTTCCGCCCTGCCGCACTGTGGGCAGGTGTCCCCGATGATGCCGTTATAGCCGCATACCGGGTCTCGGTCCACGGGGTGGTTGATGGAGCCGTAGCCCACCCCGGTATCGTGCATGTGGCGCACCACCCGCTCAAAGGCCTCCAGGTTCTCTAAGGGATCGCCGTCCACCTCCACATAGGTGATGTGCCCGGCGTTGGTCAGGGCGTGGTAGGGGGCCTCCAGGCTGATTTTCTTAAAGGCGCTGATGGGGAAGTGCACCGGGATATGGAAGGAGTTGGTGTAATAGTCCCGGTCGGTCACGCCGGGGACTAAGCCAAAGCGTTCCCTGTCGATGCGCACGAAGCGGCCGGACAGCCCCTCCGCCGGGGTGGCGATCAGGGTGTAGTTCAGCTTGTGCTCCTCCGCCTTCCGGTCCAGGAAGCCGCGCATAAAGCCCACGATCTCAAGGCCCAGGTTCTGGCTTTCCTCGCTCTCCCCGTGGTGCATGCCCCTAAGGGCCACCAGCGCCTCCGCCAGGCCGATAAAGCCCATGGTGAGGGTGCCGTGCTTTAAGACCTCCCGCACCTCATCGTCCCATTTCAGATTTTCACTGCCCCGCCAGACATGCTGGCCCATCAGGAAGGGGAAGTTGTAAACCTTTTTGCGGGCGATGATCTCGAAGCGCTCGTTGAGTTGATCATAGACCAGCTCCATGATGCGCTCCAGATCCTGGAAGAAGCGGGGGATGTCCCCCTTGGCCTGGATGGCCAGGCGGGGCAGGTTCACCGAGGTGAAGGACAGGTTGCCCCGGCGGGTGGACACCTCGCTTTCCGGGTCGTGGGCGTTGGCCAGCACCCGGGTGCGGCAGCCCATGTAGGCCACCTCGGTCTCAGGCCGGCCCGGCACGTAATACTTCAGGTTGTAGGGCGCGTCAATAAAGGAGAAGTTGGGAAAAAGCCGCTTGGCCGAGCAGCGGATGGCCAGCCGGAAAAGGTCGTAGTTGGGGTCGCCGGGGTTGTAGTTGACGCCCTCCTTCACCCGGAAGATCTGGATGGGGAAGATGGGCGTCTCCCCCCGGCCCAGGCCCGCCTCGGTGGCCAGCAGCAATTGCTCCATCACCAGGCGCCCCTCGGGGCTTGTGTCCGTGCCGTAATTAATGCTGGAAAAGGGCACTTGTGCCCCCGCCCTGCTGTTCATGGTGTTCAGGTTGTGCACCAGGGCCTCCATGGCCTGATAGGTGGCCTTGGTGATCTCTTTTAAGGAGAACTTGCGCACCGAGGCCAGCAGCTTATCCGCCTCCTCCGGGCTCATATGGGCCTCCAGACGCTTTTTAAGGGCGCTGTCAAAGGCCTCCTTCTGCGCCATCTCAGGAATCAGGCCCGTCTCCGCCTCTATCTCCTGAAGCATCGCTTCTGCCGCCCGGTCGCTGTCCTCCACCCCATAGCCCGCGTCCAGAAGCCGGATGACATTGTCCCGGAAGCGCTTTTTATAGGTCTTGCGCACGCCGGGGGCCATGCCGTAGTCAAAGTTGGCGATGCTCTGCCCGCCGTGCTGGTCGTTCTGGTTGGCCTGAATGGCAATACAGGCCAGGGCGGAATAGGAGGCGATATCCTGGGGCTCCCTGAGCACGCCGTGGCCGGTGGAAAAGCCGTGGTCAAACAGCGCGTCCAGATCGATCTGGCAGCAGGTGGTGGTGAGGGTTAAAAAGTCCAGGTCGTGGATGTGGATGTCCCCCTCCCGGTGGGCCTGGGCATGTTTGGGGTTTAAGACATACATGTCATAAAAGCGCTTGGCGCCCTCGGAGCCAAACTTGAGCATCGCTCCCATGGCGCTGTCGCCGTCGATGTTGGCGTTCTCCCTTTTGACGTCCGAATCCGCGGCGTCCGCGTAGGCGATTTCCTCATAGGTTTTCATCAGCCGGCTGTTCATCTCCCGGGCGCGGCTGCGCTCCGCCCGGTAGAGGATGTAGCGCTTGGCGGTGTTGACAAAGCCCTTTTCAATCAGCACCCGCTCCACCACATCCTGCACCTGCTCCACCGTGGGGCTGGAGGAGACGGCTTCGCTGGACGCCAGGGTTTCCTGCACCAGCCGGGCCAGTTCCCCGGCGGTCTCCATCCCCTTCTGGCTGCCGCTGGCGGCAAAAGCCTTGGCGATGGCCTGCTGGATTTTCTCCTGGTCAAAGGGCACCTGGCGCCCGTCCCGCTTGATGATGGTGGAAATCATGGTGAACTCTCCTTATTTTTGTAACATTTTGGTAATATATTAGGGGTGCTCGCTCATGATAGCATCGGCCCCAGGGGCTGTCAAGGCTAAAAACACAAATTATTGTATGCATTTTGGACTTAAGTACTATATGTTGTGTTTTTTTCTTTTTCGGATCAGGCAAAAAAGAACCTGCCAGCCCTTGCAGCCGGCAGGTTCCAAAGCGTCGGGACCGATTATTTCCCTGCGTTTTTGACCGCATTCTCCGCGGCTATTCTGCCCCAGGTGGCGCAGAGACCATGGCCGATGCCGCCAATCGTGTTATGCCCGGCAATATTGGCTGAACCGATAATTTCACCAGCGATATAAACGTTTTGTACCACCGATCCATCCTCTCTGACAAGCGCGGCGTTAGCATTCATGCGCGGGCCACCCGCCGTCATCATCAGATAGGGCACGGTGTAAATCGCGTATACAGGGCCCTCAAACGCCAACAGTTCCTTTGTGCGGCCAAACACGCTGTCTTCGCCAGCTGCGACGTCTGCGTTGTAGGTATCCATCGTCTGCACCAATTCAGGCATCTTGAGCATTTCCGCCAACGCCTCAATGCTATCCCCCTTAAAAGCATAACCCAGATTTTCCAACTCGGCTAATTTCTCCTCGGTCGTGAAGGGGGCGGAGTTGGACATCATGCCGGTAAACAAGGGAGCGTCATCTTTAATCATATTCTCTGCAACAATGATATACACAATATTATCTTTGGCAGAACGCCAGACCGTTCGTTTGTCCATGCTGGTCGCATCCGGTTCACTGAACATGCGAACACCTGATTGGTCGACCCAGATCGCCCCGGGATAGTTGATGTTGGCACGTAATGAAGCCTGAAAGCCGCTCACCGGGACTGACCCGCCGTAGCATGAAGAATAATGCATGTTATCAAAAGCAGCACCGGCGGCACGCGCAAAGTCGTACCCTGATCCAATGGCGGTGGGAGGATCGTTGGAAGTTATATTTGTAAAGTTGAACTCCTTAAGCCACTTTTCACTATACCCATATCCGCCCGTGGCAATAATCACTGAGGGCGCTTTGATCTCCATGCCTTCCACCACAACGCCTAAGACGTCTTTGTTATCATTAAGAATGAGATCCGTTACCATGGTATCAAGCGCCAGTTGAGCTGTACCTTGATCAATGAACTCCTGAAGTTTGTCCATCAGAGCATTCACAAAATAAAGCCCACCGCCGGAAGACGCCCCACCGGCTGTATAGGTAACGCGATCGGTGTTCATCGTCAGATAGCCGCCTGTGTCTACCTGATCAGACATCTCCACGCCCACATAATCAGCCAACCAGTCGATTGCTTCACCGGAGCGTTCGGCATGTACCAGGGCAATTTCTTTGTTCAGGTTCTGTTCACCACCGCCCATGACGACAAAGTCATCATAGAATTTTTCAGGGCTGTCTTCGATCCCGGCAGCGATCTGAGCCTTGTATCCTGTTCCCGAAATCGAGCCACCAGCAGTGTTGGCAGAACCGCCAACACGAAAATGTTGTTCAAGCGTCAGCACATTGGCTCCCAGTTCGGCAGCACGCACAGAGGCAACCAGCCCCGCCATACCAGCACCAACAACAATTACATCAGGCTGAATAGCAAGTGTGAAGGCTTCCTTCTCTTCGCTAATGCCTTCCAGCGCATTCTTGACAGCTTCCTTGATGGCGTCGGAGGTTAGAGTTGCTCCTGTCACCCCGTCTACTTCCGTGGATTGCTGCTCGATGATAGCTTGTGGCACTTTTTCAAAGGCCATATCGCCAATCCCAGGTGTTTCCTGATGATCCTCCACAGTTACTTCTGTGATCTTGCCATTCTCAATCAAAACAGCCACATTCAGGGGTCCACCCATTCCGTTAGCAGCTCCTTGATACTCACCATCCGCATAGACCTGGGCAGTCGCAGAAACGCCCCCCAAACCCACAACAAGCACCAAGGACAACAGGATACTCAGCAATCTCTTCATTAGCAGTACTTCCTCCTTTAGTAATATGCAATTGCGCAGACTAAACGCAGTTTAGTCTAACATCCCACCCCCCCCCGCTGTCAAGTGCCCATCACGCACACCTTGACAATGTTTACAGCATTTGAATTACATATAAAAATCACGAATTGTTGTTCATTAGAACGCAAGGATCTCAACTTTATCAGGCCTAATCCTAACAAAATTCGCCTTAAGTATTCCTGTAAAATGTCGGAGCTGTCGCAGTTGCGACAGCTCCGAAACATATGTGCTCAGGAAGGGTGAATGGCTTAATACTGGGTGAACAGCTCGCCTTTGACGTTGCAGATGGCGCACTTCTCGGGGCGGAACTTCTCGATGTTGCCGCACACGGGGCAGAGGTAGTAGAACACCTCCTCCGTGTCGTCCAGGCTTTCCAGGGCCTCCTGGTAAAGCCGGGCGTGCACCTCCTCCGCCTTCATGGCATAGGTGAAGGACTGAAGCGCCGCCTTGTTGCCCACCGCCTCCGCCTCTTTGACGAAGTCCGGGTACATGTCCCTGTACTCATAGGTTTCCCCGGCCACCGCGTCTTTTAGGTTGTCCGCGGTGCTGCCCACCATGCCCGCCACCTCAAAGTGCTTCAGCGCGTGGAGGGTCTCCGCGTCGGCGGCAGCCCGGAACAGCTTGGCGGCGTTTAATTTGCCGTCCTTCTGCGCCTTTTTGGCATAGGCTGTGTATTTGCGGTTTGCCTCGGCTTCTCCTCTGAAGCCCGCCATCAGGTTGTCGTGGGTTTTGTTGTCTGCCATGTCTTTTTCCTCCTCTTTCTGGTTGAATGCTTGTATGAGTTTCTCCACAGCCTCCCGGGGGAAGCCCTCGGGCTGGGGCTGGTTGAGAAGCGATTGCAGGAAGCGCCGGGCGTTGTCGCTTTGGGGCAGCATGTAGCCCGCCTCCCTCAGGATATCCTCCGACATGATCTGGTTGGATTTTTCGATGGCCCGGGCCAGCTTGCCGGGCAGGCCGGCGGCGATGTTCTCCTGCTGGGCCTTGCTTTTAAGCAGCTTTCTCATGGCCCCTAAAACGGGCTGGGTCTTCACCTGCTGGGGCGGGTACACCTTGGGCACCATGGAGATGGCCCCGGAGGGACAGGCGTCCGCGCAGTCCCCGCAGCCGATGCAGGTCGCCACATCGATGACGCTGTTCTCCGTGTCCGACGCCCCGGTGGGGCAAACGTAGAGGCACAGGCAGTCCTTGGTGCACAGGCGGATGTTCCTCACCGCGTATTTAGCAGACATTCTCACCGCCTCCCTTCCACTTTTTCAAATTTCCAGTTGGGCACCTTGCATACCGGGCAAACCTCCGGCAAGCTGTCCCCGGTGTAGATAAAGCCGCAGATGGTGCACAGATAGACCTTGCTGTCCTCAAAGCCGGCCTCGCCTGATTTTTGCTGCCGGTTTAAGAGGGACTTGAGCATCCGGGTCACCTTTTCGCTCCACACCAGGGCCCTGAGGGCGCCCCGGTCCTTCTCCAGGGTGGCCACCGCGCTGGTCTGGGGGAAGGTTTCCTGAAGGTCGCTTTCCACCAGGGCCAGCAGCTGTCCAAAGTCAGGCGCGGGGGCCTTGGGGGCGCTGGCCTTGAAAAAGTCCGCCAGCTCCCGGAAAAGGGCCGCCTCCCGGGGCTTGTACTGCTTCTCGCAGCCCCGGGCCAGGTTGAGGCACAGCGCGCTTTTCTCAATCGCGCTGAAATCCTCCTCCCCCTCAGGCGTGGCCGCCGGTGAAGCTTCCCGCCTGGGCGCGGGGGCGGCCTGGGCCTGGGGCTCAAAGTCCGCCTTCCCGGCGCCGCAGGCAGGGCAGAGCCAGTCCCCCGGCACCTGCTCCCAGGCGGTGCCCGCCGGCACCCCTGTTTCCGGGCTGCCCGCCGCCGGGTCGTACACGAAGCCGCAGACGGAGCACACAAATTTCACCATGTCAAACCTCCTTCATTTTTCATCTTGTTTCAAAAGGCAGTCCGCGCAGACGCCTTTGAAATACACGCTGGTCTCATGCACCTGCCACTGGCCCATCCCGCTGGGGAACAGGGCCTCCAGGTCCATGGGCACATCGGAGATGGTCCCGCAGGAGAGGCACTTGAAGTGCCCGTGATCCGGCGGGCTGATGTCATAGCGGGTTTCCTGGCCCTCAAGCCGGACCGTTTTGAGAAAACCCGCTTCCTCAAGCATCCGCAGGGTGTTATAGACGGTGGTTTTTGACAGGGTGGGAATCTCTTTTTTCAGCTGCATAAAAAGCTCGTCCGCCGTGGGGTGATGGACGGTGTGGCTTAAATGCTCCAGCACCTTCAGCCGGTGGTGGGAGAGGCTGATGTTCCGCTCCCGCAGCTCCTGCATCATCGTTTCAAACGAGGGTTTCATCCGGATCCTTTCAACACGCCTTAGGTGTAATGATTACAAACTGGTATCCCGTACATTTCGCATTATATCACAAAGCAAACAAAAGGCAAGGGCCCGCCTTTCCTTCTCAAAAAAGACGGACCCCTGGCCTTTGGCCAATGCCCCCTAAATCACGATCTTGGGGTCTTTTTCATTGGGGCGATACATCACAAAGCGCCGGCCGATCACCTGCACCGGGGCCGCCCCGGTTTTCTCGCACAGCATCTCACAGGCCTCCCGTGCGGTGAGGGGGGCGTTTTGCTGCACGGCGCACTTGATCAGCTCCCGGGCCTTCAGGGCGTCATAGGCTTCCTTAACCGTCTGGGGGGTGACGCCCTGCACGCCCACATAGAGGATGGTGTCCAGGCCGTTGGCCATGGCGCGCAAAGCGGCGCGCTGTTTGGGGGTAATGACTGTCATAAAATTCCTTCCTGCCTTTTCAGGCCGATCCAATAGCGCTCAAAGCGGCTGCCGTCCTCCCGCTGGCGGACGCCCTCAAACACGCCGCCGTTTTTAAGGATGGTGCGGCGGGAAGCGGCATTGTCCTCAAGGCAGGTGAGGAGCACCGGGTCTATCCCCAGCTTCCCGCATTCCAAAAGCCCCAGGCGCAGCTGCTCTGTGGCATAGCCCCGCCCCCGCTCATCCGGCCGGATGGCGTAGCCGATGTGGCCGCCAAACTGGCTTAAATAGTCGTTGAGCCGGTGGCGGATGTTGATCAGGCCCACCAGCCGGTTATCCAGAAGCCTGACGCAGAGAAACACGCTGTCCGGCACCAGGCCCAAAGGGCAGGTCTCCTCCTTTTCCTTTTGCTTAAGAAGGCTAAGCCACTGGGGCACCGTCAACGCGTCCAGCCCGCCCACGCCGTGAAGCTGGCGGCCGTCCGCCTGCCAGCTCTCCTCCCGGTAGGCCAGGATCTGCGCCTCATAGTCCAGGCTGGGCTTTACCAGCTGAAGCCCCATCTCACTCGACAAAGTCAAACTCCCTCTCGCCGATGCGCACCGTGTCCCCCTCCTGGGCGCCCATCTCCCGCAGGCGGTCGATGACCCCGGAGGCCCTTAAGGTGCGGTGGAACCAGCGCATGCTCTCAAAATCGTCAAAGTTGACCGCCACCAAAAGGCTGTCCATGGAGTTCCCCGCCACCAGGTAGCTGCCCTCGCCCTCCTTGAGAACCTCCCAGCCCCGCAGGCGCTCCTCCTCCAGGAAGGGCTCCTCAGCCACCGGGGCCGCGGGGGGCAGCTGCATGAGGGCGGCGGTCACCGCGTCCAGCACCGCCTCCAGGCCCTCCCCGGTGGCCGCGCTGACGGGAAACACCGGCCGCTCCCCCGCCGCCTCCCTGATGGCCGCCAGGTGCTCCTCGCTTTCCGGCAGGTCCTGTTTGTTGGCCAGCACCAGCCGCCTGCGCTCCGCCAGGTCGCCATAGCGGGCCAGCTCCCGGTCGATGGTGCGCAGGTCCTCCGCGGGCTCTCTCCCCTCCTGGCCGGAGGCGTCCACCACCTGGAGCAAAACCCGGGTGCGCTCCACATGCCGCAAAAAGGCGAAGCCCAGGCCCGCGCCCTGGCTGGCGCCCTCGATCAGCCCGGGGATGTCCGCGATGGCGAAGCTCATCCCCTTGTGGCTGGCGATGCCCAGATTGGGGGTGAGGGTGGTGAAGGGATAGTCCGCGATCTTGGGCCGGGCGGCGGTGATGCGGGCCAGCAGGCTGCTTTTCCCCGCGTTGGGGTAGCCCACCAGCCCCACGTCCGCCAGGGTGCGCAGCTCCAATTCAAACGCGTGCCAGCGGGTTTTGATGCCGGGCTTGGAAAACCCGGGCGCCTGCCGGGTGGGGGTGGCAAAGCGGGCATTGCCCCAGCCGCCCCGCCCGCCCTTGAGGAGCACCCGGCGCTGGCCGGGCTCAAACATGTCCGCCACCACGCCGCCTGTCTCCTTCAGGCGCACCAGGGTGCCCACCGGCACCTGGATCACCAGATCCTCCCCGGTTTTTCCCGCCCGGCGGCCAGCGCTGCCCTGGGCGCCGTTTTCCGCCTGGTGCTTGCGTTTATAGCGAAAATCAAGCAGGGTGTGCATGTTGTGGTCTGCCACCAGCACCACGTCCCCGCCTTTACCGCCGTCCCCGCCGTCCGGGCCGCCTTTTTGCACATACTTCTCCCGGTGAAAGGAGACCGCGCCGTTGCCGCCGTCCCCGGCCTTGAGCAGAATCGGCGCCCTGTCCACAAACGATGCCATCAAAAAACCTCCAGTCCGCGCCCAATATACCATGTTCCGGCCCTAAGCGTAAATGCCCGGGCATAAAAACGGGAAGACGGGCCTTGGGGCGCCGCCTTCCCGGAAAGGGTGCTCCTCTGTCTTAAGGGGTCTGGGTCACCAGGGGGGTGGTCAGCCTGAGCACCATGGGCGCAAGGGCGTTTAGCAGCGCCTGCTGCACCTCCCGCCCCAGGGCCTCCAATTGGCTTTGGCTCATGGTGTCCACCCGGATAAGGCCCGTGGCGTCCACATCCGGGATCTGCCAGGGCGGGGCGGAGCTGCCCTGTATGGTGGCGGTGAGCAGGCCTTCCGTCTCCTGATCCTGCCAGGTGAGGGTGCCGGAGAAGGAGGTGGCGGAGTTGGTGCGCTCGCCGCTCTCCAGGCGCAGCTTCAGGCTGAAGGCCTGGGGCGCCGGGGCCTCCTCCCCCTGGGGGCTGACCAGCAGGGTGATCTCGTCCTCCCGGCTGCTCCGGCGGGTCTGGGCGTCCACGCTCTCCTCCCCGGGGCTGATAAAGAGGTTGAAGGTGTAGACGCTGGCAGCTTCCGCCTGGCCGTCCTCCACGGTGAAGTCCGTGCCCGGCTCCGGGGTGAAGGTGTAGGTGCCGGTATAGGCCTGGCTCTCCGGGGCGTCCGACAGGCTGCCGCCGGAATAGTTAAGCTGGTGCCTGGCGCCCTGGGTGTTCTGTTCGTTTTCAGGCAGCATCTGGATGGTCCAGGTGTTCACCTCGCCTGTTTCCTGGGACATCTGATAATCATGGCTCAGCTCCTCTATCCCCCGGGCGCCGGCCAGAGGCAGCACCAGCCGGCTTTCCACCAGGCGGGCCTGATCGTCAAAGACGCGGGTGGAGGTCACGTTGCCTGAAAGCTGAAGCTGATCCAGGGCGGTGAAAAAGCTGTTCATCATGCCGGGCTGCAGGTAGGCTGCCGCCTGGCGCCCGTCCATCTCCTGGGCCAGGAGGGCCATCAGCTCAGCGTCGGAATACACATCCAGCAGCAGCTGCTTGATCTGGCTTTTGAGCGGATCGGCAGGAATGGAGATATCCGTCCTGGTCTGGAGGTTGTCATCGGCGTCCCGCTGGGTGCTGGTCTGGGTGTAGCCCGTCAGCCACAGGGACAGCTTGGCGGTGTAGGCGTCCAGCTTCCGGCCCGCCGCCGCCTGCCAGGTGGATTCCGCGCTGTTGAGCTTCAGAATCAGCCCCTCAATGGGCGGCCACACCGCGCTTTGCCCGGTGAGAAGGGCCAGCAGCACGCCGCCGTCCCGCACATCCGCGTAGCCGGGGCCGTTTATCAGCGAGGAGGTGAGGGCCTCCAGCTGGGTGTCTTTGACATATTTAAAGTCAGCCAGCAGCTGGCTGCCCTGGTTTAGGGTGATCTCCAGGTCTTCCTTGCCCTTCAGGGTGCCCACGCCGCTTAGGTAGCGCAGCTCCAGGCTGCTGCCCTGGGCCAAAACCCCCAGGGCCGCGTTGGCGGTGGCGTCCAGGACGGAAAAGGCCCCGCCGGTTTTCTCAAAGGTGATGGTCATGCGCAGGCCGGAGCCGTCCTGCACCTGCTTGACCAGTTTTTCATCCAGGGTATATTCCTGGGCAAAAACGGGAAGGGCTGTCAGCAAAATCAGGGTCGACAGCAGAAGCGACAGCGCTTTTTTCATGGTGAATCCTCCTTCGTTAGGGTAGCGTGTCCGCGTCCTCCGTGACGGTGAAAGCGCCGGGGGTATTCTCGGAGAGAAGCGCTGTATCGCTCTCCCCCAGGGCGCGGCGCACGCGCCCCCAATCGTGTAAAAGCACCAGCCTGGTTTCCTGGGGCAGCTGCAGAAGCTTTTCCCGGAGATAGGGCATCAGGGCTTCCGCCGCCTGCCGGGCGGCGTGGTCCCGCTCCGCCTGGGAGGCCCCCGCCAGATCCACCCGCGCCTGGGGGGAAAGGGCCGCGGGCGCCGTCCCCGGGCTTAGTTCAAGGGTGAGGCTCAGGTCCTTAAGGAGGGTCTTCCCCTCCGCCTCCGTCCAGTGAAGCTGCCCTGCCAGGCGATCTGTCTGGATCAGGAAATCAGGGCTGAAGCTGTGGTCCCGCTTTAAGGTGAGGCCGCCGCTGTGGCGCAGGTTTGCCGTCAGGCTGCCGGTGAGGCGCTGCCCCGCCCCTTGGGGGCTGAGGCTCATATCCACCTTGCCCGCAAGGCTGCGCGTGTTGCCCTGGGACACCTCCGTCAGGCTGTAGTCCCCCTTGGCGCGGCTTATGCCCTCCTGGTGGGTGAAGGCCAGGGAGATCAGCGCCTCCAGCTTGTCCTTGCCCCGGGCGGCGGGCAGCTTAAGGCTTAGGTAAAGGCCGCTGTCCGCCTGAAAACCCGCGGTGAGGTCCAGCTTTCTGGCCTCCCCCAGCACCTGGATGCCGGCAGTTGCCTGAAGCCCCACATCCTGCCCCGCCCCGTCCAAGAGGCGCCGCAAGGTGAACTTACCCGTAAACTCAAGGCCCTCAAGGGCCGCCGTGGCCGCCGCCCGGAAGGATGCCGGCAGGGCCGCCGTCCCTTCCTGAAGGATTGTCCGGGCCTGGGGCAGGGCCGCCTGCCACCAGGCATTGGCCTCCTGGGCGCTTAGGACGTAGTTCAGCCGGCTTTCCGCCCGGCCCGCCTGGCGGATGTTGGTGCGGGTGGCCTGGCTTTCCTCAAAGGGCAGGAGCCCTGAAAGCAGGGCCTGGGATAAGCGGGGCAGCGCCTCCCACGCCTTGGAAAAATCCGGCAGCGCCTGTGCCCCAAAGAGCAGCCCAAGGGGCGTTTCCTCAGAAGTGCCCAGGTACAAGGTGGGGGCGGGCCCGTCCGGCACCGAGAGAAGCAGGCTGAGGACGCCATTTTCCCGCGCGCTGTCCGCCCTTAAAAGCGCCCGCTCCCCCTCATACAGGGTGAAGCTCTCCCGCTCCTCTTGCACATACAGCCCCAGCCGTAAGCCGCTCAGCCAGTCCCGCATGGCCTGAAGGCTTCCGGGGGCCAGGTCCGGCCAGGCCGCAAGGCTTAATCCCGCCTCCCCCACAAGGCCCCGGGCCAGATCCGGCGCTTCCAGATCCCAGGACGCCTGGGCGGAGGAGGCAAACAGCTGGAAGGCCGCCAGCAGCGCCGCCAGCGCAGCGCGAAAACGACGCCGCCTGATAAGTAAACGGCCCATGCCGCGCTTTTCATGCATCTGGTGATTCTCCTTGCCCCTGCTTTTCATGCAGGGCGTCGTAGAGCCGCTGGGCCACTTCCTGATTCATGCCCTTTACCTGGGCCAGCGCCTCCACGCTTTGCTCCGCCACCCCGCGGATGCTGCGGAAGGCCGCCAGCAGCGCCCGGCGCCGGGCCGGGCCGATGCCCGGCACCTCCTCCAGGCGGGAGCGCACCGTGGCCTTGCTCCTGAGGCTGCGGTGGTGGGTGATGGCAAAGCGGTGCGCCTCATCCCGGATGCGCTGGATCAGGTGCAGCGCCGGGGAGTGCCGGTCCAAAAGGATGGGCTCGCTCTCCTGAGGCAGATAGATCTCTTCCATCCGCTTGGCCAGGCCGAACATGGGCGCCTCCAGCCCCAGGGCGTCCCTGGCCCTCAGGGCGGAGGCCAGCTGCTCCGGGCCCCCGTCCACCAAAATCAGGTCAGGCAGCGGCCAGGGCTTCTCCTGGTCGGGCAGGGAGCGCTTCAGCCGGCGCCCCAGCACCTCGTTCATGCTGGCGAAGTCGTCGATGCCCTCCACCGTTTTGATGCGGAAGTGGCGATATTCCCTTTTGGCCGGTTCCCCGTCCACAAACACCACCATGCTGCCCACGGACTGGGCGCCCTGGGTGTTGGAGATGTCAAAGCCCTCGATGCGCCGGGGCGCTTCGGGCAGATTCAGGGCGGCGGCCAGCTCCCGGCTGGCGCCGATGGTGCGCTCAAAGACCACCTGGTCCCGGGCGTTGCGCCGAAGCAGAGCGTCCCTGGCGTTTTCCAGGGCGTTTTCCACCAGCTGGCGCTTGCCGCCCCGCTTGGGGATGGTGAGGGTGAAGGCGTCCCCGCGCTTGTCCTTAAGCCACTGGGACAGCACCTCCGCGTCCGCCGCCGCCTGGGCCACCACCTCCCGGGGTGGCTGGCGGCCCTCGTAATACTGCTGGATAAAGGCGGAGACCACCTCCGAAACCGGCTCCGCCCCCTCCCGGGGCAGGGCGAAGGACTCCGCGGAGAGCATCTTGCCCCCCCGCACCAGAAGCACCTGGGCCATGGCGTCCAGGCCGTCCTGGGCCGCGGCGATCACATCCTGGTCCACGCCCGCCACCTGCTGGGCGTTCTGCCGGGCCATGAGGCCCTCCACATCCCGGATGGCGTCCCTGAGTTCCGCCGCCCGCTCAAACTGCATCTCCCTGGCCGCGGCCTCCATCTGGCGGGTCAGCTTTTCCACCACGGGCTTATGTCCCCCCTTTAAAAAGGCCACCGTCTCGTCCACCACCTGGCGGTATTCCTCCAGGCTGCACTTCTCCCCGCAGGGGCCCAGGCACTGGCCCAGCTCATAGCTCAGACAGGGCCGCTGGGGCCTGGGCAGGGGGAGGTTTAAGTGGCAGGTGCGCATGGGGAACACCTTGCGCAATATCCCCATCACCTGGCGGATGGCCCCGGTGCCGATGTAGGGGCCAAAATACCGGGCCCCGTCGTTTTCCACCTTGCGGGCCACGCCCAGGCGGGGATAGGGCTCGTTCACGGTGATGCGGATATAGGGGTAGTTCTTGTCATCCGTCAGCTTGATGTTGTAATAGGGGCGGTGCAGCTTGATGAGGTTGCTCTCAAGCATGAGCGCCTCCAGCTCGCTGGCCGCCAGGATCACCTCCAGGTCGTCCACCCGGGCCATCAGCGCCCGCACCTTGGGGGAGGGGAGGTTTGAGGCAAAATAGCTGCGCACCCGGTTTTGCAGGTTGACGGCCTTGCCCACATAGAGGATCTGCTCCCCCTGCTTAAAAAGGTAGCAGCCGGGGGAGGCGGGCAAAAGCGCCAGCTTGGTTTTCAGCTCATTGGTCATGGGGCAAAGGGGTCTTCCTATGGCTCATCAATCAAGGCCCTGCTTCCACTGGGCCTGGATCACGGGGATCAGCCTTTGGGCCAGCGCTTCATCCACCGGCTCAAACTCCTCGATCTCCTCGCCGTCCTCCTCAGTCACCTTCACCTGCATCACATAGCGGGTGACCCTGTCCTCCGGCAGCTCCGCCTCGTCCTGGGGCCGGAGCAGCACATACTCCTCCCCGTTGTAGTAGAAGTACTTCTCCACCACCAGCAGCACCCGGTTGCCGTCCTCATCCGTGCCCTCGATGATGTCCAGGCGTTCTTCCTCCGACATGCCAGCGCCTCCCTTCCTTTGGATACGCCTATTATAATCCCTTGGGCAAGGGATCACAACCAAGGCCCAAAGGCCCGCCTTGACGGGGCCTATGGCGGTGTGATAGCGTGAATCAAAATGAGGAGGTGCGATATGCGCGGATGGCAAAAAACAGGGCTGGCGGCGCTGCTGGCGGCGCTTATGGCCTTCTGTGGCATCGGGGCCGCTTCTGCCGCGCGCTTTGAGGCGCGCTACTGGCCCGCCTTTGGGGAAAACGTCTACGCCCTGGAGCCGGGCGGCGGCCGGGGGGATTATGTGGCCCTGACCACGGGCGGCGATCTGATGGCCTTTATCCGCCGGGAGCGCGCGGACGCCCCCGCCTGCGCCCTCAGCCTTTATGACCTGGGGGTGGCCAAAACCCTGGCCGCCCGGCCCCTGCCCACCCCGGATGAGTGGGCGGATGACTGGACGCTGGGCTTCTGGGCGCCGGGGCAGCCCTACACCCTGCACAGCAATACCCTGACGCTCACGGTGTATGACCAGGCGCTTGAGGAAGTATTAAGCTTTACGCCCCCTGAGGACTTCAGCCTGGCCCTGGCGGACCCGGCGGGCCAGGCCCTTTGGTGCGCCAGCTATTCAGGCCCGGACCTGACCCGTTTTGATCTGATAACGGGCGAGGTCCGGGTGTTTCCCACCGGCCTTGGAGAGGCATGGTTTGTTATGGGCTTTGCGGGTCTTATGCCCCAGGGCGGGGTGCTGGCGGTTCTTGGCAGCAGCCGGGGGGAGGATGTCTTTTTCGCGGCGGATAAGGAAGGGCGCACGCAGCTGAAGCCCGTGATCTCCGGCTTCACCTGGACCACGGGGGGCCTTTGCTATGCCGCCCAGGCGGGGGACGCCCTGGTGATGCCCGCCTGGGGCGAGGACCGCCTGGTGCGCCTTGCCTCCTGGGGGGCGGAGGAATATGTCCTGGGCTTTGACCAGGGGCTTTTGATCACCGAGGCCTATGGGGAAAGCGCCGCCTGGCGGCTGATCGATCTGGATCAGGGCCTGGTGACAGCGCAGCTCAAGGCCCCAGCCGAGGATATGCCCGTCTACTTCAGCCAGTTCGTCATCTCCCCGGAGGGCTTTGCCCTGCTGTCCTCTAACCAGTATGAATTAAACCGCTATAACCTTTACCTTTGGGACTACAGCCGGGCGCCCCGCAACGCCCCCGCCGGAGCCCGGGAGAGCAGCCTTTCCCAGCTGCGCGCGGAAAACGACGCCCTGGCCCTGGACATTGCCCGGCAGCACGGCATCCAGCTGCATATCCGCCAGGCGGGCGCCCGCTTTTTAAACGACACCTATTACGCCCAGCACCTGGACCAGGAGCCCGCCCTCACCCACACCTTAAGGAGCCTTCAGGAGCAGCTGGACCGCTTTCCCCCCGGCATGCTGATGGAGGCCGTCCAGCCCGGCCATGACAGCATCGCCATCTACCTTGCCGGCGGCATCCGGCCCAAAAGCCCGGAGGGCATCCATTCCCCCGGCGGCTTTGCCTCCGCCAGCGGAAACGAGCGCTACATCGCCCTGGACATCACCCAGAACGGCGCCCGCAGCCTGGCGCACGAGCTGATGCACCTCTTTGAGGACCGCCTGGAGCAAAGCCCGGGGCCGGGCGAGCGGGATGTGCTGGCGGACTGGCTTGCCCTTGGCCCCCTGGAGGCTGCGGCCGCGGGCTTTTTCTACAGCTATCACGACGAGGAGGGCTGGGAGGTGTCAGACACCCGCTACACCGCGGACGCGCCGGAGGCCTGGGAAAACCCGGAGGACATCTGGTTTATCGACGCCTACTCCCGCGCCTTTCCTCTGGAGGACCGGGCCCGCATCTTTGAAACCCTGTTTTTGGCCGGGGATACCCCTTCTTTCTACCTGGAGGCGCCCCACCTTCTGCGCAAGGCCCAGTACCTCTGCGCCATCCTGCGGGGGCGCTTTGACAGCCTAAAGGACGCGCCGACCCTTCACTGGGAGCGCCACCTCACCCCCCTGCCCTATGCGGATTTCCTGGAGGAATTCGAGGCCCTGAACCTGCCCGTCATCCCCATGGGCCGCCTTGCGCGCCCTTTCGCTTTATGCTAAAATGCGCCTGCCGCGTTCCCCGCGGCTTTCTTCCCGCAGGCCGCCCTAAAGCCCGCGCAGGCTCCCGTAGCTCAGTGGATAGAGCGTTCGCCTCCTAAGCGAAAAGTCGGCAGTTCGACTCTGCCCGGGAGTGCCACAAACGCCGTGAAACCAATGGTTTCGCGGCGTTTTTTTCAGGCATCTGGATATGCTTCTTATGAACAGAGCCTTGCTGAAGCTATTTCATTGGTTTTGGCACTGCTCATCCCTACCGCAAGGCCTTGATCGGCACAAAGCCTCGCGCGGGTTTACCGGATATTGAACTTTCGACGTATGCATAGAAGGGATCAAATAATCCAAAAACCTTTAGGGTTTCACCCTTTGATACGATGCCGTCTTTTGATTGGGAGTTGATCGGATCAAGCGTCATGTAGCTGTCATTGGCTGCTGTCAGAACCACAAAGGCTGTGTCATCAAGCAGGGCGATGTCAGGGGGCAAAGAAGTTAATCGCCTGGATTGGATATAACCAATGCGGTCAGACTTGTTGTTGATGGCGTATCGAATCAGGGCCCAGTCCCCCTGTATTCCAAGAAGCCCTACGCTGCTTTCTAAACTAACAGCGGCTTTTCCCTTGGCTGCCCGGTAGGATTGCTCACTTGGCGCCGAATAGACGGCGGCGGTTTTGCTGCCGGCATGTTGCACAAGGATTTCTCTGTTTCTCGCTGAGAAAGGCAGAGATGAGAGCTTGTCATACATGGCGTTGTATGCCAGCGCTTCATTGACGTTCTTTGGGAACAGCGTGATATTAAAATCATCAAGAGCAATCGGCGCCGCGCGCCACTTGATTGCCTGGTCTGTGTTCTTCACATGATACATCCCGGCTGTCTTGTCCAGGCTGTACGCAGTCCCGGCAATATCGGCAGCGGTCAGGAGATACTGGCCTTGATCGTTTGGAAGGAAGACATAGTGCTCATCCTGGTACTTTAAAATAAAGCCGCCGTTTTCGCTGCTGATCAGCGCCACGGAAGGCTTAACGCCTTTTTGATAAACGGCTTTTGCTGACGCGTGCTGTATTTCCCAGTTTTTGCCTACTTGCTTGCCGATCAACAGCTGGGCATGATTGCTTCCGGAATAGTCAAACAGAATAGCGATGTTGGTGCTTTTATCCGGGGATGTCTGTGATGTATCATCAGCCATATAGCCGTCATAGATGCCAAGCTTTTCAACAAGGGCCTCATAAAGGCCGCCGTGAACATTAAACTGATTAGCAGAGGCGGTCATCGCCGCGCTGACAAGCAAAAGAAGCGCTAATCTAAAAAATTTTTTCATATTTTGTCCCCCTTTGCTTTCAGTAAGAATCCCTCAGGATTTGAATTACCATTGTATAATTTCGACCACCCCATAATATATAACGGATTCTAGCGAGAAATGTTGCTTATATCAGAAAAAATATTATCAAGGGGTTAAATGATAGTTGGGGTGGCCTGCCCCATATCCCATAATGATCAGGAGGGCGTAAGCGTTTTTTTGCTTACGCCCTCTTAGTTGTCATACAACAAAGACAGGAAAAACCATCAAGGGAGACGTAGCCTTTCGATAGTTGAATAAATTTTTTCACCAAACATCATTAAGTCTTCTTCTTGAATCGTGTTGCTCGGTTACTCTCCTGAATCCGGAATGCTTAGCATGTCCTGAACAGACCAAAGCAAGCTGCCATTGTCAGGATGAATATAAACAGGGAAAAGGATAAACAATCGCTCATCTTCTGAAATATCCTCTGGCGCTTCGAATCTAACGTGCCAATATGCCTGTTTATTACCTGATTCAGCGGCCTCCGGAATCTCAAAGTCGACGGATACTCTGTAACGATCCAACTCGTCTTCCAGTACCATATATCCTTTGGCTATTT
>ENA-UOUL01002051-UOUL01002051.1-bioreactor-metagenome-genome-assembly--contig:-NODE-2051-length-25161-cov-5.124342_pt1 | contig 25161 bp, 20 predicted proteins | sample MGYA00249838_ERZ747220 | MGnify/ENA primary metagenome ERZ747220 (study PRJEB28778, sample SAMN05720191) | bioreactor metagenome | isolation source: Anaerobic biogas reactor | place: USA:Washington...
GCCGTCACGGGGTCCATTTCAGTTTGGGGGCAGAGGCCCTTTCCGCAGAGTAATCGGCGTCCACCGCGCTCGGCGATGAACTCGCCGAGCTACCAGGCGGCGCCTGATGAGATCAGGCTTTCGGCATTCCACGTCGCGGGGGCTCCCAAAGCCCGATTCCATCGGGCGCCGTGGCGTAGCACGGCGTCGGCATTCCATGCCGCATTCATCGCCGTGCGGGGCTCGGTGACGGCAGCGTGGCGCGATTGACGCCAAATCTGCCCCAAAACTGAAATGCACACCCGGCACGAACCGGCTTGCGCGGCCCGCTACGACGCGCTATACTGGGACTTGGGGGGCGGCGGTGAAGATCCGGGATGTGATCAAGATGATTGAGGATGATGGCTGGTATCTGGTGGCTACGAAGGGCAGCCACCGACAGTACAAGCATCCTGCCAAGCCCGGCCGGGTCACCATCGCCGGTCATCTCAACGACGATCTGGCCCCCGGCACCCTGGGTAGTGTCCTCAAGCAAGCGTAGTTGCGCAAGCCTGAGAAGGGAAAGGCAGAGTAGAACATGTACTATCGCTTTCTTGTCGTGATCGAAAAGGCCAAGGGCAACTATTCCGCTTACTCGCCGGACCTGCCCGGGTGTGTGGCAACAGGCCGGACCCGCGACGATGCCGCGCGCAATATGTATGAGGCCATCGAGTTGCACGTGCGGGGCTTGCTCGAAGACGAATTGCCCGTGCCCGAGTCGCATTCTTTCGCCGAGTATGTCGCTCTGCCGTCCGTTTCTGCCTGAATAGGCTCTCCGCCGCGGACGCTCTACGCGCCCCCAGCCGACGCTCCGTGGCCGCGCGACAAAGGAGGTGCGCATGGCCGAGCTTGAGACGGCGATTGTGCCCGATTTCACCTCGCGCCTATGGGGAGAAGGAACGCCAGCCCTTTGTGGGCCAGGCTGATCCCAGACACGAGGTGGCGAATCAATACGGCCAGCAGGTCAAGCTGCTCAAGCTGGGCCGCATGCCGGCCCTGATGGTTATCGACAAGGCGGGGCTGGTCCGCTTTCGGCACTATGGCGGGGGCATGAGCGACATCGTGCCCAGTCGGCGCATCCTTGCCGTGCTGGACGAGATCAACCAGGCCCCAGCCTGACCCTCGGCATGACATCTCGAGCCTGTTTTGGAGGAGGTAACTTGGCATACGATGTGGCAGTGATCGGCGCGGGGCTCGCGGGGCTGACCGCCGCGGCCACCCTGGCCAAAGGCGGCGCGCGCGTGGTGGTCTGCGAGCAGGGCGCCCAGGTGGGCGGGTTGTGGAACTCGTTCCGGCGGGAGGGCTATCTCTTTGACGGCGGCATCAAGGCGGTGGAGAACGCCGGCATGATCTTGCCCACCCTGAGCCAGCTTGGCGTGCTGGACCGGGTGCATTTCGCCAAGAGCCCCATCGCCATGATCACCGAGACCACCGTCCAGCCCATCCGCAGCGCGGCAGACCTGGATGCCTACTTTGCCCACCTGACCTCGCTCTTTCCCGCACAGCAGCGCGGCTTGCAGGAGGTGCAGGGCGATGCGCGGCGGATCTTTGACCTGCTGGCCGCCCTGCTCAACTTTCCGGGCCTCTTTCCCGAAGCCCAAGGCGGCGCGCGGCCATCCTCCTGGCTCAGGGAGAACCTGGGGACGTTGAGCCGCACCCCCAAGGTCCTCTCGCTGATGAACACGCCGCTGCGGCAGTATGTGGAGCGGCGGATCAGCGACCCCCACCTGGCCAACCTGCTCTGTGACCTCTTTCCCGACGGCACCACCGCCTTTTTCGGCCTGGCCTATTTCGGCGTCTTTCTCGACTATCACTACCCCGAGGGCGGCATCCAGGCGGTGCCGCAGGCGCTGGCCGAGGTGATCCAGGGGTGGGGCGGGGAGATCCTGCTCAACGCGCCCGTGTCGCGCATCCAGCTCGCCTCCGGCCGCGCCAACGGCGTGGCGCTGGCGGACGGGCGCGAGCTGGACGCCCGCTACGTGCTGTCGGCGAGCGACGCCCGCCAGACCTTCACTCGCCTCCTGCCGCCGGAGGCGCTGCCCGGGGGCTTTTTGGCGGGGCTTGGCCGCGCCGAGACCTCGCACACGGCCTTTAACGTCTTCCTGGGGCTGGACCTGCCGGTGGAGCGGCTGAACCTGCAAGGGTGCGGCCACGTCTTTTACGCCCCCGACCTGCAGGGGATCACCGAGGAGGACCGCCTGACCCGCGAGGACTATTTCGCCCACGTCCCGCAAGAGATCTCGGTCCCTTGCCTGCACGACCCGAGCCTGGCGCCCGAGGGCAAGACCGGCCTGATCCTCTGCGCCATGACCTCCTGGCACTATGCCGACAACTGGGGGCTCCGGGACGGGCAGCCCACCGAGCGCTACGCCCGGCTGCAGGAGGCCTTTGCGGACCAGATGATCGGCAGCCTGGGGCGTTTCATCCCCGACCTGGAGCGACACATCGAGTTCCGCTTGACAGGCACCCCCTATACCCTGCAGTCCCGCACGCTCAATAGCGAAGGCGCCATCATGGGCTGGAGTTACAACCGGCGCAAGACCTGGTACCGCGGCAGCATGTTGCAGATCGCCAAGGCGGTGACCTCCCCGATCCCCCACCTGCTGCTAGCGGGGCATTGGGCCTTTTCGCCCGGTGGCTCGCCCACCGCCGTGCTGACCGCCAAGCTCGCCGCGGACCGCATCCTGAAGGACGGCTAAGGGCCGTTCCCCCGCGAATCTAGCACGCGAAAGAGGTATTCCATGCGATGGTTGGACGATATCCTGCTGCGCGACCGCTACGATGTCATCGTGGTTGGCGCGGGGCTGGGCGGGCTGACCGCGGCGAGCTTGCTGGCCAAACGGGGCGTGTCGGTGCTGTTGATTGACCGCCAGAACAAGCCGGGCGGCTCGTGCACCTCGTTCAAGCGCGAGGATGTCGTCTATGATGTGGGCACGGCCATGCTCTATGGCTTTGGCGAGCGGGGTTTCAAGCCGTTCCGCTTCCTGATGAACGAGTTGGAGGAGCCCATCGACGTGGTGGCGCACGCCACCCTGGCGCGCATGACCTTCGAGGGGCACGAGATCACCTTTTGGCCGGACCTGGACCGCTTCCTGGGCGAGCTGGGCGACTTCTACCCCGAGGAGCGCGAGGGCCTGCGCGCCTTTTATGCCGACCTTTTCAAGATGTACGAGAATATCGTGCTCAAGAACGAGGTGGTGGTCCCGCCCTCCGAGTTCTCCTCGCGCCAGGGGCTGCGGCAATTGCTCAGCGGCCCCCTGGCCATGCTCAAGATGCAAAAGCTGCTCAACATGAGCGTCAAGGACTTGCTGGACCGCTATTTCCATACCCCCGGCGTCGTCAACTTTTTCGACAAGCTCTGCTCGGCCTACTGCTATTGCACCGCCGCCGAGACCCCCGCCATATTGGCGGCGACCATGTTCCTGGACAACCACGTCGGCGGGGTCTATTATCCGGCGGGCGGCGCGCAGATGCTCCCCAACAAGCTGGAAAAGGCCTTCGAGCGCGACGGCGGGCAGATCCTCTATCGCCATCTGGTGGACGAGATCCTCATCCGCGAGGGGCAGGCCTACGGCGTGCGCCTGGCCGGCGGCCAGGAGATTCTGGCGGATCGGGTGGTCGCCAACGCCACCGTCTGGAACATCTATGGCAACCTGGTGAGGCCGGAGCACATCGCGCCGGAGCGGCTGGCCTGGGCGCAAGGCCTGGTCCCCACCTTTCCCAGCATGACGCTCTACCTGCTGGTGGACGCGCAGGCGCTGCCCCCCAGCGTGCTGCCCTGGGAGATCTTTATCGAAAAGGGCGAGGTGATCGACAGCTCGGACCTGACGCTCTACGTCAACGCGCTGGTGGACCGGACCCTGTGCCCCGAGGGCAAGCTGGTGATCACGGTCATCGCTCCCAACCTGGGCCAGTGGCCGTCGCCCACCGACCCGGCCTATGGCTCGGCCGAGTATGGGGCGCTCAAGGAGCGCGAGGCGCAACTGATGCTCGACCAGATCGAGCAGCACTACCCCGGCTTTGGCCAGCACATCGAGGGCATGACCGTGGGCACGCCGACCACCATCGAGCGCTACCTGCTCAAGAACGGCGGGGCGGTGGGCGGGCCCAAGAACGCCATCGGCCAGCACATGCTCAACCGCCTGCACGCGCGCAGCGAGTGGAAGAACCTTTATTTCTGCGGCGATTCCACCGTGATGGCCACCGGCGCGCCCGCCACCGCGGTCTCTGGCGTAGGCGCCGCCAACGTCATCCTGCGCGACCTGCGTAAGCCCGACTATGACGCGCGCAAGCACCCGCGGCAGTACGTGCGCTACGTGGACCAGCCCTACCGTCGCCCGCCCTACCGCGCTGGCGACCCGCTCACGGCGGAGAACGTCCCCAGCGCCGCGGCGCAGTGCCAATGGTGCGAGTCCCCGGCCTGCGTGGCGAGCTGCCCGGCGGGCATGGATATCCCTGGCGCGCTGCGACGGTTGGAGGCGGGGAACGCCCTCGGGGCGGCGCGGCTGCTGCGCCAGCGCAACCCCCTGGCCGAGCTCTCTTGCGCTGCTTGCGGGGACAACCCGCCTTGCCAGAGGAGTTGCCACCGCCGGACCTTTGCTGGGGAGGCCGTGCCCATCGCCGACCTGCTGCGCTGGGCGTGCCAGGCGGCGGGCGAGGCGGGCTGGCCGCGTGGGGAGGCAGGGGAAAACGGCTGGCGCGTCGCCGTGGTGGGCAGCGGCCCCGCTGGCCTGAGCTGCGCCTATTACCTGGCGCTGCTGGGCGTTCGGGTGGACCTGTTGGACAGCAGCGCCCAGCCAGCCGACCGGCTCCGACGGGCCGCCGAGGGGATGCTGGCGCTTCCTGCGTTGGAGCGGGAGCTGCCAGGGGTTCTGCGCGCGGGGGTGCGTTGGGTTGGTGGGGGCGTCGCCGATCTGCCGCAGCTGCGCGGGGCCTACGAGGCCGTCTATGTGACGCTGAGCGCCGCCGAGCTGCCCTGGGACGCGGGCCTTGCCCCGGCGCAAGATGGGTCCACTGGGCAGCCGGGGCTGTACGTCGGCGGCGAGTCCATAGCGGCGGGCCAGGGCGTGGCCGGGGGCGCGGCGGAAGGTCGTCGCGTCGCCGCGGCCATCGCTCAGCAGCTCCGCGTCCAGCCGTCGAGCTCGGCCTGACCCATCGAGGACTATCGCCAGGTGGGGCTGCTCTCGCAGGAACCTGGGTTGATTGCTCAGTCCTGCCATCGCTTTAACGCGACTTGACAGCAGGGCCTATCCTGCGATATAATGTTTGATACAGGGGGAAGGAAGAGGGGACTGTATAGTCGTCCAAGGAGCCCGACGTGGTGTGCTTCTTGTGCGCGGATGGCAGCAGGCAAGATGCAAGGCTGGCATGAGCCAGCCCGATTCTTGCCTGTTTTTGTTTTTCACGGGCGCTCAGGCCATCGGCCCGGAAAGGAGGAGCAACGCAGGGGGCCCAAGCGTGGCCCTTCCCCTCGCCATGTTGGCGGCGAGGGGGTCCTGGTTTCAAGGGTGAGCCAAGTGTTTTGTGCGCCTGTTCGACAAGGAGGACGAGAAATGGCGGACAAAGGTCTAACCCGTAAAGAGTTCTTGCGTGGCGCAGCCATGACCGCGGTGGGGCTGGTGGCCGCGGGCTGCGCCGCCCCCACGCCACAGATCATCGAAAAACCGGTGACGGTGGTGGTGGAGAAAGAGGTCTCCGTAGAGAAGGTGGTCAAGGAGACGGTGGTCGTCTCCAAAGAGGTGGCGGTCGAAAAGGTGGTCAAGGAGACCGTCGTCGTCGAGAAGGAAAAGGTCGTCGAGAAAGAGCTGGTGGTCACGGCGACACCGGTAGCCAAGCCCAAGGAGGCCCCGGCGCTGGCCGAGCTGGTCAAGGCCGGCAAGCTGCCGCCCCTGGAGGAGCGCCTGCCGCTGGAGCCGCTGGTGATCGAGCCGTACAACGAGATCGGCCAGTACGGCGGCACCTGGCACCGCGCCGACACCTCGGCCAATGGCAACAACCTCGCCATGAGCTTCTATGGCCACTCGCCGGTGCACTGGGTCAAGGATGGCCTGGACAAGCGCGGCGGCCTGGCCAAGGGCTGGACCACCAACGCTGACAAGACCGAGTGGACCTTCTTCTTCCGCAAGGGGACCAAGTGGTCCGATGGGCAGCCCTTCACCGTGGATGACATCATCTACTGGTACGAGGACCTCTGCATCAACCCAGACCATCCCTTCCTGGTCCCTGACTGGCTCATCGCCGGCGGCAAGACGGCCGAGCTGACCAAGGTCGACGACTGGACGCTCAAGTTCAAGTTCGCCGCCCCCGCGCCGCTCCTGGCCGACCGCATGGCCATGTGGACCAAGGGCGTGCCCACCGGCCTGGACGCGATGGTCGTTTGCTGCAGCCACTACCTGAAGCAGTTCCACCCCAAGTACAACAAGCAGGTCACCGACTTTAAGGAACACGACCTCAAGTATGACTGGCGCACCAACATCGACTATCCGGTGCTGAACCCCTGGAAGCCAGTGCTCTATGAGGCGGGCAAGCGCATCCTCTTGGAGCGCAACCCCTATTACTATGCGGTGGACACGGAGGGCAACCAGCTTCCGTATATCGATGCGGTGGACACCACCTACGTGGAGAACGCCGAGGTGGGCAAGCTCAAGGTGCTGGGCGGCGAGACCGAGATCTGCGTGCGTCCCTGCAAGTCGCTCCCGCTGGCCGACCTGTCGCTCCTGCGGCAGAACGAGACCACGCAGGGCTACCAGGTCCACCTGTGGGATGGCGGCTCGGGCACCGGCTCGTGCTTTTTCTGCAACTGGAACCACCCCGATCCGGACAAGGTCAAGGTCTACCGCGAGCCCAAGTTCCGGCGGGCCCTCTCCCACGCCATCGATCGCGCCAAGATCCAAAAGATGACCTACTTTGGCACGGGCTTTTTGACCACCGGCACCATGAGCCCCAAGGCGGTGGAGTACAACCGCACTCCTCGCGGCAAGGAGCTCTTTGCCAAGTGGCGCGACCTGGCCGTCACGTATGATCCCGAGGCGGCCAAAAAGCTGCTGGACGAGATCGGCGTGGTGGACAAGAACGGCGACGGCTGGCGCGAGATGCCCAACGGCAAGATCCTGGAGCTGCGCATCGACTATGCGGCCAATACGCAGGCCGACCATATCCAGAACGACCAACTCGTCAAGGAGAACTGGGAGGCGATCGGGCTCAAGACGCTGCTGAACCCCGTGCCGCCCTCCGATACCACCACCATCAGGACCAATGCCAACTATGACATCTGGGATAGCTGGGAGGTGGGCGATGGCCCCAACCACCTGGTCTTCCCGGCCTGGGTGGTGCCGATCGAGAACCAGCGCTGGGCGCCTCTCTATGGCCAGTGGTACGCCGTGAAAGGCACCAACCTGGAGGGCACCGAGCTCGAGAAGGCGCCTCGCGATCGCACTCCTCCTCGCGAGGAGCCGGCCAAGGACGATCCCGTCTTCAAGATTCAGGAGCTCTACGACAAGGCCAAGATCGAGCCCGATGATGACAAGCGCGAAAGCCTGGTGCTGGACCTCATCCAGGTGCACATCGACTATGGCCCGTTCTTTATCGGCACGGTGGCCAACCTGCCGACCATCGTGGTCTTTGCGAACAACGTGGGCAACGTGCCCAACCGCGAACAACTGGGCCTCGGCGGGTTCACCAACCCCTGGATCATGAGCTACATGGGCGCGGTCTACCCGGAGCAGATGTACTTTAAGGCCTAGCGCAGTCGCCAAGAACGGGGGAGGGCCGCCCTCCCCCGGCCCCGCTACCCAGGCCTTGCGGCGGGTCGGGTGGAGCCGTCGCCCACCCCATCCGCCTTTCTGCTGTGGGTGGGCGCGCCCTCACGGCGCCGGTGCGTCTTGACCCTCGGTGTGGCCCAATGCAAAGAAAAAAGGACGTGAGATGCTAGGGTATATCGGTAGGCGCTTCCTCTATATGATCAGCACGCTCTTTCTGGTTTCCGTCGTCGGTTTCCTGATCATCAACCTGCCGACGGGTACCTATGTGGACTTTTACATCCAGAGGCTGCAAAACGAGGGAACCCATACCTCGCTGGAACAGATCGAGGCCATCACCAAGCGCTTTGCGCTGGACAAGCCCCTCTATTGGCAATACGGCAAGTGGCTGTTCGGCTTTGTGCGGGGCGATTTCGGCCTTTCCTTCGAGTTCAATAAGGAGGTCAAGGAGCTGATTTGGGAGCGGATCGTCTACACGGTGATCATCTCCTTGGCCACGCTGATCTTTACTTGGGTCGTGGCTATCCCCATCGGCATCTATTCCGCCACCCACCAGTACACGCTGGGGGATCACATTTTTACGCTTGTCGGCCTCATCGGGCTTTCCGCGCCGAGCTTTTTGCTGGCGCTGGTGCTGATGGTGATCGCCCAGCGTTCCTTTGGCCAATCGGTGGGAGGGCTCTATTCCCCGGCCTTTGTGGACGCGCCCTGGAGCTGGGCCAAGCTGGCTGACCTCCTCAAGCACCTGGTGGTGCCCATCGTGGTGGTGGGCGCCAGCGGCACGGCCAGCCTGGTCCGCATGATGCGCGGCAACCTGCTGGATATCCTCAACATGCAGTACGTGCAAGCCGCGCGCGCCCGGGGGCTCTCCGAATCGCTGGTGATCCTCAAGCACGCGGTGCGCAACGCCATCCACCCATTGATCATGCTCTTGGGCATGAGCTTGCCCAGCATCATCTCGGGCGCGACGGTGGTCTCTATCGTGCTGAGCCTGCCGACCACGGGGCCGATGTATTTCCGCGCCCTGCAACAGCAGGACATGTACCTGGCCGTCACCTTTTTGGTCTTCATGGCGATCATGCTGGTGATCGGCAACTTTCTCGCCGATCTCTTGCTCGCCTGGGTGGACCCGCGCATCCGTTACGAGTGAGACCCAGCCCCTCAGACCTCCGGGTTTTCCGAGACCTCGGAGGTCCGGGGTGCAGATAGAGCAGACGACGCCAATCTCGTCAGGAGAAACCGATGAGGGCAAAATCCACCTCCGCCAACCCAGCCATCCAGGCGGCCGCGCCCGAGGGCGCCGCGGCCACCGACGTGGGGCGGCTCTCCCTCTGGCAGCTCATGAAGCGGCGCTTCCTGCGCAACCGCCTCGCCATGGCTGGCACGGTCATGCTGGTGATCCTCTACCTGCTGGCGCTGTTGGCCGACTTTTTCGCGCCGTATCACTATCTGGCCAAGTCGCAAGACTATGTCCTGCTGCCGCCGCAGTGGCCGCGCTTTGTGGACGCGGAGGGCAAGTTTCACTCGCGCCCCTTCGTCTATGGCATCGAGACGGTGCTGGACACCTACAACCTGCGGTATATGCACAAAGCCGATCCCACGCAGATCTACCCCATCGGCTTTTTCGTGCGGGGGGCGGAGTACAAGCTGCTCGGCCTGATCCCCGCCGATATCCACCTCTTTGGCGTGCAGGAGCCCGGCACCTGCTACATCCTGGGCACCGACCGGCTGGGCCAGGACTTGCTGGCGCGGACGCTCCACGGCGGGCGCGTGTCGCTGACCATCGGCCTGGTGGGCGTCGCCCTCACCATCATGCTGGGCTCGGCGCTGGGGACCGCCTCCGGCTACTATGGCGGCGTCACCGATACGCTGATGCAGCGCGGTATCGAGATCCTGGCTTCCTTCCCGCAGATCCCCCTCTGGGCGGCGTTCGCCGCGGCGGTGCCGCCCGAGTGGTCGTCGCTCAAGCGCTACTTTGCCCTCTCGGTGATCCTCTCGCTGGTGAACTGGACCGGCCTGGCCCGCCAGGTGCGCTCCAAGGTGCTGGCCTATCGCGAGATGGACTATACCTCGGCGGCGCGGGCGGTGGGCGCCTCGGATTGGCGGATCATCCTCATCCACATGCTGCCCAACGCCCTGAGCCACATCATCGTGGTGGCCACCCTCTCCATCCCGGGGATGATCCTGGCGGAGACCTCGCTCAGCTTTCTCGGCCTGGGCATCCAGCCGCCGATGGTCAGTTGGGGCGTCTTGTTGCAGGACGCCACCAACGTGACGGTGATTGTCCTGAACCCCTGGCTGCTGATCCCGGGGCTGTTCGTCATTGTCGCCGTGCTGGCGTTCAACTTTGTGGGCGATGGCTTGCGCGACGCCGCCGACCCATTCGCCATCTAGGAGGAGAGCGGTGGCCGAACTAGACGAAGTGCTACGTGTGGACGAGCTGCGCACCTATTTCTACACCCAGGAGGGCACGGTGCGCGCGGTGGACGGCGCCAGCTTTGCCGTGAAGCGGGGGCAGGTGCTGGGGATCGTCGGCGAAAGCGGCTGCGGCAAGAGCGTGGCGGCCCAGTCCATCCTGCGCATCGTCCCGCCGCCAGGCCGGATCGTGGGCGGGCAGATCATCTACCACCGCCAGGTCGCCGCCGACGGCGCGAGCAACCTCTCCGAGATGCTCAACCTCACCGAGATGCACCCGCGCGGCCAAGAGATGCGCAGCATCCGCGGCAGCGAGATCTCGATGGTCTTTCAGGAGCCGATGACCTCGCTGGACCCGGTCTATACCGTCGGCGACCAGATCATGGAGGCCATCACGCTGCACCAGAACGTGGACCGGCGCGAGGCGCGCAAGCGGGCGATCGAGATGCTGGAGCAGGTGGGGATGCCCCGGCCCGGCGAGATCGTGGACAACTATCCGCACCAGCTTTCCGGCGGGATGCGCCAGCGGGTGATGATCGCCATCGCGCTGAGCTGCCACCCCTCGCTGCTCATCGCCGACGAGCCGACCACCGCGCTGGACGTCACCACCGAGGCGCAAATCCTGGACCTGATGCGCAACCTGCAAAAGCAGACCGGCACGGCCATCGTCTATATCACCCATAACCTGGGGGTGATCGCCGAGATGTGCGACGACGTGGCCGTGATGTACCTGGGCAAGGTGGTGGAGCAGGCCGATGTCGACTCGATCTTTTACGACCCCAAGCACCCCTATACCCAGGCCCTCTTGCGCTCCATCCCGCGCATCGGGCAGGCCCGCAAGCGGCTGGAGCCGATCAAGGGCATCGTGCCCGATCCCTATGCCATACCGCAGGGCTGCCCCTTTTGGCCGCGCTGCATCCACGCCATGCCTGGCCTTTGCGACCACGATCAACCCGAGTACGTGCCCATCGCGCCAGGCCATTCCGTCAGGTGCCACCTTTTCCGGCAGGAGGCGATGTGATGGCGATCTCCCAGCCCGTGGGCAGCACAGACCTGCTCCTGGAGGTCAAGGACCTCAAGAAGCATTTCCCGATCCGGCGCGGCTTTCTCCGGCGCACCGTCGGCTATGTGAAAGCGGTGGACGGCGTCAGCCTGCGCATCCGGCGGGGCGAGACCTTTGGCCTGGTGGGGGAGAGCGGCTGCGGCAAGACCACCACCGGGCGCTGCATCCTGCGCCTGATCGAGCCGACCAGCGGCGAGGTGATCTTGCACGACCCGGAGAAGGGCCCCGTTCACGTCGAGGCCCTGGATAAGGACCAGATGCGGGACCTGCGCCGGGACTTGCAGATCGTCTTCCAGGACCCCTATTCGTCCCTGAACCCCCGCCTGACCGTGCAGCAGATCGTGGGCGAGCCGCTGGTGGTGAACAAGATCGCCCGCGGCAAAGAGCTGCAGGATCGAGTGGCCGAGCTGTTGGCGGCGGTGGGGCTGCGCTCGGAGGTGATGGACCGCTACCCCCACGCCTTTAGCGGCGGGCAGCGCCAGCGCATCGGCCTGGCCCGCGCCCTGGCGCTGAACCCCAAGTTCATCGTGGCCGACGAGCCGGTCTCGGCGCTGGATGTCTCGGTGCAGGCCCAGGTGCTCAACTTGATGGAGGACCTGCAGGACAAGTTCGGCCTGACCTACCTCTTTGTCGCCCACGACCTGAGCGTGATCGAGCACATCAGCAAGCACGTGGCCGTGATGTACGTCGGCAAGCTGGTGGAAAGCGCCCCGACGGATGAGCTCTTTCGCAACCCGCGGCATCCCTATACCGAGGCGCTCATGTCCGCGGTGCCCAAGCCGGACCCGCGGGCCCAGTCGGCGCGCATCCTCCTGACCGGCGAGGTGGCCAACCCGGCCAAGCCGCCGCCAGGCTGCTATTTCCATCCGCGCTGCCGCTATGCCATCGACCGCTGCAAGGTCGAGGCGCCGGCGCTGGCCGAGATCGCGCCGGAGCACCTGGTGGCCTGCTGGCGCGCCGCCGAGTTGGACCTGCGCGGCATCGGTTGAGCGCGGGGCTCTGTCGCTGAGCCTGGGCTCAGGCCGTCTCTGGGATGTGATAGATCGCTTTCGGGTTCTCGTAGAACGTGGCTTCGATGATCTCGCGCGCCGTGGCGAGGCTATACCAGCCCTTCTCCACCCGCTCGGCCAGCACCTCCCCCAGGAGCTGCTTGACCATCTTGAGCTTGGGATAGCACCATTCGGCGTGATAGGCGTCCGAAAAGAACATGATGATCTTGTTCAGCGGGACCAAGTCCAGCCGGGTCTCGATGGTCTTGCGGATATAGTGGGGATAGAGCGTGTGCCACCAATACCCCGCCACGCTGATATTGGGGACGTGCTTGGCCAGCACCGCCACGTCCTGGGTATAGATATCGGTGGCCGTGGTGACGTCGAAATGGAACTCGGGGAACTCCCCGGCGAGCCGCCCCAGCGCTCCGGCGAACCCGCTGCCCCATTGGGACATGGAGCGGTGCACCGTCGGCGGCGGCAGCAGCTCCGCCCCGGCCATGAACTGGATGGTCCGGATGGGCGCGCCGCGCAACGCGTCCAGCACCGCCGCCATGCCGAAATAGGCCAGCCCGCCCACGGCAACATGGTCCACCGCCTCGCCCGCCTTGATCTGCCCCAGGGTGCGGGTGACCTCGGCCTCGCTCGCCATCTGGTGCGTAAAGGCCGCCGGGGCGTTGAGGTTGACGAACTGGTAGTCGGCCAGCGGCAGCGCGCGGACGGCGCGGGTGAGCATCTCGCGGTAATCGGCGGCGCTGCCCGCCTCGCTGCCGCCCGCCTGCTCGGCTTGCGCCAGCCACCCGGCCAGGGGGCGCTTGCCATAGTGGGTGAGCCAGCCCAGCAGCCCCTCCTTGCCTCGGAGCATCCGCGGCGCGCAGGGCCGCCCGCGCAGCTCCACGCTGACGCTTGCCGTGATCCCGCAGCGCTCCCGCAGCAGCCGCTCCGGCCAGGCGGGGTCCTGCGCCCGCTCGGCCACCCGCGCGGCGACGCGCTCCAGGTTGCCCGCGTTCAGCTCGTCCTCCACGCCGTAGAGGTCGCGCAGCAGCCAGCGCCAAAAGAGGCCGATGGTGGTGCTGCGGACGTGCTTGAGGTAGGGGAGGGCGCGGCGGGCGCGCTCCAGCGGCTCCATCTGCGGGTCGGCCAGCTCTTGCGGCAGCCCCTCGCGCGTCACTTCGTATGGCGGCAGGCCGGAGGAGACCAACTCGATCCAGAGGTGGTGGTAGAACAAGAGGTCCGCCAGGTTGTCAGCGGCGGGCCGGTCCAGCCGCAGGTGGCAATGCGGGTCGATGACCCGCGCCTGGTCCAGCGCTTCCTGAATGGCTTGCTTGGTTCTGCTGATCACCCTGCCTCCCGCAAGTTGGCGCCTGCCAGCGCCTATCTCGTCCACAGGCCCTCGCTCGCTTCCGCCCACCCTGGCCCGGGCGAGTCGTTGCGCAGCCGCAGCCAGCCGGCGGCGATGCGCGCCCGCGTCTGGGCCCAGCCCCGCACGCCGCGGGTGGCCCCGGCCTCCTCGACGCAGCTTGCGCCCGCGGCGGCGGCCACGTTCAGCGACTCGCTGGGCGCGCACCCGTGCAGCCAGGCGGCGAGGAACCCGGCGATGGCGGCATCCCCCGCGCCCACGGTGCTGGCGACGGTGCGCGGCCGGTAGGGCCTGGCCCAGAGCTCCTGCCCTTGCCACTGCTTCAGGCTGCCCGGCGCGCCGCGGCCCAGCTCCCCCAGCGCCGCCGCGGCCCGCAGATAGAGGCCGCGCGTGCCCAGCTTGAGCAGCACGACCCGCGCCCCCCACTCGAGCGCCTGCTCCGCCAGCGCGCGAACGAGCTCGGCGGGCAGCGCCTCCAGCATCCCCGCCGCGCCCACGCGCCGCTCCGCGGCCTCAAAACCAGCGCGATCCAGCATGAACCACAGCTCCTCGATGCTGGGGACAAAGAGGTCCACGAAGGGCAGCGCGTTGCGGAGCACGGCGCGCCAGTCCACCTGGCCGCTGGGGCCGGCGGGGTCGGGCATGGCCAGGTCCAGCGAGGTGGTGGCGCCCACGCCCTTGGCGCGTTGGAACATCTCGGCCAGCTCGCGGCCATCGTCCAGGTAGAGCCGCCGCAGCAGTGGGGGATAGCCCAGGTGAAACAGCCGGGCCTGCGCCAGGAGGTCGTAGCGCACGTCGTCGGCGCCAAAGGTGTCGTTGGCGCCGGGACAGTGGAGAAAGGCGCGGTCCACCCCGGGCGGGTTGATCACCACGGTATAGGAGCTGCTTTCGCCCGGGACGACCACCATCCCCGCCGCCAGCGCGGGATCGTAGCCGCGCACGATATCGAGGATGGCGCGGCCAAAGAGGTCGTCGCCGATCTTGCCCATCAACTGGGTGTCCACGTCCAGGCGCCCCAGGTTGATGCCGGTATTGGAGACAGCGCCGCCGGTGGAGAGCGTCATCGCGCCCACCTCCGTCAGCCGTCCAGGGGCCACATAGTCGCCCATCCCGTCGCCGGCGTGGGATGTGAACTGGGGGATAAGGTCCAGGCACAGGTGCCCGGCCACGATCGCGTCGGCCATGATCCACCTCAACACAGGTTAAGTCGAGTGTACCATCTTGCCGGGGCAGCGTCAAGCATTGACCGCCCGCCCGCTCGGTGCTAGAATGCGCGCGGAGGTGGCAGGAGACGACCCATGTGCAGCGGAAGATCTCTCAGGTGGTGGCTGGCCCTGGCGCTGGCCCCGGCGATGGCCGCTCTGGCCCTTGGCCTCACGGGGAGCCAGGGCGCGGCCTGGTGGCTGTGGCGCGGCGACTCGGCGCGCGCCGGGCTGGCCTATGGCCAGGCCCTGGCCGCCTATCGCGCGGCCTCCGCCTGGAACCCCGGCGACGATCTTCCCCATCGCCGCGCCGGGGAGATCTACCTGTTGCAGGGGCGCTTGGAGCTGGCCGACGAGGCGCTCTGGCAGGCCTACTTGCGCGATCCCGCGTCGCTCGCGAACCTGGCGGCGCTGGGCGAGCTGAGCCTGGCCCAGGGGCAGCCGGCCCAGGCGGCGACGTGGTACCGCCGCGCGCGCCAGCTCGCCCCCGGCGACCTCGCCACGGCGCAGGCGCTGGGGCGTGCGCTGCTGGCGGCCGGCCAGTGGGACCAGGCCGTCGCCGCCTTCGGGGACGCCCTCTCCCTCGCCCCGGCGGACCCGCAGGCCCGCTATTATCTGGGCCTGCTGCTGGCCTCGCGGGACGTCGCCGCCGCGCGAGCGCACCTGCAGGGGGCTATGCCGGGCGAGTGGGCCGCCCAGGCCGCCGACCTCCTGGCCGCCCTGGACGAGAGCGAGCGCGCCCCGACCCCGGCGGTCCGAGCCGCGCTCTTGGGCGTGGCCTACCTGCGGCAGGAGCAGTGGGGGCTGGCGGAGGCGTCGCTGCGCGAGGCCGCTGTGGCCCCGGCCGACCAGGCCGAGGCGCTGGCCTTCCTCGGCTATGCGCTCTATCAGCAGGGCCACCTGTCGGAGGCGGTCGACACGCTGCAACGGGCGCTGGCGCTGGACCCGCGGGACGGCCAGGCGCGCCATTTCTTGGCCATGGCCTACCTGCGTCTGGGCTGGCCGCTCCAGGCGCTGGAGCAACTGGCCGCGGCCTATGCCGCCGACCCCGCCAGCCCGGCCATCGCCGCCGAGATCGCCGGCGCCTACGCCGAGACGGGCGCCTACGACTGGGCCGAATCGTGGCACGAGCAGGCGGCCAAGCTCTCCGGCGGCGACCCGCGCTACCTGCTGTTGCAGGCGGCTTTTCACGTGAACCACGCCTACCATGTCCAGGAAAAGGGGCTGCCCGCGGCGGAGCAGGGGCTGGAGGCGCTGCTGCCCCAGGCGTCGCCGGAGGAGGCTGCCGCGGCCTATGCCATCTTGGGGCGGGGGCTCTATCTGGCTGGCCGCTCGGAGGAGGCGGAGACGGCCTTGCGGCGCGCCCTGGCCCTGCGCCCCGGCTCGGCCCAGGCGTGGTTCTACCTGGGCGATCTTCACGTCCGGCAGGCCCGTTGGCCCGCCGCCCGCCGGGCTTACGAGCGCGCCGCTGATTTGGACGGCGAGGGGGGCTGGCGCGAGCGCGCCGCCCGCGAGCTGGGACGGCTCCCGGGTTCATGAAAAAAGAGGGGCAGCGCGAGGCGGCCCCTCTTTACCTATACGGATCGTTTGGGTTACCTGTCGCTCACCAGGGGGTGGGGCAGGTGCCGTTATAGTTGCCGGCCAGCAGCACCAGATCAAAGATGTTGATCACGTTGTCCTGGTTGAAATCGGCCCGCGCGTCGGCTGGCGGCGAGGTGCAAAAGGCCGCGCCCAGCGTCACCAGGTCAAAGACGTTGATCAGGCAGTTGTTGTCGACATCCCCGGCCAGCAGGGTGGTCTCGGGCACCTGAGTGGTCTCGCCGTTGTTGACCACGATCCCGCCCTTGTCGGAGCGGACATAGCTGGCCAGCACCGCCGAGATGCTGTGGGTGCCCGGCGTCACGCCGGTGATGGTGTAGGCGCCATTGGGGCCGGTGGTGGCCTGCTGCCCCGCGATGGAGACCACGATGCCGCTCATGTCGGTGCGGCCCTGGGCGCGCACGATGCCGGTCACCGCGCCGCCGGTCATGACGGCGGCCACGCTGCCATCCTGCTCGGTCAGTTCCAGGCAGCACTGATCCGCTCCCACGATCACGACCCGCTCGATGGCGACGGCGCTCGAGCCGGCCGCGATGACCTTGAAGCGGATGCGGGCCAGCGCGCCGCTGCCGATGGCGGTGGGGGAGGGGCTGAGGAGCGAGAAGGCATAGGCGATGGTCCCCGCCTCGTTATCCGCGGCGTTTTGCACCACAAAGCCATGCTCCGGGTTGGGGAACTCGCCTGGCCTGATCTGCGTGCCCACGGTCCCGGGCTTGTCGTCCTGCACCTGGAGGATCGTCGGATCAAAGCTCAACTGGATCTCGACGCCATACAGATCGGGGATGCTCAGCAACTGGATCGCGATCATTACCTCGTTGTTCACCTCGACGTCGGCGGCCGATTCGATGAGTACCGTGCCGCCCGGCTTGGTGCACCCGCTGGGGCAAGCCTGCTCCAGCGCCGGCGCGGCCGCGCCTGCCGTCCAGAGGGCCCCCTGCAGGCCCAAGATCACCGCTACCGCCGCGATCAGGCACAAAGCCAGTTTTCGCTGTTTGGTCACGTCCCTCTCCTTTCTCTTTCGGGCAAAAGCCCATCGGACGCCCTCGCCGCCGGGCCACGGTCAAGCCGGCCGCCCTTTGACGACCTCGCGTTCCATGTCGGCCAGGGTCTTGGCGATCTGCTCGATGGCCACGCGCTGCTTCCGGTAAAAGTCGGACTCGCTGATGGCCAGGCGTTGGGCCACATCCCGAATCCTGATCCCTTTGACGAAGCGCAGCTCGAGCAGGTTATAGATCAGCCACTCGCTGGCGGTCAACCGGCGCTCGCCGGGCGGCCTTTGCCGCTCGATGGCTTCCTCCAGCACCGACCGCAGCGCCTTGGCGGGCACGCCGTCGTTCAGCGGCAGCGCCCGCTCGACGATCTTGAGCTGCAGCAGGGGGCTGGTGCTGAGCTGGGGCCCGCCCCAATAGTGCGAAAGGGCCTCTTTCACCCACTGGGCCAGGTCGGGCGAGTCCACCGGCTGGCTCTCCAGCGCGCTGATGCGTCCCGACTTGGCGAAATGGGGCGTGCTGCGCAGTCGCTGCAGGACGCTGATCTCCGGCTCCAGCCGGCGGAGCGTCTCAAAGACCTCCTGTTGCAGCCGCGTGTCCTCCAGCGCGTGCTCCGCCTGCGAGACCAGCTCGGCCACCGTCTCGAGCTCGGACGGCTGCATGAAAATCCGCGTGCTGCGCGCCTCGATGCCCATCACGCCCAGGATCGTCTTGTGGTCCTGCGCATAGAGCGGCAGTAACCAGTACCCGTTTATTAGGACGAAATCCGGGCCGTTTGGATACTTTTTTCGCTCGGCAACCGCGGGAGGGTTGGCCGCGGCGGCGCCGTTGTTCCTGCTAAAGAGCTTGGCCGCCTGGGCCAGGTCGAACCGCGCCAGGAATTGCTCCGCCTGATCCCGCGACCCGCTCAGGATGCGGATGCTCAGCGCGCGATCCTCCATCACCACCACAAAGCCGGTGCGCACCCGCATAAAGTCGCACAGCGTGGTCAGGATGCTCTCCAGGAGCTGCTCCAGGTCGGTGGTGGTGAACAGCCGCTGGTCCAGGGTCTGGATCCAGGTCAGCTCCTCGCGGTCGCCGCGATAGATCAGGCGATCGATGTAGGGCTTGGCCACGCTGATCGCCACCTGGAAGGTCACGATGCCGATGATGACGGCAAAGATCAGCACCATGTCGCGGGGCAGCCCCAAGATGCGCTCCACTTGCGGCACGATCAACATCAGCGCAATGATGGCGATGCCCACCAGCGGCCCGCGCAGCAGGTAATGGATCATGTTGTGCTTGATCACCCGGTCGGGGGTCAAGACGCCCTGGTAGGCGACGGCGTAGGCCATCACGATGATCATCCCGGCGATGCCGGCGTTGCCCACCAGCGAGATGAAATAGATCCAGTTGGTGGTGAGCGACTCGGCCACGGTGGCGATGAGCAGGTAAGGGAAGACGCCCATGGCCGGCGCGATGGAGGCCAGGCCCAGGTAGGTCATCCGCCGCCGCGAGGTGGAGGTCAGGCAGCGGCGCCGCGACTCGCCCATGCGCCGAAGGCCGGTGGTGGTGGTGATGGCGAAATAGACGATAAAGCTCCAGAAGAGCCGCCCCGTCGCCAGGTGCGAGACCCACTCGGAGACGGTGCCGTCCTCCACCAAGAGATCGGTAAAGCCCGCCAGGATGAAAAAGCCAAAGCTCAGGGCATAGCACAGCCAGGTGGCATGGCGGCGGCGATTGGAGACGGAACCGGTGGTGCGCAGCACCGCATCGGAGAACTGCATGTAGGCGGCGGGGACAAAGGCGATCCCACACCACTGGAAGCGGAGCCACAGGAGGTTGGCCGACTCGGTCTCCACGTTGGCGACGATCACGTCGCCCACGTGAACGATGGTCATGAAAGTCAAGAGCGCCAAAAAGGCGCGAGCGACGGGGCTGCGAAAGTTATGCGTCAGGATATAGGCCAACAGGGAGAACGAGATGATCACGTTGGCCGAGGAGAGGATCAAGTTGCCTAACGCCAGTATAGACGTGACAACCGTTGGGTCGATCATGGCATTTATCGAACACCTAGCATCCAGTACGCATAATAATAGACGATCACGACATTAAAGAGCAGGCTATCCACGCGATCCAACACGCCCCCGTGGCCGGGGATCAGGTGGCTCGAGTCCTTGACGCCGATCTGGCGCTTGATGACCGACTCGCTCAGGTCGCCAAAGGTCGAGCCGAGCGTTCCCAGCACGCCGAGGGCCAGGCCGTGATACCAGGGCAGGCCCATCAGCAGCCCGCCGACCAGGCCGGTCAGCACCCCCGAGATGGCCCCGCCGATGGCGCCCTCGCGGGTCTTTTTCGGGCTGATCTTGGGAAAGAAGGGGGTCTTGCCCCGGGCCCGCCCCACGAAATAGGCCCCCGAGTCGCAAATCCAGGTGATGGCGAACGCCAGGATCAGCCAGTATAGGCCGCGATCCAGGGCGCGCAAGGAGACAAAGTGGCTGGCCGACCAGCCCACATAGATGGCCCCGGCCAGGTTCAGCGCCCAACTGGCCAGCGAGCCGGGCGCGTTGCCCGCCAAGACCTGCCAGGTCATCAGGGCCATGCCGATGAGGGCCAACCCGCCGCCCGCGATGCGCGCGTTGGGGTAGAGGGCATCCACGAGGAACAGAGCGATGAGCGCCAGCGTCAGGGCCCAGTTGACGGCATATCCGCCGCGGCGCAACAGGAGCAGGTACTCGTAGCCGGCGCCCAAGGCGACGACGGCGACCAGCGCAAAGAACCAGGGGCCGCCCACATAGGTGGCCACCAGCACGATGGGGAGCATGATGACGGCACTGAGCACTCGTTGCGATAACACGGCCTTATCCCTGCCATCCTTGGCGGGAAAAGGGTCCCGCCCGCCCCGGCACGTTACTTGGCCTGTTGATCCAACTGCCCAAAGCGCCGGTGGCGCTGGTCATAGGACGCCAGCGCCTTGCGCAGCTCCTCCCGATCGAAATCGGGCCAGAAGGTCGGCGTCGAATAATACTCGGCATAGGCCGCTTGCCAGACCATAAAGTTGCTGAGGCGCATCTCGCCCGCCGTGCGCACCACCAGGTCGGGGTCCGGCAGCCCGGCGGTGTAGAGGTACCGGCTCAGGGACTCTTCCGTGACGTCCTCCGGCCGCAGCCCAGCCTCGATCATGCGCCGCACCGCGTCCACGATCTCGGCGCGGCCGCCATAGTTCAGCGCGATGGAGAGCACGAGCTTGGTGTTGTTCCGCGTCTGCTGCGCCGCATGGTTAAGCCGGTTGCGCAGCAGCGGAGACAGGCCCTCTTGCCGCCCCAGGTGCCGGATCTGCACGCCATTGCGGTGCAACTCGGCCAGCTCGCTATCCGTGGCATTCTCGAACAAGTTCATCAGCCCGCGCACCTCGTCGGTGGGGCGCTTCCAGTTTTCGGTGGAAAAGGCATAGAGCGTCACATGCTTGATGCCGAACTCGCCGCAAGCGTCCAGCACCCGCCGGACGTTCTCTCGCCCAGCGCGATGACCGGCGTTGCGCGGCAGGCCGCGCGCCTGCGCCCAACGTCCGTTGCCATCCATGATAAAGGCCACATGCTGGGGAATCTTGCCCAGAGACGCGCCAGCGTCGCCCTCGGCCATCAAATCTCCATGATCTCTTTTTCTTTGGCTTCCCCGATCTCGGCGAGTCGATCGTTGTACCGCTCCGTCAGCTCTTGCAGCTTGTCGCGGCTCTCGCGCAGATCGTCCTCCGACATCAGCTTGTCCTTCTCCAGGTCGCGGAGGTCATCTTGCACGTCGCGGCGCACGTTGCGGACGGCCACGCGGGCCTCCTCGACGCGGCGGCTGACCAGCTTGACCAGATCCTGCCGGCGCTCCTCGGTGAGCTTGGGGATCGGGAGTCGCACCACTGACCCGTCATTGATCGGAGTCAAGCCCAGGTCGGACTTGAGGATGGCCTTTTCGATGGCCGAGATGGAACCGCGGTCCCAGGGCCGGATGAGCAGCAGCCGCGGCTCGGGGGCCGAGACGGTGGCCAGTTGGTTCAGCGGCATCACCGTGCCATAGAACTCGACCTTGACCGGCTCCACCAGCGCAGGCGAGGCGCGTCCCGTGCGAATGGTCAGCAGGTTGGCCTGCAGCGCCTCGGCGGTCTTGCGCATCTTGTCGTCGGCCTCTTTTAAGGCATCTTCTACCAGTTCGTTAGCCATGAGTCTTCCTCCGTATTGTCGGGCCAAGCCGTCGGCATTGCCGGTAAGGCCAGTCCATCGTGCTCTATCTGCAAACCAGCGTCCCGATATTCTCGCCCATGACGACCCGTTCCACGCTGTTCTCCTGCTCCAGCTTGAACACCACGATGGGCAGGTCGTTGTCCATGCACAGCGAGATGGCGGTGCTGTCCATCACTTTGAGGCCCATGTTCAGCGCCTCGATATAAGATAGCCTCTCGAATTTTTTGGCGTCCGCATGAAGCTTGGGATCAGAGTCATATACGCCGTCCACTTTGGTCGCCTTCAACAGCACGTCGGCGTCGATCTCCATGGCGCGCAGCGCGCCCGCCGAGTCGGTGGTAAAGTAGGGGTTGCCGGTCCCCGCGCCAAAGAGGACCACATATCCCTTCTCCAGGTGGTTGATCGCGCGCCGCCGGATATAGGGCTCGGCGACCTCGCGCATCTCGATCGCGGTCTGCACGCGGGTGATGACCCCATCGCGCTCCAGAGCGTCTTGCAGGGCCAGGCAGTTGATGACCGTGGCCAGCATGCCCATATAGTCGGCCTGGGCGCGCTCCATGCCGCGCGACATCCCCTCGGCGCCGCGCCAGATGTTCCCGCCGCCGATCACGATGGCCACCTGGATGTCATGCGCCAGGACGCGCTTGACCTGGGCCGAGACGGCCTCCGCCCGCAGCGGGTCGACGCCATAGACGCCATCGCCGCTGAGGGCCTCGCCGCCGAGCTTGAGCAGGATGCGCTTGTACTTGGGCTCCGCCATGTTTCCCCCTGTGCTTGAGCTCTAGCATACCCCTATATAGCAATCGCTCCAACAAGGGGTCTTGTTGGAGCTTTGCGGCTGCTTATTGCTGCTCTCCCAGCTCGTAGCGGACGAACCGCCGGACCACGATGTTCTCGCCGAGCTTGGCGATGGCCGCGGTCAGGAGGTCTTGTATCTTGGTGGCCCCGTCCTTGATAAAGAGCTGCTCCATCAGGCAGTTCTCCTCGTAGAACTTGGCCAGTTTGCCTTCCATGATCTGGGCGATCACGCGCTCCGGCTTGCCGGTATCGGCGATCTCGGCGCGATAGGCCTCCTTTTCCGCTTCCAGCACGTCGGCGGGGATGTCCTCGATGCGGACGAACCGCGGACGCGCGGCCACGATCTGCATCGCCAGGTCGTGCACCAAGTCCTTAAAGATGTCGGTCTTGGCCACAAAGTCCGTCTCGCAGTTGACCTCGACCAGCGCGGCCATCTTGCTTCCGGTGTGGACATAGTAACCGATCAGCCCTTCCTTGGTCTCGCGATCCGCCTTCTTGGCGGCGATGGCCAGGCCCTTTTCCTTCAGGATGGCCGCCGCGGCCTCAAAGTCGCCGTTGCATTGCTCCAGGGCCTTTTTGCAGTCCATCACGCCCGCGTTGGTAAGCTGGCGCAACTCTTTGACCATTTGGGGGGTAATCTGCATCTTTCCATCCCTCTCTCTGAAAATGGGCCGATGCCCGCTCTGGGGACGCTACGCATCGGAGAGCGCCGCATCGGCGTGTTGTCGTATCAGTCGCAATAGGGCCAGGTTCTAAGAAGCGGGTTGCCTATCGCGCAGCCCGCTTCTTGAACTCGGATTCGGATCGAACTAGGCTTCTTCGCTGGCCTCTTCGGTGCTGTCGGGGTAAGAGACCCTCTTCCGGGCGGCGGGCTCATCCTGGGTTGCCGACTCGAGCTCGTCTTCCGACTCGACGAACTCGAACTCTTGCCCGGCCTCGGCTGCCTCGGCGTCCGGCTCAAAGATCCGGGAGACCCGCTCCCCGGCCTGATACTGCGCGGCGACGTCGGTCGCGTAGTCGCTGACCTCTTCGGCCCCCTCGGTCTCGGCCAGTTTCGACTGACGCATCTGCTGCCCCTCGATGACCGCATCCGCCATCTTGGTGGTGATCAGCTTGATGGCGCGGATCGCGTCATCGTTGGAGGGGATGATATAGTCGATGGGATCGGGATCGCAGTTGGTGTCCACCATCGCCACCACGGGGACTTCGAGCGTTCCCGCTTCCTTGACGGCGTTCGTCTCGCGGTGGATATCGGCGACAAAGATCGCATCCGGCAGGCGGCGCAGGTTCTGCACGCCGCCGAACCGGCGGTAAAGCTTGGCCAGCTCGCGATCGCGATCCAGCGCTTCCTTCTTGGTCAGGCGGTTGAACTCGCCGCGGCGCTGCTTGTCGGACATGTCCAGCATGTAGTGGATCCGCTGATCCATGGTGCGAAAGTTGGTCAGCGTGCCGCCCAGCCAGCGGTTGACCACGAAGGGCATGCCGCACCGCTCGGCCTGCGACTGGATGCTATCCTGGGCCTGCTTTTTCGTGCCCACGAACAGGACCACGCCGCCCTCGGCCACGGTGTCGCGCACAAAGTTGTAGGCCTTTTCCAGACGCGAGATCGTTTGCTGCAGGTCGATGATGTGGATGCCATTGCGCTCGGTGAAAATGAACGAGCGCATCTTGGGGTGCCACCGACGGCTGCGATGGCCAAAGTGGACGCCAGCCTCCAAAAGTTCCTTCATAGAAACAACTGCCACTGAACCTTTTCCTCCCTCGTTTTGTTCGTCCGCTTTCTTCATCCCGCCCAGGAACCACCGGCTCCCTCTGAGCCTGCGACGTGGCACGCCTGGACAGTCCAAAAGCGTGTTTGATAGGTACATCCGTTCCGACATGCTAGTATAGCACAGCTCGGCGGAATCCGCAAATCGCGAAACGACTGTGGGGGCAACTCATGAATTGCCCCCACAGTATGGCGCGTGCGGTGTTCAAGCTGGTCAGGTCAGCGTGCGTAGGGATCGGCCGCGTCGCGCAGGCCATCGCCGAGAAAGTTGAACATGAGCACCGTGACGATGACGAACAGGCAGGGGATCAGCAGCCAGGGATGGTGCGCCACCTCCACCACCTGCTGGGCGTCCTTGAGCAGCACGCCCCAGCTCACCGCCGGCGGCAACAGGCCCAGCCCCAGGAAGCTGAGCGAGGTCTCGCCCAAGATCATGCCAGGGATGGAGAGCGTCAGCGAGACGATGATGTGGCTGGCGAAGGAGGGGAGCAGGTGCCGCGTGATCAGGCGCCACTCGGTCGATCCGGCCAGCCGCGAGGCGGTGATGAAATCCTCGTCGCGCAGCGAAAGGAGCTTGCCGCGCACCACCCGGGCCAAACCCGTCCAGCCCACGATGGAGAGCAGGATGGTGATGCCAAAATAGATGCGGGTCACCGGCCAATCGCGCGGCATCGCCGCCGAGAGGGCCATCCACAGCGGGATGGTGGGGATGGAGCGCAGCAGCTCGATCAACCGCTGGATCGCCTCATCCACCAGGCCGCCAAAATAGCCCGAGGCGCCGCCGATGAGCAGGCCGATGATAAAGGTCAGAAACACCCCCACCAGGCCGATAGAGAGCGAGATGCGCCCGCCGTGCAGGATGCGGGAAAACAGGTCGCGCCCCAACTTGTCCGTCCCAAAGAGGAAAAGCTTGCCCCCTGGGTCGCGCATGCCGAACAGGTGCAGGTTGGATTCGAAGCGCCCCCAGAGCTTGTAGGTCTCGGCGCGGACCA
>ENA-UOUL01002056-UOUL01002056.1-bioreactor-metagenome-genome-assembly--contig:-NODE-2056-length-25079-cov-76.217823_pt1 | contig 25079 bp, 26 predicted proteins | sample MGYA00249838_ERZ747220 | MGnify/ENA primary metagenome ERZ747220 (study PRJEB28778, sample SAMN05720191) | bioreactor metagenome | isolation source: Anaerobic biogas reactor | place: USA:Washington...
AGGTATTTGTTTTGTTGCAAAAACATTGTACCAGAGGGGATGGCAAGTCCTCAATTTTCATTTAAGTTTACAAAACGGTATTGCGCAAAGGGAGGGCTTTATATGAAAGTAGTTGCTACCCGACCGGAAAGCTTGACTGAGGAGAAATTTCACTACTGTCCCGGTTGTACTCATGGGATAATTCATCGCCTCATAGCCGAATGCCTGGATGAAATGAACTTACGGGAACAAACCATTGGTATATGTCCGGTAGGTTGTTCCGTATTAGCCTATGATTATTTTAACTTCGATACACTGGAAGCTGCCCATGGCAGAGCTCCGGCAATAGCTACCGGAGTTAAAAGAATGCTGCCTGACCGGTGTGTATTTACTTATCAGGGTGACGGTGATTTGGCTTCCATAGGTATGGGAGAAATTGTACATGCCTCATTACGAGGAGAAAACATAACGGTTATATTTGTTAATAATACTATCTACGGAATGACTGGTGGACAAATGGCACCCACCACATTGATCGGACAGGTTACTACTACATCACCTTATGGTCGTAAAGTTGAACAAGCTGGATATCCGGCTAAAATGGCTGAATTACTGGCTCAAAATGAAGGCTCAGCCTATATTTGCCGAATGGCAGTAAACAACCCGGCTAATGTAAATAAAACGAAAAAAGCCATTAAGAAAGCTCTTGAAACTCAATTGGAGGGCAAGGGGTTCTCCATGGTGGAAATACTTTCCACCTGCCCGACCAATTGGGGGCTAAGCCCAATCGAAGCACTAAAATGGCTGGAAAACAACATGATTCCCTATTATCCCTTGGGGGAATTTAAAGTTAAGGATTAAGGAGGATAGTTAGCATGGAAATGGAAAAGCAAGTATTGTTTGCAGGATTTGGAGGGCAAGGTGTACTATCCATGGGCCAGTTTCTTACCCATGCTGCATTAAGTACCGGAAAATATGTATCCTGGGTACCCTCATACGGAGCTGAAATGCGTGGAGGCACGGCAAACTGTCTGGTTACGATTGCCGAAGAAGAGATTAGCTCACCCCTGACAGAAAATCCGATGATGGCAGTAATTTTAAATCAGCCTTCTCTGGATAAATATGAAGACAAGATTCAACCTAATGGTACTTTGGTTATCAATACATCTCTAGTTGAGCGCAAGCCCAAAAGAACTGACCTGCAAATACTGGAGTTGCCGGTCAACCATCTGGCAGAAGAACTGGGCAATGCCCGTGGTGCCAACATGATTCTGCTGGGGGCCTACCTGCAGAAAACTGCTGTGGTTGAGGTAGAAAAAGCCCTGGAACATTTTGAACTGATTTTCAAAGGCAAGTCGGAAAATGTCATAGCTAAAAACCGCGAAGCCTTCATGGCCGGAGTAGAATTTGCCAAAAATAACTGGTAAGGGGAAGCTCAAAGAAGCTCACCCTGCTTACTAGCAGGGGGAGCTTCTTTTTTGTTTCTCCAAGGACGCTAGAACCATCTGAAGTTATTTAAATCAGTAAGCAAAGATTTGTTCCGGGCAGTCTATTAATGTGGAATCTCCTTCTTTAACCAGGCTGGCAATATTACTAACATTGGGCAGGATTTGGTTGATGAAGAATCGTGCTGACATAACTTTGCCCAAATAAAAGTAGTAATCATAATGATTTTCATCTATATCGCGCAGATGTTGCTGGGCAAGGGTTGCCTGCTCGAGCAGGGCATGAGAACCCAGTAATTGAGCAGTAGCAGTAAGAATGCGACGAGCATAGGTTGCTACCAGAGCAACCTTTCCCTGAGCAAAATAGTTTGCAGTTACTTCCTGAAGCATCCGATACGCCTGCAGAGCATTATTCAGTTTATCAAACTCGGTATGTAATTCGGGGAATAATGGTCTTTGTGTAAAAATAAAATTATCAATATCCTGTAGGAGTCCCGAGAATACCTGCCCCTTTTGCAGTGGCCATTTACGAACGATCAAATCCATTGATTGAATATAATTGGTACCCTCATAAAGTGAATTAATCTTAGTGTCCCGGACGGCCCGCGCCGCTGGGTAATCTTCGGTAAAACCGTACCCACCGTAAATCTGTATGGATTCACAAATCAGACCCCAGGCTTCATCACTGGGATAGGCTTTGCAAATCGGGATCAGACACTCAGCCCGGTTAAATGCCCATTGTTTTCTCTGTGGGTCTGGATCATTTTCACTGATATCCAGATAATAATAAGCTTTCATGGTTAGAGAACGAATCACTTCAGTGGTAGCTTTATTCAGCATAAGCATCCGTTTTACATCTACATGGTTGATTATGGGTACACGATTAGATCGGGGATCGGTTAATGGACGCCCTTGTATCCGATCCCGGCTGTAATTGGCAGCATTCCAGTATTCATTGGCAGCTACTCCGGCTGAGGTAATACCACATTCCAGCCGCTTGCCATTCATCATCTGGAACATTTGTACCAGACCTTCGGCATTTCCATTCTCATTTTGGGGATTACCGATAAGATATCCACGACATTGGTTGTTATCGCCGTAAGAAAGTGAAACCGTCGGGCATCCGCGAATACCAAATTTATTTTCAATGCCGCTGGTTTCAACATCATTAGGTTCAGTAGTACCGTCATCATTAATCCAAAAACGGGGGACAATAAAGAGCGACAGGCCTTTGGTTCCTGGTTTGGCCCCTTCTATTCTCGCCAGGGTTAAATATATAAAGTTCTCAGCATGGTCCCCGTCACCGGCACTAATAAAAATCTTGTTGCCTTTAATCTTATAAATACCTTCCTCCTCTGTGGGATAGGCACGGGTTAATCCATCTCCTACATCAGTTCCGGCAGAAGGCTCAGTGATACACATGCATCCCTGAAAGCGGCCATCCATCATACCAGGCAGAAACTTTTGTTTTAATTCGGGACTGGCATAAGTTTGAATTACCTTGAAAGCACCAGTGGTAAGTGCCGGGTAATATACGAAGGCAGGACTGGCAGCACATATCATTTCAGCCAGTATGGCATAAATGACTTCGGGTATGGTTCCGCTGGCATCTTCATAGAAATTACTGGTCCCCCAGCCCTGCTGCTGTAAGTATTTCCAGGCTTCTTTCCAGGTGGGAGGTCCGACTACCCGCCCGTTAATTAATTGCGGATGATTTATTTCCCCATCATCATTGGTTGGAGCAATCACTTTGGCTACTATACGATTCATCTGTTCCAGAAGAACATCAATATCATCCAGGCTCAGATGATTATAACGATCGTAATTAAATATTTCCTGAAGCGGAAGCCATTCTTTGAGAATAAACCGGGCATCCCTGGTATTATAGCTGTATTTGGCTGACAAAATAATTACCTCCTGTTTTGTATGTTCTGTATAGGCATTATTATAATACTAATAGGTACAGGGGGATAGTTATCTTCCTATTTATACCTTGGGCGATAATCCGGGTACTAATAAAAAATACTTAAATGTGTTAATGTTGAAGATAAATACAAATAAGGAGATGATTTAATGGAAGTAATTAAGGTTGCTGCATTACCATACATGCAGACAGGTTGGGGTGTAAAAGGAAGACCTGTTATAGACATGCCGGAAGTGGGAATTATTAATTTGGTTTTGGAAAAGGGGGAGAAAGTTCCCTCCCATAAAACACCTGTTGATGTTCTTTTTCAGATAATAGAGGGAAAAGGTACAGTAGCTATTGGAGAAGAAAGCCAGGTAGTTGAGGCTGGAGATATCGTTGTCAGTCCAGCTCATATTCCACATGCTCTGGAAGCAAACCAAGACTGCTTATTTTCAGTATATGTGATGAAGGTACCCAATACAAAGAAAAGTGCAATTAAAAATGAATAGTAAGTTAAAACTGCCCTTCTGTCTGCTGTAAGTTAACCAGGAAGAGTGGATAATCTTCGAATCCGGGGCATAAGATAGAAAAAAGTGCCCCGGGAGTTGATATTAAATGCGCAAATGGGCGGAAAAAATTGAAAAATTTTTAATTCGTTTTGTAGTCTTAACAATGGTAGCAATTGTTGTAGTTCAGGGATTGATGACTCATGAGCCTTATCGCTTATATTTAAGTTTGGGAGAAAGGTTGGAAGGAGTACGATTGGAACAACCAGTCATAAAAAATACTGAAGTCAAAAAGGCCGTAGTTGATTCGTCTCAGACCTTTATAATTATAAGCATGGAACAGTTTTCATCCTTACCTGAGGCAGTTCTTCTGGTAAATGACAAAAAAGTTGCCAGTTTTGAGCAAAAAGAAATCACATTAAATGTTAGTGCCGGGGATATGGTTGAGATTGATTCAAGTTATTATAATTTCCCGGTTGATTACCATATAACAGCTGTATCTGAAAATATGAGCTTTCCAGAAGCCGGAAAAAAGTATACTGGTAATAGTAGTATAGTAATGATTGGCAAAGTTATAGTAAAATAAACCTGTTAACACTTAACGATTCAATTTGATTATCAAGTCAGTTGGTTGTAAATGGGTTGTGACCAATCATAGTTGAAGGTGGTATGAAGTATGGAGATAGGAAGTAAGCTGGTAGCTACATCGGCAATCAGGATGGCAATTACTTCTTCACGACAGGATGAAACTAACTTAAAGCAGCAACTTATGGAAGACTATGCAGTAAAAGCTGTGGCCGTTGATTATGGCGGAGAATTTATTAATTCCGTAGGGAAAATAGTGGAACGTTCAGTGGTGGCAGCAAAACGAGAAGGAGTTATCAAAGAAAGTCATGCTGAGGAAGGTGCAGTTGCAGGCGCTGCCCGTGAAGCTATTGCTCAAATCATGCCTAAAGCATTGGGGTTAAATGTTGGAGGGAAAATTGGGATTGCCAGGCATAAGGATCATGTCAGTGTAGCTATATTTTTAGGGATTGGTTTGCTGCATCTTGATGAGGTAGCCATCGGATTAGGACATCGGGCAGTTTCATAATTAGTAAAGGGGATAAGGTAATATGGTAGTACGGGGTATTAGAGGAGCAATAACAGTTAACCGGGATGAACCTGAAGAGATAATGGACGCTAGCCGGGAACTTTTGCAACAAATCCAGCAGGAGAATGCTTTTTCCATAGAGGACATAGCCAGCGCTTTATTTACGGTTACAGCAGATCTCAGGTCGATATTCCCGGCTGCAGCTGCACGCTCTATCGGTTGGGACAAGGTACCATTAATGTGTTTTCAGGAAATAGAAGTGGAAGGTTCTCTGGAAAAATGTATACGGGTTTTGGTTCATGTCAATACCGAAAAAAATCAACAGGAAATCAAACATATATATTTGCGTGAAGCACGGCGACTAAGACAGGATCTGGTAACCTGATAATTATTCGCCCATTACCTTAATAATCAAACGCTTTTTTCTTTGCCCATCAAATTCAGCATAAAATATTTCCTGCCAGGGACCCAAATCCAGTTTTCCGGCAGTAATAGGGACGATAACCTCGTGGTGTACCAATATGCTTTTAAGATGGGCATCTCCATTGGTTTCACCGGTGCGGTGGTGCAGATAATCATGACGATAGGGAGCTAAAGTTTCCAACATCTCATCAATATCTTTCAAAATACCTGACTCATTATCATTAACAAATACACCGGCAGTTATATGCATAGCACTGACCAGTACCATACCTTCCTGAACGCCACTTTTCTGAACAGCTTGTTCAACCTGATTGGTTATGCGTATATACTCGCGTTTTTTTTCGGTATTAAACCATAGGTAATCAGTATAGAACTTCATAATAATTTTTCTCCTTTAATTATATTTTCACTGAAATGTGAATACTGCAGTTAATAAATATCCGGTCGTCTATGCTTAAGCAAGGGCATTTCCCGGCGTATTTTGTTTAGGTAAGCTGGATCATATGTTGCAACAATTATCTCTTCACCACTGCCGGCTTCTGCCATAATCCCTCCCCAGGGATTAACGATCATGGAATGCCCCCAGGCATGGTAAGACGATGACAAGTTACGGGCCGGAGAAGCTGCTGCCACATAGACTTGATTATCTATTGCCCGGGTTCTCATCATCAGTTCCCAGAAGGCCGGACCAGAGGTCATATTAAAAGCCCCGGGAATAATTAACAGAGTTGCCCCTTCCAAAGCAGCTGCTCTGCTCCATTCCGGAAAACGGACATCATAGCATATCATTACACTGAAACGCAAACCATGGTAGTCTATTATGGTAAGTTCATCACCAGGGGTAATAACATCTGACTCCTTAAAGTTTATTGCTCCGGGTATATCCACATCAAACAAATGAACTTTACGGTGCTTGCCCAATAGCTCGCCATTATCCCCAAATATATAACTGGTATTGTATAGCTGTCCGGAGGGTGCAAGTTCAATAATGGAACCTCCTACCAAACATATTTTATGGTAGGCTGCCAGTCGTGCCAGCATTTCTGTTGAGGGGCCTGGAAATTCCTCAGCATAATCTCTGAACAGATCAGCTTGATAGGGGGCCTGAAATACTTCCGGTAAAACAACTAAATTTGCTCCCTGTTTAACCGCCTGTTCAATTATATTTTCTGCTTTGAGTAAATTAATAGCTTTATCGTTGTCCATCTGCATTTGACAAATGCCTATGGTAATAGGTTGTGGCATGCTATTTCTCCTGTTGAGTATTTGCTTAGATGTTTGTATTATACCTTAATTTCCTGCTTTAATTAATGTGGTGATTTGAGATGGTCCGGGAATTTCCCCTGACCCTGTAGCGGAAACCTCCAGTTTCCTCTGCCACTTCAAGTTCCCCTAACCCCGTAGCGGAAACCTTTAGTTTCCGCTACCACTCTGACAGATAAGTAAAAAGTATGAAAAATGATGACATTGTTATAAAATAGACTCATGATGAAAGAAACAAAGTTATTTCAATTAGTATCAAGAGAAAATAAACATGAGGATTCAATCGTTCTGGTGAACGGACCCCATGGACCAATAAAGATCGGGCAGGGGTATTGTACCATTATTGCCGGCCCTTGTGCAGTAGAAAGCTGGGAAGATTATCTGGAGGTTGCCTTATTTTTAAAACAATCCGGTGCCCATATCTTACGGGGCGGGCTGTTTAAACCAAGAACCTCACCGTATTCTTTCCGGGGATTAGGCAAAGAAGGTCTTGAAATAATGGCCGAAGCGCGCCGAATTACAGGGATGCCTGTAATTAGCGAAATTATGGATTTGCGTGACCTGGATAGCTTATATCAACAGGTGGATATTCTGCAGGTAGGCAGCCGCAATATGCAAAACTATGTGTTGCTGGAGCAACTGGGTAAAATAGATAAGCCTATTTTTTTAAAGCGTGGTTTATCGGCTACGATTGAAGAATGGCTGCTGGCAGCAGAATATATAGTTAGTGGCGGTAATTCTCAGGTGATTCTTTGTGAGCGCGGGATAAGAACCTTTGAGCCTTATACACGCAATACTGTTGATATCGGGGCAGTGCCGCTCATAAAAATATTATCCCATCTTCCGGTAATTGTAGATCCCAGTCATGCTACCGGTAAATGGGACATGGTTATTCCGGTTGCCAAAGCAGCAATAGCTGCGGGAGCAGATGGGGTAATGGTTGAAGTTCACCAGGAACCGGAACGGGCTTTATCTGATGGAAAGCAATCGCTTAACTTTAAAAACTTTAAGGGTCTTTATTCACAGCTGAGTGCTCTGGCCCAGTTGGAAAATAAGATAATTTCAGCGGAGAAATAAAATTTAATTACAGCTAAATAATTGAGTTTTGTAATGTGGGGGAGGGGGTTAAAAAGCCCCTCCCCTTTTGTTGTGAAAATTAACATTAAATAGCAGTTTTAAGATGCACCCTGGTTTAATATAATGGCAAAAGCAATTGAGAGGGGAACTATTATGGAGGCTACACTTTTACAGGACATAGTGGTAATTTTCTCCCTGGCAGTAGTAGTTTTGTACCTGTGTCATAGCATTAAAGTACCTTCAATAGTTGGATTTCTGTTAACCGGTATAATAGCCGGACCTCATGGGCTGGCCCTGGTCAAATCCATTGAACAGGTTCAGCTAATTGCCGAATTCGGGGTTATACTGCTGCTATTCAGTATTGGTCTGGAGTTTTCATTTAAAAGTCTGATGAAAATGAAAACTACTGTTTTAGTAGGCGGAAGCTTGCAGGTGGGTTTTACTATTTTGCTTGGAGCCATGCTGGCATACCTGTTTGGTTTATCAATTAACCAGGCGGTTTTTATTGGTTTTCTGGTTTCACTAAGCAGCACCGCTATTGTACTTAAACAAATGGGTGAACGGGCTGAACTGGATAGTCCTCATGGCAAAATAAATCTCGGAATACTTATCTTTCAGGATATAATCGTGGTAGTAATGATGCTGCTGGTGCCTTTGCTAGGTGGAGCAGAGGGTATGAGTGAACCGGTATGGTTTATTCTGGCTAAAGCAGCGGGAGTTATTTTCCTCATAATCATATTATCCATTTATGTAATACCTCCCCTGCTTTATCAGGTTACGCGCACCGGCAGCCGTGAACTTTTTATGCTCTCAATAATCGTTATCTGTTTTGCTGTAGCTGAGTTAACTAATAGTGCAGGTTTATCGCTGGCTTTAGGGGCTTTTATGGCGGGGTTGATCATTGCTGATTCTGAATACAGTCATCAAGCCCTGGCAAACATTATTCCCTTCTTGGATACCTTTACTAGTCTGTTCTTTGTTTCCATAGGTATGCTGCTTAACCTTTCAGCTATATCGGGACATTTGGGCACCATATTGCTTATAACTGCCGCAGTGTTATTAACGAAAGCAATCATAGCTTCTCTGGCTACTCTCGTACTGGGTTATCCATTACGTACTGCCATACTGGTAGGTTTCAGCCTGTCACAGGTGGGGGAATTTTCATTTATTCTTTCTCAGACAGGCATACAGCACGGATTGATCAGTCAGGGGTTATATCAGGGATTCTTATCCGCATCTATATTAACCATGATGCTGACCCCATTTATAATTGCTTTTGCCCCGCAGGCAGTAAAATATATTACCCAACTACCTATTCCGCAAAGACTGCTCACCGGGACTCATCCGGAAGTCCTCGATAAAGAAATTGACGATTATCATGATCATCTGATAATAATTGGCTATGGACTAAATGGCCGAAATCTATCCAGAGCTGCTAATTATGCCAAAGTCCCTTATATTGCCCTGGATTTAAATTCTGAAACTGTACGCGTAGAACAGGCCAATGGTGAACCCATTTATTATGGGGATGCTACGCAGGAAGTAGTGTTGGAAAAAGCAGGTGTTGAGAAGGCCAGGGTTATGGTAATTGCCATTTCAGATCCGGCTGCTACCCGTAGAATAATTACTACCGCCAGGAGAATGAGTCCGGGAATTCATATTATCGTTAGAACCAGATTTATTTCTAATGTTGATGACCTGCACAACCTGGGAGCCAATGAGGTAATTCCGGAAGAATATGAAACTTCCATAGAAATATTTGCCCGTGTACTAAATAGATACCTGGTACCAGTTGATGAAATAGAGAGTTTTATTAATATGGTTCGCAGTGAGGATTATGAAATGTTTAGAAGCATTTCCCGTTTAGAAGCTCAGGATGATTTTTACTTACAGTCTATCAATCTCTGGACCATCCGGGTAGGAGAAACCTTTTTATATAGGGATGCCAAAATATCTGAAGTTGATTTTCGTAACCGTTATGGCATTAGTGTAATTGCCATTCGTCGTAATGATGGATTAATATCTAACCCGGGTGCGGATGATATTATCAGCATGGGAGACTTATTAATTGTAATCGGGGAACCGGAACAGATTAATCAGCTGTTTAAACCGGTCGCATCATAGTTTCTTTCAGTTTTGGTTATAAATCATGACTTATTCCTAACACGTTCTCAACTGGAATAACAAAAGCAATCCCTTTTCCCGGCTTGGCCAAATCTACATCAGCAACTATCTTATCGAGCGTTTCTTTACATTTATCTTCTTTAACCAGTATTAGAACAATCTCTTTTTCCGGTTCGATGGTAATCCCGAAAATTTTTGCTTGTTCATGAATGCCGGATCCCCGCCCATATAAGACTGTACCCCCCTTGGCTCCAGCCTTTTTGGATGCTGCAATAACCTTTCCAGCCATACCTTTATTGACAATAGTCACAATTAATTGGTAATCGGTTAAAACCATCCTTTATACCTCCTCATATTGCCGGGCATTCTTTTTCTCGATCATGGAATATAAAGTACCCAGGAGTAATACTGTAATAATTGGTGCCAAAGCTACTAAACTAATTAGGCCAAAACCATCCAACATGGGATCCCGTCCTTCAATATTAGATGTAACCCCAAGTGCCATAGTCAAAATAAAAGCAACTGTCATTGGACCTGTTGCAGCACCTCCCGAATCAAAGGCAATGGCAACAAAAGTAGATGAACAAAACTTAGTTAATATAAAAGCTAAAATATAGCCTGGAACTAGTAAATACATTAGTGGAATTCCATACAACACTCTAGCCATAGCCAAAGCAACAGAAATACCTACTCCTATACACAAGGTTATCAGCATGGTATTTTGAGTAATATAGCCACCTACGCCTTTTTCCACCTCATAATTCAATACTCTTACAGCAGGCTCAGCCATAATTACAACAAAACCTAACACAAAACCCAGTGGAATAAGCATCCAGGAATAAGAAAGGTTGCTTAAAACAATGCCAATTTTCTCTCCAACTGGCATTAGCCCGGTATAGACACCCTGTAAAAAAAGCGTCAAACCAATTAAAACAAACAGTAATCCCACGATAACCCTTATTATTTGTTCGCGGGTAGTTTCCAATAAAAATACCATAGATACAATAAAAAGCACTGTTAAAGGAGCTATAGCCCGCAAAACTTCCAGGAAAGTATATTCTATATCATAAAAGGCTGTAAATATAACTTCAATCAATGTAACACTCCTAATAAAAGTACAGCAATTATAGGCCCTACTGAAGCCAAACCAACTAGTCCAAACCCGTCTGTGGCAGAGTCTTTACTTTTAAAAACAGATGCTACCCCTAACCCCAGAGCCAGGATAAAAGGCACTGTTATTGGACCAGTTGTAACTCCTCCAGCATCCATACCAATTGGTACAAATCTCTCATCAACTATTACTGCCAGTAGAAATACCAGAGCATAACTTGCCAAAAGAATATTGCGTATGGGAATAGATTTAATTATTCTAACCAGAGCCAAAGCAACAAAAATACCAACTCCCAATGCGATAGAAATAATCAGGGTACTTTTACTTATCGTTCCTCCGGTTACCATATCAAATTGCGTTGCTAAAACTCGGACATCCGGTTCTGCTACAGTTACAACAAACCCAACCAAAAATCCGCATAGTATTATTATCCAAAGATTACCGAACAGGGTAATCTTAGTGCCAATATCTTCTCCTATAGCAAGTAAGCCTAAATGAATCCCAAATAAAAATAATATTAGACCTGTGCTTATTAAAATCATCCCGATTGTAAACTGAATAACATCATCTGTGGGAAGAGAGAGGATTGAAAATTGCAAAATATATATTATAAACATAATTGGTAAAACAGAATATATGACTTCTAATACCGTGCGTTTTATCGACTCCATCAAAGACTCCAATCTATACAGTTAAGCTATTTTCACCAGCATAACCACATCCTAGCATAAGCACTACATCAAGTAAAGAGAGGTTATTACTGGGCGGGGCGACATGAGGAGCACATTATAACACTTTTCAAAAATACTGTACTGAATGAAGTTATTAAAGAATTGTTAAACAATATGGGATTATCGATTCGAAAAATTGCTAAATAATTGGACATAAATCGGAAGGAAAAAGAGGAAGCAAAAAGAGGAAGCAAAAAGAATGTCCCTTTGCTTCCCCTTAACCGAATTACATGGGGGAAGATATTTCAGGAGGTTCTATATAATCCTTATTGCGCAGTGCAAAAACAATTATTGGTCCGGGTATGAGAAACAAAATAGAAACTACCGTCAGAATTATAGGGGTGGAATCGGTAGTATATCGGGAAAACAGGAAATAAAGAGCCCCGCCCATCAGTACAGCAGTAGCCAGGGAGAAAATAATTCCCAGGAGAGGTATTAATGATAAGACCCACAGACCTACGGCACCGGCCAGCAGATAAAGACCAGGCTGGTCAACATCGAAGTTAGCAATTTTCACCGGGCCTATTAGTTCACCCATAGTATAAAGCTGTGCAACAGGAATAAAAGCCAACCATGGATTTTCAAGGTTGCGTCTTTTAGCCATGGTATACAAGCCAAAACTAAATAAAAGATAAAGAACAATACCAACCAGAACAAATAATAAAGATAGACCTGCTAAAAATGCCAACCCCATGGCATCTCCCGGGCCTGGTCCATAACCGGATGTTGGATACACAAAAACCGCCTCCTTTAAATTTGTTAATATTTCTTTCTATATATATTCGACATTTTCCTTTATTGGCTATATTTGATGACTGGAAATTATTATATACTTGCTATTTAACCGTTACAGGTGGTATTCTGTAAATGTAGTAAGGTAGGTAAGTATCTGATAAAAAAATGTAGGACGGAAGTATGGTGGGAAAATATAAACCGTGGGTAAACCATTGGTGATATTTCGCCGTGGTTTTTTATTTTTTTCTCACCTCGAATCGCGCGAGAGGAGATTATTGGCATGATTATTGTAATGGAAGCTTTTACTGAGCAGGACCAGATTAATATGGTCAGTGAAAAACTTAAGGAAAAAGGTTTTCAGGTTCATTTGTCTCAGGGAGTGGAACGAACCATTATAGGTGCTATAGGGGAAAAGACTCCTGAAGTAATGGAACTGTTTGAAACCTTGCCGGGGGTGGAAAGGGTGGTACCAATATTGCAACCCTTCAAATTGGCCTCTAAAACATTTCAACCGCAACAAAGTAAGGTTAATGTTGGCACCCAGGTAATTGGTCAGGGAAAAATACAAATAATTGCCGGACCTTGTGCAGTGGAGAGTCGTGAAAAATATCTGGAAATAGCTCAGGCGGTTAAAGAAACTGGGGCTACAATGTTAAGAGGGGGTGCTTTTAAACCCCGCACCTCCCCATATTCTTTTCAGGGTTTGGAAAAAGAAGGCCTGGAGATTTTAGCAGAGGCCCGGGAATTGACCGGTTTGCCGGTTGTTACTGAAATAGTTGACCCACGCATGGTGGATGAAGTTGCTCAATATGTAGATATATTGCAGGTTGGGGCACGTAATATGCAGAATTTTTTTCTGCTTAGAGAATTAGGAAAAATAAATAAGCCGGTGCTGTTAAAACGGGGGCCTTCGGCTACAATAGAAGAATGGATTATGGCAGCTGAATACATTATTTCCGGTGGGAACAAACAGGTTATAATGTGTGAACGGGGTATCCGCAGCTTTGAAACCTATACGCGTAATACCCTTGATTTAAGTGCAGTGCCATTAATTAAACAATTGACTCATTTACCGATCATCGTAGATCCTAGTCACGGAACCGGTAAGTGGAAATTGGTAGAGCCTATGGCTATGGCAGCAATTGGCGCCGGCGCTGACGGTATTATGGTCGAAGTTCATCAGAATCCCAGTGAAGCTTTATCAGATGGACCACAATCACTAACACCAGAGAACTTTGCCCGTCTGGTTACTCGGGTAACAAAAATGGCTGAGGCTCTGCAAGAAAACTAATGAGGCATGATATGAAAACGGATGTTACAATTATTGGTTTGGGGCTTATGGGTGCCTCGTTAGGTCTGGCTCTTAAAAATGCTAATCTGGATGGAACCATTATTGGAGTAGATAATGATGCGCAGGTGGTAGAAAAAGCTATTGCGATTGGGGCTATAGACCGGGGTGATTCATTAGAATCAGCAGTTACTGCAGCCGATATTATCATTATTTGCACCCCCCTAGGTGCTTTCCCGGCAATACTAAAAAAAATTAGTCCGGTGCTAAAGCCGGGCAGTATTGTAACTGATGTGGGCAGTACCAAAGCAGAAGTGATGCGGCTATTTGAGCAGCTTCCACCCGGGGTATGGGCTATAGGCGGACACCCAATGGCCGGAGCAGAGTTAAAAGGTATACGCGGTGCCGACAGCTACCTGTTTGAAAATGCGATTTATGTATTAACACCGGAACAGGATACGCCAGACCATATAGTTAAGCGATTAATTCAAATATTAACCTTAACCGGGGCACGAATTCAAATATTGGATGCTGGCCTGCATGACCAATTGGTTGCTGCAGTAAGTCATGTACCGCATTTAGCAGCAGTTGCCCTGGTGAATTCTACTGAAGGTAATCCTGATACCCTTAGATTAGCTGCTGGAGGATTTAGAGATACTACCCGTATAGCTTCATCCAATCCAGATTTGTGGATAGATATACTGCAATCCAATCGACAAAGTATAGTGGCAGGTTTGGAAGCCCTGACCAGTATGCTGACAGATATGACCATGCAATTGGTCAATAGTGAAGACGACAAATTGCTGGAGGAACTATACCGGGCCCGTAATATAAGAGAAATGATACCCCAGGTCAAAAAAGGATTATTACCAGGTTTTGTTGACGTGGTTTGTATTGTGCCTGACCGACCGGGAATAATAGGAGAGCTGGGAAGAATTCTGGGCGAAGACAATATAAACATAGTTGATATTGAGATTTTAAGGGTTCGTGAAGGTGACGGGGGAACAATACGTTTGGGTGTCCCTAACCCGGCAGATGGAACCAAAGCAGTTGAGGCGCTGCAGAATTATGGAGTAAAAGCCTGGCTGAGATAGGAGAGAAGGATGCAACAAAAAATTAATCCCGCAAAGGCTTTGCGTGGTGATATTGAAGTAAGTGCAGATAAATCTATTTCCCATCGATCTGCAATGTTTGCAGCTTTAGCCCGGGGTGAAAGCCGGATAAAAAACTACCTGTTGGCTGAAGATACCCTCTCTACATGTCGTTGTGTGGAGCAGTTGGGAGTAAAGATTGTACGGGATAACAACAACCTAATAATTAATAGTCCGGGAATTGAAGGATTAATGGAACCGGCTGCAGTACTTGATTGTGGAAATTCAGGCACTACTATGCGTTTAATGTCCGGTTTGCTGGCAGGAAGACCATTTTATTCGGTTTTAAGCGGAGATGAATCACTGAGTAATCGTCCCATGCGCAGGATAGTTGAACCGTTATCATCTATGGGAGCCCGTATTTGGGGTCGTGAGAATAACAGCAAACCCCCGCTGGCTATTCAGGGCAGTAAGTTGCTGGGTGGCAGTTTCAACATGTCAGTAGCCAGTGCTCAGGTAAAATCAGCTTTATTATTGGCAGGATTACAGGCAGATAATCCTGTTGTAATAACTGAACCGCACCGTTCACGTGATCATAGTGAATGCATGTTAAAGGCGATGGGGGCTGATCTCAGCATAGAAGATAATAAGATTACACTGAGTCCAGGTAAACCATTATCTGTGTGTGACTGGTCAGTGCCGGGTGATATTTCTTCCGCAGCTTTTTTTCTGGTTGCAGCCACCATAGTTCCAAACTCAGAATTAAGAATCAGGCAGGTAGGTATAAATCCAACCCGTACCGGTATTATTAAGGCTCTAATGAAGATGGGTGCCAATATAAAGATTGAAAACAGCACCATTATAGCAGGGGAACCAGTTGCTGATTTAATTATTAAAAGTGCACAACTAACTGGAATAACCGCAAATAAAGAAATGATTCCGGAAATGATTGATGAAGTCCCGGTTTTAGCAGTAGCTATGGCTATGGCTCAGGGTGAATCAATAGTTCGGGGAGCCAACGAGCTAAGGGTGAAAGAAACTGATCGTATTCAAGCTATATCTAGCGAACTAAGAAAAATGGGAGTAGATATTACTGAGCTGGAAGATGGATTTATAATACAAGGGAATCCCGAGGGGCTAAAATCTGCTCAGGTATTTTCGTATGGAGACCATCGCATTGCCATGAGTCTGGCAGTAGCTGCTCTGGTCGCTGATGAAACCACGGAAATATTGTCTTCGGAAGCTGTAAATATTTCTTTTCCTGAGTTTTGGTGTATTATGGAAACCATTATTGCATAATATAATATTAGCCCGATATAACAAATTTACTAATAGCCTTTCCCGCGGGAGGGGCTATTAATTTTAGGTTGTTCTTAGCGGTGAAAATGTTTTCCCATCAAGAGCAATATGATAGAATATATAGGAAATTAGCTGGGTGGTACCAAAAATGAAAATTGCTATTGATGGCCCGGCCGGAGCTGGAAAAAGTACCCTGGCCAAGCGTTTAGCTGAGGAACTTAATTATATATATATTGATACCGGAGCAATGTACCGGGCTTTAACTTGGGAAGCTTTACGTAAAGAAATAGACATATATAATGCTGCTGTATTGGCTGAGCTTGCTCACACTACTGACATTCACTTCATAGTCAATTCCCGCTCACAAAGGGTTATATGCAATGGAATAGATGTAACTGAGCAAATTCGTTCTCCGGAAGTAACTGCGGCAGTATCAAACGTAGCTGCGCATCAGGAGGTGCGAAAATTAATGGTAAGCAAGCAACAACAAATGGCACAGGCAATATCAGTAGTAATGGATGGCCGTGATATTGGTGAGTGCGTATTGCCTGATGCTGACTATAAATTCTATATTACTGCCAGTATTAAAGAAAGAACCCGTAGAAGGGCAGCAGAGTTGAAATCCAGTGGATATGAGGTAATTGAACAAAACATTAGCAAGGAAATCCAGGATAGAGATTATAATGATACCCACCGTACAACCGGTGCGTTAAAAGTCCTGGAGGATTCAATTATAATCGATACCAGCAATCTGACAATAGATGAAGCTTTATATACTCTTCTGGAAATTATCGAAAGGTGAAATTATGTTCTATAAAATAATGCGTGCTTTGGTACGAGTGATTTTTTTGATGCTGGGCATGAAGTCAGAAGGGTTGGATAACATACCAAATGAGGGAGCAGTTATAATAGCAGCTAATCATCTCAGCATTTGGGATCCGATAGTAATTGGTGCTGCTGTACAGCGCCCGATTAATTTTATGGCTAAAGCTGAATTATTCAGGAACTCTCTGTTTGCGTTTATACTACGACATTTAAATGCCTTTCCGGTAAAAAGGGGATCGGCTGACCGGTCTGCATTACGAAACTCTTTGGATTTGTTGAACCAGGGTCAGGTATTGGGTATATTCCCGGAAGGTACCAGAAACACAGACGGATTAGCCAAAGTACAGAATGGGACAGCTATGATTGCATTAAAATCAGGTGCTCCAATAGTACCAGTTGCCTGCATCGGAACTGATAAAAAAATCCCCTTTGGCTGGTTCAGACCTTTGGTAGTGAGCATAGGTAACCCAATTTATATGGATGAATATGCCGGGAAAAAAATTAATTCAGCTACTTTGGGAGAGGTGAGTGAGGACATCATGAAGGAAATAAATCGTCTTTTGTGTAAATAAAGAAGGATTTATTAATACTAATACGAAATATATATAAATTTGTGGAGGGTTGACCTTTGCGTGTAATTTTAGCCCGGCAGGCAGGTTTTTGTGCCGGAGTTAAACGGGCCATTGATATTGCTGAGGAGTGCTGTGACCAGGAGCATACTTTCTATTCTCTGGGACCGTTGGTGAACAACGATGAAGTAGTTAGACACCTGGAAAGCAGGGGGATTATACCAATTGATAGTTTGGAACAGGTAAATCCGCCTCATCGTTTAATTATTCGTTCCCACGGAGCTTCCCGCGATCTGCTGCTCGAGGCCCAATCCAAAGGAATAGAAATTATTGATGCTACCTGTCCGCTGGTAAAGCAAGTACATGAACTGGTTGCGTCACTTCGAGGTGAAGGTTATGATATTGTAATATTTGGAGATATTAATCATCCGGAAGTCAAGGGTATACTGGGATGGTGTGATAATAAAGCCTTAGTAATTAAAGATGTAGAACAGGTATCACAAATTAAACCGGGACAAAAAATAGGAATAGTATCACAAACCACGAAAGATGAAAGTAAATTCTATGAACTGGTTGAAGCAATTAAGCTTAAAACCGGGGAAGTAAAAGTTTGCAATACCATATGTGCTGCTACTAAAAAGCGGCAACAAGCTGCCCGTGAGTTAGCTCAGGAAGTTGAGCTTATACTGGTAATAGGTGATAGAAAAAGTTCCAACACAACTACTCTTTTACGAGAGTGCCAAAACACCGGGGTAAAATCACATCAGGTACAAAATGCAGATGAAATTGAACCTGATTGGTTTAAGGGAGTTTCAACGGTAGGAATTACTGCCGGGGCTTCAACTCCGGATTGGATAATTAAGGAGGTAATGGATAGGATGACAACGTCGGAAGAAAACAACAACCAGGAAATTAACGAAGAAATCCAGACTAACGAGGAATCATTTGCCCATATGGAGGCTGAAATGGCTGATTTCACTACTCCTTCCCGAGGAGATATTATAAATGGAAAGGTTATTGAGGTCCGGGATGACGAAGTCATGGTAGACGTAGGTGGTAAATCAGAAGGAATTATTCCTCGCCGGGAATTATCAGTTCAGGAAGTTGAATCAGCCCGTGACCTGGTGGCAGTTGGGGATGAAATTGAAGTAATGGTTCTGAAATGGGATGATGATGGAACCATTCTTTTATCCAAAAAGAAAGTTGACTCACAAAAAGTAATGGATAATCTGGAAAAGACATTTGAATCCGCTGAAACAGTTGAAGGTATAGTAACCGGCAGCGTTAAGGGCGGTTTATTGGTAGATGTTGGAGTAGTAGCATTTTTGCCTGCCTCTCATGTTGAAGACGGTTATGTTAAAAATCTGGATGACTATATTGGCAATAGTTATAAATTTAAGATTATTGAGTTTAATCGCAACAAAAGAAGAGGCTCCCAGGTGGTATTATCCCGAAAAGAATTGGTAGCAGGTGAAAAAGCCAAATTAAAAGAAGCCTTCTGGCAGAATATTGAAGAGGGGCAGACCAGAAAAGGTAAGGTTAAGAGAATAGTTGATTATGGAGTCTTTATTGATCTAGGTGGATATGAAGGCTTATTGCATGTTTCTGAACTGGATCATCACAGAATTGACCATCCCTCCAACGTTGTAAGCGAGGGAGAGGAAATTGATGTATTTATACTGGCTCTTGACAAAGAGAAAGAGAGAGTATCACTTAGCCGCAAACAGTTGATTAAGAGTCCCTGGCAAATTGTTTTGGAGAAGTATAATGAAGGCGATATAATTGAGGGTAAAGTAGTTCGTCTGGCACCCTTTGGCGCTTTTGTAGAAATTGAACCTGGAGTAGATGGATTGGTGCATATTTCTCATTTAGCTAATTACCGGGTAGAAAAACCGGAGGACATTGTACAGCCCGGTCAAACAATTAATGTCAAGATATTAAGTATTGACCCTGAGCAAAAAAGAATTGGACTATCTATCCGGGAAGTTACAGCAGATACTGAACGCAGTGAGGTAGAAGAATATCTGGACAACCAGGAATAGATTACTGTTGAGGTGATCCATAGTGCCAATTTTTGATTTCGAGTGTAAAGATTGTGGCAAGAAGTTTGATTTGATGATTTCCAATGCCGACAAAGACAAAGTGAAATGTCCGCAGTGCGGTGCCGGGAACATAAAGCAACTGATATCGCTGTTCAATAGCAGCAGTGGGGTAAGAAAATCGTCCAATATGCCGCCTGATTGTGCCGGATGCGCTAAACAGGGCGGCTGTGGGGCTGCATTTTAAGCTGCCGGAAGGCAGCTTTTTCCCAAGGGTTGTCAAGGGGGGTGTCAAGGGGGTGTCAAGGGGACGGTTCTTCTGACAACATTTCAATAAAAAGTTGTCAGAAGGGGGTGTCAAGGGGACGGTTCTCATGACAACTTTTCAATAAAAAGTTGTCATGAGAACCGTCCGAGATCACTGAAAAAGTCCCATAAATGTCATCCTGAGGAGCTGCAGGCGACGAAGGATCTCTTTAAAGACCGTAATATTGGGATTAAGCCAATGAGATTCTTCGCTAGCGCTCAGAATGACACGCAAAAGAGGACTTTTTCAGCAGTCTCGAACCGTCCCCTTGACACCCGAGCTACTAAGTTGGAAGGGTGCATCCATTATGAAGGCCAGTGGAGCAATTTTAGCCGGGGGTAAAAGTTCCCGGATGAAGTTCAATAAAGCATTCGCTCAAATTGACCAGCAAAGGTCAATTGAAATAATTATAAATAAATTTACCTCTCTATTTACCGAGACAATTATTATCAGTAATGAGCCGGAGCTCTATCGGGAGTTTAATTTACCCGTATATACCGATGTGTATCCGCGACTGGGACCAGTTAGTGGAATACATGCAGCGTTATACTATGCTTCCTGTGAACCGGTCTTTATTTTAGGATGTGACATGCCGTTCATAAGCACTCAATTAATTCAGGACATGGTTTCCAGAATTGGTAACTATCATGCAGCGGTTCCTTCAATAGACGGGTTTCTGCAGGCAACAGCAGCAGTATACAACAAATCAAGTCTTCCCATATTTGAAAGCTGTTTAAAAGATGAAAAACTAAAACTGACCCGCATTCTGAAAGAAGAATTGAAATCCCTGGTTTTAACTGAAGACGATATGCTCTCATTTGGGGATATAAGTGACATGTTCTTTAACCTTAACGATAATGAAACTTTGGAACAGGCAAGAAAAATTGCAGGGAGGCTGAAAGAATCAGGACTAATCGTAAGACCGAACATATCCGAATAGCCGGCAGTCTTCAGGATGGTCCTGCTACTACCGGCTTTGCCGATTTGCATCTTATAAACCAATCAGTTCCCGGGCTGGACTGGGAAGATATTAATCTGCAAATTGAATTCCTGGGTAAGCAACTGGAATATCCGATTATAATAAATGCTCTGACCGGGGGCACTTCCCAGGCGCAAAGAATTAATCGGGTGCTGGCTCAGATTTCAGCAACTTATGGTATTGCTATGGCAGTGGGTTCTCAAACAGTTGCCCTGGAAGACCCGGGCTTAAGGGATACCTTTACTATCGTACGGGAGGAAAATCCCGATGGAGTAGTATTAGCTAATATAAGTGCTATGAGTACAGTAGAGGATGCCTTAAATGCGATTGACATGATCAGGGCGGACGGATTACAACTACACTTAAATATACCGCAGGAATTAGCAATGGCAGAAGGAGACCGCCAATTTAAAACCATACTGGCTAATGTAAAGGAGATTGCCGGGGCATCACCGGTACCCGTTATAGCTAAAGAAGTAGGTTTCGGGTTGGCCAGAGAGTCAGTATTACTGTTATATAATGCCGGTATAAAAATATTTGATGTTGGGGGTAAAGGCGGAACCAATTTTGTGGCTATCGAAGATCAGCGTGATGGTAAATTCGGACATGAAATTGATGATTGGGGTATTCCCACCGCAGTAAGCCTGGCAGAAATTTATAACCTGGAATTACCGGTTAAGATAATTGCCTCCGGAGGAATCAGGACCGCTCTGGATGGGGCTAAATCAATGGCCCTGGGGGCAGAATTGATTGGCATTGCGGGCCAGTTGTTGCGAATTCTGTTGCATGATGGGGCAGTTGAATTGGATCGGTTTATGGAAGACTATTTGTATCGCCTTAAAGCGATTTATTTAATGGCCGGAGCAGCTAATCCGGCAGCAATTCAAAACCAACCGGTTATTATTCTGGGTGAAACCGCAGAATGGTTAAAAGCTCGTAGAATAGACCCCTTACGCTGGGCGCGTAATTAGTAAAAATATAAAAAGGCCATGGATTATACCATGGCCCGAAACTAGCGGTCATTAAAACGGCTTAATTCAAAATATCATCAATATTTCCTAACAGTTCTTCTATCTCCTCAACGGTGCAATCTGCCATATGGGCTATACGGAAAGTTTTATCCTTCATTTTGCCGTATCCATTGGAAATTTGAAAACCTCTTTGTCCCAGAGCACTGTTTAAAGTAGCTACATCAATTTCTCTGCTATTCTTTATAGTTGTCAGAGTATTGGACAGATATTTTTCATCAGCAAACAGGGCAAAATTATTTCCAGCCCAGTTTCTGACCTTTTCAGCCATTCCAATATGACGGGCAAAGCGGTTATCCAGACCCTCATCAAGAATGCGGTCCAGTTGATAATCCAGAGCAAACATATGCGAGAGGGAGGGAGTGGAAGGATACTGATAATCCTTTTTCTCAATATAATCATACAGAGCCAGTAAGTCCAGATAATAACCCCGATAGGGCACTTCTTTAGCTCTATCTATCGCCTTGCGGGAAAAAGAACAAATAGCCATTCCCGGAGGGAGTCCCAGGGCTTTTTGGGTTGAAGTTATACATATATCTACCCCCAGACGGTCCACCTCAATTTTGCTGCCACCCATGGAACTAACCGCATCCAGGCAAAAAACTACCTCTGGATACTTTTTAACTGCGGCCGCAATTTCATCCATTGGATTCATCAGACCGGTTGAAGTTTCATTATGGGTTACCGTAATCAGGTCATACTTGCCGGTGGAGAGTGCTTCCTCAACTAATGATCCGGTAGTAGGTTGTCCCCATTCAACTTCAAATAAATCTGCGGGTACATTATTAGCTTGAGCCATTTCAAACCACCGTTTACCAAAAGCCCCTACACTAAAGCAGGCTGCCCGCCTGGCAGTACATGACCTGACCGCACCTTCCATCAATCCACTTCCGGAACTGGTAGATAAAAGTATCGGCTGTTCAGTATAAAACAATTGCTGCAACTTCTGAGTAATTCGGCGTTGTAATGCTGAGGCATCCTTACCACGATGGCCAATCATAGGCGTGGACATTTTTTGCAACACCTCCGGTAAAACCTCTACCGGACCGGGAATAAACAATTTCTTATGCACTGCTTACCCTCCATCATATTCAAATTAAAAAGCACTTCCTATTATTCTAACAATCTATCCTGACTGCTACAAGCACCAGTCCGGCGGCAACGAATTTTTCCAGGGATAACAATTCCCATGAAGTTTATAATCATACTTCAAGTATCAGGTTGAGTCAGGAGTAGTCAGGTAAAGCCAGGTTTAAAAGTTAAGGCAATCGATATCATCAATAAGTCAGGAGTAGCGCAAACTATTAGTTTCCGTACGGAATCAAAGCTTCCGCCATCGCTTAAATGTTAAACAATTCATCAGATGCGATAAAAGCCCCATTGTTTCCAGCCCCAATCAGTATACTGTTTACCCAGAAACAAAGCATGACCACAACAATAGAAACTGTAACGCCCTTCCTCAACGGCCAGAAAACTATTGCCTGATAGATTTTTCTGTACCGAAATACTCTTGATGGGCCTGTCCAGAGCAGATGAACACCAGCGTGGAATCATCTTATTATTGCTTATCTGATATAAAAATAAATGACAACTGTATTTAGTATCTTCTTTTCGACCGTTCCAGATTGGTTTATGGCGGCCAAAACTTCCGCGTTTCCATAATACCATAACCAACTCCGGTTCTTTATCTCCAGTTACATCATCCAGAACAAAAGCTTGAATATCCCACTCCGGCGGGGAGCTCCAGTCTATACTGCCCGGTTGCTTAATAGTAAGCTTTCCCCCGGTTAGATGGTATTTCTCCATAATACCATCATTATTCAGATCGTAAACTGTCTGTAGTTCATGCATATCAGAAAAAAACAAGAACCGCACCAGCAGCAGTATTAATACTACTGCCAGTGTGGCAACGACTTTTTTCCATAACGACACCATTAATTAAAACTCCTGGGGCATATTTATGGAAGCAGTTCCTTTTATGCGATAATTTGCTGTCCATTTCGGAACAGCCGGGACCTTATCATTATATACCATCTCCTGCCACTTCTTATCAGTCAATCGGTCAGTGGCCTCCCAGGGGAATTCATAATAGGAATACACCCCGCCTTTGGCTATACGCAAAGTACCATCAACCGGTACTACCGCATAGATATTATCTACATAGCCGGTACCAACTTCCAGAACTTCTGCCGGAGGATTGGTGGCTACATCAGCAATCAGCATAGCCGGAAAATCAGAAATTTGCGAACGGCTTTCCAGGCCGTCTCTACGGTGAACTTCAAACCAGAAGTGTTCCAGCTGTCCGCCAAAAGTACGAATAAGTTCATATTCTTCCCCGGTCAAAGTTTCATCAGCCAATTCTTTTTCAGAAATGACCTTCAGTTGCAATACCAGCTCATAAAGCTGATCCATGTTCTGAATATCCTTTTGTTCGATTAAACCGCGCATTTTCAGTCCATCGCGGGTCATGGCAGTAAGGGAAGCCAACCTCGCATACAGATGAGGATTGGGCTCAACATAACCACGGTCATCAATTTCCTCCATGCCGCCGCCACCCATTTCGGCATAATTTTGTTTGGCATAGAGGATAGTATCATGTTTTAACTCTGACCAGCTGCCCAGGAAAGTTGCCAGTTCTTTATGTTTCCAGGCCTCATTAAGCATAAAAGAAGGATAACCAGTCGGCTTATCAGTGGTAAGCGGCAATAAGGTATACAACCATGACCAGTACAGGTTTTGGTGCCATTCATCAGTAAGTCCGGCAATATGATTTTGCATTTTTGACATATTGGTACGATAATCTTTAAATTCAAATGCACCCTGTTGTTTCAAAATAGTTTCAGCGGTGCTGGACCCCATGGCAGCAGGGACATCCAAACCGCTGGGCAACATACGCCGTTCACCGGTCGGGTTTTCCAGTACTTCACGATAAATTAAATGTTGGAATATCTCCGCGTCCAGCGTATATCTTTGTCCCATAAAGCGAAAACCGGCTATTTCCTTATCCCGATCCGGTTGAATGGAAGCATCAAAAATGGGAATGGAATTAATAACCGGCGGCTCTAAATCCTTGGCCAACTGGCGAAACTTATCAAAACCCTGGCTATCCTCGGCTATCTTAATGGGAGTTAGATTTTTACCGTAAGCCTGTTCCAGCAACTCGGCATACTGGTGGTAACCAATGTCGTCACTCTTGCCTACCATAAAATTGGTAGTAGAATATATTTTTTCCCATTCCCGGGCACCAATACCGTTATGTAA
>ENA-UOUL01002057-UOUL01002057.1-bioreactor-metagenome-genome-assembly--contig:-NODE-2057-length-25067-cov-26.893277_pt1 | contig 25067 bp, 17 predicted proteins | sample MGYA00249838_ERZ747220 | MGnify/ENA primary metagenome ERZ747220 (study PRJEB28778, sample SAMN05720191) | bioreactor metagenome | isolation source: Anaerobic biogas reactor | place: USA:Washington...
GTCGGGGATATGATTTCTATTAAAAACCATATCTCTCGCACTTCGGTTCTTGCTGTTCTGTTTTATCAAGATCTGTGGTCTTCTTGATAGAAGACCTGCGCTTTTTGGCTTACTGAGCCGTTTGGCGCGCATTGATTATCGTAACATCTTTTGGCTCGTTAGTCAATGCGGTATTTTCTGCCATTTCGCAGCTACCAGTCCGGCGCGCTTGACTATCTTACTACCGTCAGACTCTCTCGTCAACCCGGTATTTATCCTGTCAAATGCGCTGTCGCCCTGAAGCGCAGAATTTATATTAACATGCCGTGTATACACTGTCAAGGAATAATATTTTCTTTTCTAAGCAAGCAATAATAGAGCGATTCAGGGATTTTGATATCGATCCCGTTGCAGTAATGGATATAATAATTCGGCATTGTCTCCATTCCAACCCACATAAGTATCAGGGACAGAACCGACAATTATGGTCTCAGCTAAAGGTACTACCGCCGAAACCTTAATTTCTTCATCTAAAAAGGGCACTGCGACTTTTATAGTATTCTCAATGTTGAAGTAAATTAAATGACGAGTTTGGTTGATTCCCGCTTGATCAAACTTATTTAACACTGATACATGCACTTGTCCCGCCGGGATTATCCTTACTTTCATGCGCGGACCATAGCCTGCCAGTATTTTAGAGCCGGTAACTTCTCCGAGGGGAATTGCCAGGCTCTGTTCTTCCATGGCATTTAATGATGCTGACACTTCTGTCACCGTATTGGTCATAATCTTATTAAGTATTATGGTATTGGGTTGAATAAGTACGATCCTTCCCTGATTATCTTTATGAATATCGACTATATCCTGATAATTGATCTGGGCAACCACTTGCTCATTTACAATCTGGCTTATCTTCTCCGATTGCATCACCTGGGCCCTCGACTTAGCAATTTCCAAGATAGCGGACTTGAGGCGAAAATCCACATATACAAATGAAATTATCACACCGATAATAATCACTAAAGCAAAAGCAGCCGAAAAGTTGAAGCGTGAGGACATTTTAAATCACCTCCACTGCTACAATATATGTAAAGTATTTGCAGAGTGTGAACACCAAGAAAAACTATCTGGCTCTCTTTGAAAATTGGAACTGTTTGTATAGACTAGTAGGGAGGAGTGAGACTATTGCCAAATATACGAGTACGATTTGCACCGAGTCCAACTGGTGCCCTTCATATTGGCGGCGCCCGCACTGCATTGTTCAACTGGCTCTTTGCCCGTAGCCAAGGAGGTAACTTTGTCCTTCGTTTAGAAGATACGGATCTCAGCCGCTCTACACAGGAGGCTGCAACAGGTATTATTGAGGGTTTACAGTGGTTGGGTATCGATTGGGATGAAGGTCCTGATGTAGGCGGGTCACTGGGGCCTTATCGCCAAAGCGAAAGATTGCCGATTTATCAAAAATATATTTCGGAACTACTCTCCAGCGGCCATGCTTACCACTGCTTCTGTACTGCCGAAGACTTGGATAATGAAAGAAACCAAGCAGCTGAAAAGAAGGAAAACTATCGTCATCACTGCCCCTACCTGCATAAAGATGCTGCTTACATTCAAGATTTATTGAAAAGTGGCCAGCCTGCCGTAGTACGCCTGAGGATACCCGAATCCGGTTCAACTGTGATCCACGATCTCGTGCGGGGCGAGGTTGCCTTTGAAAATCGACTGTTAGACGATATCATTATTCAAAAATCAGATGGCTGGCCTACTTATAATTTTGCAGTGGTCATCGATGATCACACAATGCAGATCACGCATGTGATCCGGGCTGAGGAACATCTCTCCAACACGCCTAAGCAAAAACATATATATGATGCATTGGGTTGGTCAATGCCTCAATTTGCCCATGTTTCCATGATACTAGCACCTGATCGAAGCAAGTTATCTAAACGGCATGGAGCTACTTCGGTACAGGAATTCCGTGACTTAGGTTATTTACCCGAGGCTTTGATCAATTACCTGGCTTTATTGGGATGGTCAGCAGGTGAGGAAGCCACATTACTTTCCGGACAAGAGTTGTTGGAACAATTCCGATTAGAAAATGTTACCCGCTCAGCTGCTGTATATGACCTGGACAAGTTGACCTGGATGAATGGCAGCTACATCGGCACATCATCTCCAGATAGGATTTTGGAATTGCTCTCTCCAGAAGCTTCATCCCGCGGCTGGTGGACTCAGCCTGAGGATGCCTATGCTTTGCGGGTTATACAACTGATACAACCTCGCTTGAAGACTGTTTATCAGTTTTTTGAACAGGCTGATTATTTTTTTGAAGAGGTCAACAATTATGATCAAAAGGGCATAGATAAATACTTCAAGCTAGACAATGCCACGGAAATATTGACTCATGTGGCGTCTATTATTGAAAACACTTCCTTTGATGCCCACTCTTTGGAAGTGGCCTTTCGGCAGCGCGCCGAAACATTGTCTCTAAAGGCTGCTAGTCTCATTCACCCTGCAAGACTAGCACTAACTGGGCGTACTTCAACACCAGGCCTTTTTGAAGTTATGGCCGTTTTGGGGCAAAATATCTGCGGTCAGCGCATTCAGGCCGCACAAAAGTTTGTGGCAGCACTGTAAGAGATACTAAAAAAACCACCTTTCCTTTGACAACTATATAGGCCTGTATTATAATAATTCTCGCCGGGTCAATCCCGGATACAGCCGGATGGTGTAGTGGTAGCACGACTGACTCTGGATCAGTTCGCCAGGGTTCGAATCCTTGTCCGGCTGCCATATGGCCCCATCGTCTAGAGGCCTAGGATGCCGCCCTCTCACGGCGGAGACAGGGGTTCGATTCCCCTTGGGGCTACCATGATTAACCTAAATCCTTGAAGAACTTAGTTCAGCAAGGATTTTTTATTTTTCTGCACCGGATACAAACACGCCCCATTCCCGGCCTTGGTTGCGTACGATCTGATGCTGCCTGGCATAAAAAAGATTGCGGTTAAAAGCCGTCTCTGGATCATGTTGTTTGGCGAACCATATCCTCTCATGAAAGAGGTGTATGGTTTCGGATGGAGTTTGATAATAGTTGCATCCATTTTTCTGCAATCGTAGCACTAAATCATTATCATCATAACCGATACCGGTAAAATCTTCGTCGTAGCCTCCTATAGCAAAAAATTCTTCCCGACTGATAGCCATCAAAAATGGCAGTCGGGTATTTAAGTGGGGATAGTTATAGAATTTCATAAAATCAAACTTCCCCTGACTTGTTTCCAGATAACGCAGAAAGGAGCCATCCTGATCATCCCTGGCAATTGGGATACCAAGACGTTTTTGATTGGCCAGTACAGGAAAAGTCAGGTGGGCAATACAGTCATTCAAATGAAACATCTCTGCGCAGGAAATAATCAATACTTTACCCTGCGATATCTTAGCTCCAATATTGATGGCAAAACCGGGTATCCGCCATATAGTCTGACCATCCATGTTTCTTTGGCCGGTAAAAACATAGCGTAAATTCAATTTATCCTTGTACTGTTGACAGATGGTCTCAGTTTCATCATTGATCCCATCGTTTAGGATTATAGTTTCAAAGTCTTTAGGCATAGCTTGTTTGGCTAGAGAAAATAGTCCCCATTTCAAAAGATGCGGCCTTTTATATGTGGTAATAATTATAGAGGTGGTGCAGCTCATCAGCATTATCCTTCCCCAGAAAACGAATTAATGAACTAGATAATATGCTCAACAGCTTTAGCTATCTTTTTCACCCCACTGGAAATGATAAACGATACTATCGAAGGCAGTTTGATGAATTATTCCCTGGTATTTGAGTTTGCGGACTAAAGCTATATCACCAGGAATACAAGGTTCTCCCCACTTGGCAATCACCGGATCAAAAATGTCGCTTCCCATTAATACCTGCCCTTCCGGATATCCCCCCACCATTTCAAAATGCTCTTTACGAATCAACAAGGGCATAAACAATCCACCATTTTCTACCCGTGATTCAGCTACCGAAGCTGCAAATTTCAAGAATTGCTCTTCCTGATAAGTATCAATGTCGCGTCCGAAGTTTTTAGAGATTCCGTATTGCCCGCTAGGCAGTTTTCCGGACTCGACCAGACGAGAGGCAACGCAATTGGCCCCATTGTATGCTTTCCATAGATTGTCGAACCAATCGGGGCCAAAAGCCATATCCGAATTGATGAAAACGAGAAAATCCCCCCGGGCCTTAGCAGCCGCAAAATTATAAGCCCGGTATACATTGTTGACATACCACTCGGCCTGTTGTTCAGCAGAGTTGTGATACTCATAATGAGGAATGTTGTTGGCCTTGAGGTAGGCTAATACTTCTTCATTGGCGTCATTGGCCACAAAGAAAAACTCTTTATCGTCCATGTCCGTATATTTTAATACCTGTTCATACACAAACTTCAGCCAAGCTACACTTTTGTAAATGAGGCAGATAATAGAGAAATGAGGTCGAAATACTTCTTCCCGGTATTCTTCCACATAGGCCAACGACTCCTCCCAGGTGAGAGGAACCGGCTTGTCATCATCCTGATACAATCCAGGTGGGAACAAAAAGCCGGGCACTTTTTCCAGCACCAATTGCTCTTCACTGATCAAGCGGTCCAGCATTTCATAACCTCGCTGCCCGTGAGCCTGATAAGTTAAATACTTGTGAGCCAGCCGCTGCTTGGAAGAAAAACCATAATGCAATACCTTCACTGCATCTGTCCACTGTAAACGCTTTATATTGTCCGGATAGGGACGCTGGTGCAATCCCGGGTGGGTTTCTTCATAACGCATCCCTGGAGTTACCCGCCACAAACGCACAAACCAGCCAGCATCATACAAACTGTCTATCCTTCTCCAGCTGTGACTCCGCCATAGGTTGAGCTCATGAAATACTACCCCGTCCACCTGTTCCTCCTCACACAGAGCACATAGAGATTGCAAGTAATCCGCAGCATTGGCAGTCAGCACTTCATCGGCATCCAGCCACAGGATGAAATCCGGAGACAGCAGCAAAGCTTCATCCAACAGCCTCTGCTTATGACTTCTTTCATTGGCAAAATCGTTCTTGATACCACGGATTACATAGGGAGTATGCTGTCGCATATATTCATAACTTCCATCGGTACTGCCGTCATCGTAAACAACCAGCGCATCTACCAGGGGTTTGACATACTGAACGAAGCGCTCCAGGTTTCCCTGGCTGAGTTCATTATATATTTGGCAAATGCAGACGATGGAGTACCTCCGGGATGGAACAGGAAGATGTGGTTCTTTCCAGGCTAATTGGCTTCGTCTTTTCCGGCAGATGGCCAAGCCTGGAGATACAGGAATGGTCATCATTTCATACTCTTCCGTCTGCTGGGAGAGTTCTTCAGCCGCCAGATAAGCAGTACCGCACCATTCTGGTCTAATCAATGTCTCACTGCCGGGGTGAACATCATGGAGCAGGATGATACCATGAGGAGATACAAAAGGAAAATAGCTGCGAAAATCCTCCAACACTGCTTCTCGATCATGATCGGCATCAATGAATAACATATCGATCATCAATGATTCCTGAGCTAACTGCCTGACAAACTCCTGGGTGGTTGCCTGGGCAAAACGCGTCTTGTCGCTTTTTTCCATGTAAGTCTCTGCCTGGGGGTTCATATCTACTCCAATTAGTCTTTCCGCAAAAGGTATGATACAATTAAAAATTGCACATTTATATATTCCGAGTTCCACATAGAGACGGGGCCGAATAATGCTGGCTAAGTGCACGATAAAATCTTCATGCCAGGTTAATCCGCGCTGTCTGCTTAAATCTATAAATTGCGATTGGCTCATATATATCACCTCTTGATCTATTCCGGAAATATTCCCATAATAATTTTGACGACCGTTGTACTTACTGGGTTTATAATATATTCAGTGGGCACGGTCCACGTGCAGTCTAGATTTAGAACCGCATCTACTGCCTGCAAAATCATGCCGGGATCCCATCCGGCTAAGATACTGCTGCCGCATTCAACCGTTTCCGGCCTTTCCGTAACATGGCGAAGAGTAACGTTGGGAATCTGCATGATACAGCATTCCTCCTGAACAGTTCCGCTGTCACTTAATACACACAACGCCTGTTTTTCCAAGCCAACGAAGTCGAACAAACCCAAAGGTTCCATCATTTTTACTCCCTTAACCGTCAAGGTTATTCCCCTTTTTTGCAATTGAGAACGAGTACGAGGATGCAGGCTGCAGATTACCGGCAATTCATATTCCAGATTGAGCAGTTGCAAAGCTTCAATTAACTGGCTCAAGCGCTCCATATTATCTACATTTTCTGACCGGTGCAGGGTTACCAGGAAATATTTATGAGGCTCCAATTGCAATTCTTGTAATATAGGACTGGCTTCGATCTGAGCAGAATAAAACTGCAAGACTTCAAAAATCGGATTGCCGATAACGAAAATCCGCTCCGAGGCTATTCCCTCTTTTAGTAAATTAGCACGGCTTCTTTCCGTATAGGGAAGCAGTATATCGCTGCAGTGGTCTACAATACACCGGTTTACCTCTTCCGGCACCTGATCATCATAGCAGCGATTGCCCGCTTCCATGTGAAATACGGGAACGCTTGCTCGTTTGGCCGCGATGGATGCCAGGGAGCTGTTGGTATCCCCTAATATTAGAATTCTATCGGGTTGTTCGCTGGAAATAACCTTTTCACAGGCTTTTAAGATAGTACCTATCTGTTCCATGTTACTTGTGGAGGGACAATTAAATTGATAATCAGGCTGCCGCAGCCCTAATTCATCAAAGAAAACATCCTTAAGACGGGCATCAAAGTTTTGACCGGTATGAACCAATACATGCTGACACAGTCGATCTAATAGAGGGATTACCCGACTTAACCGAATTATTTCCGGCCGTGTTCCCACTATGGTCATAATTTTCATCGCAGAAACTCTCCATCGTACTTTAGTTCTGTATCAACATCCAGGTGATGTCTTCGCAATAATTCGCTAATTTGCTCTAGGCTCAGCACGGAATCTCGGGAACTGTATTCTTGCGGTAAGGGAGTCTCACCGAGATTCGACTGCAGGAGTTCAGGCAGCATAGGTTTTATGGCATAATAGTCCCCCCGGGGATAGGAATGCCAAGCCTCTTCTTCGGAAACCAGTATTTCATGCACCTTTTCTCCAGGCCTAATGCCGGTAAATACTGTTTCAATGGGGCGCGAACCGATCAACGCTTTGGCCACATCTACAATGCGTGCAGAAGGCACTCGAGGAACATAGATTTCGCCGGGACTGGCTTCCTCCAACGCAGTCAATACGGTATCAACAGCCCGGTCAAGAGACAGCAGAAAACGAGTCATATCTGCTGTGGTAATAGTTACTGGTCCCCCATTTTTAATCTGTTCATGAAAAAGAGGTATCACTGATCCCCGTGAAGCCAGCACATTGCCGTAGCGAACACATACGAAACGAATCGAAGGAATGGTAACATTCGCCGCAATAAAACTCCGCTCTTGTATGGCTTTGCTCATGCCCATCACATTTATAGGTTTACATGCCTTATCGGTAGATACCCCCACTACTGTGTGTATAGGAAACTTATGTTCTTTAATGGCTTGAACAATATTTTGTGCCCCCATGATATTGGTTTGGACCGCCTCATAGGGAAAATATTCGCAAGAAGGTACCTGTTTCAGGGCAGCCGCATTAATAACCACATCTACACCATCTAGGGCTGCACACACAGAATGGTAATTCCGGATATCTCCGATCCGGAATTCTACTAAACGGCGAAAATCCTCGTAGATTATTTCATCGGTAACCTTGGTTTTCTGCTGGTATTCCACTCTCATGAAATGCTGTTTGGCTTCATCCCGGGAAAATATAATTATTTTGCGGGGAAGATTTGACTGATCGGTCAGCAAACGACGAGTCAGAACTTTACCCAGTGACCCGGTCCCCCCGCTAATCAGTACGGTTTTGTCCTTAACCAATGACATTTATAAAGCCTCCCAGTGCTGGTAATAGGGTGAATCTAAATAATCCTGGTGCATGGCAGCGACCATATCCGACCAGCTAGGCGCTGAATAGTTTATTAAACTGCGCAGGCGCTGAGAATTGAGAGAACGATCGCAAAATGTATCATAGTAGGGTTCAATTACAATAGACTTGCGATATTGCCGGGCTATTAAGTTCAGCAATTCATATTTGGAAATGGGCTGAGAAGATAGATGGTATACACCGCTTAAACTGGTATTAGGGATGATATAGTCTGCCAATAGGTTCGCTAGTTCCACAGTTGGAAGACCAGAAAAAATGTGTCGACAATAGCCCTGCACTCTTTCTGTTTGAGCGAGAAACCATTCTACCAGACCTTGTTTAGTTTGAAGTTCATGACCGATTATTGAAGTGCGTAAAGTCAAAGTATGAGGATAATCCACTTCACCCAACAGCTTAGTTCTTCCATAAAGATCTACCGTGTCAGATACATCATCTTCAGAATAGTCTCCTTTGGTACCTGCAAAAACACAATCAGTGCTGATGTGAATAAAACGAATGCTCCTTTCCACACATGCCTGGGCAATGAGATGGGGCAATAGAGCATTAATGGATATATTGAGCAGAGCATTATCAGCCACGGAACTCTGCTTCACTATTCCTATACAATTGATAACTACCTGAGGTTTAATACTATCCAAAACCTCGACGATCTTCAGAAAATTACCGGCATCAACACCGTATACCACTGAGGATAGTAATGATTTCGGTATAAATTTGGCGAAATCATTGCTGCGCACGGTAGTAAAAACCTCTAAATTTACCTGTTTGGAAAGATGCAGGAAGAGTTTATGCCCTAACATTCCACTTCCGCCAAGAATCAAAACTTTGCTTGATTCCATGCCTTCTATCCTTTCAGTCCCCAAATAGCCCTTTACGTCATCAGATAGCTGCTTTGATGTAGGCACTGTCATGGAGATATTTGTTGTTACAATATGTTTCAGCGTCAAAAATAGTTTCTATTATTCAGATTAAGTTCAAGCCCTAACAAAACTGGGCTGCAATATAGGCTGGCAAGAAAAAATTTGCTAACAGGCCTCACAACTTTCCTGCGCATTCCATATATTGCTATATAACCTTAAAAAGGAGGTTTAAGAAAAGTGCATGATGGATTTGACAGAAGACATAAAAAACCCAAGAAAATAAACTACTGTGGCCCGTCTTGGAATTATGATCCATGTAATCCCTGTTTTCCTTTTCCCCCATGGCCACCGCCTCCCCCGCCAATACCACCTAGAAGAGGTCCTGCTGGTGCAACGGGAGCTACCGGTGCGACTGGTCCTTATGGCACTGGAACTACTGGCTACACTGGTTCTACCGGCGCTACCGGTTCTACAGGAAATACAGGCAATACCGGCAATACCGGCAGTACTGGGGCTACTGGAACTGGCACCACTGGATCTACTGGCTCTACCGGTTCTACAGGCAATACCGGCAATACCGGCAGTACTGGGGCTACTGGAACTGGTACTACTGGCTCTACCGGTTCTACAGGAAATACAGGCAGTACCGGCAGCACTGGCACTACAGGTGAGACAGGAGCCACTGGTGCAACTGGAGTAACCGGGCCTACCGGCGAAACTGGCGCTACTGGAGAACCCGGAGCAACCGGCGAAACTGGTGCTACTGGGGAGACTGGCGCTACCGGCGAGACTGGAGCTACTGGCGAGACTGGAGCTACTGGGGAACCTGGCGCTACTGGGGAAACTGGTGCTACTGGTGAGACTGGGGCTACTGGCGAGACTGGTGCCACTGGGGAGACCGGATCTACCGGCGAAACTGGCGCTACTGGAGAACCCGGAGCAACCGGCGAAACTGGTGCTACCGGCGAAACCGGGGCTACTGGAGAAATTGGCGCTACTGGCGAAACTGGAGCAACTGGGGAACCTGGTGCTACTGGGGAGACTGGCGCTACCGGCGAGACTGGAGCTACTGGGGAGACCGGGTCTACTGGAGAACCTGGGGCTACAGGAGAACCTGGCGCTACTGGGGAAACTGGGGCCACTGGCGAAACCGGCGCTACTGGTGAGACTGGCGCTACCGGAGAAACTGGAGCTACTGGCGAGACTGGTGCCACTGGGGAGACCGGGTCTACTGGAGAACCTGGGGCTACAGGAGAACCTGGCGCTACCGGCGAGACTGGAGCCACTGGTGAGACAGGGGCCACTGGGGAACCTGGAGCTACCGGTGAAACCGGAGCTACTGGCGAGACTGGGGCTACTGGTGCTACAGGGGTAACCGGCCAGACAGGGTCCACTGGTGCCACCGGGGCCACAGGAGCAGGTGCTATTATTCCTTTTGCATCTGGACTTCCAGTTACAGTAACATCTGTGGCTGATGGTCTAGTGGGATTGCCTGCTTTCGTAGGTTTTGGTTCTAGTGCACAAGGCGTCGATGTTCTAGCTTCAACAATCGATCTAACCGGAGCACCTACCGATGATTTGAACTATGCTTTCACTGTGCCTCGAGACGGTCTAATTACATCTCTAACGGCCTTCTTCAGTGTGACAGCTGCAGTAGGAGTTGGAGTGGGGGACTATCAAATTCATGCGCAATTATATATCTCTCAAGCCCCAGACAGCAACATCTTTGATGCTATTGCAGCAACGGATATTGCTTTAACTCCAGCTTTTCCAGGTTTGGGAATTGCATTAGGTGATATTGCTACAGGATCAGTCGCTGTAAATATTGCCGTATCGGCAGGAGATCGTCTGTTATTAGTATTTTATGTTGAACCTCCAGCGTTAAGCGTTGCGGCTACGGTTGCAGGTTATGCCAGTGCTGGTCTGGCAATTAGTTAGCATAGATTCATACCAATACAAGTTTAAGCAGAAAAATAAACGGGAAAAGACGCTTAGACCCAAATGGTTTAAGCGTCTTTTATTGTGCATAACTTCAGTACCGAGGCTGATAGGTTTGCGATTGAACTAAGTGACCAAATTTGAATTCCTTCAATAGACTAGTAAATGAAGTGCCAGATGGAAGGTGAAAAGATGGAAATCAGCATTGTTGTTTGTACTTTCGATTACCCATCGATTGTTGAATTATGTCTGGATCAGATTAGAAAATATGCGGATGTTCCCTATGAATTAATCGTGGTAGATAATGGCTCCGACTCTGAACAATTAAAGTACTTACAATCCCAAAAGGATATCAAGCTTATTTCCAATTCAGAGAATGCCGGGATTGCCAGCAGTTATAATCAAGGGGCAGAAATTGCTAGTGGAAAATACATTTTATTTATGACCTGTTACAGCTTATTAACTGAAAATAGCTTAAAAAGCATGCTGGCCTGTTTAAAGAATGAAGACAATTGTGCCATGGTAGGGCCGGTCAGCAATAATGTCAGCGGGCATCAAAACATTCAATTACCTCATCAGGAAATAAATAAACTAACCGATTTTATTGTTCAAAACCGGGAGCATAACTCAGGAGTTCGTAGGCGAGTGTTTCGTCTCTTAAGCCACTGTATGATGGCGAAAAAGAAAGTTCTGGAAGAGATCGGAGGTTTTGATGAAAGATTTGGCCTGGGAACCTATGAAGATGATGACCTCTGTTTGCGGCTGATAAATCATAGTTATGCTCTATTTATTTCCTTAGATGCCTTTGTATATTATATAAATCCTTTAATTCTTCCTGGGGCAGATGCGGATAGTTTCTATAAACGGTTACGGGAAAATCGCCAAAAGGCCTTTGATAAATGGGGTTTTGATATTGCCAGTTACCTGCTGAACATGAAAGCGCCTATAACTATTAGTGCATGTATGATCGTAAAAAACGAAGAAGAAGTTTTGGCGCGCTGCCTTGATTGTGTGAAGCAGTTTGCCGATGAGATAATTATTGTCGATACCGGGTCAACTGACCGTACCAAAGAAATAGCTCAAAGTTATACCAGTCATGTTTATGATTTTACTTGGATTGATGATTTTGCTGCCGCACGCAACTATGCTTTTAGTCATGCTACCAAAGAATATATATTTTGGCTGGATGCCGATGATGTGGTTCTTCCTGAAGACATCCAGAAACTATTGAAACTCAAATCTGCCCTGGATTGGTCAGTTGACTCAGTTACCATGATTTATAATCTGGGGTTTGACGATCATGGTAATGTAACCAGCAGTCTGCGCAGAAATCGACTGGTAAAACGGGCCAGACGCTTTCAGTGGATAGGTGCTGTCCACGAATACCTGGCCGTATATGGCCGGATATCACACTGTGATATTGCCATAACTCATAAAAGCGAATGGCATGATTCGGACCGTAATATTAGGATTTACGAGAAGCGATTGGCTGCAGGAGAAGAATTTTCTCCACGGGATCAATACTATTATGCCAATGAGCTGTATGATCATCAGAAATTTGAACAGGCTATCGAATGGTATGAAAAATTCCTGGCCGGCCAAAAAGGCTGGGTAGAAGATAATCTTGCTGCCTGTAACAAACTGATCGACTGCTATTATCACCTGGGCGATACGGAAAGTGTTGAAAAGTATATTTTCAAATCCTTTCTGTACGATACTCCCCGAGCAGAGTTTTGCTGCCGACTGGGTTATCATTTGATGTCAAACAATCAATACCGGCAGGCAGCCTTCTGGTATGACCTGGCTACAAAACTGCAAAGACCCCCCGATAACCAGGGATTTTTTAATCATGCTTCTTGGACCTGGGTTCCACATATCCAACTGTGTGTATGCTATGACCGCCTGGGCGAATATGAGTTGGCATACCACCACAACGAAATGGCCGCCAAATATATTCCTAATTCCGCCAGCGTTTTGCAAAACCGGGAGTATCTTAAAAAGCGTTTAGGGCTGACTTGATTGGGCTGTCTTTGGTTAATATACAATACCACCAGGAAGCTTAATTGTTATGAAGTGGTACATTAAAGATAATACTAGGTACGGCGGTATAGAATGTGCTATCATCAAGAAGATTAGCTGTCTCGAGGATAGGAGTGAATATATGCGTACCCTGGTTGCCACAGCCCTTTCCAATGCCAAAGGAAAAGATATTTTCTGTAAAGCTAACAAAGTAACGGATCAGCACGTGAGAACCATTCGCAATACCGATAGAAAACTGTTGGAGGAAGCTGGTTTTACTTTTATTAAAATGCTTTCCCTGGAATATCCCAATGTCAGAGGATACGTCATTTTCTTTGAAGGTCACTACGATGAAATGGTCAAGGCTCTAAAACTTCTGGAAAAAGGTTATTAGGCGTAAATATATTCTTTGTCAGTGATCGTGGTGGGCTGATTATAGAAGATAAATACAGAACGTTATGGAGCAACTTGGGGCAGGAATGGTATAATGGGTTTTAAGGGCTTAGAATCATGTGGGGGGATTTGCATGGCCTACAAGAAGCTCCCCAGTATCGACGCGGCTAGCGATTCTACATCTTATTCTGTAATATATGCTGACCATCTAAAAAACACTTTTAGAATCTGCGCCATTGCTGGATCGGATTTATTTAACTATCTGCCTTATCCGGCTGTCTTTTTAGATTTGCAGAATAACCATTTAGAATATAACACTGCCTTCCACAATCGTTTTTACCGGGATCTAACTAATAACAATGATGAAATTAATTCATTTCTTAACCAGATATTTTTAGCCAGCCATCCCTGTAATGAAGATTTCAAGACAGTCTACAAAAGTAAAACGTATTGGTCCCATTTGGTTAAAGTAGAACATAACGGTCAAAAGGTGGGATCATTGCTGTTTCTCCGTGACATGAGTCGCTTCGAAAGGGCTTTTGCGGAATTGACCCATGTAAAAGGTCTCAACGAACGATTAGATAGTGTCATCAATGCTTCCTTCGACGGTTTTTATATTACTGATGGACAAGGAGTTACCTTGCGTTTAAACAAAGCCTTTGAGCGCATTACAGGGGTGACCGCCAGTGAGTGCTTGGGGAAAAACATGCGGGAATTGGTGGAAGCCGGATATTTTTCCCGTTCGGGTACTCTGCTGGCTGTAGAAAAAGGATGTACCGTTACTGTTCCCCTGCAAGCCCGAACCGGACAAAATGCGCTGGTTACCAGCACTCCCATTTTTGATGATGAAGGCCAAATCGTTTTGGTGGTTACCAACGTTCGTGATATGACTGAATTAGTAGCACTGGAGGAAAAACTGGAACAAGTAGAGGGACTGCGTCAGAAGGAATTAGCCGCTATATTCGATTCTTCCTATGACGGACTGTACATAACCGATGGCCAGGGTAACACTCTTCGCTTAAACCAGGCTTTTGAACGCATAACCGGAGTCACCTCCTCAGAGTGTATCGGAAGAAATATGGCTGACCTGGTGGCGGAAGGTTTTTTTTCCCGCTCGGGTACCCTGATAGCCTTGAAAGAAAATAAGCCGGTAACGGTACCTTTGCAGGCTAAAACCGGCAAAAGCGCACTGGTTACCAGTACTCCTATCTTTGATGATGATCATAACATTATACTGGTAGTTACCAATGTACGTGATTTAACTGAACTTAATCAATTAAAACAGAAAGTTGATGACCTGGAAACCTTAAGTAAGGCATACCATGTAGAACTTCAGCAATTGCGTATGGAATCAGCCGCTAAATACGTATTTAACTCTCCTCCCATGAGGGATTTGATGCGTACCATACTCCACGTAGCTTCCGTAGAATCCACTGTCCTGATTCAGGGTGAATCTGGTGCAGGAAAAGAAGTGGTAGCTGACCTGCTACATAATTATAGTGACCGTCGGGATATGCCCTTTATTAAAATCAATTGTTCCGCCATCCCCCCTAATTTATTGGAGTCAGAATTATTTGGCTATGAACCCGGAGCTTTCTCCGGCGCTGATCGGCGGGGCAAACCTGGTATATTTGAACTCGCCAATCACGGTACTTTGTTTCTGGATGAGATCTCCGAGCTGCCTTTAGATCTGCAGGTAAAGCTGCTAAGAGTATTGCAGGATAAAACCGTAATGCGCATAGGAGGTACCCAAACCATTCAAGTTGATTTTCGAATTATTACCGGTTCTAACGCTGATTTGATGCAAATGGTACAAAAGAAATTATTTAGAGCTGATCTTTTTTACCGCCTTAATGTTGTTCCCATATATGTTCCTCCGCTCAGGGACCGTATAGATGATATTCCGTTTTTGTGTGCTCATTTTTTGGATATTTTTAATCAAAAATACAAACTAAATAAGAGGCTGTCACCGGAAGTGATGCAGGTTTTTATTCAGTATGATTGGCCGGGTAACGTTCGTGAACTGCGTAATTTAATAGAACGGTTAGTAGTAACAACCAAGCATGAGTTGATCAACATCAGTGATTTAACTAATTGGACTAAACTTGCCCCTGCTTTAATAGCCGATGCTGATGAGGTTCGGCCCATGCAGGAAGCTTTAGAAGCTACCGAGCGCAAAATGTTAATGGCGGCTTTTCAGCGGTGCAGTACCACCTATGAAGCAGCAAAACTGCTTGGTATCAGTCAAGCCAGTGTCGTACGCAAGGCTAAAAAGTTCGGCATTATAAGAAAGCCCCCTAAAGAAGGGCCATAAACCTCAAAAGACAGCCCAAAGGCTGCCTTTTGAGGTTTATGGGTCAGCAAAAACTCCGTTAGGAGGCTGTGCCTATCTTACTGCTTCTCCGCCAAATCTTCATGGCTTGTGCTTCGTTGACCAATTCATCCCGAAAATTGGGGTGGGCAATGCCGATCAATTCCTCAGCACGTTCCCAGGTACTCTTTCCCTTCATATTAGCTATTCCATACTCTGTAACTATCATGTGCACTGCTGTACGGGGATCAGTAACTATTGATCCCGGAGTCAAAGTAGGTTTTATTCTGGATACCAAGCCATTTTTACCTTCGAAAGTGGAAGTCATACAAATATAACTCTGTCCATTAGGAGCCTTATAAGCTCCCTCCACAAAATCAAGCTGTCCACCGGTACCGCTGATATGCCTAACCCCAACGCTTTCTGCACATACCTGACCGAATAGATCCACTTCAATACAGGCATTAACTGAAACGAAGTCATTGATACGTGCCACCACCACGGGACTATTGGTATAATCCACTGAATAAGCAACCACGCCGGGGTTGTCATCGATAAAGTCATATAGCTCCTGGGAACCCATGGCAAACGAAAACACTTGTTTATAACGATCGATAGGCTTACAGGCACCGGTAATTTTCCCTGCCTTACTCATTTTCACGTAAGCATCTACGTACATTTCCGTGTGAACACCCAGATCCTTCAAATCGGATTCTGCGATCATGTTGCCGATAGCATTGGGTATCCCGCCAATTCCCAATTGAATACAGCAGCCATCATATATCTTCTCCAGTATATGACCAGCAATTTTCTTGTCAGTTTCACTGGGCTGGACATCCGGAATAGTAGGCAAAGGCTGGTTGGAACTCTCTACTACGAAGTCAACCTGGCTTATATGTATACTCTCCTGATTTCCGCCCAAGACCCGGGGCATATTGGTGTTTACCTCCAATAAAACATATTCGGCCTTTTCCATGGCCGCCGCTGCTGAAGGACAGCCTGATCCAAAACTGAAATAGCCATGCTTGTCCATTGAAGATACGGTAGCCATGAATATCCGTGCTGGCACACAGTTATTACGGGTCATGACAGGACACTCATGGAACTTCATAGGTATATATGACAGTAGACCCTCATTATAATATTTTCTATCCAGTGCCCCACAATGCCAGCTGTTCCAATAGAAGTGCTCTCCCGTAGGATCAGCCTCACTGGTATAGTGCGGCCATACTCCTATATCGCAGCGAATATTAACATTCCATAATTCGTCGACTCTGCGTGCCAGAGCCGCATCCAATTCGTTAGCGCCGTTTATGCCGAAAGCATGTTCTATCCAATCACCAGACTTAACTACCTGTACGGCCTCATCAGCCGTAACCAGTCGTTTCTTATATTCCTCTATCCATTGCCTGTCCATAAATCCCAACCACTCCTCCTAATGATGAACTTTTTGGGATCCTCCGGTTTGGAAGATTCATTTTTCGACCAGAGGTCGTTGTGCCCCCATCAGTTAGAGATTTTCAGACTCTGGTCCCCCGTATAGTTTGCTGGCAGAAGTCGGATCTGTCAGACCTTCTTTTTTCCCCCCCGGGGTATTCCCGACTTCTGCCAGCATATTCCACCACTTCCCCTGGCAAAGCCAATAGTAGTGATGAAGGTTTTGATTTCTAATATTCGTAGTTTGATACGTCGCCTCTCTTTATGCAATTGGCTATGGTCAGACGTTGGATCTCGTTGGTCCCTTCATAGATCTGGGTAATCTTGGCATCACGCATCATGCGTTCTACCGGGTACTCACGGGTATAGCCGTATCCTCCCAATACCTGTACTGCTTCGGTAGTGACTTCCATAGCTACGTCACCGGCGAAGCATTTAGCAAACGCGCCCTGTCTTTGATAGGACAATCCCTGGTCTTCACGCCAGGCTACCTCATAGACCAGGTTGCGTGCTGCTTGTATTTTCATGGCCATATTGGCCAATTTGAAGGATATAGCCTGATTAGCAAATATGGGTTTTCCAAACTGCTGACGTTCCAATGCAAATGCCAGCGCATGGCGATAGGCACCTTCAGCAATACCCAAAGCCTGGGCAGCAATACCGACCCGACCGCCATTGAGAACGTGCATAGTTTGTTTAAAGCCGTCGCCTTCATTGCCTATCAAATTAGCCGCCGGCACCCGGCAGTCCTCGAACACCAGTTCATAAGTGGCTGAAGAGCGGATCCCTAGTTTCTTCTCCTTCTTACCAAAAGTAAACCCCGGAGTGCCCTTTTCCACTACGAAATAGCTGCTGTTGCCGTGTTTTTCATCCTTCCCGCCGGTACGAACCAGGATAACGTATATGTCTGCATAGTACCCATTAGTGATAAATATTTTGGTACCATTTAATATGTAGTCATCTCCATCTCGAACTGCCGTCATGGCCGTTGCTCCTACATCAGATCCCGCACTGGGTTCAGTCAAACCCAGAGCTCCCAAACTCTCTCCTGAAGCCAGCCGGGGTAACCAACGCTGTTTTTGTTCTTCGTTGGCCAGATGCAGAATCGGCCATGTGCACAGTGAAGTGTGCGCTGACAAGGTCACTCCCATGGAGGCGCAGTTGCGGGATATTTCTTCCACCGCCATGGCATATACCACCGCACCTGCTGCAGTGCCGCCGTACTCTTCCGGAACGATCAATCCACCCAGGCCTAATTCCGCCATCTGCCTCCAGCATTCTAAATCGAATTCTTCATTTTCATCTCTTTCAGCTGCTCCGGGAGCAACTACCTCATCCGAGAAATCTGCAAACGTCCGCTTAAAGAGTTTCTGATCTTCAGTTAGACCAAAATCCATTTAAAGTCCCTCCCCCTAGTCATTAATACCTTCTACTATCATTGCGGTCCCCATGCCACCGCCAATGCATAGGGTAGCCAGTCCGTACCGGGATTTTCTCTTCTGCATTTCATAAAGCAGCGATACCAGTATACGGGCTCCCGATGCACCAATGGGATGACCAAGGGCAATAGCTCCTCCATTTACATTGACCTTTTCCATATGATCGGCCCAGCCTAACTCGCGTCCAACCGCCAGGGACTGCGAAGCAAAAGCCTCGTTAGCCTCTATCAGATCCAGATCATCCACGGTCAGCCCAGCTTTGGACAGTGCTTTCCTAGTCGCAGGAATTGGCCCCACCCCCATGATAGATGGGTCAACCCCTCCGGATGCATAACTGACGATACGGGCCATGGGCCTCAATCCCAATTCATCCGCCTTTTCCTTGGTCATAACCAAAACGGCAGCAGCCCCGTCGTTAATGCCCGATGCATTACCGGCAGTGACCGTGCCGTCTTTCTTAAATGCTGGTTTTAATCCAGCCATTTTTTCCAGTGTGGTACGACGAGGGTGTTCGTCGGTATCAAAAACGGTATCACCTTTTTTGCCCTTTATTACTACTGGAACAATTTCATCCTTGAACCGTCCGGAAGCAATGGCTTCAGCAGCTCTTTCCTGACTGCGGAACCCAAATTCATCCTGATCCTTCCGGCTGATATTCCATTGAGCAGCTACATTTTCCGCAGTTATTCCCATATGGTAGTTGTTAAAGGCTTCCCAAAGTCCATCCTGGATCATACAATCCACCAGGGTACCATTGTTCATCCGGTATCCATAGCGAGCTTTTTCCAAGGCAAATGGGGCATAGGACATGTTCTCCATACCGCCAGCCAGAATTATGTCGGCATCACCGGCACGAATCACCTGGGCAGCAAGACTGACCGCCCTCAGCCCTGAACCACACACCTTATTTAGAGTAAACGCCGGGATCTCTTTAGGGATACCTGCATGTATGGCTGCCTGACGGCAAACATTTTGTCCCTGAGCCGCCTGCAATACACAGCCAAAAATGACTTCATCCAGCATCTCAGCAGCTACGCCGCTACGCTTTAAAGTCTCCTCCATGACAATACGACCTAGCTCAACTGCCGGTTCGTCTTTCAGAGCCCCGCCAAAAGTACCTACCGGTGTGCGGCATGCCCCAACCAATACAACTTCACGTGACATATTACACTCCCCTCCCCCTCAGTTTTAATTAGTTATAGTCAAAAAAGCCCTTTCCGGTTTTACGTCCCAGGTGACCGGCGCGTACCTTTTGCCTGAATGCCAGCGCCGGACGATACTTGGAATCCGCCATTTCGTTGAAAAAGTATTCCATGATCATCAGGCATACATCAATACCGATCAAATCAGCCAAAGCCAGTGGTCCCATGGGCATATTGGCTCCCAGTTTCATGGCTTGATCGATTTCCCCGGCAGAAGCAACTCCCTGATCATACAGGATGGCAGCTTCGTTGATATAAGGAATAAGCAGGCGGTTCACTATAAAACCCGGTGATTCTTTTACCGGAATAGCTTCTTTACCTATGGCACTGCAGAATTCTTTCATGCCAGTGATAGTCTCTGCTGTGGTTTCCGCACCTGGAATAAGTTCAACCAGCTTCATAGCAGGAACCGGATTAAAGAAATGGACTCCGATCACCTTCAGAGGCCGATCAGTGGATGCTGCCAGTTCAGTTATACTTAATGCTGAGGTGTTGCTGGCTAATATCGTTTCAGCAGGGCAGATTCCGTCCAGTTTGCCAAAGAGCTCCTTTTTGACGCTCATTTTTTCTACCACAGCCTCTATTACCAGCTGGCAGTCATTCAGGTTGTCGTAATTGGTTGTACCCGTCAATCTAAGCTTGATCTGATCGGTTTCTTCAGCTGTACGGTTTCCCTTCTTTACTGCTTTATCCCAGTTCTTGAGGATGTTTTCCATACCCCGGTTGACAAACTTTTCTTCCAGGTCGACCAGGATCACCTCAAAACCTGCTTCTGCTGTGACCTGTGCAATGCCTGCACCCATAGTTCCTGCGCCTACAACTCCGACTTTCTTAATCAATTCTATAGGCCCTCCTCCATTTATTTATCGTCCTGTGAACTGCGGTTTACGTTTTTCCAGAAAGGCTTGCATTCCTTCCTTCTGATCTTGCGTGGAGAAACAAAGCCCAAAAGCATCGGCTTCAATAGTCATGCCACGATCGATATCAGACTGCATTCCCTCGTTCACGGCCGATTTACATAATCTCACCGCCAGCTGTCCCTGCTGACAAATAGTATTTGCGATGGACAAAACTGTATCCATCAAAGTATCGGGGTCGGTCACCATATTCACCAGTCCAATGCGCAGTGCATTGTCAGCATCAATAGGCTGTCCGGTAAACAAAATCTGCTTGGCCATACCCGGCCCCACTAACCTCGCTAAACGTTGAGTTCCTCCAAATCCCGGGGTAATGCCTAACCCAACCTCAGGCTGCCCAAAGCGGGCCCGATTGGAAGCCAGGCGAAAATCACAGCACATAGCCAGTTCGCAGCCGCCCCCCAGGGCAAAGCCGTTAACAGCCGCAATGACCGGTTTGTTCAGCTGTTCAATATTGCGGAATACTTTGTTTCCCAATATCCCAAAAGCTCGGCCTTCCATAGCAGTAAGACTCTGCATATAGGCAATGTCGGCTCCTGCCACAAAAGCCTTCTCACCAGCGCCGGTGATAACCACTACGTCGACCTCATTATCCTGCTCCAAGATCGGTGTAACCTGAAGCAGTTCTAAGAGGGTATCTTTGTTAAGGGCATTTAATACACTGGGTCGGTTGATAGTCACAATAGCTGTTCTTCCCGACTTACTGACTATGAGATTTTCGTAATCCATCCTCCCCTCTCCTTTCTTCATTAAATATAGAAGTTTATCCCAGGGCATTCCTCCTTTACTTAATTTTCTGAATAATCAGAACCTATATCTCTGCTGGGTTGCCCCTCTGGCAGACAAAAAAGTTGCTCTGCTGATATATGGAAAACTCCAAGCAAAGCAGAGACAGATTTCTATATACCAGCAGAATCATAATATAAGGGGGATGTAAAATAACAAGACCGCTTCGATTCTATATATAGCAAATTTTATGCCAACTATATCCCCATTAAGAAAAAAGCGCTCTGTATACGGAAAAATGGACCTTCCCCGGGCGTTTAGGTCCTGAGATGATCCATTCTGATAATTCAAAAATGTATTAAAACTAATTCATTTTTGAATTGTCTGTCTATTTTACGGCTAAAACCTCTATTTATCGCATGTCGAAAAACGGTCCCACTTTAATTCAAAACTGCATTAACGCCGCTTGATGCGTACAAATTTACGTTTGCCTACCTGAATGACCATATTATCCTGGGTTGGCAAGTTTTCCTCACTATATTTTTCTCCGTTCACCCGTACCGCTTCCTGCTGCAGCATACGCCGACCGTCGCTGGTGGATGACACCAGTTTGTTATCGTGCAGGAATTTGGGCAGCCATATCTGCTCCTCTTTAACTTCAACTTCAGGAATGTCCTGAGGGATACTGCCCTGAGAAAACACCAGCTTGAATCGTTCTTCAGCATTATCAGCAGAAACCGCATCATGGTACATCGTGATTATTTCACGGGCTAGTCTGATCTTAGCATCACGAGGATTCAGACCACCTTCATCCATCGCTTTCTGCAAGGCTTTGATCTCATCCATGGGCACTCGAGTAACCAACTCGAAGTAACGGGAGATCAGCTCATCGGGAATAGACATAGCCTTGCCGAACATTTCATTGGCATCTTCATGAACCCCAATGTAATTGCCCAAACTTTTACTCATCTTTTGAACTCCATCAGTTCCTTCCAAAATAGGCATCATTAAAGCTACCTGAGGTTTACCCCCATATTCTTTTTGCAGGTTTCTACCCACTAAAAGGTTGAATTTCTGGTCAGTTCCGCCCAATTCCACATCAGATTCCAACACCACTGAATCATAGCCCTGCATAAGCGGATACATGAATTCGTGTATCCCAATGGGCAAATTATCATGATAACGCTTAGCGAAATCATCTCTCTCCAGCATTCTGGCTACTGTATATTTGCCTGCCAGGCCCAAAACATCGACCAGATTCATTTTTATCAGCCATTCGCTGTTAAAGTGGATGACCGTTTTATCAGGATCCAAAACCTTAAAAATCTGTTCCTGATAAGTAGTGGCATTAGCCTGAACCTGCTCTTCGGTCAGCTGCTTGCGAGTTTCCGATTTGCCGCTGGGATCACCTATCCTTCCGGTAAAATCCCCAATAATCAAATGGACCTCATGTCCGAGGTCTTGAAACTGCCGCAGTTTATTCAATACCACTGTATGTCCCAGATGAATGTCAGGAGCGGTTGGATCCAAACCCAACTTGATACGCAGTGGTTTGTTATTCTTTATGGAATCATATAGTTTTTGCTTTAATTCATCCTCCGGAACGATTTCGGCTGCTCCCCGGCGGATGATTTCCATCTGTTGTTCAACTTTTGCTTTGATAGAATCTACCATATAATAACCTCCCTACCAAAAAAATTTTAGCACATCTGTTTTAGTATGTGCAATAATGTGACCTATAGAGCGTAATCGTTGGTAGAGTCTTTAATCCTGGGAAGGAAAAGACATTGATTCTGTATAATGTAAACTAAGCAGCACAACTTAGCAACACGTATTGGGGAGGCATCGTTGAAGAATGTCAAAGAATAATTCCGCCCGCGCCAGACAGAATCAGCCTTCGAACTGGAAGCGCTTTGTTAGGGTGGTAGCGCTTTTGGTCATGATAGGTGCTGGGTGTATGGTAGGTGTCTTAGTGTATGCCGCCACTAATTTGCCAGTCTGGGATCCTCATCAATTGACCGGAGATAAAACTACCCTGATATTTGATGACACAGGTACCATGATCACCGGTTTACATGCTGGGGAAAATCGCACCGAGACTACCTTAGATAAAATTCCACCTGATCTGGTTAATGCTTTCATTGCCACCGAAGATGAACACTTTTATGAGCATCACGGTGTCAATATTAAAGGTATTGCACGCGCTGTAATCATTAATTTAACTTCCGGGGATCTTATGGGTCAGGGAGCAAGCACCATTACTCAGCAGTTGGCTCGCAATGCCTTTCTCACCTTCGATAAACAGTGGGAGCGGAAAGTAAAAGAAGTTATTCTGGCCTTTAAGCTGGAATCCAATTATTCCAAAGACGAAATCTTAACTATGTACTTGAATAAGATCAATTTTGGAGCTGGTGCCTACGGAGTGCAGGCAGCTTCCCGTACTTATTTTGGCAAAGATGTTGAAGAGCTTACTCTTCCCGAAGCCAGTCTGCTAGCGGGCCTTCCTCAGAGCCCTAATGCTTATAATCCATTTCAAAACTATGATCGCGCTAAATCCAGACAACGCCAAGTATTAGACCGTATGGTGACTTGTGGTTATATCAATCAGGCGACGGCTGACGAGGCCTATGAGACACCCCTTGAGTTTAATAAGCTCGAGGGTTCAGATCAGCTTTATGGATACTATATTGATGCGGTTATCGAGGAAGCCTTGGCTATTTTCAAGGAACACAATTTTGAAGGGGATCCCGATGATTTGATCTATCGCTCGGGCTATCAGATTTATACCAGTATGGATTCGGAACTGCAGACTTATGCCGAAGAGCTTTACGCCAATAATGCCAATTTCCCTTCGGAGAGCAAAGGCGGACAGCTACTCCAGTCAGCAATGGTGTTAATGGATCATTCCAATGGCCAAGTTAAAGCTATTATGGGAGGCAGGAACTATGAAGCCAAACGTGGTTTTAACCGGGCTACTAGTGCTTACCGTCAGCCCGGATCAGCTATAAAGCCTATCGCGGTTTATAGTCCAGCTTTGGAAAACGGTTTTATGCCCTATTATGTCTTAGATGATTCACCCATTACTTATAAATCAGGCGATGGCTCAGTATGGAATCCTCAGAACTATGATCATCAGTACCGGGGACTAATAACCATGCGAACAGCCGTACAGTATTCCATCAATACTTATGCGGTGCAGATGGTGGATCAGGTGGGTATACGTACCTCCTTTGATTTTGCTCGCTCCCTGGGTCTTGATTTGGTAGACACCCCGGGTACTAATGATCTAGGCCTGGCTCCGTTGTCTCTGGGAGGCTTGACTCATGGTGCCACCCCCTTGCAGATGGCAGGAGCCTATGGAGCCATAGGTAATGGCGGAGTATATATGAAACCACATTTTATCGAACGAATTGTGGATGACAATGGTTTGGTAATATATGAATTTCAGAGACAAGATCACCGGGTCATGTCTGCCCAGACTGCCTGGTTGATGGGTAACATGATGCAATCCGTGGTGACCTCTGGCACGGGTACAAATGCTCAAGTGCCAGGTGTATTCACAGCTGGTAAAACCGGCACCTCGGAAGAGTACAAAGACTCCTGGTTCTGTGGTTTTACCCCCGGTTATTCTGTAGCAGTTTGGATGGGTTATGACCAGGAACACACCATGAGCAATATCTATGGAGGCGGCTTCCCGGCTAAGATATTTAAGAATATGCTGCAGAAGGCCCATACTAAGAATAATCCTCCCGCCAAAGGTATGCCTGG
>ENA-UOUL01002059-UOUL01002059.1-bioreactor-metagenome-genome-assembly--contig:-NODE-2059-length-25061-cov-5.949928_pt1 | contig 25061 bp, 16 predicted proteins | sample MGYA00249838_ERZ747220 | MGnify/ENA primary metagenome ERZ747220 (study PRJEB28778, sample SAMN05720191) | bioreactor metagenome | isolation source: Anaerobic biogas reactor | place: USA:Washington...
ATCGGCAGTCTGTACCAGCGGTATCTGGGTCCGTCCTGGTCCGAGAGCGTGTTCGACAAGTCGGTGTGGGACCAGACGGACCAGATCCCCGACGAGGAGCTCTGGAGCGCGCACCAGCGGTGCAAGGATCGCCTGATTGTGTTCGCCCGCAAGCGTCTGATGGCGCAGATGCAGCGTCGCGGGCGCTGCCACGGTGAGTTGCGGCAGGCCGAGGAGGTCCTCGATCCGAAGATCCTGACGATCGGCTTCGCCCGGCGATTCGCCTCGTACAAGCGGGGCGATCTGTTGCTCAAAGACGCCAAGCGGTTAGCCCGTCTGTTGAACGATCCGGACCGCCCGGTCCAGTTCATCTTCGCCGGCAAGGCCCATCCCAAGGACACCGGCGGCAAGGAGATCATTCGCCATATCATTCATTTCGCTTCGGAGGAGACCGTGCGCCGACGCATCGTCTTCCTGGAAGACTACGACATGGACGTGGCGCGATTCCTCGTCCGTGGCGTCGACGTCTGGCTGAACAACCCGCGTCGCCCGATGGAGGCCAGCGGCACCAGCGGGATGAAGGCGGCCGTCAACGGCGTGCTGAACATGAGTACGCTGGACGGCTGGTGGCCTGAAGGCTATATCCCCGATGGTGGCTGGGTCATCGGCGACGGGCAGGACTACCAGAACCAGGACTATCAGGACGTGGTCGAGGCCCAGGCAATCTACAGCACCCTCGAAAACGAGGTGGTGCCGCTGTTCTACACCCGCACCGCCGACAATCTGCCGCGCGCCTGGATCGGGAAGATGAAAGCGACGATCAAGTGGGTCGCGCCGCGCTTCAACACGCATCGCATGGTGGCCGAATACGTGCGCCGGTTCTACAACCCGGCGGCGGCGCGCTATCGCTACCTGGCGGCCGAGGCGATGACGCGAGCGAAGGCCTTCAGCCGCTGGAAATCGGAGATTCGCCAGGCCTGGTCGCAGTTTGCCGTCAAGGACGTGACGGTCCACGTCAACGACGGCCCGTCGGACGAGCAGGTGAACCCACGTCAGCCGCAACTGAAAGTCGGCACGGAACTGAACGTCCGCGCCCTGGTCAAGCTGGGCCACGTCCGGCCGGAGGACGTCTGCGTCGAGTTGTATTCCGGGCCGACCGACTCCTGGGGCAACATTCAGGAGGGCTCGCCCGTGCCCATGAGGCACCAGCAGAGGGCCGGCGACGATGGAGAGCATTGGTTCGCCGGCTCGATGGCCTGCACGACGACAGGCCAGCACGGCGTCGCCGTTCGGGTGCTGCCCAACCATCCCGATCAGGTCAACCCCTACGATCTCGGCCTGATCCTGTGGGAAAAGGGATAACGGATCGATGAGTCTCGACTGCGCCGCTGCGATTGGGCCGGGCGATTCACCGGCGGTCAATTTGCAGATCGGAAATCGTCACTCGTAGATCTCACTCGTTCTCCCGCTCGCTGAGCAGCTTGTAGGCGACCTCGGCCGAGGGGGCCTGCTCCAGCGCGCTCTTGAACGCGGCGTCGAGCATCAGCCGGCTGATCCGCGCCAGGGCCTGGATGTGCGGGCCGGTCTGGTCGAGCGGGCTGATCAGCAGGATCACGATCGAGACGGGCTTGCCGTCGACGCTCTGAAATTCGATCGGCTCGCGCGAGACGCCCAGCGCCATAACCAGGTCTTTCACGGCGTTGCATTTGCCGTGCGGGATGCCGATCCCCGACCCGATCCCCGTGCTGCGGGTCTTCTCGCGGGTGAAGACCGCTTCCATCGCGACGTTCTTGTTCAGGAGCAGCCCGTTTTCATCGAGGAGGTTCACCAGTTCGCTGATGACGGCGTTCTTGTCTTTGCCCTTCAGCGGAACCCTGACCGAATCCGGTTGCAGTATTTGTGTCAGAATCATGGTTCATGCGACCAAAGAAGGAAAACTCGGCAACAAGTCATGGCTAACAAGTGTCGCACTATAGCACGGTGCGTCCGGTCCTGCCAAGTGGTTTTGTCCATCGTCGTCAGTATTTCTGCATCGGCGTGGCGATCCGAATGGTGCGGGTGGCCCAGGTGGTTCGGTCACGCAGACTCCGCTCGGGCGGCAGGGGGAGGAAGGCACCCGTCGAGCGGTCGGTGGCAGGAAGAACGGCCTGCCGGCGCTGACGCCGGCAGGCTCGCATGTGTGCTCGTGGTTACATATTGCCCGGCCGTCGGCCCCGGCGGACGACCTTGACACCCTTGATCTCCTGGCTGCCGCGCGAGGTGGTCATCTGGCCGGCGAGCTTGGTGTCGTCGATCTTGCCGGCGAAGTCCATCGTGAACTCGTCGTCGCCGAACGGCACGACCAGACCGAACGTGAGCTTGCCGTCCTCCAGCTCGATCTTCTTGACGGGGATCGTTCCGTACAGGCCGGTCATATCGGGATGGACGAGCAGCCGCTGCTTGACCGTACCCCATTCGCCTGTGACGTCGAGGTTCCACGTGCCGATCGCCGCCGCGCCCAGCCGGACGCCCTTGACCTCGACGTCGCCCATCTCGGACTTGACCGTGCCGGTCAGGCCGTCACCCTGAAGGGTCCCCTCGAATGTCGATTCCCACTGGCGGTCCTGGATCTTGCTCTTTCGCCGAAAGCGGATGGTGCGACGCTCGACGGAGAAGTCGGTGATCTCATGCTCGCCCCACCGGCTCTCCCACTTGGCGCCGAGTCGGCCTTCGGCGTCGGGCGTGACGGCCAGCACGCTGGTCACCTCCCGGTCGCCGAGGGTGTACTTCATCTCCCATCGCCCGGCCGCCGGGCTGATGCGAGGGCTGCGCCGGCCTGTGACGTCCGCGTCGCCCTGCTCGCCGGAGAGGACGCCGGTGAGCTTGTCTTCTTCGATCGTGCCCTTGAAGGTAGAGGTGTACTCGTCGTCGCCGAAGCGGGCAACGTGGACGAAGGTGAGCTTGCCGTCCTCGAATTGCACGTCCTTCAGCTCGTTCATGCCCCAGGCGCTGATCCACTGTCCGGCCCAGACGCCCTCGCCGGCCGGGGCAAACGACAGAATTACGTCCATCTGCCGCTCGCCGAAGGGGATCTTGACCTGCCAGTCGCCGAAGATCCAGCGTCCACCGGGCGGCTGGGCCCAGGCAGGCGCCGTCACAAGGGTGGCTGTCAGCAGGCACAAACACAGACTGGCCTTGGAAAACGTTCCGCGTCTCATGTTGCGTTCCTCCAAAAAGGGTTAGGTGATTTCCCGATGATTACCGCATCGGTGATGGGTTGTCAATAGGCTCTTGGTGATGGATCGCGTGCTCCGCCCGGTGCTGAACGCTTGATGGAGAACCCTCGGGCTGCTACACTGTATAGTTCGGTAATGGTTCTCTTCCCGGATTCGACCGTCGCATGAAGCTGGTTTTGGACAATCTGACGTATCACGACTGCCCTGTGGAGGTGCGGGAGAAGGTTACTTTCGCGCCCGAGCAGCGGCAGGGGCTGCTCAAGGCCCTGCACCGCAGCGACGCCGTGCAGGAGGCGGTGATCCTCCAGACCTGCAACCGGCTGGAGTTCTACCTGTACGCCAGGCGGGACTGCGACTGCCAGGCCCTTCTGGGCGAGTTGCTCGCCTCGCAGGGCCCCGGGGCGGCCGGCGTCTGGGCCGAGCATGGGCGCCAGACGACGGGGATCGGCGTGGCCCGCCACCTGTTCGAGGTCGCCGCCGGGCTGGATTCGCAGATGGTCGGCGAGAACCAGATCCTGGCCCAGGTCAAGGCGGCCTACACCGAATCGCTCGAAGCGCGGATGAGCAAGCTGATCTTCCACCGGCTCTTCCACCACGCGTTTCGTGCCGGCAAGGCCGTCCGTACGCACACCGACATCAACTGCGGAGCCGTCTCCATCGGTCTGGCGGCCGTCGAGCTGGCCAGGGACAAGGTGAATCTGCACCGCGCCCGGGCGCTGGTGATCGGGGCCGGCGAGAACGCCGAGCTGGTGGTCCGCTATCTGATCAAGGCGGGCCTGTCCAATCTGGTGATCGCCAATCGCGACGTGGAGAAGGCGCGGGCGATGGCCCGCCGCTTCGGCACGGCTGGGGCCATCGGTTTGGCCGAGATCGGCGGGCAGCTTGGCGACGTCGATCTGATCGTCGGCTCGACGGCGGCGGCCGAGCCGATCCTGACGTATGACAACGCCGCGTGGCATTTGTCCGGACGGACCAAGCCGCTGCTGATCGTCGATATCGCGGTGCCGCGCGACATCGATCCGGCGATGGAACGCTTCGACTTCGTGACGCTCTACAACATCGACGACCTCAACGGTCAGATCGACGCCAACCGCGACAAGCGCAGCCGCGAAGTGCCCAAGGCCCGCGCCATCGTCGAGGAGTTCGTCGGTGTGTTCTCGCAGTGGTACGAGTCGCTCGATCTGGTTCCCGTGATCGCGAAACTGACGCAGGCCGGACTTGATCTGGCCCGCAGCGAGGCCCGACGCTACGCCGGCGATTTCGGCGATGGCAACGCCGACAAGCTCCAGGCCTTTGCCGAATCGCTCGTCAAGAAGGTCCTGCACGGGCCCATCAGCATCATCAAGGACGGCGCCGGCGAGCCGACGGTCGAACAGCTCCAGGCCGTCGATCTGATCAACCGCATGTTCCTCGCGCAAGACAAGGGCGGCCAATGAGCCGGGTCCTGACCGTTGCGACGCGTCGAGGCGACCTGGCCGTCGTCCAGACGCAGAGCGTCATTGCCGCGATCCGGCAGCGACACCCTGGCGTCGAGGTCCGAATCCGCCAGGTGACCAGCGAAGGCGACCGCGACCGTCAGACGATCCTCTGGCAGCTCAAGGACACCGGCTTTTTCACGTCCCGGCTGGAAGATGTGCTGCTGGCCGGCGAAGCGGATTTCGCGGTCCACAGCTTCAAAGACCTGCCGACGCGTCCGCGCGAGGGATTGACCGTCACGGCGGTCTGCCGGCGGCGCTATCCCGAAGACTGCGTGCTGGCCCGGGCGCCTGCCGACTCGCTGGATGCCCTTGGCGCCGGTGCGCGGGTGGGCACGTCGAGTCTGCGGCGGGGCGCCCAACTGCGGCACCTGCGGGGCGATCTCGAACTGGTCCCCATCCGAGGCAACGTGCCGACCCGCATCGGCAAGCTGCGCGACGGGGACCTGGACGCGATCGTTCTGGCGCGGGCCGGCATCGAACGGCTGGGTCTGGCCGCCGAAATTTCCTTCGTCTTCGATCCGCATCACTTCCTTCCCGCCCCGGCCCAGGGCGCCTTGGCCGTACAGACCCGCTGCGACGACGAAGCGACCAATGAGATCGTCGCAACGCTGGACGAACCCTCGGCGCGGGCGGCGACCGACGCCGAGCGCGAAGTGCTCACGGCGATGAAGTGCGGCTGTCACGCTCCGGTCGGGGCGTACGCTGAAGTGGTCGGCGACGAGATGGTCCTGGAGGCGTTCATCGCCGAGCCAGGCGGCCGCCGCCTGCGGCGGTCGCGAATGACTGGGCCGGCGGCGCGTCCGCAGGAACTGGGCCAGAAGGTGGCGCGCGACCTGCTCGACGCCGGCGGGAAAGAGATCCTCGACGAACTGGAAAAGGACAGGGACAAGGGCGATGGTACAACCTGAGAAGGGTTTTGTGTACCTGGTCGGCGCCGGTCCGGGCCGGGCGGACCTGATCACCCTGCGCGGGGCCGAGCTGATCCGCATCGCCGATTGCATCCTCTGCGACAAGCTGGCCAATCCCGCCTTGCTGGAACTGGCCCGACCCGATGCCGAGATCGTCCACGTCCCCAAGCGGATCGGTCCGGGCTCGGTCACGCAGGACCAGATCAACCAGACCCTCGTCGCCAAGGCGCTCGAAGGCAAGACCGTGGTGCGGCTCAAGGGCGGCGATCCGTGCATCTTCGGGCGTGTCACCGAAGAGGTGGTCGCGCTGAACGCGGCGGGCGTGGGCTTCGAGATCGTCCCCGGCGTCACAGCGGCGATCGCCGCCTCGGAGTACACCGGGATCATGCTGACCGACCGGCGGTACAGTTCGCAGGTCGCCTTCATCACGGGCCGCGAGGCCGATGGCAAGGAAGACAGCAACATCGACTGGGAGGTGCTCGCCCGGTTCCCCGGAACGCTCGTGTTCTACATGGGCATCGGTGCGCTGGGGCGGATCGCCGAGCGGCTGATGGCCTGCGGTCGAGCGGGCGCGACGCCGGTCGCGCTGATCGCCAATGCTACGCTGCCCACTCAGCGAGTTGTGCGAGCGCCGCTGAACGAGATTGTCGGAGCGTGCCGGGCCGAGAAGATCGAGCCGCCCGCCCTGATTATCATCGGCGCCGCCGCCGAGGGCGACAGCGAGCTGGACTGGTTCATGAAGCAGCCGCTGTTCGGCAGGACCATCGTCACGACGCGCGATACGGCGGGCAACGCGGAGTTCACCAGGAAGATCCTCGATCGCGGCGGCCATCCGGTTGCGTTTTCGACAATTGCGATTCAGCCGCTCACGGACGGCAACGAGTTCCTCCGCATCCTGGCGCATCTGGGCGACTACGACTGGGTGATCTTCACCAGCCCCAACGGGGTCCGGGTCTTCTTTGAGGCAATGGCGGCCCTCGGCAAGGATGCGCGGGTGTTCGCCGCCAACCGGCTGGCGACGCTGGGCGTCAAGACGGCGGCGGCCCTGGCGCAGTACGGGATCAAGGCCGACTTCGTGCCCACGGTGTTCACCGGACGCGAACTGGGCCGGCAGCTCGTCGCCTTTGCGAATCTGAACGGCAAGAAGGTGCTGTCGCTGCGCTCGGAACTGGCGACGAACGACCTGGTGGAGGTCCTGGAAACCGGTGGGGCGATCGTTCAGGATGTTCCACTGTACACCGCAGTTCCGAAGACCGGCGATGCCGAGGCCCTGCGCCGGCAGATCGAAGACGGGCAGATCGACTGGCTGACGTTCGCCAGCCCGTCGGCGGCGCGGAACTTCGTCGATGCGATCCCGCCGGAGGCGGTCAACGCGAGCCGGGCGAAAGTCGCCTCCATCGGCCCGGTGACCTCGGAACAGTTGAACAAGCTCGGCGTGCGCGTCGATCTGACGGCCGCCGAGTACACCACCGATGGACTGCTGGACGCCATCGAAGCCGTCGAGAGGGGTGACAGCTCGTGACGGGATGGCGCATGCTTCTGCTCGTTGCGCTGATGGCGGTCCGAATTGCCGCCGAGGACATGCGGAACATCCGCACGGGCTGGGAGATCCCATCGAAGAATTATGCCGATCAGCCCTATGTTGTGCGGACTGATGATGGCGTGTGGCTTTGCATTCTGACGACCGGGTCGGGACACGAAGGCGCCGTCGGCCAGCACGTTGTGACGCTGCGAAGTGCGGATCGGGGCCGGACGTGGTCGCCGCCGGTCGACGTCGAGCCGGCGGATGGGCCGGAGTCTTCGTACGCCGTCCTGCTGAAGGCCCCGAGCGGGCGCATCTTCGCCTTCTACAACCACAACACCGACAACCTGCGTCGTGTCAAGGCCGACGACCCACCCTATAAAGGCGGCTGGTGCAGCCGCGTCGATACGCTAGGCTACTACGTCTTCAAGTACAGCGATGATCACGGCCGCACGTGGTCGAAGCGGCGCTTTGCCATCCCCGTCCGCGAGTTCGAGATCGACCGCGAGAACCCGTACACCGGCGAGGTACGGTTCTTCTGGAACGTCGGCAAGCCCTTCATCCACGACGACGCGGCCTACGTTCCGCTGCACAAGGTCGGCCGGTTCGGGCAGACCTTCCTCGCCCGGACCGAAGGCGTTCTGCTGGCGAGCGTCGACCTTCTGACCGAGACTGACCCCAACCGCGTGACGTGGCAAACGTTGCCCGATGGCGACATTGGCCTGCGGGCGCCGGCCGGCGGCGGGCGGATTGCCGAGGAGCAGAACTTCTGTGTCCTCAGCGACGGCTCGTTCTTCTGCGTCTACCGCACGACGGACGGCCATCCGGCCTGCACCTACAGCCGCGACGGCGGACGCACCTGGAGCCCGCCGCAGTACATGCGGTACGCCGACGGCCGGCTCATCAAGCACCCGCGCGCCGCCAACTTCGCCTGGCAATGCGCCAACGGCAAGTACCTCTACTGGTTCCACAATCATGGGGGCCGCTCGTATGATGACCGCAATCCCGCCTGGCTCTGCGGAGGCGTCGAGGCCGATTCGCCCGAGGGCAAGGTCATTCGCTGGTCCCAGCCGGAAATCGTCCTGTACGACGACGATCCGCGCGTCCGCATGAGCTATCCCGATTTGATCGAAGACGATGGCCAGTTCTATCTGACCGAGACGCAGAAGACCATTGCCCGTGTCCATCCGATTGACCGGACTCTGCTCGAAGGGCTCTGGAGCCAGTTCGAGAACAGAACGGTCGCGCCCCGCGAGCCGGACTGTGTTGTCGAAGGTTTTGCCATCGATCTCTGGATCGAGTTCGAGTCGCTGACGCCCGGCCGGACAATTCTGGAGGGCCGCAACGACCAAGGGCGGGGGATATGCCTGCGGACCGCATCGGGCGGCGCCGTCGAGATCGTCCGGAACGATGGCGCCGTCGAGAGCCGCTGGAGCTGCGATGGTGGGCTTCTCAAGGCGGGACACCTGCACCACATCGTCGCGAATGTTGATGCGGGCCCGAGAATCATCACTTTCGTCATCGACGGCAAGCTTTGCGACGGCGGCCAGACTCGCCAGTTTGGCTGGGGTCGCTTCGATGTCGATTGGCGTCCGGCCGGCTTGGGCGGCTTGCTCCAGATCGCGCCGGAATTCGGCGGTCGCATCCGCCACCTGCGCACCTACAATCGGTCCTTGCGCACCAGCGAATCCGTCGGCAACTACCGCGCCGGCCCGGACGCTCGCTGAATCTTGACGTACGAGGTGTGGGCGGGTATATGTGCGGGCGTATCGGACACGCGAACTTGAAGAGGTGTTGGCATGGGCTTTCCCGAAATCCGGATGCGCCGGCTTCGCACGAGCGTCATGATGCGGCGGATGGTGCGCGAGACAAGGCTTTGCGTTGACGACCTGGTCTATCCGCTCTTTGCCTGCCCGGGGCGCGACGTCAAGGAGCCAATCGCTTCGATGACCGACTGCTTCCATCTGTCCGCCGACTACATCGCCGACGAAGCGGCCCAGGTGGCGGATCTCGGCATCCCGGCGGTGTTGCTCTTTGGCCTGCCGGAAACGAAGGACGAGAAGGGTTCGGAGGCCTGGTCGGAAAGCGGGGCGGTCCAGCAGGCAATTCGGGCGATCAAGACGCGCGTCCCCGGTCTGCTCGTGATTACCGATGTGTGTTTGTGTGCCTATACGACCACGGGCCATTGCGGCGTGATTCGGGACTACCGGCTCGACAACGATGCGACATGCGAGCTGTTGGCGAAGATGGCCCTGTCGCACGCCCAGGCGGGCGCCGATATCGTGGCGCCGTCGGACATGATGGACGGGCGCGTCGGAGCGATCCGTCAGGCGTTGGAGAAGAACGGCTTCGACCATGTGGCGATCCTGTCATACGCGGCTAAGTTCGCCTCGGCCTTTTACGGCCCCTTCCGCGACGCCGCCGAATCGGCGCCGTCGCCTGAGATGGCCGCCGCCGGCCTGGGCGACCGCAAGACCTACCAGATGGACCCGGCCAACGCCCGCGAGGCCATTCGCGAGATCGCCCTCGATATCGAGGAAGGCGCCGACATGGTGATGGTCAAGCCGGCGTTGAGCTTTCTCGACGTGATCTGCCGGGCCCGCCAGCAGTTCGACTGTCCCATCGCCGCCTACAACGTCAGCGGCGAGTACATGATGCTCCACGCGGCCGCCGAGCGAGGCCTGCTCGATCGCGACGCCGCCATGATGGAAGTCCTGACCAGCATCAAACGCGCCGGCGCCGATGTCGTCATCACCTACCACGCCAAGGCCGCCGCCTCGTTGCTCAAACGCAGGTAGACCCCATACTCTCTCACTGGAGGGCGTATTCACTCATGGAGCGGAAGACCCGTGTCAAAGGCGCCGTTGCTTACGAAGGCGGTGCGCGGTTTGGCGTGTGGGCCCCGCATGCCGGCCAGGTGTATGTCGTCGGCACGTTCAACGATTGGGACAACACCGGCCATCGGCTCACCAGGCAGCGCGGTGGATGGTGGTCGGGCGATGTCGCGGGCGCGAAGGTGGGCGATGAGTACCGCTTCCGGATTGTTTCGGATGCGGGCGAGAGGCTCAAGATCGATCCCTACGCGCGCAACGTGACGAGTTCGGTCGGCAATGCGATCGTTATGGTGGCGGCCAAAGGGTTCCGTCCGTTCACACCACCGATGCCGAGTGAAATGGTGATCTACGAACTGCACATCGGCACCTTCGGAAAGCACGGGCAATCCGGTCCGGGCAACCTGGAGGGCGCTCTGGAGCGGCTGGACCACCTCAAGGAGCTCGGCGTCAACGCCATCGAGGTCATGCCGTTGAGCGAGTTTCCCGGCGGCTATTCCTGGGGCTACAACCCATCGCATATCTTCGCCGTCGAGAGCGACTATGGTACGCCGGCGTCCTTTCGCGACTTCGTCGCTAGGGCCCACGAGTCGGGGATCGCCGTGATCGTCGACGTGGTCTACAACCACCTCGGTCCCGATGATCTGTGCCTGTGGCAGTTCGACGGCTGGAGTGAGAACGACGGAGGCGGCATCTATTTCTACAACGATGAGCGGGCCGAGACGCCCTGGGGTCACACGCGTCCGGATTTCGGCCGGGGTGAGGTCCGCGAGTACCTTCGCGACAACGCTCTGATGTGGATTCGGGACTATGGCGTCGATGGTCTACGCTTCGATGCGACCAACTACATCCGTAACGTGCGCGGCCACCGGGGCCCGGAGGGTGACCTTCCCGACGGCTGGTCGCTGATGCAGTGGATCAATCAGGAGATCCACAAGGTCCGGCCTGACGCCCTGACCATTGCCGAAGACATGCAGGACGATGCCGCACTCGTCGCGGCCCACCAGGACGGCGGTGCGGGATTCAACACGCAGTGGGATGGGCGATTCGTGCACGAGGTTCGTCAGGCTCTTCTCGCCGCCGACGATGCGGCGCGAAATCTCCACGCGGTGCGTGACGCGATCGTGCACCGCTTCGGCCACGATGCATTCGCACGCGTGATCTACACCGAATCGCATGATGAGGTGGCCAACGGCAAGGCCCGCATTCCGGAAGAGCTGGCGCCCGACCACGCCGCAACGTGGATCGCCAAGAAGCGGTCGACGCTGGGCGCGGCCCTGGTGTTCACGGCGCCGGGTATTCCGATGATCTTCCAGGGGCAGGAGTTCCTCGAAGACGACTGGTTTCGCGACGACGATCCGATCGACTGGTCGAAGAAGGAGCGGTTTGCCGGCATCTTTCGCTTATACAAGGACCTGATTCGCCTGCGTTTGAACCGGACCGGCCACACCCGAGGGCTGTGCGGCCAGAACGCCGATGTCTTCCATGTCAATCAGGATCAGAAGGTCCTTGCCTATCACCGATGGGACCGGGGCGGGCCGGGCGACAGTGTGGTGGTTGCGGCGAACTTCTCTGCCGAGCCCCGGCACGATTATCGGATCGGTCTGCCCGCCGCAGGCCACTGGTCGGTCCGGTTCAACAGCGACGGCAAGGCGTACGATCAGGAATTCGGCGACATGGGCAGCCCGGCCGTGACGGCCGAGCCACAGGGATATGACGGCCAGCCGGCGTCAGGGACCATCGCCCTGGCGGCGTACAGCGCGATCCTTCTTTCCCAATGATGCCATGCTCGCGCTACACGTGGGGCAGGGCGATGTCATCCTGGTGCTGGTACTTGCCGCAGCGGTCGGCGTAGGAGACCTCGCAGGGCGTCTCGGACTCGAAGAACAGGACCTGCGCGAGCCCCTCGTCGGCGTAGACCTTGGCCGGCAGGGGCGTGGTGTTGGAGATCTCCAGCACGGCCCGGCCCTGCCAGCCCGGCTCGAAGGGCGTGACGTTGACGATGATCCCGCAGCGGGCGTAGGTGGACTTGCCCACGCAGAGTGTCAGCACGTTCTTCGGAATGCGGAACGTCTCGACGCTCAGGGCCAGCGCGAAGCTGTTGGGTGGGATCAGGCAGACATCGCTCTCGACTTCGACCAGTCCCCTGGGGTCGAACGCCTTGGGATCGACGACCGATCCGTAGACGTTGGTGAAGATACGAAAGTGCCGTGACACGCGGATGTCGTAGCCGAAGGAGGACAGGCCATAGGAGACGACGGAACGGCCTTCTCGCTGGCGCACCTGCTTGTCGACGAACGGCTCGATCATCTTCTGCTCGACCGCCATCTTCCTGATCCACACGTCCGGGCGAATGCTCATTGGTTTGCTCCTGTTCTCATCGTTGCGGCGATCACGCCAATTCCTCTCGCATCTTCCGGGCGGCGAGGACCATGTTCTTCAGAGACGCCTCGACCTCCGGCCACTGTCGCGTCTTGAGGCCGCAGTCGGGATTGACCCACAACTGACCGACGCGGAGCGTCTCGGCCATCCGTCGGACCAAGTCTACCATTTCTTCCGTCGAGGGCACTCTCGGACTGTGGATATCATACACGCCCGGACCGATGTCGTTAGGGTATTTGTAGTCGACGAAGGCGTCGAGCAGTTCGACGTCCGAGCGGGACGCCTCGATCGAGATCACATCGGCGTCGAGACCGGCAATGGCCTCAATGATCTCGTTGAAGTCGCTATAGCACATGTGCGTGTGGATCTGGGTGCGGTCCTCGACGCCGCAGGTGGCCAGGCGAAAGGCCTGGACTGCCCATCGCAGGTATTCGGGCCGCTGAGACTCTCGCAGGGGCAGTCCTTCGCGGATGGCGGGCTCGTCGATCTGGATAATGCCGATGCCGGCCGCTTCCAGGTCGGCCGCTTCGTCACGAATGCACAGGGCGATCTGGTACGCGGTGTCCTTGCGGGGCTGGTCCTCACGAACGAAGGACCATTGCAGGATGGTGATCGGGCCGGTCAGCATCCCCTTGACGGGCTTGTCCGTCAGCGATTGGGCATAGGTGCTCCACTCGACGGTCATTGGCCTGGGCCGGCGTACGTCGCCGTAGATGATCGGGGGCTTGACGCAGCGCGAGCCATAGCTCTGCACCCAGCCGTTCTGTGTGAAGGCGACGCCTTCGAGCAATTGACCGAAGTACTCGACCATGTCGTTTCGCTCCGGTTCGCCGTGGACCAGAACGTCCAGCCCGATGTCTTCCTGGAAGCGAATCACCGCCTCGATCTCGCGTTGCATGGCCCGTCGGTAATCCGCTTCGCCCAGCACTCCGGCTTTGAAGTCGGCCCGGGCCTTGCGAATCTCGCGGGTCTGCGGGAACGATCCGATCGTCGTTGTGGGCAGCGCGGGCAGGGAGAAGCGAGTCTGCTGCATCTGCTTGCGTTCGGCGAAGGGGCTGCGTCTTGCGAACATCTCGTCCGAAAGCCCGGCGAGGCGTTTGCGAACGGCCGGGTTGCGGACCTGGACAGAGCTGTCGCGGCGGGCGAAGATGTCGCGACTGGCCTGCAATTGTGCTTCGATGGCGCCGGCCCCTTCGTTGACGCCCCGGGTCAGTACGCTGATTTCTTCGAGCTTCTGCGCGGCGAAGGCCATTCGCTCGTGCAGTTCGGGGGATAGTGCCCGTTCGTTGGCCAGATCGACGGGACAGTGAAGCAGCGAGCACGACGGCGCGACCATGATCCGGTCGGGTCCGAGCTTCGCGACGGCCTGTCGGACCAGATCGAAGGCGCCCGTAAGGTCGGTCCGCCAGATATTCCGCCCATCGACGACGCCCAGGCTCAGCATGCGGCCTTCGCCCAGCAGGGCGACGGCCCGCTCCAGTTGGTCGGGGCCGCGAACCAGGTCGAGGCCGATTGCATCGAACGGCAGCGCCGTGGTCCAGTCGAGATTGTCGCCGAGGCCGCCGAAGTATGTCATCAGGCACAGCTTCAGGGAGTCTCTTGCCTCGGCGATGCGTTCATAGGCCCGGCGGAAGGCCGCGGGGGCCCGGTCGTCAAGGTCGAGGACCAGCACGGGCTCATCGACCTGAATCCATTCGGCGCCCGCCGATTCGAGCCGGCCGATGACCTCGACGTAGACCGAGAGCGCCTGGTCGAGCAGATCGAGCGGGTCGATGTCAGGACTCTTGGCCTTGCCCAGGAGCAGATAGGAGACCGGGCCGAGCAGCACCGGCCGCGTGAGGATGCCCTGATCCTTGGCTTCGAGGAACTCATCGACGATCTTCGTGGACGCCAGCCGCAGTTTCATGCCGGCCTCGAACTCCGGCACGATGTAGTGGTAGTTCGTATCGAACCACTTGGTCATCTCCATCGCGTGGGCCTTCTCGGCGCCTCGGGCCATGGCGAAATACGTGTCCACATCGACGAGCGGGCCCCGGAAGGCGAATCGCGATGGGACCGCACCGAGCATGCAAGTCGTGTCGAGCACCTGATCGTAGAGCGAAAAATCGTTCGAGGGAATATGCTCGATGCCGGCATCCTTCTGGAGCCGCCAGTGATCGAGCCGAAGCCGCTTGGCCGTTGCTTCGAGCACCTGGCGGTCGGTCCGCCCGGCCCAGTAGTCCTCCACGGCTTTCTTCAGTTCTCGATGGGCGCCAATGCGGGGAAATCCAAGGTTGGCACTGATTGCCATGTTCTACTCTCCTGAAAACCAGTCAAGATGATGAGGGATGTCGTCTGTCTTGTCATGCGGGAGTTGCGTTGCCGAGCGAAGCGACGTGTCGATCGCGTTGTCGGCAACAAACGTCTGCAAGGTATATCGCGCCCGGGCGGGCAGGTAGGATCGAATCTCGTCAATGTCACGTTCCGACAGCAGCGAGGGAACGAACGTCGTGCGGAACTCGCACGGCGTCTCGCCTTCAGCGAGCAGGGCGATGCTCTCGCGGATGGCCTCGACGGGGGCCGTGACGCCGGTCAGTCGGTCGTATTTGCCGAATGGGGCCTTGACGTCCATCGCCACGCAGTCGAGTCGTCGGCTTCCCAGCAGATCCCGCAGAACCTCCGGGCGGCTGCCGTTCGTGTCGAGTTTGACCTTCAGTCCCATCGTTTTGACCCGGTCGATGAACGCCATGAGATCCTCTTGTATCGTCGGCTCGCCGCCGCTGAGGACCACGCCGTCAAGGAAGGCGGCGCGGGCCCGCAGGCAATCGAGCACACCGTCTTCGTCGATCTGCTCGGCGAGCGGGCGGTCGCAGGCCAGCAGCGATCCGTTGTGGCAGAACGGACAGCGGAGGTTGCAGCCCTGCGCAAACACGATCGACGCCATATGGCCCGGATAGTCACTCAATGTCAATGCCTGAAAGCCACCGATTCTCATGAGGTCGCCTTGATCCGGAAATAGCGTCGCTGCTCGAATTCCGCCTGTTTGCCCTCGTTCCACTGATCGACGGGGCGCAGGTAGCCGACCACGCGGGCATATACTTCCGTTTTCCTGCCGCAGTGCGGACATTGTTGAATCCGACCGCGCAAATAGCCGTGCTCGGTGCAGATGCTGAACACCGGGGAGATCGTGAAATAGGGCAGGCGGTAGTTCGTGCAGACCTTGCGGACGAACTGCTTGACCGCCCCAGGATCGGCGACCGCCTCGCCCAGATTGATGTGCAGGCCGGTTCCCCCGGTGTACCTGGCTTGCAGGTCGTCCTGGAGTTCGAGCACCTCCCAGATGTCGTCTGTGTAGTTGACGGGCAATTGCGTCGAGTTGGAGTAGAACGGTTCGTTCCGGCTGGCCTGTGGCGATGTGTTGGCGCTGGTGATATCGGGGTACTTCTGTTGGTCGAGGCGAGCCAGACGATAGCTGGTCCCCTCGGCGGGCGTGGCTTCGAGGTTGTACAGATTGCCGGTCTCTTCCTGGAACGCCAGCAGGCGCGCCCGCATGTGGTCCAGGATTCGGGCGGAAAAGCCCCTGCCCTCGGCGGTCCCGATGTCCCTCCCCAACAGGTTTCGGGCGGCCTCGTTCATCCCGACCAGCCCGATCGTGGAGAAGTGATTGTGCCAGTACTGGTCATAGTGTTCCTTGACGCTCCTGAGGTAGAACCGCGTGTAGGGGTAGAGGTTCCTGTCGGTGAGCCGTTCGAGCAGCTTGCGCTTGATCTCCAGGCTGCTGCGGGCCAGGTCCATGAGCCGGTTGAGCCGCTCGACGAATTCCCCCTCGTCGGCGCTGATGTGACCGAGTCGGGGCATGTTGATCGTGACGACGCCGATCGAGCCGGTCAGGGGATTGGCCCCGAACAGCCCGCCGCCACGTTTCTCCAGGTGACGCAGGTCCAGACGCAGGCGGCAACACATCGATCGGGCGTCGGCCACAGACATGTCGCTGTTGATGAAGTTCGCGAAGTTGGGGAAGCCGTATTTGGCTGTAACCTGCCATAGATTATCTAACTCCGGCGCATCCCAGTCAAAATCGGAGGTGATGTTATAGGTGGAGATCGGGAACGTGAAGACCCGGTTCTTGGCGTCGCCCTGGGCCATCACGTCGAGAAAGGCCCGGTTGAACATCCGCATCTGGGGCTCGAATTCGCGGTACGTGCGGTCCATCAATTGGCCGCCGATCACCACGGGTTGGTCGGCCAGCGTCGCCGGTGGTTTCAGATCGAGCGTGATGTTGGTGAACGGCGTCTGGAAACCCACCCGCGTCGGGATGTTGACGTTGAAGACGAATTCCTGGAGGGCCTGCCGCACCTCGCGCTCGTCGAGACCGTCGTAATGGATGAATGGAGCCAGCAGGGTGTCCACATTCGAGAACGCCTGAGCGCCGGCGGCCTCGCCCTGGAGCGTATAGAAGAAGTTGACGATCTGCCCGAGGGCGGTGCGGAAATGCCGGGCTGGACTGCTCTCGGTCTTGCCCGCGACGCCCTGGAAGCCGCAGCGCAGCAGATCGTGAAGGTCCCACCCGACGCAGTAGACGCTGAGCATGCCCAGGTCGTGCAGGTGAAAATCGCCCGATGCATGCGCCTCGCGGATGTTCTGCGGATAGATCTTGTTCAGCCAGTACGTCTTGCTGATCTCGCTGGAGATGTAGTTGTTGAGCCCTTGCAGCGAGTAGGACATGTTGCTGTTCTCCTGGACCTGCCAGTCCAGTCGGTTGAGGTAGTTGTCGATCAGGTCGACGTCGGCCTTCTGCACCAGTTCGCGGATTCGCGCGTGCTGGTCGCGGTAGAGGATATAGGCCTTGGCGGTCTTCTTGAACGGGCTGGTGAGCAGGACGTCCTCGACGAGGTCCTGCAACTGCTCGACGCCCGGTTCGCTCGTCGTCAGGGTCATCTGGGCCAGGCTCAGGACACGGACGGTCAGTTGGCCGGCCGTCTCCGGCCCGAACTCGCCCGTCGCCTCCCCCGCCTTTCGAATGGCCTCCTGGATCTTCGATGCGTCGAACGGGGCCTGCCTGCCGTCTCGCTTGCGGACGGCGGCAAGCCGGCACGACAGGGAGGTGAGCGTTCTCGATGCAGTGTTGTGCGTTTCGGCGAGGTGGGACATGACAGCACTCCTTGCTGGGACGACGGCTCTACGGCGTCCTTCTTCCAAAGACCGTTGACGGCGGATCGGTGGGTGCACGCGCACCGGGCATCCGACTGCTCGGCAATTCGCTGGGGAGGATACGCAAAGACGTGCTGCCGGCCGCCGAAGCAAGGGACCTTCCCTGCCGGCGTCCGCACGAGCAATTGCCTTTCCTGCGAAAGCGAAATCGCCGTTTGTCCACACGGATCGTGTGGGTCGTTGGCAGGTCTTCGGACTTGTGGGCGTGTCAGGGTCGGCCCCTGCGTTCCTACCAGCCATCGCTTCCCACCCGTCGGGGCAGTGCTCGATGATGGCGGTCGTTCCCACTTACCGCTGCGCGACAGTTCCGGATTTGCACCGGATTCCCTCTTTTCGGTGCCCCCACCTTAGGGACACACCAACAACGGGATAAGATTAGGAGTTGTCGCAGTTCGCGTCAACAACAAAGCGCCGGGAATTCCGGCGCTTGCCGGGATATGACACAAAAGCAGGGATTGGACGCGGCCTCGCGGTGGCTTAGATGGCGAGCATGGCGCCGGCGACGTCTTTGGCTTTGGCGGGGCCGACGAGAAGCTCGACGAGCTTCAGAGCGAACTCGACGGCGGTAGCCGGACCCTGGCTGGTGACGCACGGGCCGTCGACAACGACGCGTGCGCGCGACACGTACTTGGGGTCCAACTGATTCTGCATCGCCGGATAGCACGTTGCTTGGACACCCTCCAGCAGGCCGTGATGGTGCAGGACGACGGCCGGGGAGGCGCAGATGGTGGCGTAGAGCCGGCCGGCATCCTTCTGCTCTTTGAGCATGGCGATCAGCGGGCCGCAATCGCGCAGGTGCTCGGCGCCGGGCATGCCGCCGGGCAGGGCAATGCAATCGTACACCCGGCCGGTGCAATCGGCGATCGAAGCGTCGGCGACGATCTTCATGCCCCGGCTGGCCGTGACCTGCAGGGCGCCGACCGAGGCGACGGTGACCTCGACGCCCGCGCGCCGCAGCGTGTCGATGATGCAGGCGGCCTCGATCTCTTCGATACCGTCGGCAATCGGAACCAAAGCTGTTTTAGCCATGTTTGCCTCCGGACAAGAAAATCAAATATCAAGAAGCAAAAATCAAGATGGCAAATCAAAATCCAAAGATGCTATCCGCCTAAGGCGGATTCCGCATGTTTGATCTTTGCATTTTGATCTTTGAGGTTACTTCATCTTTGCGATGATGGCATCCGCCATCTCGCGTGTGCCGACGGCGGTTGGGTCGTCGCGGTTCGGCTTCATGTCGTACGTGACATCCTTGCCCTCGGCGATGACCGCCGCGACGGCGTTCTCCAGCGTTTCGGCCTCGGCGGTCTTGCCGAGATGACGCAGCATCAGGACGCCGCTGAGGATCAGGGCCGTCGGGTTGACTTTGTTCTGGCCTTTGTATTTCGGCGCGCTGCCGTGGGTGGCCTCGAAGATGGCGGCTTTGGCGCCGATATTGGCGCCGGGCGCCACGCCCAACCCGCCGACCAGACCCGCGCACAGGTCGCTGAGGATGTCGCCGTAGAGATTGGGCAGCACGATCACGTCGTACAGCTCGGGCTTCTGGATCAACTGCATGCACATGTTGTCCACGATGCGGTCTTCGAACTCGATGTCGGGGAAGTCCTTGGCGACCTGGCGGCTGACGTCGAGCCAGAGCCCGTCGGAGAACTTCATGATGTTGGCCTTATGGACGCTGGTGACCTTCTTGCGGCCCATCTTCCTGGCATACTCGAACGCGAAGCGGACGATGCGATCGGTGCCGGCCACGGAGATCGGTTTGATGCTGATGCCCGAATCCGGGCGGATCTGCCGCTTGCTGTGCTTGTTGAGCCACTCGATCAGTTCGAGCGTCTCGTTCTTGCTCTTCTCGAACTCGATCCCGGCGTAAAGATCTTCCGTGTTCTCTCGCACGAGCACCAGATCGATGTCCGAATACCGGCTCCGCACGCCTTCGTAGCTCTTGCACGGCCGCAGGCAGACGTACAGATCAAATGCCTGACGCAGGTGCACGTTGATGCTGCGAAAGCCGGTGCCGACCGGTGTCGTGATCGGGGCCTTCAGGGCGATGCCGTTGTGCGCGATCGACTTGACTGTCGCTTCGGGCAGGGGGGTGCCCTCGCGTTCCATGACGTCCACGCCCGCCTCTGCGAGGTCCCACGTGATGTCCGCGCCGGTGGCGTCGATGCATCGACGCGTCGCCTCGGCGATCTCCGGGCCGATCCCGTCCCCGAGTACCAGTGTCACATTCGTCATGCCTAAACACTCCTAATGGCCGTGAAAACCGGTATCCTACAGGCGAATCCGAGCCCGGTCAACCGTCCGTCCTGATCGGATTCCCCTTTGAGGAAACCCGATCGCAGGTTAGAATGGAGGACGGCCGATGGAGCTTTTCCGACGGCGACGTACATCACGCATTGACAGGAGTGGAGTCATGGTACGCCAAACCCTGTTCGTCCTTTTGATGGTGTTCTGCATTGCGACTGCGGCCGAGGCCAGGCTCGTCGCCTGTGTCGGCGACAGCATCACATACGGATCGGGCATCTCCGACCGGTTGCGGGACGGCTACCCCGCCCAGTTGGAGCGGATGCTCAAGGAGTTCGATCCGGCCTGGGAGGTCGAGAATTTCGGCGTCAGCGGGGCGACGCTGCTGAGCAAGGGCGACAGGCCCTATATCCGCGAGAGCGCCTATCAGAGTGCGCGGGCGAGCAATCCGGACATCGTCATCATCAAGCTGGGCACCAACGACTCGAAGCCCCAGAACTGGGCCTACGCGAACGAGTATGTTTCGGATTACATCGCGATGATCGAGGCGTTTCGGGCCCTGCCGAGCGGGCCGGTGGTGTGGATCTGCAAGCCCGTACCGGCCTTCTACGTGAACTTCACGATTCGGCCTCAGGTGATCCACGATGAGATTCTGCCGATGATCGACGAGATTTCAGCTCAGACAGGCGCGCCCGTGATCGACCTTTACACGGCCCTGGAGGACCACGGCAACCTGTTTCCCGACGGGATTCACCCGAACGCCGAAGGGGCCGGACTCATGGCCGAGGCCATTGTCCCGTATCTTACCGGCGTCCGCCGAGCCCCCGATTTCAACCGCGACGGTGTGGTGAATCTGCTGGACTTCGCCCATCTGGCGTGGCAGTGGATGGCCTTGGAGCCGGCATTGGACATCGCCCCGGCGCCTGACGGGGACGGCGCGATCGACTGGCTCGATCTGGCGGGTGTGGGGATGTACTGGTTGAAGTATCCGAACCTTGTGGCCCACTTGCCACTGGACGAGGCAGAAGGCGATCTTGCAGCGGATGTGCTTGGGCGCTTCGACGGGACCCTGCACGGTGGGCCTCTGTGGCGGCCCGGTGGCGGCGCGATCGGCGGGGCCCTGGAGTTGGACGGGATCGACGATTTCGTCAGCACGCGAACGATCGTGCGCCCGACCGATGGGCCGTTCACGGTGTTCGTCTGGGTCAAGGGGGGCCGACCGGGGCAGGTGATCCTCTCGCAGGCGGACGCCTCCGGCGCCGGCGTGGCGTGGATTGCCACCGATGCTGCGACCGGGGTGATCCTGACCTATTTGACCGATGGGGGGCGTATAACCGTCCCGCTGGTATCGGAGCAGGTCGTTACCGATGGCCGGTGGCATCGGGTTCGGCTTGTCTGGACCGGCCAGCGGCGGCATCTCTACGTCGACGGCCGGGAAGTTGCCGCCGACGCACGCGACCTCGGCAGTCTCAGGCCTTCGAGTGCGGGCTTTCTCCTGGGAGCGGGCGAGGGACTTGCCCCCGGGACGTTCTGGTCGGGAATGGTTGACGACGTACGGTTCTACGACCGCGCGGTGCAGCCGTAGAGTGGCCTACACCGACCGGGCGGCGATCCAGGCGCCGGCGATGTACGTCCCGATCATACTGCCCAGATTGGCCAGCGCCACGACCAGCAGGATGCGCGTGACCGGATTGGTCCAGAAGCCGCGCACGCTGCCAATGGCGTCGGGCAGGTCTTCCAGGTCGCTGACCCGGGGCCTCTTGATCAGGGCCTGTACGATGCCTGCCACCCATCCGGCGGCAACGAGCGGATTCAGACTGGTCAGCGGGGCCGCCAGGAACGCCGATAGCACCGTCAGCGGATGGGCCAGGGCCACCGCAGCGCCCAGGGCCGAGAGCACGCCGTTGACGAGGAACCAGATGGTGATGTTCTGGATCCCGTGATCGGCTCCCTTCGTGAACCCGTAGGCGATCAGGATCAGGATTGCCAGCGGAACGCCCCATTTGATGATCGTCGGCCAGATCGATTTCGTGGGTAGCTCCATCAGCTCATCGAGCGCATGGGGCTCGTGGACCTGCTGCGTGATGCCCGGGAGGTGGCCGGCCCCGACCACGGCCACAACCGTTTTGCCCGGCGCAGTGCGAATCTTCTCGGCCAGGTAGGTGTCCCGTTCGTCGATCAGCCTTCGTTTGATCTCGGGGTACTTGGCGGCGAACTCGGCCATTACGGCTTCGAGCTGATCCTGCTGCTTGAGGGTCTCGATCATGTCGCTGTCGATCTCCTCGCGCACGAGAACGCCTGTGGCCATGTGGAGGAAGAGTTTGAGCTTGTTCCAGAAGCTCAGATAGCCCCAGACGCGTTTGAGCGTGATCTCGATGTCGCGATCGGCCAGGACCAGTTTGGCGCCGGTCTGCTCGGCCAGCTCGATGCCCTTGAGCATCTCGGCTCCCGGCTGGATACCCAGTTTCTCGCCCAGACGCCGATAGAAGCTGGTCATGATCAACTGCGCCAGGAGGAAAGTGGCCTTCTTCTGCCGGATGACCTTGAAGATGTCCATCTTGGCCCAGTTGTCGGCCTGGGTCATGGCCTGGTAGCGTCCCTGGCACAGCTCGATGCAGATCGCATCGGGCTTGACCCGTTCGACCGTCGTGCGAACATCCTCCACGCTGTCTTTCGACAGGTGAGCGGTGCCGACGATGTAGATGTCTCTGTCGTCAGCCTTGACGTGAGCGACGCGCTGCGGCAGGGCAATATTGTCAGTTGTTTCCATCCTGGGCTTTCGATTCGGGTCCGTTTCGTGCTGTATCGACCTGGAATTATACGCGTTTGGGCCCAAACCGCCAGAGGATTCGACATACCGCTGCAACTCGGCCCCAAGATCGTGTTCGGCCAGGATGTCGCTGAAACCGATGATGGCGTTCATCGGCGTGCGGATCTCGTGGGTCATGTTGGCCAGGAAGCGGCTCTTGGCCGCATTGGCCGCCTCCGCCCGCTTCGCCATCTCGTTGGCCCGCTCCGTGGCCTCCATGAGTTCGCGGCTCATCTGCTCGGCCTGCTCTTTGGCCCGCTTCAGATGTGTCTCGGCTTCCTTGCGTGCGGTGATGTCCAGGTGCGTGCCGCACGCCCGTGTGGGATTGCCGTTCTCGGTACGCTCGATCACGCGTCCCTTGTCGAGCACCCACACCCACCGGCCCGACTTATGACGCAGCCGATACTCTACGTCATACGAGGAGATCTGACCCACCAGATGGGCGTTCAAGGCCCCGATCGCTCGTGCCTTGTCGTCGGGATGCAGCAAGTCGTGCCACGTGCCGATTTCGGAACGAAGCTCTCCGACGGCGTATCCCAGCATCTCCACCCATCGAGGGTTGAAACGGATGCCGCCGGTGACGATGTTCCAGTCCCACGTCGCCAGATCGGCGCCGGAGATCGCCAGTTCCAGCCGTTCTTCCCGCTCGCACAGGGCCCTCTCCGTGATCTTGCGCTGTGTGATATCCCTGGCCACGGCCATCGAGCCGGTGATCCTGCCGTGAGCATCGGTCAGCACACTCAGAGACAGATCGACGTCGATGATCTCTCCGGTCTTGCGGATCATCGTCGTCTCCATATGGGCATGGCCACCGCGGCGCAGGATGTCGTGAGCGTGGATCTTCTGCCATTCGTCCTTCGGATACAGAGATCTCACTTCCCGGCCGAACAGGTCCGAACGATTCATGCCGAGAAGCTCTTCGGCCACCTGGTTCCAGGAGACAAGGCGCAGAGCCTCGTCGGCCACGGTAATCGCTACGGCCGAGTTCTCAAAGACCATGCGGTAGCGGTCTTCGACTGAACGCAGCCGGCGCTCGTGCTCTTTGCGCTCGATGGCGTAGCGAATTACCCGGGTCAGGATGTCGCCGGTGATGCAGTCCTTGGTCAGGTAGTCCTGAACCCCTTTCCGCACCGCCCGGAGGGCCGTCTGCCTGTCTTCCAGTCCGGTCAGCACGACGATCGGTACTTCGTCGATCCAGGCTTCAAGGGTGCAAATGGAATCGAGTCCGCTGCTGTCCGGCAGGCCGAGATCGAGAAGCACGACGTCGGGTCTTTCGTCGTGAAGACCGGCAAGGGCCTCCGCCAGTGAGGATGCGTGTCGCGTTGCGATATTGCCGAGGGCGCAACTCGCCAGCGCGCGCTCGAGCATTCGACGATCCACCGGATCGTCTTCGACGATGAGAATCTTGATCGTTCTATTGGTGCGAGCGGTCACGTCTGACCCCAACCATGGCAATGCCCCCAGGAGAAACGCGCAGCGTTCCGACGGCCATGACGGATATCGGTTCGCCGGCGGCGAGGGCTGCGACGGATTCTCTTGGGTCCGAGAACGACTCCCGTTCGATGCTCCTTCGACGCATGCTCCCGCCAAATGCAACGACGCGTTCCGATAACCGGGTCCGGCGGGGATGTTCTGTGGTCGGGTGTTGTGTGGTACAATGGACGGCATTCGGGGTCGAACGGATTGGATGGCAACAGACGGGCGGTGCAGCGATGAATGGAGTTCTCGGACGACGGGATTTCCTCAGGACGCTGGGACTGGCGGCAGCGCTGGGGCCGGCGGTCGTGGGTCGGGGGTTCAGCGACCGATTGGCATCGGGCAAGCCCAACATCATCTTCATCATGGCCGACGACCTCGGCTATGCGGAGCTGGGCTGCTACGGACAGAAGAAGATCGAGACGCCCCACATCGACCGGCTGGCCGCCGAGGGGATGCGATTCACCGACTACTACAGCGGCTCAGCGGTCTGCGCCCCGGCCCGGTGCAATCTGATGACCGGTCTGCACGGCGGACACGCCTCTATCCGCAACAACAGCGAGGTCGGCGACTGGGACAGCTTTCGCGGGCAGTTGCCGCTGCCGGCTGAAACAGTCACGGTGGCCGAGCTGCTCAAGCGGAAGGGCTACGTCACTGGAGCGTTCGGCAAGTGGGGTCTCGGCGAGGTCGGCTCGACGGGCGACCCGTTGAACCAGGGCTTCGACCGCTTCTTCGGCTACAACTGCCAGCGCCATGCGCACAACCTGTATCCAAAGTACCTCATCGGCGACCGCGAGCAGGTGGCGCTCGAAGGCAATACGCGGGGCCTCACGGGCGATCGCTACGCGCCGCAGGCGATCGCCGACGAATTGCTGGCGTTCATCCGCGAGAACAAGGACCGGCCGTTCTTCGCATACTACCCCACGGTGATCCCGCACCTGGCCCTGCAGGTGCCAGAAGCCGACCTGGCGCAGTACAAGGGCCGCTGGCCTGAGACGCCGTATGCCGGCAAGTCGTACCTGCCGCACCC
>ENA-UOUL01002060-UOUL01002060.1-bioreactor-metagenome-genome-assembly--contig:-NODE-2060-length-25045-cov-6.810798_pt1 | contig 25045 bp, 18 predicted proteins | sample MGYA00249838_ERZ747220 | MGnify/ENA primary metagenome ERZ747220 (study PRJEB28778, sample SAMN05720191) | bioreactor metagenome | isolation source: Anaerobic biogas reactor | place: USA:Washington...
GACCATCAACGGACCGCGCAACTCGTGCGACGCGTCGGCCAGGAACTGGCGCTGGCGCCGGATGTTGCGCTCCAGGCGCTCGAGCAACGCGTTCAGCGTGCCGGCCAGCGCGGCCAGCTCGTCATCGTCCGAGGGCTCATACACCCGCAAGGGCTGTCGCCCGGCGCCCTCACGCTGCATCGGCATACGCTCCATCACATTCGACGCGATCGACCGCGTCACTCCTCGCGCAGGCTGTAGCCCACGCCCCGCACCGACTGCACGAGCCGAGGCTCGCCGCCGGCTTCCAGCTTCTCGCGCAGGCGCATGACGCGCACGTCGATGACGTTCGAGCCGCCCAGGTAGTCGGACCCCCACACCGCGCTGAAGATCTGATCGCGCGTCAACACCTGGCGCGGGTGGCGGAGCAGGTACTCCAGCAGGTCGAATTCCTTGGTGGTCAGTTCGATCGACCGTGCGCCGCGCGTCACCTCGCGCGTGCGCGGATCCAGGGTGAGGTCCGCGAAGCTGAACGTGTCGCCCTCCAGCGGGCGCGCGCGGCGCAGCAGGGCCCGGATGCGCGCCAGCAACTCGTCGAAGGCAAAGGGCTTGATGAGATAGTCGTCCGCGCCGGCATCGAGGCCCGCCACGCGGTCCGGCACCCGGTCCTTGGCGGTCAGAAGCAGGATGGGAAGGTTGGGCTCGCCCGCGCGCAGCCGCCGGCACACCTCCAACCCATCCAGGCCGGGCAACATCACGTCCAGCACGACTAGGTCGGGAGGCCGCTCGCGCGCGATGGCGAGTGCCTGCTCGCCGTCCGGCGCCAGGTCGACGCCGTACCCGGCAAACGCCAGGCCGCGGCGCATCAGGTTGAGGATCTTCGGATCGTCATCCACCGCGAGAATTCGTGCCGGAACCATGGTCACCTCGACTCGGGCGCCGGCCGCAGCGGGCCGGTCGTTCGTAGGGGCCGGCCTGTGTGCCGGCCCGCTCCCGGTCGCCTCATTATAACATGGCCGGCCCGGCACGCGGCGGCGCTAACCGAGCATTTCGGCCTGGGCGGTCGAGCGGCTGACTGCCGCGTAGCATTCGGGACACAGCTTCCGCGTCATGCTTTCCCTCGGATCGCTGAAGATCTGTGGCCGGCCGCAGACACTCATCCCCTCGATGAAGAAGTGGTGCGCCGAACCGCCCGCGCCGCGCGTCCACTCGCCCGCCTTGAGCTCCTCGGGCGACAGCTTCCGGAAGATCCGCTCCCGCTTGTTTCCCGTCTTCGAATCACGACGCCTGATGGCAACTTCCGCCACGATAGCCTCCACCTTACACGATGATATGAACCACGAAGGAGCATTGTGCCCGGCGTAAATGACCCTGTCATGATCGATCCGTAACAAGTTGGTGACGAAGCGTGGGTGATGCCGTGCGCTGTGCTATAATCGATTCAAACGGCCATGGATGAAGCAAACGACGCCCCGGTCGTCTCGGCGACCGACCTCACGCGGCGATTCAAAACGGTCACAGCGGTCGATGGACTGCAGCTGGCGGTGCAGCGCGGGGAGATTTTCGTCCTGATCGGGCCGGACGGCGCGGGCAAGACAACGACCCTCCGCCTGTTGGCCGCGCTCATGCGCCCCACTGCGGGCCGCGCGAGCGTCTTTGGGTTCGACACGGTGCGCCAGGCCGAGGCGATCCGCCGTTCAATCGGCTACATGCCCCAGAAGTTCAGCCTGTACGGGGACCTTACAGTTATGGAAAACATTCATTTTTTTGGCGCTTTATATAACCTTGATCGCGCCGTAATCAACCAGCGGGCCGACGAAATACTGGAGCTGACCAAACTAATAAAATTTAAAACAAGGTTTGCCGATAACCTGTCCGGGGGAATGAAGCAAAAGCTTGCTTTAACCTGCGCCCTCATACCCAGGCCGGAGATGCTGTTTCTTGATGAGCCCACCATCGGGGTAGACCCGGAGTCCCGGAAGGGATTCTGGAAAATCATTTACCAGCTGAACAGGGAGGGAATTACAATCCTGGTGTCCACTCCTTATATGGATGAGGCCGAACTCTGCCACCGGCACCACCTTGGGAAACACGGTCAGCCGCTCGACGTCGTCATCGTCGCTCCGCGCGGGGTCGGCGGGTGGGCAGCGGTCGCCGCGGCCGTGCTCACCCGGGCACGGCGGACCAACATCATGGTGCAGCACCTGCGCTGTCGCCGGATCGAGATCCGTGCGGAGCGGCCACTGCACATCCAGTTGGACGGCGACCCCGTCGGTACCGGCCGGGCCCTGCGCGCGAGCGTCGACCCGTCATCGCTCCTGGTCCGCGTCCAGCCCGACTGAGCCACCTCCACCCGAGGCACCTGCGAGAACGCCACCGTGTCCGCGCCCCGAGGCCGCGCCCCGAGGCCGGGGCCCGGCAGGCCCCCGAGACCCACCGGGCCCCCGTCACGAGCGACGGGCGTGACAACACCGAGCGATGGCTGCGAACAGCCACCACCAGAATGACAGCAGAGATTGACTCCACAGTCACGGTTTTTGTGACTACAGTGGGCGCGTGCTCATGGAGCAGTCACCGCACCTGGCCGCGGTCGACCGCTCGAGGTGGGCGCACCGTGGTGGGCGGGGAGGTGTCGGGCCATCACCTCCCCGCCCACTCAAGCGAGATACAGCGACTCCACCCGAAGACTTCCACGTCAGATGGCTTGGTGCCCTGAGCAGCACCCGAGGGTCCGGTTGATAGTGACCAGCTGAGGAACCGAGACCGAGAGGCAGGAGATCGCCAGGGTGTAGACGGCAGCGAGGGCGATCAGGCGACGGAGGGAGATGCGGGACATGACTTCTCCTAGGTCAAGACGGGTTGACTGGGCGTCAGCACCGATCGTGACAGACGTCGTGTCGCGCCCGCAGCCGTCCTTTCCTAACGTTTCGGTCCACAAGACCACCTCCTACCATGGACTCCCTGGCCGGTGGGCCGTGGGCCACTCGAGGGCTGGCGGCCGTTCGAGAGTCGGTGGCTCGCCGCAAGCAAGGGAGTTGGATCCAGTCTCGACTGTCTCCGCACGCGGTGATGCCCCGCCGGAGTGGCTCCGAGACAGCGCGAGTCGGAGGGGGCTGGCGTGACGACATTCGGAGACCGGCTGCGCGAGCTACGGCTGGCACGCGGCCTTTCACAAGCACAGTTGGCGGGCGAGGATCTGTCACCGAGCTATGTGTCGCTCCTGGAGTCTGGCAAGCGTCAACCCAGTCCTGAGGTCACTCGGCTGCTGGCTGATCGGTTGAGCTGCGACGCTGTGGAGCTCGAAGATCCGGATCTTCAACGCCACCTACAGCTTGCGCAACTCGAACTGTCCTTCGCCCGTCTTGCTCTCGCGCACGGAGACTCAGAGAGCGCCAGGACTCGACTGGAAGCTCTCCTTGAGTCCAAGACCATTGATAGAGACACCAGGGATCGAGCCCAGTTCCCCCTCGCCGTCAGTCACGAGAAGGCTCATGATCTCGATGCCGCAGTCCGCACGATGCTCCCCGTGTACAGGCGAGCCATAAGGGGTGAGTGTCAACTCCCTCTCCCCACAATCGGTATCAATGTCTGCCGCTTCCTCATCGATGCAGGCGACCTCCACGCAGCAACCCGAATCGGTGAGGAAGCGCTTCAGGTCGGCGAGGAACGTGGGCTCAAGGCCACAAACGAATACCTTCGCCTAGCAGCGACGGTCGCCGACGCCTACTACGAACTCGGTGATCTGACCCAGGCCGCTTCACACATCGACGATTTCATCCAGATCGCCGAACAAGGCGACCTCCCCGAGGGGCAGTCGGCTCTCTACTGGAACGCAGCGCTCATAGCTGAAGCCAGGGACCGCCACGAAGAAGCCCTGCATCTTTGTGAGAGAGCACTGGCGCTGGTCTCCGAAGGAGACACCACCCGCGATTTGGGTCGTCTCAGATCTGATGTCGCTTGGCTTATCTTGTGGACCGACCCCTCGCGCGCACCTGAAGCGACCGCGATCCTCGAACGTGCTCTCCCTGATCTGCAGGATCTCGGCAGCCCAGCGGATCTCGCCACCTGGGAGCGGGTGAGGTCCCTAGCCGATCTGCTCACAGGGTCTCCCGAACAAGCTGAGAGGACTGCTCGTCAGGCGCTCCTCCACCTCAGCGCCTACCCCGATGCGGAAACAGCGAGAGTCCTCATCACCCTGGGAGACGCCATCGCAGTACAGGGTCACACGAGTGAGGCATGCACGCAGTACCATGGGGCAATGGAGAGTCTCTCCGCCCTACCGGTGTCCAGGCACACCGCTTCGCTCTGGCGGGAGATCGCGGATCGACTCCTCCTGTTCAACGAGACAGATCCCGCAGTCAAGGCGTATCAACAAGCACTGAATGCGGCTGGGGTTCGTAGCCATCTGGCTACATTGGAGACCGCAAAGAGAGTTGCTACCAAACGCGTCAGCCGTGAGAGAACGGCGAGGACACGTTCGGTGACGTGACCCGAAGCCATGAGACGATCGGTCACAGGTGTGGGCCTCCTCCTGAGTGATCATCTGAGTGGGAGCCGCCAAGGGTCGCCTGTCGATCATCGTCATCATGCGGATCCGCGCATGACAACGTGATCGCCGGTGGCAACGGCGCTGACGTGATCGACGGACGCGGCGGACGCGACCGCTCGCGCGGGTCGCGCTCGGCCGGGTCGCGGAGGACGTCCGCAAGCACGTCGGGCTTCTTGGCCGCGGCTTCGCCCTTGGCCTGGGACGCACCTGCCTCGGGCTTGGCTTGCGCGCCGGAGTCGCCCTGTTTCTGTTTCTGCTCTTCCAGCGCCCGCCGCGCCGCTTCGATCCGGCCCGGGCGCATCGTCCAGTGGTCGCGGTTGCCGCGCTCGATCGAGTTTCTGCCCATCCGGTAGGCATTCATGAGGAACTGCTCGCGGTGCCGCGAGGCCACGTCGATCACGGCCCAATTGGCCGTCAGCGCGTAGTCCACGGACTGGCGGAAGTGCCATGCCTGCGGCGCGATGGGAAACGGCAGGTTGCCGGAGGGGAGCTGCCGGTCGATGTGCAGCGGGATCCGCATCGGCGTCGGATGGCAGATCGTTTCCGTGAGCAGGCCGACCATGTTATGGAAGTAAGCCACCGTGCGAAGGCCTCCGTTCCACCATGTCGAGTAATTCGCCCCGCCGCGCATCGTGACCCCCGGCTTCCCTTCGGCGGCGAAGCGGCTGTGCATCGCCGCGCCGACCAGGTCGATCCCCAGGGGGACGAGGGGATCGAAATTGTGGTTGAAGGGGTCGCGAAACGGCGGGGCGAACATCACCGTGCCCGAGGGGCCCGATTGGTGATGGTTGTAGATGATCTGCGGGAACCACTGCTGATAGAAGACCCGGCAGAGCGCCTCCGTCTCCTCCTGCGTCACCATGATGAAATCGCGGTTGTTGTCGTGGCCCGTATACTTCTGGTACAGCCTGGGCAGCCCCTTGGTCGACCGCTTTTTCGGATCCGGCTCGCGCATGTACCAGTCCGACACCAGGTCGAGCCCGTCCGGATTGGGACAACAGCACAGCACGATCACGTCGCGCAAGAAACGCTCCATCTCCTCTTCGTTGCGACTGACGATCTGGTAGACGGTCTCCATCAACTGCTGAGCGCCGAGCACCTCGGTGCCGTGCAGCCCGCCGTCGATCCAGACCACCGCCTTCCCTTCGGCGGCCAGCTTCTGTGCCTCGTGCTCCGTCAGCCCCTCGGCCAGTGTGAGCCGGCGAGAAATCTCCCGGTATCGCTTGAGCCTCTTCAGATTCTTCGGCGAACTGAGGATCGCCATCAGCATTTCCCGGCCCTCTTCCGACTGGCCGATGACCTCGACCTTCATCCGGTCCGACTCCCGCTCCAGCTTCCGCCAGTACGTGGCAAGTTGGGCGTAGTTGGCCAGAAAGTAGTCGTCTCCCAGTTGATGGCCGAATTCCTCTTTCGGCGAGGTGATCTTGCCTGGCTCGGCCGCCGTAGTGATCGACGACGCCCAGACGAAAACTGCAATCAGTACGACAAGGTCGATTCGGTACTTCATCATCTGCAGAAAACCCTTCAAGCGGTCTGCCGGGGCGTTTTAGAGTCTTTGTTCAGGACTTGTGCGCATGGTGCGCGCATGTTTGTGAAGGTTGGGTTGCGGGCCTGTCCCGCTTTGGGGAAACACTCGCAAGTCTCTACTATAATTCGCGGCGCCTCGCCACGCACTCGTCGGACGGACTTTTGTTCCCCGGCTCCTTGAGTACATTCTCCGGAAAGGCCCCGCCGCGCTTGCTTCGCCCATGCCGGACGCCTACATTGGATCGGGCTCCTTGGCCTGCATCGCCTCGCGGGATTCCCGAAAACACAGTCCAGGATTCCCGAAAACACAGCCCCGAACTCCTGCGAACACAGTCCGGTAACCCTGCAAACACAGTCCCGAGATAACCGTCCCCTGCGTCATTCCCGCCCTCCCATCCGTCATTCCCGCGAAGGCGGGAATCCAAGTGCTCGACAAACCGCCCTGAAGGTCCGAACCGATGAAACCTGCCGTCGTGGGTACTGTTCTTCTCGTTACTTCTGCCTTGACACCGCTTCTGGCTCCGGCCGCTGAAAGTGGTCAGACGACGGGTCCACAGGAACCGCTCGCCGTGGCTCAGCGCGTGGCCGACCACTACATCGCTTCGCGGAAGGTGCGACTGCACTATGCCGACCTTCTGTCTCTCTACGGCCTGATGCGTCTGGCCGAAGCCAGCGGCCGCGAGGACTACGACGCCTTCGCCGATCGCACGCTGGCGGAACTCGTCCGCCGCGGCCCTTCCTCGCCGTTGTCGTTCGAGAACTACTCGATGGGCGGACTGCCGGCTGCATACCGCTGCGTGCAGGGACGACCGGCCGCCGATCAGACACTGCTGCGGAAGTACGTCGACCAGCTTGTCAAGGAGCATCCACGGGACGGTCAGGGAGTGTTCTGCCATCCGCGGGAGCCGGGCGAGAAGATCTGGGTCGACTGCTTGATGGCCGTCTGCCCCTTCCTCTCCATGTCGGCGGTCGTTCTCGACGATCCGAAACTTCACGAGGAATCGATCTCGCAATATCTGGGCATGGAGCAAGCCCTGCTGGATCGGCGGCTGGGCCTCTTCCACCAGGTGAAGAACTTTGGCCCCCCGGGCTGTATCTCGATCGATACGTGGGGGCGCGGCAACGGTTGGGCCCTGATTGGCCTGGCGGAACTGGTGCGCTATCTCCCGCAAGACCATCCGCAGCGTGCGGCCATGATCGAGCGGCTCCGTCGGCTGATGACGGCCCTCGGACCCTGCCAGGCGCCGAGCGGTCGTTGGCGGCAGGACCTTGTCACCCCCGATGCTTACGAGGAAACCTCCGGCAGCGGCCTGATCCTTTATGCCCTGGCCATGGGCCTCCGCAAAGGCTGGCTTCCCGAAACCATGCGCCCCATGGCCGACAAAGCATGGGCCGGACTGGCCGGCACGGTCGGTGAGCAGGGTGCGATCGACGGCACTTGCATCGGCACCCGCGGCACGTGCGGCGACACACTCGCCTTCTACCTCAACCGCCCGACGAAGACCGACGACGTTCACAGCTTCGGACCGGTCCTGTTGGCGGCCGTGGAGATGCACCTCTTGCGAGCGGGCCGCGCAGAGCCATGAACAGCAACTTGCCACGGACATCCGCTTGGCTCACCTCGCGTACACCCACTCGAAGGAGAACCACCATGAAGAGAGCCACCGCTCCGGCAGTCTTCACCCTGTTCGCTGTTCTGGCCTTCGGCCTGCCTCTTGCCAACGGAGCTGAGAATACTCCGCTCGACTACCGAATTGAACTCAGCACTGCCGCCGCCGGTTTCGACGGCCAGACCTGCTGGGTCCACGCCCGAGCCGGAGCCATCCCGCCCGGGGCGCCCGGCAACCCGGGCACGGTTCCCCTCGTCGTGATGACCATGCAGAAACTGCTGCTGACCGGGTCCGACGTCTTCTATCCCTTGCACAACCTGTGGACCGCCGACCTGGGTGCGACCTGGACCGAACCCAAGCTCCAGCCAGTCTTCGAACGGCAGAAGATGGGTGAGAACATCGAAATGACCGTCTGCGATTTCTGGCCCAAGTGGCACGCGGCCAGCGGCAAGCTGCTGGGCACCGGCCACACCGTCTGGTACGAGAACAACCGCGTGATGCCGGTCCGCAAGCGGCACACGGCCTACGCCGTCTACGACCCGTCCGCCCGGGCGTGGCTCCCCTGGAAGGAACTCCAGATGCCCGACGAACCGAGATTCGTCAACGCCGGAGGAGGTTGCACCCAGCGGGTCGACCTGCCCAACGGAGAGATCCTGCTGCCGATCTACTTCAAGCGGCCGGAAGACAAGGTGTCGAGCACGACCGTCGTCCGTTGCCGTTTCGACGGCGAAACGCTCCAGTACGTCGAACACGGCGATGAGCTGTCGATCGACGTCCCGCGAGGATTCGGCGAGCCCTCCCTGGCGAAGTTCGGCGATCGCTTCTTCCTGACCATCCGCAACGATCAGAAGGGCTACGTCACCTCCGGCCCCGACGGCCTCCACTTCGACACTCCCAAGCCCTGGACCTTCGACGACGGCACCGAACTCGGCAGCTACAACACCCAGCAGCACTGGGTGACCCACACCGGCGGCCTGTTTCTCGTCTACACCCGCCGCGGCGCCGACAACGACCATGTCTTCCGCCACCGGGCCCCGCTGTTCATGGCCCAGGTGGATCCCGACCGGCTCTGCGTCATCCGCTCGACCGAACGAATCCTCGTCCCCCAGCGCGGCGCTCGCCTGGGCAACTTCGGCGTGACGGAAGTCAGCCCCCATGAAACCTGGGTCACCGCCGCCGAATGGATGCAGCCCGCAGGCGTGGAGAAACACGGGAGCGACAACACTGTGTGGGTGGCGAAGATCATATGGAGTAGGGCAAATGGGCAACCGTAACACGAAGGGCAACAACCCGATAACCACCGGTTGCACAGGCTGCAGTGAAGTACTAGGATTATGTACACTCCATCCTTCTGGCTACGAAACAGCCCCCAGAATACTCCTTGCACTTCGGCCTCCGCGTCATGCCTATTACATTCCACCCGAAGCCCGGGCAGGTGTTGATGTGCGACTTCAACACCGGATTCAGACCGCCGGAAATGGTGAAGAAGAGGCTTGTGGTCGTCGTTTCAAGAAAGAACAGGGAACTGGCAACGATCGTACCTCTGTCATCCACCGCGCCAATGCCAGTCGAACCTTGTCATCACGAAATGCAGGACGCTTCCTTGCCGCTCTCATTTCGCGGAAGAAGAACATGGGCCAAGTGTGACATGCTCACGACCGTGGGCTATTGGAGGCTCGATCGTGTCCAGATCGGAAAACATCCCACGACTGGCAACCGTATGTATGTGTCGCAAGTTGTTTCTCCGGAAGATCTTGCGGGCATCCGAAGAGCCATACTGCATGTACTCGGGCTGGGCGGTTTGACTTCAGCGGCCGGGTAGCCGATAATGGATTTGTTCCCCTTCGGGGGCTTGTGAGACTGCGCCGCACGGTGCAGCAGACGGCGGAGGTGGTGAGAACAAGCCCCACGCCGTCTTGTTTAAGGCCCGGTCTGAAACGGCTGGGCCTTATGTCTTTCTTGGCGTGGATTCGCACGTAGCAACACGTCTATGACTCACACGAACCGAAATTGGCTGCGAATTAACTGAGTTCTCTGGAGCAAGACAATGCATCGACTGCAAAATGCCCTGCATGGAGTTGAAACCACCCTCCTCTTGACACTTCTGTCCACGTCCGTCTTGGCGCAGGCTCCGGCCCAAACCGCGAAACCACGACGCCCGACCGCGGAAGAGGTCTCGCGCCAATACCTTCCCTTCCACCCAAAGCCCCGCGATGAGGCGGAGAAACAGATCGTCGCCGTTATGGAGGACATGTACGAGAATCAGTCTCGCGGCATGGGGAACATCTGGCCGGAGGACGGCCGGCTGATGCGGCTCCTTGCCGAGACCATCGAGGCCAGGCACGTCGTGGAACTCGGCACGGCCAACGGCTACTCGGCCCTGTGGTTCTGCCTGGCCCTGCGATCGACGGGCGGAAAGCTAACGACCCACGAGATGGATCCCGATCGGATCGCGATGGCCAAGCAGAACTTTCGGCGCGCTGGAGTCGAGAAGATCGTGACGCTCGTCGAGGGCGACGCCCACGAGACAATCAAGAAACTCGAAGGCCCCCTCGACGTCGTGCTACTCGACGCAGAAAAAGAAGGGTTCACCGACTACCTGGCCAAGCTCCTTCCGCTGGTCCGCGAAGGCGGGCTGATCATCGCCCACGACTCGTCGGGCCAAGCCTACATGATGGACGACTACTTCCGTGCAATCGTCGAGAATCCGGATCTGGAAACCGTGCTCGTCGACGCCTCTCGTTGGGGCGTGTGCATTACACGGAAGATGAAGGGAAAATGAGCGTGACGGTCGCAAACGCCCTCAACGCTACTTCGTTCTTGTCAGCCGGGCGCGAATCAATCCGATCCCCGCATAGGTCGCCTCGGGCGATACGCCGCCGCTGTAGTAGATATTGAAGGTCTCGTCGCCGGTCTCCGCCAGGACGTGCATCGAAACCTTGCCGGCGTCCCACGCTCCCTTCTTGCCACTCGGGCGGAAGACCGGGTTGTCCGGCGACTTCTGCCAGGCGATCCCGTCGGTGCTCCACGCATAGTACATCCAGAACCCGGGCTCGCCTTCGAAGCGGTGGACCCGGACGTCGCGCAGGAAATTCGACCAATTGCCCGCCTTGGTCCAGATCGGATTGTCCTTCCCCCGTTCCCAGTGGATCCCGTCGTCGGAAAAGGCCAGGCCCAAGGCGGTGCTCTTCTTATCTTGCGGGCCCGCGCCGTCGTAGTACATCCACCACCGCCCGTCCACCTGGAACACGGTATCGACGATGAACCATTGCGATTCCCAGGTGTCGGGACGCGCACGGAGGATAGGGTTCTCCGGATGCCGTTCCATCTGCGTCCAGCAAAAAGGGGGCGCGGCCGGCTCGTTCGCAAAGGCCACGCGGCCCGTCGCGGGGAGCACACCGAGAATGCTCGCGCTTGCGATCACAAGACCGAGCATCCGACAGAAACGGGCAGACGCCAGACAGCATCGAACCATGGGGGACCCTCGTCGTTGAACGCGCTGCTGAGCCAGGTATGGCCATGCACGGCGTATCGAGCGATTCACAGCCGTGTTTCGGAACGGTACTGCACGCTAATCCTCAATCCTCAACTTGATCTCGTCCGAGTTGGCCTTCAACTCCGGCGCGTACATCGCCCAGGCCTTCGTCGGCAGGGCGCTGAACTTGCCGGGGATTTCGGCCCGCATCCGGTAGGCCACGCTGTGGTTGCCCCGGGCGAGGTTGCTGACGAAGAACACGACCCGGTTGTCGCGGAACTCGACGTAGGCCCCCATGGCATTCCCGGTGTAGCCGCTGCGCAGGTCGACCGGCTCGAACCCGGCCGCCTTCATGTCCTCGAAGATCACGTACTCGTAGTCGTTCTTACTGGCAATCTCCAGTTCGATCTCCACGAGTTCACCGCTCTTTAATAGCGACAGATCGGCCAGCGGCTCGCGCTCGTACTTCTCCACCCGCTGGTCGACCGCCTGGCCTCGCGAACCGGCCACCTTGATCGACTTCTCCACGGGCTTGAGACGGTAGTACTTACGCTCAACCTTGATCTCCAGCCCGGCGGCCGCAATCGGGTCTTCGAGCGTGAAGTTGGTCAGGTAGGCGTTGTAATAGAGGGGGCCGGTGCCCTTCTTCTTCAACGCGATCTTGTGGGGGCCGTCGGCCAGATTCGTGCCTTCGACCACCAACTTGTTGTCGAACTGGAACAGGTTGGCCGAGGTGATCTCCACGGCCTTCTGCAATTGGCCGTCGAGCCAGACCTCGACGGTCATCTCCGGCTTGGCTTCGCCGCTGGCACGCATGAATTCGGCCATCGCTTCGATGCACAGGGCCGTATCGCGGGTGGAGTTCCAGTAGGTGGCGTGCTTGCGGTTGTTGAGCAGGTACTTGACCAGCCGCGAGGCCACCCGCCCCTTGGGATCGGTCTTCGCGAGCAGCTTGAGGTAGTAGGCATGGGCTTCGTACTCGCTGCCGTACCAGTACCACCAGTAGCCGCCGGGCAAGTTGAGCCAGGCCGTCTGGTTCTCGTCGTCCTCGACCAGGTACTGCCCGATGTTCTGCATGATCATGTCGAGTTTCTCTCGCTCCCCTTGCTTGTGCAGGGCGAGGCCGTAGGCGGCCAGGCTATACACGGCCAGGTCCGACCGATCACGGTAGAGGAAATCGAGCATCTGGCGATTCTCGACTCCCGCGTCGACGAGCACCATGTAGACCAAGGCGTCCAGATTGTCGGCATGGTCTTTCCACGGTTTCTTCTTCGGGTCCTTCAGGGCGTTGTTGAGCTTCTGGACCTGTTCGTCCTGGTACCGAGTGAGCCACTCGACGCCCCGCTCCAGCACGCCGGGCACGAGGGCCACGTCGTTCTGCTGCGCAATCTGCAGGCCGTGGACGACGACCGCGGTGGTGTGGGCCGACGGGTATTCGCCGTAGCCGGAGAACCAGCCCCAGCCACCGCCGGAAAGCTGCATCTCGGTCAATCGGTTGACGCCGTCCTTGACCATCCGGCGAACTTCCTCCTCGTCGAAGACCGGGTTGCGCTGGTAGTACTTCCAGCCTTCGGCCCGCTGGCGATCGTCGCCGATCTCCTGGGCGTTCAGGTTCGTCTGCTTGTTCTTGATGTCCTCCAGGTTGAGCCCCATGTCGATGAGGATCTTCTGGGTGATCACCGTCGGCAGGAATCGATTGAGCGTCTGCTCGGTGCAGCCGTAGGGGTACTCGACCAGGTAGGGCAAAGCATCGACCATGGCACCGGCCAGGGTCGGCGAGTAGCGCAGTTCCAGCCGCGTCTGCTCCGGCCGCCGTTCGGCCGGCACGCGAATGGTGAACGCACTCGCGTCTTCCTCCGGGCGGATCGCGCCGCTGACGGCCTCCATCTTCAGCATGCCGTGAACGTAGGCCGGGAACCGCATCTCCATGGCGTCCGACTCTTCGTCGGTGATCGCCAGCATGCGAATGACGGCCTCGCCCTCGGCAGTCACCTTCACTCGCCAGTCGATGCGGGCCTCTCCCTCGGCCTCGATCTCGACAACCCGCTGCAACTCGTCGAGCGGCTTGAGCACGTTGCCGTCGAGTTCGAGCTTGACCTGGACCGATTTCTTCGTCTTCAGGTAGTTATGCACGTTGGCGGAGAGAACAACTTCGTCCTTTTCGACGAAGAATCGCGGTGCTTGCATCCGCAGGATGAGGTTCTTGCGGGTGACGACGTCGGACGAACCCTCGCCCACCCGCGTGCCGTGCCCCATGGCCCAGCACTTGATCCGCCAGGTGGTGAGGTTCTCAGGCATGGTCAACGACACCTGGGCCGTGCCGTCTGCGTTGGTCGAAAGGGCCCCGACCCATAGGGCCGTGTCGGCGAACTGGCTGCGTATCGTGGGCTGAACCGCGCCGGCACCGCCTGCAGCACCGCTGGGAGCCGCCATGGGCGCTTCCTTCATCTCCATGGCCGCGTCGGCTGCCATTTCCATCGGCGCCGCGGCCATCGGCGCCATCGGGGCGCCCTTGGCCATCGCGCCCGGGGCGGCGAAAGCGCGAAGCATCTGCCTTCCCGCCATGTCGCCACGACCGCCGCCGAATCCCATTCCTTCAACGGCGAAGTTCGCCCCCGACTGATCGAGCGACTCGAACTCATCGGCCACCGTGGCCCCGAAGATACCGATGTTCTGCATCGCCGGCTTGTTCTCGGGCACGATGTTGCCCGAGACCTTATTCAGGCTGGTCTCAGTGTTCTCGTTGTGGTGGCGACGCCACTTCCAGAAGAACTCGCGAATCTCGGGCACGTTCGATCCGCCCGAAATGTATTCGACCGACTTGTCGTACACCGCCACCACGGTCGAGCCGTGGAACGGCTCGCCGTCGAAGTCCGTCAGCTTCAGCTTCACCTCGGCCTTCTGGCCCGGCAGGTACTCGGTCGCCGAGGGAAGCACTTCCACGTCCACGACGCGTTTCTCCGGCGGAACCACGATCTCCTTGACCTCGCTGTGCGAGCGGCCGTCGGCCAGGGTGACCGCTTCGACGAAGAAGTTCGGCATGTCCTTCTGCACGACGGCAATCTGGTGAACCGTGCTCTTGCCTTCCAACCGCACGATCTTGGGCGGCAGGTAGATGCCGTTGGACGGCCGCACGAACAGCAGCACCGTGCTGCCGGGCCGATCCGTGTTGATCGCTAGTTGAACCTTTTCGCCGGGTTTGTACTCGGCCTTGTCGGGAACCAATTCAATATTGTTGAACCGATAGTCGGAACTCTCGAAGTCCTGGCCGCGGACGGTGAAGATGTAGCCGCCCTCGATGGTGTGCTCCTTCTTGTCCGTCAGTCTGTAGGACAGGCGATACTGCCCCGGTGCGGCCGCTTTCAGTTGCAGCCGTGCCAGGCCTTGGGCGTCCGTCGATAGCGGCACCTTGTGAACCGGCGTCTCGACCGGTTTGCCGTCCTGGTAGCCGATCTTGAGAAGCTGAACCTCGCCGGCCCCCTCGACGGGCCGGCTGTCGAGCGTTCGGGCAGAAAAATGGGCCCCGATCGTGTCGCCCACGCGATAGTAGCCGCGATCGACCCAGGCATACACCTTGAACGGCTGGCGGGCCACCAGCACGTTGCCCGAGCCGACGATCGTCCGCCGCGACTGGTCGATCACCTCAGCCGTCACCGTGTACTGATGATCCTGGTCGGGATGGATCTCCTTGGCCGGCAGCGTGTCGATCTCGACCTTCAGTCTGCCGTCGGGGCCGATCTCGACCTCGCGTTCGGCCACGATTTCCGGCGGATCGTGCCGCTGGGGCCACCAGAACGGCGTGGGCCGGAAACAACCCCAGTTCACAAATCCCGGATACCAGCCGTAGTCATAACCGAACCACCAGTAGCCTGGCCCGTAGAACCAGTCCCAAGGCCGTGGCGGGTACCAGGGCTTGTCGACGGCGGTGCGTGTGACCTTGTACTTCACCTTGGCGTTGGTCACCGGCGAGCCAAAGAAGTACTTGGCCGAGATCTCCGCCCCGATTGTTTCGCCGAGCATCACCGGCTCCGTGGGAGCATCGACGGTGACTTCATACTCGGGCTTCTTGTACTCTTCCACCCGGAAGGTTCCACCGCCGTGGTTCGCGATGTCCAGACGCCAAACGCCCAGCGACGCATCGGCGGCCAACTCCAATTCGCCTTCGATCCCGCCGTATTCATCCAGTTTAACGTTCTCGTTGACCACTCGCTCGTTCTTCGCGTTGTGGATCTCGATGGCGACCGATTGGCCGGCATACTGCGAGGTGTCGGCCATGTCGTATTGGGCGTGCCGCAGCCAGAACTTGTAGTGCACCTTCTGCCCCGGGCGATAGACGGGCCGATCGGTGATCGTGAACACCCGCGTCTGCTGGTAGACTTCGTCGTAGCGGCGCCCGTACCACGCGCCCGTGAAGCCCAGGAATGCGAACCGCCCACGTTCTCCCCGGGCAATGATCAGCCATTGGTGATCGGAGGGCAGTTCCTTCTCGCTGAGCAGCAGTTGCCCGTCGGCGTCGGTGTACTCGGCGAATTGCTTGACCGTCAGGTCGAAGATTCGGCCTTGACGGTGCTGCTGGCGCCAGCCGAAGAATTCGACGTTGGCCTTCGCAACCGGCTTGCCCGAAACGGCGTCGCCGACGAACAGATACACCTTCTGATCGAGCGGCTTCTTGACGATCGCCGTGTCGGCCACCCACAAAACCACGTGGCTCGTGTTGCCGTCGTTCATCTGGGCCGTCAGCAGGTAGGCACCCGGTGTCGTGAGCGGACTGGTGACCGTGATCCGCCGGTCGAAATGGGCCTCCCGGGGTTCGAGTTTCGTGGTCCACGAGGCCACTTGCTTGCGAGCGTACTTCTCTTGATTCTCGTGAACGAGCCGGTAGCCGATGTTGCTGATGTTGAGGCGGTGGCCGTCGAGTTGATTGGGCCGGCTCTTGAGATAGGCCTTCACGTCGTCGAGCAGTTGGGCGACGTCGATCTCCTTGGCGGTGAAACGCACCTCGTTGCCGTTGCGGAACCGATAGTCGACCGTGGCCCCCTTGCCGGCCGGTTGCGTGGCAACCGGCTCGAAACGGCCCCAGTTCTTCACGATCTGGTCGAGCCGTGCTTTCCACTGCTCGCGAGTCCGGGGGTTCGTCTGCGGATACTCGTCCAGGCAACGCTGCCAGTACTCGGCGGCCTTGGGATACTGCCGGCGGTTCTCGAAAACCTGGGCCAGTTCTACCGGCGCTCTGAACGCGTTCGGACCCTTTGGATCGCGGGCGATCTCCTGGTAGATCCTGATGTAGTTGAATTCGTCGGGCAGGTTGAATCGCTTGATGCCGGTGGCGAGGCGGGCAATCGTCTCGTTCTCGCCGAGAGTGTGCAGGGCGTAGGTGCCGCTCTCGTCTTCCTTCGTATCGTCGACGGCCATCCGCCCAAAGGGGATGCCGAAATGGGCCATCGTCTGCACGCCGAACTGATTGCGCAGGAAGTCGGCCCACCGAAACCGCACGTGGTTGCGGTTCTGCGGATACATCTCGATGGCCGTCTCCAGACACCACCGCCATCGCTGTCCGTCCGTCTCCGCCGTTTGGAACGTCTTGGGCACGGTATGGAAGATCGGGTTGCCGTCGGCGTCGATCGGTGCGGCAGCCGGGCCGCCGCCATAGCCCCAGCCCTGCTCGTAGTCGGGCAGAGTGCCGATATTGGTCAAGTACTGGAGCCTCCAAGCCTCACCGTAACCGCGGCTGCCCAGGAGAATATCGGCAAAACTCAGCAGAAATTGGCTTGTCTCGTGCTTGTTGTCGTCGTCCAGCGCCAGGGGCAGGGCTTGCTCCATCAACTGCAACGCCCGCACTCGGTCTCGCTCCGTTGCATGGACGGCCTCTCCTCCGCCGCGATGCGGTCCGCGTTCGAACTCGCCCGCGATCATGAACCCGTGGTGATCCACGTTCATACAGCTCTGAGCGACTGCCGCCAGCGCGCGCCAGTTCCTGCTTTGAGCTTCGACGGCCGCTTCGCGGAACTCGTCGATCTCATTATTTCGATTGAGTTGCTGAAGACAGGCGACGGCCATGTTCAGGTCGTTGCCCACCTGAGCCGGTTCCTGCGTGCCGGAATCGAGCGTCAGGCGGCGATAAACCTGATACGCATCCTGGTAGTTCCGGTCGTTGTAGGCCTTTTCGGCGTCGGATCGCGATCCGGTCATGGCAGCAGCCTCTCGGGCAAGGGTGTAAGCCAGGCCGCCGAGAAGCGTCGCAGCGACGAGGAACAGAATGGTCAGACGAGTGCGTTTCATTGTGCCTTCTCCTTGTGCCTTCTCCTTGTGCCGATCCGGCTTGTTTCGCATGAGGATGAGCAGAAGTCTGGAGTCGTAGACGAGGGAGAGCGGGGAAGAGTTTCGCATGAAGGTGGTAATATTCACTCTCTTTGGCCGAATTACCTCGAACTACCGGCTAGCAGACGGTTTGGAACCGACGGCAATTGCGGTAATAATAGAGCCGAGGGCGTCTTTTTCCCAGCCCCCGGTGTGGTGCTGCCTGGCAGCGAGGTGGATAAGTCAAGTAATCGGGAGAACGAACTGCGGTGGAATCCTTCGATCCGTATTCCCAATGGCTTGGTCGTCCGCCGGGACGCCCGCCTCAGGATCATTACGAACTGCTTGGGCTCCCTCGCTTCGAGCCCGATCTGGGCCTGATTTCGCATACTGCCGATATGCTCCGCGCGAAGATACGCAAAGTGCGGCCCGGAGCCCATCTCGCAGACTGGCAGCGACTCCTCGATCGACTCGAAGCGGCCAAGATCTGTCTGAGCGATCCGATTGCCAAGTTGGCCTACGACGAGAGCATCGATACGGCCTCCCACACAGTCAACGTTTCAGGCCGGCACTCTGTTGCATGGGATTCTCCGGAAGAAACACAAGACACACCTGCGGCGGAAACGGAACCTGCATCACCCACGCATGGAAAGGCAGGGCTCGGCGCGCCGCCCGTCGACTCGACTCCCCAATTCGTCGAGGCACCTCCGGCGCTTGAGGACGCCGACCATGGGGCTGCTTCTCGGCAATCCCAGACGCCACGGGTGAATCTCGATTCCTCCGCGGTTCCGGCCAGTCTCTGGAAATCACTGGGCCTCCGCCTGGCCACCGGAGCGCTCTCGGGCTTGTTGGTGTTGCTTGTGATCGTCGTTGGCTTCGCCTTGGTCCAAGGTTGGCCAACTCGCGACGATACCGTCAGCAGCCTCCCCGATCGCGGCACGGCGGCTCGAGCCGAGAAACTGGATCCGGAGGTAGATTCTCAGCCCACGCAACCGCCGAGTCCGCCCCCCTCGGAGCCCTCCAACCGCCAGCCACCCCCCGACCCAATTCCGCCCGCACCGGCGGCCAGTCAGGCCAGCTCCCAGCAGATGCCACCTGTGGCACCTCCTTCGCCGGCCGCCGAGACGCCGCCTGATACGTCGCCAACCCCACCTCAGGGTCCTGCCGTGGATCCGGCTCGGCAGCAAGCATACCAGCGCTCGATCACGTCGGCCCGCACTGCACTGGCCAATCGAGATCTGGCCGCTGCCGCGAACCACCTGAACGAGGCAGTCTCCTTGGCACAAACCCCCGAAGAATCGGCTGAGGCAAACCAGGTCGAAGCATTGCGAGCCCACCTGGATGCCTTCTGGGGAAGTCTTCAGGAGCTGATCCCCCAACTGGAGAGTGGTTCGGAACTTCGAGTCGGCGAGATGATGGTCGTAGTGGTTGAAGCCGATCGGGACTATCTCATTCTTCGTGTCACGGGGCAGAATCGTCGCTATCCGATTCTTGGGATGCCTCATGTCTTGGCTGCGGCCGTGGCCGAGCAGATTCTCTCTAAGTCGCCCAATGCAAAGGCGTTAAGAGCTGCCTTCCTGATCGCCGAACCGGAGGGAGATGCCAACCAGGCACGGCGATTGTTGCAGGAGGCTGCCCAAGGAGGGGCCGAAGTGGACGAACTACTGGCGGAACTCGATCGTCCTCAATGACCTCGCACACCAACCCGAAGCGTGAGCGAGGACAGAAACGGCCCTCATGAACCTAGGTTGGCTCTCCAGAGCCGACTACAAGAACCGCCAGAAAACTCGTGTCTGGAGAGCCAAGCTACAAAATAGTCCAACCTCAGAGCTCGCGGCTCGGGTTGGCTTGATGGCTGCCCTGGCAAACCACTGCGGGGGGCCCTACAATGGGACTCTGCGCCTTTTTGGGGCGAGAGCATCGACTGGGCTGACCACGGAGGTGTCGGCTCGGGAGCCAGACAGCCCCCCAACGCGAAGGAAACTCGTGCGTGCCGAACGAGCTGGAATCTGAGCAAGAGATCAAGATCGACCTGAAGAACCCCGCGCTGGCCGGCGTGCTGGCCTGGCTGATTCCGGGTTTGGGACACTTCTATCAAGGTCGGACGGCAAAAGGGATCGTGTTTTTCGTCTGTATTCTCAGCACGTTCGCCTACGGCGTTTACCTGGGAGGCAGTTCGGAATGGGGGTGGGGACGGGTCGTTTATGCTTCCTGGCGACCCAACCATCGCCGTCTGCCGTTCCTTTGCCAGATCGGGGTCGGCCTGCCGGCCATGCCCGCCCTGCTCGAAGCCCAGCGTGCGGCCAACGGCAAGGAACCGCTGTTTGGCGGGTTCATGGCTCCCCCGAAACCCATCGGCGATCCCAACGCGGGACGACGCCTCGCTGCCCTGGCGAAGCAGCCCACCCTGGACGATCTGCACAGCACGCTTTGCCGTTATTTTGACCTTGGCACCACCTACACCATGGTCGCCGGTCTACTCAACGTGTTGGCCATCTACGACGCCTGTTGCGGCCCGGTCTTCACCGAAAGCCGCAGGGAAGAAGAGGAAGAGAACGAGACACCGGACGATTCCGGCAAATCGGCCTGAACCGAGTCGCGTCGACCTCGCAGTCGGTGGTCATTGACTCCGGGGCTCGCCTGGCCGCCCGGTGCCGTATCTCAAAGGAAAACAGCCATGATAGACCTCCCGGTGGCTTCGATGGACGTCAAGGATTTCTGGTTCTCTCTTCCCCTGATCGTGACGGTCAGCCTGGTCTATGCAGCCACACGCCATGAACTCATGGGACCCATCCTGTCTCATGCCGTCCGAATCGGAGTCTGGATTGTCGGATTCATGATGATCGTCCTGGCCGTGCTGCTCACGATCTCGTGGTTCACCTGATGTGGAAATGGCGATGACTGAGCGATCGGCATACTGAGGGCTCGCTGTCGCTCGACCCCAGCCACCCAGATCATCGATTCTGACACAACGTTTTTCCACAAATCACGCAAGGCCATTCAGGTACAGCTATCCATGAGAATCGTTGTTCTGGGAGCCGGCACGGTTGGCACATCGGTTGCCGAGATGCTCTGTCAGTATCGCCACAGCGTGACGGTGGTGGATCACGATCCGGTCGTGGCGCGGCGGGTCAACGACGAGTTGGACGTCCGGGGAGTCACCGGGGCAGTGGCCCAGTCGAGCGTGCTGTTTCAGGCAGGCGTTATGGACGCGGACCTCTGTCTGGCGGTCACCAGCAGCGATGAGGGGAACTTGCTCGCGGCCAGCATGGCCAAGGCCATGGGCGCTCGCCGGGTCGTGGCCCGCGTCTACGCTCCGGTATTCCGGGATCTGAGCACGTTCGACTACCAACGCCACTTCCACATCGATCGCTTGCTCAGCCTCGAACACCTGTCGGCCATGGAACTCGCCCGCAAGATCCGCGAGCCCGGCTCGCTGGCGGTCGAAAACTTCGCCCACGGCGATATCGAAATGCAGGAGTTGGCCGTCACCAAGTCGACGTCGGCCGTGGGCGTCCCCCTGAAGGATCTGCAGTTGCCTCGCGTCGTGCGGATCGGCTCGATTCTCCGCGGAGGAAAACTCTCGATCGCCGAGGCGGACGACGTCGTGGCCGTCGGCGATCGCGTAACGCTGATCGGATCGCGGGGAGACATCGACGACGTCAAGTCGCGATTCGAGAGCGAGCCGCCCCAGAAGCGAGGTATCGTGATCGCCGGCGGCGGCGAGACCGGCTATCACCTGGCTCGCGTGCTCGAAGGGCCGCACTTCGCCGTCGTGCTGCTGGAAGAAGATCGCACTCGTTGCGAGTTCCTTGCCTCCCACCTGAAGCAGGCCACGGTCGTCCATTGCGACGTCCAGCGGCGCGCCGATCTGGAGGAAGAACGCGTGGGGAGCGCCGACGTGTTCGTCGCCTGCACGGGCGAAGACGAAAACAACATCATGGCCTGCGTCGAAGCCAAGGAACTGGGGGCCAAGATGACGGCCGCCCTCGTCAGTCGCCCCGATTACGCCAACGTCGTCGAAAAACTGGGCATCGACGAAACCGTGAGCCCTCGCGAGGTTGTGGCCAAGCAGATTCTCGGCTTCCTCAACTCCGGCCCGGTGGTGTTTCGCAATCCGCTTCTGGCGGGCGGCGGGGTCGAGATCCTCGAAGTCGAAGTGCTCGAAGGGGCCCCGATCACCGAACACGTCCTGGCCAAAGTCGACTTGCCCGCCCAGTGCCTGGTGGCGGCCGTCATCAAGGAGAGCTTCGTTCAAGTGCCGGGGGCCGACGATCGCATCAAACCGGGAGATACGGTCCTTCTGCTGGCTGCCGACGCGGTGGTCGACGACGCCCTCAACGTCTTCCAGCCAACGGACAGCAACGAATAACGCGGCATCGCGACTCGGGTGGCACGGATATGAACTATCGCCTCCTCAGCAAGCTCCTCGGCCTGATCGCCAATCTCGTCGGCGGCACGATGGTCTTCAGCCTGCCTTGGGCGTTCCTGGAAGGCGATTGGTCGATGCCGCGGGAACGCGACGGATTCCTGGGGTTGGTCGCGGCCATCGCCGTCTGCCTGATCGTCGGGAGCATCCTCCGCCGTCTCGGCCGAGATGCCGAGGGGCAACTGTTCCGCAAAGAGGCGATGGCGGTCGTCGGGTTGAGCTGGGTCCTGGCCACCGTCCTGGGAGGATTGCCCTTCTGGTTCAGCGCCACCTTGCGAGCCCCTGACGTCCGCATGAGCCTGGTCGATTCCATGTTCGAATCCCAGTCCGGATTCAGCACCACCGGCGCCACCGTGCTCAGTGAGCTGCAGGATCCCGAGATGGTGCCTCGCTGCATCCTTTTCTGGCGGTCGAGCACGCACTATCTGGGCGGCCTGGGAATCATCGTGCTGTTTGTGGCCATTCTCGGGCAGGGCTCAGCGGGCAAGGCGCTGATGCGCGCCGAGATGCCGGGACCGAGCCACTCCACGCCCCAGGCTCGCATGCAGCACACGGCATGGGTCCTGTTCCTCATCTACACCGGTTTGAACGGCGTGATGGCCCTGGCTCTCTGCCTCCAGAGGATTCCCCTTTTCGATTCGCTCTGCCACGCCTTCGGGGCCATAGCCACCGGCGGGTTCAGCACCTACAACGCCAGCGTCGGGCACTTCACCACCGACCCGAATCTGAACGGCGCCATGATTGAGATGACGATTGTCGTCTTCATGATCCTGGCCGGCACCAACTTCATGCTGCTCTATTGGGTCCTCATCCGCCAATTCGGCCGACTCTTCGGCGACCTGGAATGGCGGACCTATGCGGCCATTATTGTGGTAGCTACCGCCGTCGTCCTGGCAGCCGGATTGGCGCACGGAGACTTCGATCAATACGGCACCTCCGATATCGCCGTCGACGGCGGGCGGGCCGAAGGATCGGAGGATTATCCCGTCTTTCGCGGCTTGCGGTATTCCCTGTTCCAGGTCGTGTCGATCATGACCACGACCGGGTTCTGCACCGACGAATTCGAGAAGTGGAACTCCCTCTCTGTCGGGCTGCTGCTCACGCTCATGTTCATCGGCGGCTGCGCAGGAAGCACGGGCGGCGGGATCAAAGTGATTCGCCATATTCTGTTCGTCAAAGTCCTGCGACTGGAAATCGAGCAGGCCTTTCACCCACGAGTTGTCCGCCCCCTGCGCATCGGCGGAGAACCGGTTGAAGACCAGTCTCTCCGCAAGAGCATCCTCGTCTACTTCAGCCTCGTGCTCCTGATTTTCGTGGCAAGCTGGCTATTCACCTTGGCCGTCGAACCCGACAGCACCTGGACCGCCTCGGGACACGATGTGGAACACAAGCTGATCGACAGCGCCAGTTGCGTCGCCGCCACGCTCAACAACGTCGGCCCGGGGCTGGGTGTCGTCGGCGCAAGACAGAACTACGGGGGGTTCGGCGTGCCCTCGAAGTTGCTCTTCATCTGGCTGATGATGCTCGGCCGGCTCGAGATCTTCGTGATCGTCGTGCTCTTCGTGCCGAGTTTCTGGCGCAGCCAGTAGCCCGGACTGGACTTGCCTTCTCCTCTCCGCGAGAATCAGGCGGAGAGATATCGGTCCATTGCTGAAGGGCGGAGTGAAGATGAAGAAGTCTCATGACGGTATGAACGAACTGTGGATCCTCGCGATCCTTGCCACGATTCTGGTCGGGAGGACAGACGCCGTGAACGGTGAGGATGCGAAACCGGCGGGACACTCCGTCCGAATCGATTGCGGCTTCCCGGGCGGCAATATCCTCGTCGATCGCATCGAAGGGGACGAGGTGTTCCTCAAGCAGGACCCTCGCGACACCGAAGGATTCTGGTTCTATTGGTCGTTTCGGGTCCGCGGAGCCCAGGGACGCCGCCTCACCTTCCGCTTCACCGACGGCAACGTGGTCGGAGTCCGCGGCCCGGCAGTCGGCCGCAATGACGGTGCGGCGTGGCACTGGCTCGACGATGATACGGTGACGCCGGCGTCGTTCGCCTGCGAATTCGCCGCCGATGACACGGCCGTTCGCTTCTGCCTGGCAGTACCCTATCAACGCACTCACCTCGACGCCTTCGTGAAACGCTACGCCGATCGCGATGACTTCCTGGTGGAGGAGCACGCCGTTTCGCGAAAAGGGCGTTCGGTGCCTCGGTTCCGCTTTGGCGATCTGGGTGGCGATCCGGAACATCGGGTCCTGTTGACGTGCCGCCATCACTGCTGCGAGATGATGGCCTCGTGGGTTCTGGAAGGCGTGATCGATTCCGTCCTGGCCGACACGGAACAAGGCAAATGGCTCCGCCAGCACGTCGAATTCCTCTGCGTGCCGATGATGGATTTCGACGGCGTCGAGGACGGCGACCAGGGCAAGAACCGCACGCCCCACGACCACAATCGCGACTACCTGGGCGAACCAATCTATCCCGAAGTCGCCGGCCTGAAGCAGCTCGTGCCCGAATGGTCCGGCGGACGTCTGCGCCTCGCCATCGACCTCCACTGCCCCTACATTCGAGGCGGCAACAATCAAGAGATCTTCTTCGTCGGGGGCCCTGACCAGAAGATGGCCGAACGCCTCGTGGCCTTCTCGCAGCTCCTGGTATCCGTACAAACGGGGCCGCTCAAGTACGACTCGAAGCACAACATCCCCTGGGGCCAATCCTGGAACAACATGATCGAAGCCCGAAGCTTCGGCCGCTGGGCCGCCCTACAGCCCGGAATCGATCTGGCCACGACGCTGGAGACCCCCTATGCAGATGTCGGCGGCAAGCCGGTGACGGTGGAATCGGCACGAGCCGTGGGCGCAGACCTGTCGACGACGGTCGAAAGGTGGCTGCGAGCGGGACGCGATTAGTGCAGATTGCTCACGACTGGCACACCGTGATTACTTCTCACGGTCGTTCAGAGGCAGCCGTCCGGCGGGGTTGTTTCAGTTGTCAGAGATCGAGGTGGGAGCGTGCTGGCGACTGGCTGATTTTATGTTGTGAAATGGTTGCGGGCTCGGTTGGCGGTTGGTGCACTTGTCGATCGATTGCTCCATCGAACAGGGCCAGTTATCGTGTTGTTTCGTAATGGTTTACGGCGTCGTCGGGTGCGCAGAATCAATTTGACTACCATGCAAAAGGGGGG
>ENA-UOUL01002062-UOUL01002062.1-bioreactor-metagenome-genome-assembly--contig:-NODE-2062-length-25026-cov-8.622871_pt1 | contig 25026 bp, 13 predicted proteins | sample MGYA00249838_ERZ747220 | MGnify/ENA primary metagenome ERZ747220 (study PRJEB28778, sample SAMN05720191) | bioreactor metagenome | isolation source: Anaerobic biogas reactor | place: USA:Washington...
TAGGCAGCTCCACGCCTGTCACTTCCAACAATAACCAGCGCCTGTTTCACGCCCGGAAATGGTTTTTCTATTGTTTTTATTATGAACCGTTCCCACTGACCTTTGAGGGCATCAATATTTAGTTTCTTTTCTTCTACTAATTTATTAATCAAAGGATTCCTGCCTACGGTGGCAATGATTATCATATTGCTGCCCTGAAAATTTTCTACAGCTGAAACTACAGGTCTTTTCGACGAAACCCTTTCAATGTCATCTGAAAGAAACTCTGCAGACTTTTTAACTAATATATTTTCCGATGTATCATATACAATATTAGCTGCTTCAGTTTTACTTACTATTGTATAATAACTGGCTTTTTGGTCAGTCTTAAACTTCACGTTTATTTGTGAGTACGACAGATGCGGCAATAATAACAAGATTAATAATAATTTATTCATTCCTTAAAGTTTGTATCAGTTTATTAAGTAAAGGTAGTATTAATGTGAATCTATTTTGTTTGAGGCATCTCCATAAATTCCCCACAACTCACATGGATATTTACAAAAAGGAAACATTACTTCCGGATGATGCCCGGGATATTTCCTGCCAATCGCAAACATGACTGAAACAATCCTCCATTCCTTCCGGTTTACTTAATGCACAGCCTCGTCAATCCCATTGTTATTCCCCCTCAACAACAGCTCCTGTCAACAAATCCGGTACACAAAGAGACAAACAGTCTGATTCTCCCTCGAAGTTAAACAATTGAATTGAAACATTTGTAATCGGGTGGCAAAAATGCAGTGAAGATGGGAACTGCAATGAAGTAAAAACGGGAACAGGAATACAGACCTCCCCGGCAGCCCCGGCTACCGGCTGATTACACTCTGCCTTCCCACTCCTCCCTGGAATTTTCATTATATTTGAACTGACTGAGATACTCAATATGCTTGTTTAACAGCTCATCCTTCAATAACCAGATGGCAATGAAATATGAAGACTTCCTCGTCCGGACCCTCGGCAAATGCAACGTTATCTCCCCGCTGAGACAGAACCGCAAACCCGGCAGCCCGGTATACAAGTTCGTCGGCGACGATGAAAGGGTGCTCTATGATGTTTCGCTTGAGAGCTTTACCAGATACAGCCAGAATGGACAGACCCCAATCTCTTTTGAGAAGGCCGGACCCAAGGAGATGGTCTTCTTTGAACCGGCAAAAACGAAGGTGGGTATTGTGACCTGCGGCGGACTCTGCCCGGGACTGAATAACGTCATTCGCAGCCTCTTTAACCAGCTCTGGTACAGGTACGGAGTGTCAAGGATAGTGGGCATAAGGTACGGCTATGAGGGACTCATATGCGATTATAACCACCCGGTCATTGAACTCACGCCGCAGATGGTGAACTATATTCACCTTACCGGAGGCACTATCCTTGGCAGCTCACGCGGGCACCAGGATGTCAGCAAGATGGTTGACACAATAGAGATAATGAACCTGAATATCCTTTTTTGCATAGGAGGCGACGGCACCCTGCGCGGTGCACATGCCATCCACGAGGAGATAAGAAAGAGGAATCTGAAGATCGCGGTGGCCGGTATCCCGAAAACAATTGACAATGATATTGACCTGATACAGAAATCATTCGGATTTGAGACCGCCTTCTCTATCGCGAATGATATTATCAGACATGCTCACAATGAGGCTGCCGGGGCCTATAACGGCATAGCCCTGGTCAAGCTGATGGGGCGCGAGTCGGGATTCATAGCAGCCAGCGCAGCACTGGCTATACAGGAGGTCAACTTCGTGCTTGTGCCGGAGCTGCCTTTTGACCTGGACGGTCCCATGGGGTTCCTGAGTGTATTGCGCCGACGGCTGGAAGAGAGACACCATGCCGTAGTGGTGGTGGCCGAGGGAGCGGGACAGGACCTGTTTGAGAAGGAGAACAGGGAGAAGGATGCATCAGGGAATCTAAAGCTGATGGACATAGGCGTCTTCCTGAAGCAGAAGATCAGGGAGGAGTTCACTGCAGCCGGCTTCCCCCATTCAATAAAGTATATTGACCCGAGCTATATCATCCGCAGCGCCCCTGCCATTGCCAACGACAGCAAGTTCTGCAGCCTGCTGGCACAGAATGCCGTGCATGCTGCCATGGCAGGCAAGACTGATTTCGTGGCAGGATTCTGGAATGACCGGTTCACACTGATGCCCATACCTGTGACAGTGGCAAAACGCAAGAAAATAGATATTAAAGGTGAGCTGTGGTGGAACGTGCTGGAGGCTACCGGCCAGCCGCTAAGCATGAAGAACAGCTGACTTGTCTGCGGAAAAGCAGTGAGTTAGAATCAGCCCCGGGACAGGCTGCCGAGGAAAAGCTCGCAGGAAGAAGCTGCCCCGGGAAGGCGGCCCGGGAAAAAGCCACCGGAAAGGAGGCCACAATGAAGCAGCCCGGGATAAGCAGCCCGGGATAAGCGACCTCGGGAGAAGATCTCCCGGTGAGAAGCGGCTCCGGAAAATAGACCCGGTTTGAAACGGTCCGGGATCAGAACTCCAATCCCAGGGACACCTCGAACATCCCGAAAGGCTTTATCTCACTCCCCTCGCGAGGGGTGGGATCAGCGGAACCGATGGATTCGGGATCATTATAATCCCACTCAAACTGGTTTCGCTCTGCGCCAATATAAATGCCTGTATTGAGGAAAAGGTTTTCCCTGATGAACTTGTCAAACGGCCGGTGTGAGCCCGGTCTGAGTTTCTGTGCAAACCTGAACCTGTAACCGGAGTTGAGCATAAGGATCATCTTGCGGTTGTCCTGTTCCCATTCGTTTACATAATCCTCCATGTACAACGCATCTGACATCTCATATTCAAAGAGAAGCCCGACGTACGCCTTGTCTTTTTTTGTTTTGAAGAACCACATGGGACCGCCACCGAACGCGATGCCGGAGAACTGATCAGGTCTCCCTCCCCTATCCTCATCAGCCTGGTGCAGGATAGGCGTCAGCGCACCTATGGAGGAAAACCTCGCATGGGCATTGAGAGCCAGATTCCTGGTAAAATTATACTCTGCGCTCACCACCGGACCAAATTGCACGAAGCCGAGAAGATTGGAATGCACCGCCCATCGCGGGAAGGTGGCAGCAGATGACCTCGGTCTCTTGTTTTTGTTAACCTTATCCGGATATTGCTTCTGCAACAGACTTGAGGACCATGGCTCCTCTGCGCAGACAATCGCGGAAGCTGAGATAAGAATTAACAGAATCAGGGCTTTCTTCATTGTAATGCTTGTTTCAAAGGCTAAAGTATGAAAACGGCAACATGGTCAGGATATTACATCCGGAAATAAGAATCAGTCGCACTATGGTGACGCCAGAGACGAGACCGGTTGGTCTGTCATCGGCTTTTCCCGGCCTTCCACCTCCTTTCCCGGTCTACCCTGGCCTCACTGATCATTCATAATGTACTCGTGATCTCCATTATCGAGTCTCTCGGTTATGATCTGCTCCCTTTTGCGCTCCGCCCGCGGGACGGTGGTCCTCTCTCCTATCTGCTGCCTCCACATGGCATAGTAGAGTCCCTTCCTTTCCAGCAGGATATTATGTGTACCCTCCTCAATTATCTTACCTTTCTCAAGCACATAGATACGGTCAGCATGCATGATTGTTGAAAGCCGGTGGGCTATCATGAGCGTTATCTGCTGCTTTCCGGCAGAGACCTCGCGCAGGGTATCGGTGATCTCTTCCTCGGTGATTGAGTCAAGCGCCGAGGTTGCTTCGTCAAAGATGAGAATCCTCGGATTGCGGATCAGCGCCCTGGCTATGGCCAGTCGCTGCTTCTCACCTCCCGAGACCATCTTTCCTCCCTCACCAAGAAGCGTATCAAGGCCGTTCGGGGAGCTCTCAACAAGCTTAATGGCAGAGGCTCTCTGCAGGGCATCATAGATCTCTTCATCAGTGGCATCCGCCTTGACAAACTGGAGATTCTCACGAATGGTGCCCGAAAACAGCTGGGTATCCTGGGTTACAAATCCCAGCTGCCTCCGCATCTGATTGAACCTGATATCCTTAGCCGGCACATCATCATAATAGATCGTTCCCTGCGTCGGCGTGTACAATCCTACCAGGAGCTTCACCAGGGTTGATTTGCCACAGCCGGATGGCCCAACAAAGGCAATCGAGTCGCCCCTCACAGCTTTGAAGGAGAGATTCTCAATGGCATCAGTCTCAGCCTTCTTATACCGGAATGTAACTTTGTCGAAGCAAAGTTTTTCGATATCGCCGATCTCCACCGGTTCTTCGGGCCTGTATTCCGGCTCCTTCTGCATCAGCTCATTGAAAATCTCCAGGGAGGCCTCAGCTTCGCGGTACGCGAGAATAATACTCCCCAGGTCCTGAAGGGGAAAGAGAATACGGGTGGAGATAAACTGCATGGTGATCAGTTCACCCGTGGTAAGCAGGTTGCGAAAGATCAGCCACAGGAGTATGAAGAGAATTGATTCCTTCAGAACAAGCAGCACAGAACTCTGGAGGAAGGTCAGCGACCGGATCTTTTTGACCTTGCTGATCTCAAGATCGAAGATCTTTTTGGTGAAGCCCTTCAGTCTCCTGATCTCCGGATAAGTGAGTCCCATGCTCTTCACCAGCTCAATATTCCTAAGTGACTCTGTTATTGCACCACTCATTTTGTTTGTCTCCTTCACCACTGAGCGCTGGATGGTGCGGATCTTCCTGCTCAGCAGCCCTGTCAGTCCGCCAAGAACAACGACGCCTATCAGGAAGACCGGTATAAGCAGCCAGCTTTTGGTTACAGCATACCAGATAAGGAACGCCACCCCCACGATAGTAGTAAAGAGCGTGGAGATGAATGATGTGATGAACCTCTCATTGTCACGTCTCACTTTCTGGAGAACAGAAAGCACATGCCCGCTGCTTGTCTCTTCAAACTCATGGTAGGGAAGCCGGAGTGTGTGTCTCAGTCCCTCATCAAAAACAGACAGACCGAACTTCTGTACAGTCAGCCGGGTGACGAAGTCCTTGAATGCCCTTGCCAGTCGTGCCAGCAGCGCAACACCAACTGCCAGGGCAAGGAGTCTGAGCGCTCCCCTGATAAGTTCGCTTTCAGTTCGTCCGTCGGTATTGACGGCATAGAGGTCTATTATCTTACCGAAGATGATCGGGTCAATGAGCTCCAGCACCTGGGCGATGGCAGCGAGACCCATAGAGATAAACAGCAGGCCCTTGAACGGTTTGAGATACTTCCAGATTATTTTCATCAGAAAGGATTTGCCACTCCTTTCTGTGCTAAGGAGAAGCGATTTTAAAAAAGATATGAATAAAAGGCTGATCCCTCCATACGGGTTCAGCCGTTAACTTTCATTTTCAGGTTCTGCCTGTCAGATCGCAGCCGAGAATGTATCACCCTGGTTCAGGTCGCCTGTCTCCCATCCCTTGCGGAGCCATCCGGAGCGCTGTGCAGCGGTGCCATGGGTGAAGCTGTCAGGCACAACCCTGCCCTGATATTTCTTCTGCAAAACGTCGTCACCGATTGAAGCAGCGGCATTCAGAGCCTCATCGATGTCACCCTCCTCAATGGAGTTGAACATCTTCTGCGCATAATGCGCCCACACCCCCGCAAGGAAGTCGGCCTGCAACTCAAGCCTGACGGTGAGCTGGTTGCCCCTGACCTCGCTGAGACGCATTCGCTGTGCCTGCACCTCCTCAAGTATTCCCATCTGGTTCTGTACATGATGCCCTATCTCATGCGCAACAACATATGCTATGGCAAAGTCGCCGTAGACACCGTACCGTGCACGCAGATCATCAAAGAAACTGAGATCAAGGTAAACCTTTTCGTCTGCCGGGCAGTAGAAAGGTCCGCTGGCAGCAGTGGCATAGCCGCAGGCCGACTGCACCTGGTCCCTGAAGAGCACAAGTGTTGGCTTGCGGTAGGTAGCTCCCGCCTCCGCGAAGATCTTACCCCAGACCTCCTCGGTATCAGCCAGCACCACTGACACGAACTGTGCCATCTGTTCCTCTGCCTCGGTTGATTGCACCGGGCCTGCAGACTGCTGGGAACCTGATTGTTCAATAATGCCCGAGGGATCACCCCCGAGCAGATATACAAGAAGTACTATCACCAGAGTTCCGATGCCACCTCCGACAACCTTTGTGCCTGTGCTCATTCCCCTGCGGTCTTCAACATTGTCGCTTCCGCGACGTCCCTGCCATTTCATAGCATTTTGATATTTATTTATTCATTCTTACCAGGGCGAAAATACTAAATAGTAGTAAATTTATAAAAGTTTAGTTGTGAACATTTCCGGGGACTCTGTGTTTAATAAATAAAAAACAAGAAAATGAAGACGAAAGCATTTCTGATTTTCAGCATTGTTTTAGGAATATTAACCGTAAACAACAAAACTATGGCACAGAACTATATTTTTCCGGAGCTCCCCTATGCGTATGATGCACTGGAGCCCTACATTGACGCCCAGACCATGGAGATCCATTACACAAAGCACCACAGGGCATACTATGATAATTTTGTTAAAGCCGCTGGGGAAGCGAAGATTGACAACCTGCCTCTTGAAGACATCTTCAGCAGGGTGAGCATCTACTCTTCGGCTATACGCAACAACGGAGGAGGGTATTATAACCACATGCTCTTCTGGAAGGTAATGGGACCGAATGCAGGTGGCCAGCCTGAGGGCGAGCTGCTCAAGGCAATAGAAGAGACATTTGGCTCTTTTGACAAGTTCAAGGCTGACTTCGAGACCGCCGCAAAGACCCAGTTCGGAAGCGGTTGGGCATGGCTGGCGGTGGATGCCGAAGGCAAGCTCTTCGTGTCACAGACACCTAACCAGGATAACCCGCTGATGGATGTGGCTGCCAAGCGCGGACAGCCGATACTTGGTCTCGACGTATGGGAGCACGCCTATTATCTGAAGTACCAGAACCGCAGGCCCGAATACGTGGGCATCTTCTGGAACGTGGTCAACTGGAAGAAGGTGGCCGAGCTGTACAAGAAAGCAATGAAGTAATTCATCTGATCAGATAACCAATTGCAGAGAGGGGGTCCCGGCAAGTACGGAGCCCCCTCTTCTTATGGTTGCAGCCTGGCAGTCAGTTACCGCAATTAAAGCACACCTCATTCACCAGCTTGCGGCCGGCGAAGAAGTCGTCAATATTCTTCAGCGTGGTCTCTGCGATGTTGCGTATGGCCTCGCGGGTGAAGAACCCCTGGTGAGATGTGATTATCACATTGTTGAATGTCAGCAGCCGCGCCAGCACGTCATCAGCCAGCACCCTGTCCGAGAGATCCTCGAAGAAGAACTGGCTCTCCTCCTCGTACACATCCAGCCCCGCCGATCCGATTTGCCCGCTCTTCAGCCCCTCAATCAGGTCTGCAGTTCTGATCAGCTTGCCACGGCCGGTGTTGATGAGCATCACCCCCTTCTTCATCATGGCAATGGTTGAAGAATTGATCATGTACTCCGTTTCGCGCGTCAGCGGACAGTTCAGCGAAATGATGTCTGATGCCCTGTAAACCTCTTCCAGCGTGGTATACCTGCAACCCGTCTCCGCGGCAAACGCCTCATCAGGGTACATGTCGTTGAGCAGCACCTCCATCCCGAATCCGCGTAGAATCCCCACCAGCACCTTCCCTATCCGTCCCGTGCCGATCACCCCGGCCGTCTTGCCGTACATGTCAAATCCCAGCAGCCCGTTCAGGGCGAAATTGGTATCGCGCGTGCGGAAGTAAGCCCTGTGCACCTTCCGGTTGAGCGTCAGCATAAGCGCCACCGTGTGCTCCGCGATGGCATGGGGCGAATATGCCGGCACACGCACAACACTTATATTGTTGAGAGCAGCCTTCAGGTCCACATTATTGAATCCCGCAGAGCGAAGAGCAATAAGCTTCACCCCGTATTCCTTCAGCTTCATTATCATCTCTGCATCCACGGTGTCATTCACGAAGATGATCACGGCGTCATACCCTTGCGCCAGGACAACATTGTCAGGCGTCAGATGGAACTTAAAGTATTTTATTGTAAACCGTTGATCACGATTCAGCTCATTGAACGATTCAATGTCATACGGTTTAGCATCGAAAAAAGCAACTTTCACAGTACTCATAGGTTCCATCATTTGATTCATTATCCGGATAACAATGCCCGCCGCCAATTGTTCTTGCCGGACCCTTTGACGGTAAAAGATGATTTAGTAATTTCATGTTCTTCAAATCATCATAAAAGCTTATAGCCGGTCAATCAAACACTCTCCAAGAATATGAAAACAAGATCACTCATGGCAATTATCCTGCTGACAGCATTCTTTGCCTCGCATGCCCTTTGTGCCCAGGAAACCAAACCGTGGTATTTCGGCGACCCGACGGCCAGGCCCGACCCTGACCCTAAGGCAAAGACGCTGCCCCTGATCATGGTGCAGGGCAACAAATTTATCAACGACAAGGGCCAGGCAGTACTCTTCCGTGGACTGTCAATCTCCGACCCTGACAAGATAGAGCGGCAGGGCCACTGGAACAGGACGCATTTTGAGCAGGTTAAAAAGGCCGGTGCCATGATAGTGCGCATTCCTGTACACCCTGTGGCATGGCGTGAACGGACACCCGAAAAGTACGTAGAGCTGCTGCGCGAGGCGGTAGAATGGTGCACGGACCTCGGCATGTATGTAATAATCGACTGGCACTCTATCGGGAACCTCTGGATGGAGCTCTTCCAGGATCCGATGTACAACACCACGAAGACAGAGACCTACGAGTTCTGGAGAACCATTGCGCGCAACTTTGCCGGACATAACACCGTAGCCTTCTATGAGCTGTTCAACGAGCCGACTATCTATCGCGGCGAGCTGGGTTCACTTCCATGGTCGGAGTGGAAAAAGATAAATGAGCACATGATCAGCCTGATAAGGGCATATGACCGGGAGACCATTCCGCTGGTTGCGGGGCTCGACTGGGCCTATGACCTTTCGCCCCTGCGTGATGACCCGTTGAATATCGGGGGGATCGCCTATGTGACCCACCCCTATGCCTTCAAGCGGGGCCAGCCCTGGGAGCCGAGGTGGGAGGAGAACTTCGCCTTTGCGGCTGCAGCGGTGCCGGTGGTTGCCACTGAGTTCGGGCTCCATACAGATATGAATGCACCTGATTACAACGACTATGGCAACCGCATCATCAAATTCCTCGAGGAGCGTGGAATAAGCTGGATGTGCTGGATCTATGATCCGCACTGGTGGCCGCAGATGCTGAAGTCGTGGGACTATGAGCTTACCGAAGGCGGCCTCTTCCTCAGCCGTGCCATGAAAGGTGAGCTGGAGTTTCAGAAGCAGGCTACGGGGAAATGACCCTGGCAAATTACCAAACTCTCTGCCAACACCCTATGCCTGATGAGGATTGCTATACTCAGGCTTGTAAACAATCCAGACGCACCCGTTGCCCAATTTTTCCTCCCTGATCAGCGTGAGGTTCACTTCTGAGGATACATCGCTGAACATGCTGTAGGAGTCCCTGCCCCTGATCAGCGGATGGACAAGTACACTTATCTCATCCACCAGCTGAGCATCAAGGAGCAGATTGGCAAGGATACGACCCGTATCGGTAACAATTCTCTTAACACCGTACTCTTCTGCTAAAAGTTGTAATGCCTCCTGCAGATCTACCTTTTCACCCCTGGTTCGGATGTACCTGTACTTCCTCTCCTCAAGGTGCTCTATGTAATCCTCGGGAGTCTGATCCGTGACCAGCAGGATTACATCTCTGCAATACTCAAACCGGCGACAGGTGTGGAGCATTCCCTTTAGCTTTCCCTTTGAATCGACGATAATCCACCAGGGAAGGTTACTGTCACGTTTGGGAGGAACGAAATCGTCGGGCACCTCATCAGGTATTCTGTTACCGAACATCTCCTGACCCTGTATTACTGTGGATGAACCGATCAGGTTTGCATCAGGCTCAAAACTTCCGGCAAGCCTGTAATGCAGTTCCATGTCAGGCATGAATCCGGTCAGTGATCCGTCAAGACTCACTGAATTGTGCAGAATTATGTAAGGTTTCATAACTGTTGTGTAATTGATTCTTACCGTAGGGCAATTTATGTACTTCTGTTCCGCCTTCCAAAATAGCGTAAGAAAAATCCGCAGTTCACCTGATTATGAATCTATTCAGTCTGCAGTCACTCGAACCACGGACTCACCTGGCATTCACCGGCTGGCGGATCGGGATGCTCTACCAACTGAGCCAACAAAGAAGGGAGCCCCACGGCTCCCCTTTAGCATATCTGGTCGGTCTGCAGGGACTCGAACCCTGGACCCGCTGATTAAGAGTCAGCTGCTCTACCAGCTGAGCTACAGACCGGAAATTAGACGGTGCAAAATTACACTTTTTTTTTAGTGAAAGTGCAGCTAAAAAACCTATTGGGTCAAAACAATCATCCCCTCACGTGGGATAGCCCTGTAAATGATCTTGGCCTCTGCCTTCGGGATCCATATCTTGATGTACGGAATATACGGAGGCACCCTCAAACGCACAATATCCTTCATGGTCGCCGCGGTATTCCTCGTGCGGTCCCTGAGATCGAAAAAGAACCTTGCCCTGCGGTCAGCACCTATCGTATCTTCATGTTGCTCAAAATAGAAACGGATGTCTTTATCCGTATCCAGCGTGAAGAATACCGCCTCAAAATCAGTGGTGTCTGGCTTCGCGTCAGTGACAGCCTCGGTGGTATCCTTCGGTGCAATCTTGACATTGACCGGATCCTTCCTGAAGGTGGCCTGCATGCCGGTAATTGTCATAGGAGCCGAGAGCATGCTGTAAATGGCCTCCTGGTTTGCCCGGTGAAAAAACGGCGAGACATCATACTCATCAATACCCACCGTCCGTACCGGCAGCCCCTTGATGAGTAACTGGATTACACTGTCACGTACGTTGATAAGCAGCCCTATCGAATCCGACTCAGCCATCTTCAACTGCGAGCTGAGAAAAGCCTTCTGACGGATCATGTCAACATAACCGGGAATGGCACACAGGTTGATCGTATCATCTTCATTCTGTTCCAGCGAGACAAAATATTCAGCGTCAAATTTATTAACCGTATGGTTAACTGCCAACACCGCCATAACGCAATAATAGATTAGAAAGAGGGTAATTATCGTACCCCATATTATCAACTTTTTTTTCGTTTCACGCTTCATGGCAGATGGCTTTTAATAGATATAAACCCTTGATCCTACGCTCAGCGATCTGAAGACGGCCTCAAGGTCTTCATCGCCCAACCGAATGCACCCGTGTGTTACAGGCATCCCCAGCTGGCGCTGGTAGAGCGTACCGTGAATCAGGTAACCGTCGCCGAGGCTCATCGCATACTTGCCGAGAACGCCAAACTCATACCTCGAGGGATGGGTGGGGCCCGGTACGGGCAGTCCCTCTTCAACAAACGCCCAGTCGGGCTTCCGCCAGACAGGATTGGTGATCTTGCCCTGTATTGTTAACCTGCCCCGAGGGGTCTTGAAGATCCACTCCTTATCCCCTTCCTCAGTCTTTAGAAGAGTATAACTGCCTGAAGAACAGTAGCCCTCACGAACAAGTTTCCGGTTACGGTAAAGGGAGAACCTGTTGTCAACAGTATTGATCACCAGGTAGGTCTGCGTGGGGATGAACGATGCCAGTCTTCGCTCCAGGCGTGTGATCTCATTCCTTGTTACGGATATTTGCCTCCTGATGGCACGATTATCAAGAAGCGACGAGTCAGCCCGGCACTCGGCGCGACTGGTCCCCCAGGAGTGTTGCAGGGCCGGCGACAGGTAGAGAGGGATAGAGAAGATAAGCATCAACGCCAGCATCGCCACAATGATCTTAAATGTTGCCATCGCCCTGCGATGCGTCTTCACGTAATCAACTGCGATGTTCAGGTATCCTTTCGCTCTGGATATGATGCCGGGCGCAGTCTCCTCTGAAAAATTTTCGCTCTGCTCTTCCATTATAAATTCTCTCTGGAGGAAAAGAATTCCTCAAGGGTTAAAGCTGATCCGATGATTGTTACCTGTGTTCCTTTTGAAGCATATCTGTACAGTATGTCCATATCGGAGTTTTTGAGAGCCACACACCCCTGTGTCCAGTGGCCGCCCTTGCCGCCCTCACCGTGGATCTCTATCATGTCGCCTATGCTGGCATCCACCGGGAGCTGGCCGCTCCTTATGCGCTCATTGAACTCCTGCACGTCTATCTTGTTCGGATAGTTGATCAGTAGGGCCTTGTGGTACTTCGTTGCCCCTCCGGACAGCTTCCTGGTGACCGTATATTTTCCTTCCGGCGTGGCCATGTCACCCCTGCTCTTCTTGTCGCCCAGCCAGTTGGTGCCGAATTCAGCCTCAAAGGTATATTTCTTTTTGCCTCCATGGTACAGGTGACACTGGGGAGGGATCTTTTCTACCAGGATGGCGTATGATCCGTTCTTCCGGCTTTGCTCGATGGTCTCCATAGCCCACTCCTGCCAGTCGGGGTAGTGCTTGAAATACTCCTGCAGCGTGGTTCGCGCAAGATTGTATGTACCTGATATATACTCGTTTGCCTCGGTGATCTTCAGGTTTCCATCCACATATCTCTCCTTGTTGAAATCGATCTCCGCCTCCTTGATAAGCAGTTTCCCGCGCGAGTGCTTCTTCCTGACATCCTGCGGCAGTGGCATTGAGAGAAAGATCTTTTCGAACGATGCCATTTCCCTGTTCAGGCGTGCGATCTCGCTCTCCAGACTGCTCTTCAGGCTCTTCGTGCGCGAGGCGGTGTTTCGCATTGCGTCCTCGGCATTTTTCTCTGCGCTTTCAGCGAAAATGATCACACGCTCGTAATTGCGCAGCAGGATGAAGCGCTCATTCTCGCTTCGCCATGCGGCCATAGCGGAATCGTAGCTGTTCTGTGCTTCGCGAAAGAGCCTGGGAGAATAGATCCCCGACTGCTGATCCCTGGCCCGGACGATGGCTGCGCGCGCCTGCTCCACCTCCGGCTGCGGCGACTCGGGGACGAGAGCGTGGAATGCCAGCACTCCCAGCGCTATGAGCACGACGGCAACGATGGAATAAACAATAAGGTTGGTCAGGCTTCCGCTTTTCATGGGGGCGAAGTTAAAAAAAATCCCCGGGACAGGGCCCGGGGATCATTCTGTTGGCCGGTGGTATTTTAGAATTTGATACCGGCTTTTTCCATAGCTGCCTTGAGCTCGGCGATGATGCCATTAACTCTTTCTGTAGCAGCTTTTACCTTGTCAACAACTGCCATGTAGTTGCTGCCTTCGTCAAACATACCCTGCACCTCGGTGGTGAGTGATGTCTCGAGATCAGTCAGTTCAGTCTTCATCTCTTCAACAACAGCTCTGCCTTCCTTGCCCTTGGGAGCTTTGAGAAGGAGTGCCTTGGCCTCTTCAAGAAGAGTCTTGGCACCAGCCATCATTGTTTCAGCCTCAGCTTTAACCTCAGCTTTCTTGGCTTCTACATTGCCTGACAGTTCGGCAGCCTTAAGAGCTATACCTTCTGCAGCGGTCTTGATGGCTTTGAAATCCTTGGCTGACTTCGACTTCTGTGTTTCGATGTTCTGGAGCATGACGGTGAGTGAGTCATTCAGAGCAGCGAATTCGCCGGGGAAGTAGATGTCAGTCTGTGCAGCCTGTGCTGATTCAAGAGCGGCTTTTGCACTGTCAAGAGCTTCCTGGGGAACTTTTGCGCAGCTGGCCATGAGGGCCATAATGGCAACGGTAGCGATTGCTAAAAAGATTCTGTTCTTCATTTCTGTTTAAATTTTGGTTCTGTTATTCTGTTCAAAAATGTCTCCGATGTTTAGTCGTAAAAACGGGGCAAAGTTATACATAAATTTTAATCTGGTTTTAATCTGTTGTGATTTTTTTAATGGAATTTTAATGTTTGTTGATAAAATTTCCCTGTATGACTTTCTCTGCGGGTTTCCGCCTGTACGGCGAAGCTCTTGTTGTGCTTGTTACGACCTGTTACCTCGGTTTTTTTTGAGATCGGAGCTGTTCTGACGAGGCGGGTTTCATGTTGTATGGCAGGTATGCCTGTACTGAATATAGCTACTACATAAATAATGGCGAAGTGATAACAGCGGGCGGTGCCGTGCGTATCTGACGCAGCCATGGATGCCCGCTACTGCGGCAGCTTGGGATGACCGTAAGGTGCGGCAGCCGGGGATATCTGTTAATGCGGCTGCCATGGATGTGCGTTATTGCGGCAGCCAGGGATGCCCGCTACTGCGGCAGCCTGGGATGACCGTAAGGTGCGGCAGCCTGGCGTGTCCGTTTTTTAGTAGCCTGACTGTACCGGAAGAGAAAGACTAGAAAGCTCCTGAGGCCAGCATGGCAAGCAGAACAACAATATATATTGCTATCAGCACGAGACCAATTATAGCCAGTATGTACATGATAAAGAACGCCTTGGTTTGCTGCCCGATGGCCGTTTGCAGGTCCGAAACAGAGCTGGATGAATTGTAGTCGGTAAATGCATCGGCCGACTCCCTGAGTCTCTTCCCCATCAGGTAATAAGGTACTCCAATGATAGCCCCGATAATTGTGATGCAGTAGATGACACCACCAATCATCATAAGCAACCCGACGAACTTCATATACTTCGACAGGTTGGACAGGTTGGTCGACATTTGAGTCATGGTCTGACTCTGATCTGTAGAAATGTCTTCATTTGACATAATTATTCCTCCTTGGTTTAGATTAATGATTGATAAAATTAATAAATGTTCGAAAAACAATCAACAGGCAGGCAAATGTTTGTTGCCGGATCAGGAGGAATTTCGGGGGGGTATTTGCGATGATTTCGCTAATAGTTCAAGCCACCAGAGGTAACAAGGGGATTATCTGCGGTGATCCCCTTGAGGTGGACCTGCAAAAGACAAAGCAGGGATACGTTATTGCGTACCCCCTTCTGCATTCATGGTTGAATCTCGTGAGTAAACTCACTCGATCCACCCTTTAATGCAGAAGCCGGACCACTTTCAGTGATCCGGCCTGCTTTGTCTTCTGCGGAGAGAGGGGGATTCGAACCCCCGGTACGGTTACCCGTACGGCAGTTTAGCAAACTGCTGGTTTAAGCCTCTCACCCATCGCTCCAAAAAACGTTCAGTCGTCTGTTGCTGAATTGACCGGCAGATATCTCTGGCAGTTTTCAGCAGCGGGGCAAAAATAAAAAAACATTGGATACTTTACAAGAATGTGCATCTCTTTTAAGCATGCCGATCCTGTCTGAATTCCATTTATTAAATATGTATCAGCCCTCCTTTTCAGGTTAAATTATCAAAATGATACATTTATCTTTCATTTTTGTTCACTTGTCAAAAAAAATATTTCCCTTCCAGAATCATTGGTACATTTATATCGTGGTAATCTGTCCGACAAAAATTCCGAAGCCAGAGAACCCGAGACTAACATAGCGTAAAGGACCAGAGAGTAAGAGGATTTAACAGAACAGGCTCAAAAAAAAAGAAGAGACGAGCCCGTGTGCTCTATTTGTCTGCATTAAGATACAATAGTTGAGAAAAGTCGAAGACGATATTAAAGAATCATCAATATTAATCGCTGAATATCAGAGTTCAAGGAATGCTAAGTCAGAATTGTGTTTAGCTCCTCCTAAATTATTCCTTCAGCGTAACAAAAAGCACAGGGAGGATCAAAATGTAGCTTGCCTGGCATTTACCCTGTCCTTGAGTCTGCCAGGATCGCGGGTTTTGTCACAATCTGTAACAGACCTTTCTGCCCGGCCACATCAATTTGATTTAATGGCATTTAGCTACTCCTGCTCATATGGCAGGCCCGATTTAACGACTGTTATTGTCAATTATTGTATTCCTAAAGCAGATAATTGCAAATATTTAAAACAAAAAAATATTCCCGATCACGTAAGCAACAATTGTTTAGTCCTAACGTATAAATAGCATTGTCATTAGTAGCGGACCATATTATTAGCTCATTTCTACCCATATTAACCAGCCTCAAGCTACGTCCCGTATTCAGGAAGGTCCTGATGGTGGCGGGAATATGCCTAGTTGGTTTTTCCGCCATTTATGGCCAGCCCTCCTGCACAATTGACTTAGGTCCAAATCCTTCAGTTTGTCAAGGAACAACAGTAGCGAACCTTACTTACTCATCAACAACTGGCGATCGATACAGGATTGAATTTGATCCTTTTGCACAGGCCCAATTATTCACTGACGTTCCTATTACTACCCTTCCAGCTAGTCCAATAGAAATAATTGTTCCTCCAGGAGCAGCTTCTGGAACCTATAATGCAATGCTAACCATCTTAAGTAGCGTACCTCCTTGCTTAAGTAATACATATCCTATAACTATTTCAGTAATCACTCCAACACTTTTATTTGGTGGGCATGATGTTGACTCTGTAGATGCCTGTGTTGGATATAATCCGAGCATTGTTTTAAGTATTAATGATCCTGTGCTAAGTGGAGGACTGGCTCCCTACACATATCAATGGCAGTTAAATGAAGTGGACATTATCGGAGAGGTAAATCCGACATTTACTCCTCCAGTATTGATGTCTCCAGATATCTATCGGTATCGCTGTGTAATTGAAGATGCTTGCGGAAACTCATTAGTTACTGAACCAAAAGTAATAACAATATTCGATGATCCTTCGGTATCTATTACTGGACCAGTAAGTGCGTGTGTTAATACAAACTTTGATTTATCCGCTCAAGTCATTGATGGAACAGAGGAGTATACATATCGATGGGAGTCAAGTCCAACCGGAATTGATTCGTGGGATGAAATCGGAATAAGTCGTATTCCAACCTATACATTATCCGAAGTAACATCAGGGACACACTATTACAGGCTTGTCATATCACCTGATGTTCCATCCTGCGATAATGCAACATCGGATGTGATACTTGTCGATATTTCACCTAACAATACTATCACACTAAACTCCGCTCCCACCACTGATGCACAGACGGTGTGTATCAACACCCCGATTACACCTATAACATATGCCACTACCGGTGCTACAGGAGCTACAATAACCGGTCTTCCTACAGGTGTGACAGGCTCATGGGCCAGCAATGTGGTGACGATCAGCGGTACTCCTACAGTTGCCGGAGCCGCTCTTACTTACACCGTGTCGCTGACTGGCGGATGCGGTACCGTGTTAACTACAGGAACAATAGCTGTAACACCTAACAACACGGCAAGTGCCGCTTCTGCTTCTCCCTCCATATGTATCAACACTGCGCTGACTGCAATCACTCACACTACTACAGGCGCAACTGGTATCAGTACTTCCACTGGATTGCCTGCAGGGGTAACTGCAAGCTGGGTCTCTAATACTATAACTATCAACGGTACCCCAATACAATCAGGAACTTTCAACTATTCGATACCACTCACTGGTGGTTGCGGTACCGTTAATGCTACCGGTACGATTATAGTCAATCCTCTACCGATTGTGACCTGGACGAGCCTGCTCTCTAATCAATGCGTTAACAATACTACATATTCCCTCTCGGGAGGGCTTCCGGCCGGAGGAGTTTATAGCGGACCCGGAGTAACAGGAACCACTTTCAATGCATCAATAGCAGGTATAGGAACACACATACTTACCTATACCTACACCGATATAAATGGGTGTGTCAATTCGACTTCAAATACAATAATCGTTAATGACCTACCGACTGCAACAATTTCTTACCCGGCATCTCCATACTGCGCTACCGGAACAGCAACAGTTACAAGAACCGGTCAGGTCGGGGGAAGTTATTCATCTACCCCCGGACTAGATCTTGTAGCAGCAACCGGCACCATCAATCTCGCGACCAGTACACCCGGGACATATACAGTAATTTATTCCTTTACAAATCCTGTAACGGGATGCTCCAATATAGCTTCAACCACTGTTACCGTAATCCCTCTGCCATCTGCCACTATCTCATATCCGGCTCAGCCTTACTGTGCAACAGGAACTGCTCCAGTAACACTTACCGGACAGGCAGGAGGCACATTCTCCGGGACTTCCGGGCTTATCATTAACTCTTCTACCGGGGCGATTGACCTGGGTGCGAGTACAACCGGTGTAATGCATACCGTAACTTACAATTTCTCTGACGGTAACTGTTCCAACTCAACCACTGCACAGATTTACATATATCCCCTGCCTGCCGCTACTATCACCTATCCGGGATCGCCCTACTGCGCCACCGGAACAGCATCCGTAACAAGAAATGGACAGGAAGGTGGAACATACACCTCGCCTACCCTTGTCATTAACCCTGTGACAGGTGCTATCAACCTCACTACTTCACCCACCGGTGTCCATACTGTTACTTACACATTCGCAAATGAAAGGTGTACAAATTCAGTATCAACAACAGTTACTATTAATCCGCTTCCCACAGCGACAATCTCATATCCGGGACATCCTTACTGTGCATCAGGGTCTGCACCGGTCACCCTGATCGGACAGGCAGGAGGCACATTTACTGCAACTGCAGGTCTGGTAATCAACGCCTCAACTGGGGCAATTGACCTGGCCGCCAGCTCCACCGGCATTATGCACACAGTCACTTATAGTTTCTCCGATGGCACCTGTTCCAATTCTGCTACAACACAGATTTATATCTATCCCCTGCCTACAGCAACGATCACCTATTCGGGATCGCCGTACTGCGCCACCGGAACAGCATCCGTAACAAGAAATGGACAGGAAGGTGGAACATACACCTCGCCCAACCTTGACATTAATCCCATTACAGGTACAATTAACCTCTCCACAGCACCACCCGGGGAGCATATAATAACATATTCCTTCAGCGATGGAAGATGCACAAATTCGACAACCGCAACCATAACTGTCACCCTTCTGCCAACTGCAACAATCTCTTATCCGGGAACACCATTCTGCACCTCAGTTTCCACCCTGCAGAATGTTTCGATAACCGGTACCGGAGCATATACAGGAGGAACATTTACTTCTGCCCCGGCGGGACTAACCATTGTTGCTGCCACCGGGGCTATAACACCAAGTACCAGTGCAGCTGGCACATACATTGTTACTTATACGATTCCAGCTTCTGGAGGCTGTGCTGCTGTACAGGTAACTACCTCTGTTACTGTAACAGCTTTACCCACCGCCAGCATTAGTTACGCCGGTAATCCATTCTGCAACAACATCTCATTACAACAGGAAGTGACCCTGACAGGTACAGGAGCTTTCAATGCTGGAACATTTTCAGCTTCACCTGCCGGCCTTGTAATAAATGCTTCGACAGGTGCAATTACACCTAGTGCAAGCACACCAAGAACATATACAGTAACCTACACAATCCCTTCAGCAGGAGGTTGTACATCAGTGGTTGCCACGACTCCTGTGACCATTACAGCGTTGCCAACTGCCACCATCATTTATGCTGGCACACCCTTCTGCACATCGTTATCGGCACCTCAAAATGTTTCAATTAATGGTACCGGAGCTTACACAGGTGGAACTTATACTTCATCACCTTCGGGATTAACATTAAACTCTGCAACAGGCGCAATAACGCCGGCTTCCAGCACTCCGGGCACATATACGATAACCTATACGATTCCAGCTTCCGGAGGTTGCGCCTCAACTCCGGTAACCACGACCGTTGTTGTCACTGCTCTGCCGACAGCTTCAATAAGTTACCCAGGAAGTCCCTTCTGCTCCACGATAGCCGGATCGAGGCCTGTTAGTCTGACAGGAACAGGATCATATACCGGTGGTACTTTCTCATCCACACCTGCAGGGCTTACGATCAATTCAACAACCGGTGACATTACTCCGGGCACAAGTACGCCAAGAACTTATACTGTTACTTATGCACTTCCGGCATCAGGAGGCTGTGGAATTGTTATTGCCACAACAACATTAACTGTAACAGCAGTACCGACAGCAACAATTAGTTACTCCGGCACTCCATTCTGTACAACTCTGGGTACTCCGCAAACAGTTGTAATCTCAGGAACAGGCACCTATTCAGGAGGATCGTATACTGCCGCCCCAACAGAATTAACAATAAATTCATCTACTGGTACAATTACTCCAGTGTCAAGCACAGCTGGCACATATGTCGTTACCTATACCATTCCGGCAACCGGCGGCTGTCCCGCAACACCAGTTACAACAAATGTGACAGTTACGGCTCCTCCAACTGCCTCCATCACTTATTCAGGAAGTCCGTTCTGTAAAAACTGGACCGCTGAAAATGTCTCCCTGTCAGGTACCGGAGCCTACACAGGAGGGTCTTATTCGGCTCTGCCTGCCGGATTGTCAATTAATGCTTCCACGGGAACAATTAATCCAAACGCAAGTACAGCGGGTACTTATACAGTTACGTATACAACTCCTGCGTCAGGCGGATGCGCATCTGTTAACGCATCAACAACTGTTGTTGTCAGACCTGAATTTATTGCTCCTGTAATATGTTGTGACCAGTTCTTCTGTACTTTCAATGAGCCATCTCCTCTGACAATTGTATCCCCTGGAACCGGGTACGGAGATAATGTCACATACCAGTGGCAAAGACGATATTATTACTATGATACTTCTGGCTGGCCATGGAACTGGCATTGGACATGGTCAAGCTGGGCAAATATCCCTGGTGCAACAGAACCAACATATTCTCCTCCCTCTGAAACACTAAGACATCAATACAGGCTGATAGTGACTGATACCGGTTGCACTGGAACCTCATATACAAGCAACGCGGTTGAGGTAAGTTGGGCTATTTCTATTTCCGGAACCTTCACTCAATCGGTCAATCCTGTCGGGCCTTACTGCCCTGACGCAGATTTTACATACCATATTGAATCAGTGAGTCTGGCTTCTCTCGCAGGGCGACAGTTACGATATACCTGGACCGTTAATCCTCAGTACTTAACCACAACTGCTGTACCACCTGTAGGGTCTCAGAGTGGTCTGATCTGGATGGCTGATATACCATTCAGAACACATAACAATACTGGAGTAACGGTCACCACAACAATAACTGTTACACCAACCGTTTATAACCCAGACAATTCCGTGGTCTGTGTTTTGTCACCGGAAACCTTCGATGTGACAATCCTTCCTTTCCAGACAGGATGTCCGGGTGATATTGAAACTGACATTCTTAACGCGGCACAGTGCAGTGTTTCTGTCACAACAGTAAATCCTTCATTTAGCTCTTGCGTCGATCCCAATGACTTTACCTGGGCAATGACTGGAGCCACGACCGGTAGCGGAACCGGATTTGTGGGAACACGTGATTTCCCCTTGGGAACTACCACAGTCACATACACAGCAACAAACAGTTTCGGAACCTCCTCCGTCTGCTCTTTTAATGTGACTGTAAATGACCCCTTCCCCCCGGCTTTGGATTGCCCTGATGACATGTCCGTTGATTCAGATCCGGATTTATGCGCTGCAGTAGTAACCTATGACCTGCCAGATATTGCAGAAAACTGCGTTGAGGCCACTGTGACGATCTCCCAAACCGGAGGTTTACCTTCCGGATCATTATTTCCTATCGGAGAGACGATAAATACATTCGTGGCAACTGATGCCTCAGGAAACGTATCTGAACCATGTTCATTCACCGTGACGGTGGTTGATACCCAGGCACCTTCGATTGCTTGTCCGGGACCTGTAACTGTATCATGCCCGACAGAAATTCCTGCCCATGCAACAGACTATGCATCTTTCGTTGCAGCTGGGGGAAGCGCTGTTGATAACTGCACCAATGTGTCGGTTGAATGGATTAGTGATGTCATAATTAATCAAACCTGCAACAACCGATATCTTGTCACCAGAACATATGCTGCCACTGACGCCGCAGGAAATTTATCATCGTGTGAACAGCTAATCACCGTCAGTGACCAGTCACCTCCGGTTATCCAGACGGCAGCAGGTTCTCTTAATGATAGCTTTGAGTGTAGCGATACTGAGGCAATTACAGCTGCACTTGCTCTAGTCCCTTATGCGACTGATAATTGCGGCGAAACGCCAACAATACAACTTCGCAGCGATGTCACCACAATTGCACCAGGTTGCCCGAATGGGTACACCCGTGTGCGTACATGGAATTTTGTGGATAATTGCGGAAACACCAGCGCTGACTTTATCCAAACAATAATTGTAGATGACAATACAATTCCTGTTATTACAGGTGGCTCCATTGCAGCATGCTTTAATACAGTGGCTGCCGCTGAGGCTGCTGCCATATCAGCTACCTCGGTAAGTGATAATTGTCCCGGCAATATCACCCTCGTTTCCAGCACTGCAGGCGGATGCGCCGCCGTGATCACGGTTACTGCCACTGATATATGTGGCAACAGCGCTTCTACTACCTACAATACCAGGATTGATAACACGCCACCGACAGTTCTCACCGGAGCTATTGCAGCATGTTTCCCAACTGTAGGTGCGGCAGAGGCCGCGGCTCTTGCCGTCACATCAGCTACGGACAATTGTTCTCAATCCGGCAGGATAACTTTCTCTGCAAACACAACGGGAACCTGTCCTGCAACAATAACCATTACAGCCACTGATGAATGTGGAAATATTTCTACAACCACTACTACTACTGTTATTGATAACACACCTCCTGTTATATCTGCAGGAACCATTAACGCCTGTTATCCGACGAGGGCTGATGCCGAAGCCGCTGCCATCGCTGCAACATCAGCTTCAGATCTCTGTTCAGCTTCTGTCAATCTGACCGCCACCTCATCAGGTACATGCGGTGCAGTGGTAACCGTATCAGCAAGAGATGCATGTGGTAATATTTCTCAGGTTACCTACAATACCCGCATTGACAATGCACCGCCCACAATAACCACAGGAGCCATTGCAGCATGTTATCCGACTGTGGGTGCAGCACAGGCAGCCGCGCTTGCTGCCACATCTGCAACCGACAACTGTCCTCCGGTTTCCCAGATAACTTTCTCAGCAAGCACCGAGGGAACCTGTCCTGCAACAATCACAGTAACTGCGACTGACTTTTGCGGGTTCACGTCCTCCACTTCGTACATAACTGTTATTGACAATACACCTCCAGTTATCACATCTTGTCCACAGGATCAATTTTTATGTAGTGAAACAGATAATAGTTACTCGATTCCCATCCTTACTGCTATTGATAATTGCGGAGGGACTGTCACTGAAACTTATATTATATCCGGTTCAACAACCCGATCTGGTACCGGGGCTGATGCAAGCGGAACCTTTAACCCCGGGATATCTTATATCGACTGGAGTGTCAGAGATGGATGCAATAATATAAGTATATGCAGAACTACAGTTACTATATATCCACTATCTGATGGTGGCATTATTAATCCTGAAATTCAGGTTATATGTCATGATGAATCACCCGGTCAGTTGACTCTGATGGGCTATACCGGGACAATTCTATCATGGGAATACTCCACAGATGGAGGTTCTTCATGGAATATTTTTCCCGGAACGTCACCGTTAATTACCCCACTCAACAGTACGTCAATTTACAGAGCTATAGTGCAGAATGGCATTTGCGGCACTGACACCTCTGAAATTGGCATTGTAAGTGTCATCACACCTGTCGATCCGGTAATTACCACTGATCCCGAGGCTATAAATGGGACAGTTTACATCTGTTCTGGTGAATCTGCCATACTGACTGCAAGCAGTGGATCCTTTGACGGGCCATTTACAAATGGTGACTGGGGGAATTCAAGCATGGAAGGGTGGCTGGTTGATGGCGATCCTAACATTAACACTCGACCAGCAAATAACAATGAAGGTGTTTGGGGCAGAGCTCCCAATGCCAGGACCTATGGAGGAAGGACCTATAGTTCTAGCAACGGCGCATATGGGGTTGTAAATGGACTATTATCTGGTGAAGTTCCTCCAAATGTGTCCGTACTTGAAACCCCGGTCTTCAGTCTTATCGGTATGCCAACCGCATACTTTAACTGGAATCAGGCAATTTATATGACGGCCGGTGGAAGGGCCACAATCGAATTTATTCTCAGCAATGGAACTCCCGTTCTTCTTTGGGAGTCTGTAGGGCCTGGAACCGTTGGCAATAATATAGGGCTCAGTCCTTTTAGTGTTCCAATGAATCAATTCCTGGGCCAATTGGATGCCAGGATCCGGTTCACCTATCATGGATCCGTAGACGGAGCCTGGGCAATAGATGAAGTCAGAATCTCATCAACATCCGGAGGTGGAGTATTTCCGAACCCGGTCACTTATCAATGGACCCCGACAACATATTTGGATCCTGCGGCAGGAGACGAACAGTCGGTGACAGTAGTTAATCCTCCCGTCGGCACTCACACATATACTGTTCATTCCTACATCGATGATTGCGAGTTGGGAAGTGCGAGTATCACTGTTGTCGTATATCCCCTTCCCGATTGTTCAATAGACGGGCCTGACGGGCCGGTATGCCCCAATTCAACAAATACATATTCTGGTCCAATTGCTCCTGCCGGCTCAACCTATACCTATAGCTGGAGTATAATTGGAAATGGAAGTTTTACTGGAAGTGCAACTGAAAGGACTGTCAATGTTAGGGCTGGAGTAAATTGCAATGCATCCTACATTCTCTCGTTGAGATTAATGGATCAACATGGATGTATATCTGGTTGCAATAGGGAGATCAGTGTCTCAAACACTACTTCGGTCATTGTGACTTGCGCTCCCGCTCAGTCGCTCCCGGCTTGCACATCCCAGGCTGATATTCAGACTGCATACACTGCATGGGTGGCTGGGTTCTCATTCTCCGGAGGGTGCAGCACTACGGATAACATTGCCGCTATTCCTGCGCTACCGGCTGATGCTCACTGTGCTGGAGCCAACCTCTCATTTACTTATACGGCTACGGATGATTGCGGTACAACGCAAAGCTGCTCGTCTACGTTCGCCGTAGCTGCGCCGCCTGATCTTGCCGTGACTTGCGCTCCCGCTCAGTCGCTCCCGGCTTGCACATCCCAGGCTGATATTCAGACTGCATACACTGCATGGGT